>Ga0307509_10000158_pt1:87500-105957 | contig 105957 bp, 53 predicted proteins | sample 10_EM_MG_FD_202245 | JGI IMG/M metagenome (GOLD analysis project Ga0307509, IMG submission 202245) | Populus trichocarpa ectomycorrhiza microbial communities from riparian zone in the Pacific Northwest, United States - 10_EM | ecosystem: Host-associated > Plants > Roots >... | reverse complement strand
CATCAGCATGTAGGTTCCAGATCCAAGTGGTAGTATCAGGTCCTTTAGCTATTGTTCTTGAGAAATGACCGGGTCTGGCCCATTCCTCGAAAGAAGTTTTGATGGGATCCCTATCTACCAAAATTTTGACTTCTGGTTCCGGCGAACGAATAATCATTGAGTCCTCCTCTTTCCGGACAACACATACAAAGAGACCCGCCAACAGTCAAGTAATTAGTGAACCTATGAGAGATTTTTCTAATTAGTTTTTTTCTATCTATCTAGTTTCGTTAGTTATTCACTAGAGCAATTATGATCTGGAAGTCGATCCAGGGCAAGTGTTCGGATCTATTATGACATAGCCACGAGGCGCTCAACGGACCTTTCTGGGCTGATGCAAAAACAATTTTTTTGTGCAACCGTGTATTCCTATCTTAATTAAAAGTTCCTAGACGGGGCAAGTTTATGTTTTACATAGAATATATTACTATTACTCTATTCCAGATCAGGCGAGAAGTAATTATTCATTACTAAGAGACATCCCAATATCTATATTTAAGTATTCAAAGGCATCTTTTATTCCTTTTAATATTAATGTTTTAATATAAGAGTAATAGAAAATATTTTCTACTGTCTGTATCTGTGTATCATTTATTCTATTCCTATGAAATACCAGACAAAAAGTAAGGATCTTAGAAGGGAAGGGGTATAATGAAATTCATGAAATTCTTCGATCCCACAGAAATGATCCGTTTTATTTGACTGATGGAGACAACAAATAATTAGTTATAACAAATTAATATAATTTTTATAAATAATAATAATACTAAATAATAAAAGAAAAGAACTTGATTTCGCTCTCCTTCCTTCTAGTAAAGATCACTTCCTGGTTCGATCAGTTTTGAAATGAGATCCACTTCCCCCTCCTACTAAATTAAATAGTACAACCTTCTCTTAAAGTAAGAACAGGATTCCGGGTTGCTCTATCGGTAAAGAAATTCTATTACCGGACGGAGAAAAGAGAACTAACTAACCGTCAACCCTTAGATCTCTGGTCGGCTATCGGTAAAGGAACCTTCTGGCCGGTTAGGTTAAGCAAAGCAGGTAACCGTCACCGGGGTTTATTCGTGAAAGTCAGCTCTGACCGGGCTCTGGAGATGAATACCGATAGAGCTTACCGGATGCACCATCGACCTCAGACAGCTCGCCCGTGCGGGGGAAGAACTAAAAAGAAAAAAAAAACGTAGTGAGTGAGCAAAAAGCAAATACCAATGAAGACCAGACCTGGAATTTCAAACACGAAAACGTAGTAGCCTAGCCGGGGAGGGATCTTCTCCAGCTCCACTCCTTGTTATATAGTTATAGAGTGGAAAACTACGCTTAAAATTCAAGCCATGAAAGTGAATTTTTGGATTAGAAAACATGGCCTCGGAGACCTTTCCTAGGTGGATCGAAGAGCTGCTAACAAAAGGGCGAAGTCGAGATGGATTCACACATAAAATAGACGTGGACGGATGGAAAGCCCGGAGACCAGAGACCGGAAGAAAATATCCATTTTTTGGAAAAGACAGAGATGAAGATTGAGCCAATGTTTTAAAAAATACCCATACCATAAGCAGATTCCACTTCTATTTATTATAGATTCTATATTTTGCACCTTCAAAAGAGATCTCGAAGGGAACGGGGTATATTGAATTACCAGAAATCGATTCATGTGTACTTCTTGCTGCTTCAGGGAAAGAAAGATAGAGGAACTAATTCAAGACAGTCATTTTGGACGGGAAGAGTATGACATATTCCAGGGGCAGATGCCACTTCCACTTGAATTAAGGAATGAGCGTGGTGCGGGGTATATTACATACAATAATAAGAATTCTTGTTTCGCTACAGCCGTACCTCCGTACTCTGATTTGACAGCTCGAAAGGGAATAGATGTTCCATCAAATGGATGAGTGTACCGTAGTGGAGATATTGATTTGGTAAACGGAGGACCCCAAAGACCGGCATCTATTTTATAAAAGAAGAACTGGATTGACCAGACAGCGTGACCGTTGACCAGCCAACCGGCAAATACATTTCATTTATACATAAGGAAGGATCCAGCTGGTGTGCCACACCTCCAACTCCAACTACTACAGGAAAGACCCCCCTCTCATGAATCAATTTGATGGATCTTCCTCTTTTGGAAGTTGGAAGTCCCGCCAACCGGTGGCTCTGGTTTACCATTATGATTATTTACCGTCCTCCTCTACCTCTATAATTGGATTAGTGGTACTACTTTACCCTAAAATGAGTATGTTGTTGTTAATATTCCTTAATTCTTATTATGTTGGTACTTTTTCCAATGCTATTGAGAATTCTGCTTATTCATATGCATGTGTTATCCCTAAATCCCCATCAAAGTCCAAATCCTCAAAAACTACCCATTCTGAACGTTGAACGTTTTCCTTATGTCGCAGCAACCAGCTAGCTAGAACTAGAAGAAGAAGGCGAGCTAGCAGATGAACTAAGCAGCATACTTTATATGTTGAATAGAAGGAATGAAACCGACGTACCGTAGGCGGGTTTCTTAATGAAAGAACGAAACCACCGCCCGCAGCTGCTCCTCCAACGCCAACGGCTACTGATTGTGTCAGCCATTCCTTTCTTCTTGCTATTGATATAGTGGAATTCATTCCCTTATATTGACAAATCCGTTTTTTTCAGTTAAAGTCTATCTCTAAACGGGGATTGATGAAGAACAGCTCCAAGAGACTTTAAGCCATAACTCACCCTAGGCCCAGCCCCTTAAACAATATATGAATAGTTACAGCCCCTTACTCTATGAATGTAATGTTCACCTTAAGTTCAGGTTAGGTTACCGATTTCCCGCGTTCTGTTCTTCTTCACTTTCAAATAACCTATTTTGATGGCACGATTGGAATTACCCGAAACACCCGGTAAGGTGAGGAGCACATATACATATTCTCGCAGATATCGCCCCGAAAAAAGGACCAGGATTGATGAGGATTGACCAAGACCGAAGCTCCCTAGCTCAAACTAAGATCTTGGCTTCCCTTCCTTCGCTCATTGGGTATGCTCTGCCTTTCCTTTATTAGGAAAATAACGAACTCATTCTGATTTGAGCATTAAGTCAATACAAAGTGCTGTTGGTCTTATCGCTTCAACAACCTAAGCCAAGTAGGTCCTATCAAGCAGGGAGCTACTACTAACATCTTTTAACAACTATCTGCCTAACCAACGTGACTTCCTTAAGCCAGTCCCTTCCCAGTGCTCTGGACGAAGGCTTTTTAACCTTTAGACTTGAAAGCACTCCCACTAACCCTTCGCGCTCCTCATTCCTTCATACCCGGCAAAGTCCGCCTTAGAAGATCCGATCCCGACGCCCTCTTCTTCTCGGAAACGAGGAGCCCTAGAGCCTTCTGAACGAAAACCTCCTTTTTCAACAAATACGCTCTTCCATTTAGGCTAGGCCCTCTTTCTTTTATACGCTTTCCTTTCAACTTTAATACCGAAGACCTCAACGAAAGAACTAGGGCTCTTAAATCAACTACACTCAGGGGCGAGACAGGAAAGAGAGCACCGGATGATTGAACACTATAAATATCTCTAGAAAGAGTACCAGTGCTTACTCTTGCACCGCTTACGGCTTCTTCTTTAACAACTTATTCTGTCTCTTAATCCGATTGTGGTCATACTTCTTCGACTAGGGAATCTTCTTCTTTTTATTTAAAATAAATAGGAATGAAACTACTGCTATGGAATCTTCTGTAACAGACTATTCTCTAGGAGCGGATTCGTGTACTGATGAGTAAGAAAGTAGCTTCAAGCTAGGACACATCGAAGAGCATGTGTTAAGCATAGGGCTTAGTTGCATTTGAATGAGTAAGCGATGCCATTGAATCAGCTCTTAGAGGAGGAATTACCTTTGTTATCGGAATCTGAAGCTGCTATCGAATAGGCGTAGAGGCGCTGTTCACACGTCTTGTTGAAGATGGTGCGGTTTTTGCTTCTTTCTATTCTTTCTTATCCCCAGGTAGGAAAGTAGGGATTTTACCTTTTCGAGGGATGTAAGTACGATCCCAGCACCACATCCCCGCTCGCTCGCAGCGCCGTCGAATGCGAATGAGAGAGACCAGTGGGGAGCAACTTCAAGGGACTGGATGTGCATAATACCCTCATCAGGAAATTAGGTCGGGAGAGGCTGACCTTCTGCGATCGGCAATGCCGCCAAATGGTCGGCTAGCACTTGCCCTTTTATGGCTTTACGCCGAACATATTTGATCTCGAATTCCGATAGCAGGAGTGGCCATCTGACCATTCTACCCGGTTTTTCAAAAATTTCAACGGGTCTAGCCCAGCGACTATCAGTGCCGGACCTGCCAGCAGGTAGTGCCGGAATTTCTGAGCTGCCCACACGGCGGCTAGGCAGGTTTTCTCGATCAACGTGTACCGAATAGTACAAGGGGGGAACCGAAAGGGTAGCTACCAGGTACGAGACAGAGCCAATACAGAGTATGACTATCAGAAAAGAAAGAATAGAGCAGTGTATGGGGAGAGAGCATGCCCATTATCCTAAAGCGAAAACAGTAGGCGGACAAAGCGAGAAGAGAAAAAGAAAGGAGATGCCTTTATTTTATTCTCTTAGGGAATTTATTGAAGGGGGCGGTCTTTCTTATGAAATAGGGCCACCAAGCCCACTTCGGTTAGCTACTTAGGATTCAACACACAGAGGGGATTTCGAACATTGTCATTGTTCGACGAAAAATCTCGATAAACATAGAACAGAACTAAGGTGCGCAGCCTCAGAACAAAAACGAATTTGCAACGCACAAAAGAAAGATAAAGATTTGAGATTCTTACGCTACACTCCTTCAAGCCAATGTTAAAGAATTAATATGGTAAAGAAAGAGACAACAGCGGATAACGCGCATCAAGCAGAAGACGCGCATCTCTGTTGACTTCATAACTACGCTACCTTGAAAGCTTTCTTGAACGTAGCAGTCGAATTCGAATGTTCTCAAAAGTCTGTCACGTATGGAATTGGATGAACTCTAGCTCTCGGCATCAAGACCGACAAAGAGCCTTTTGCACCTAGCAAGGAAAGAAAGACAGATTGCGCCTACTGACCACCTAGTTCTCTAACGGCACCTGCCCGAAAGTACTTACTTTGCCTGCACTACCGGCAACCCAAAAGCGGAATGCTACAATACAAGGAGAAAGACGAAAAGCTTTAACAAGGGTTGAATTGAAATCCCAGGGGCACCCCCTTCCGGCGCATCCAACCCAGTAGTGGGTGCAAGTAACATGGGAGGTAGCAGTAGGGGTTCTGGTTGGACTTCTTTCGGTATAGGCGTATTAGCGGAGCCCCGTCCTGATGAGGAAGACGGGGATCAATGACATTACAATATGTGCCTGGGTCCAGAGTGACTCCGACTACTTGTAGTTTACGCATTCACAGATTCAAGAAAGCAATTAAATGAATCCGATGGATGGATGTTTGGCTCAAGTGCTTAAGGAAGAAAAGAAGAACTAGATGGCTCGGGCTTGAAATGGGATCTCATACTCCAGAGAGACGAACTAAACTCAGACGGGACAGAGAGTCAAGAAGGCTCACTTGCTATGGGGCTTCCTCTAGCGAGGGGGAAGGCTTCCTAGTGACTACTAATACAAGGATTTCACTTCGGATAGATAGCACTCAAGCTTGTAGTCCCTCCCTTCTTCACCTGCATTGCTTGAATCATTCCCAGCGGACGGATTGAAGGTGGCAGGGGAACGGAAACCAAGAAAGAAGAATTGCCAATTCGGGATTACTCTTCTGTGAAGCTAGCCGCACCTTCTATTGATGGACGGGCCCCTTTCGCTCAGGGACATGAGAACAAAGAGAAGAAAGATTGACTCAAGCACTCCCGCTGGTAGTCCTTTTTGAGAACCCGAAAGAGGATCCCTATCCAAATTTGACTTGAAAAATCCCCCAGTTCAGCTCTTTTCTTCATAGCTCATCGACAACGAGGCAATCGAGATCTTAAAGCTTCCGGGATCTCTTTGACAAAAGGTGCATAGGAAAGAAGGGGAATCTTGTTCGTCGGGTTTGGGCTTTGTACTGTCGCATGATGGCTCGGGTATCGTTAAAGAGAGAGAAAGAATTCAATATTCTCACTCAAATTCATCACAAGGATCGAAATGGAGACTCTCGCCGCTACCAAGAAGAAATGGAAAGTAGGGGGCTCTGGTCATTCCTGCAGTTAGGGGGGTTCGGGCGTAGGATATGATGACTTAGGTCCAAAGAAAAGGATTAGATGGTCGAAAGGTATGAGATTCTTGGGCTCTATCTGAATTGGATTCCCGCTAGGAAAGCATCCATGAGTTCCCATTGCTCCCTCCTCCTGTACTGGTGAACTGGCGAAGGAAGAATCACGACCACAAGGTATATTGATCCCGAATCATCCATTCCAGTTTGAAACTTGGCTCCTCTCGCTTTAAAAAGGAACTAAATAACCTAAAGTATGCTTCCATATGCGTCTGGTTTTGTTAAAAAACTTCAACTAACTTACCTGGCTAAAAAAGGCCGGAAGTCAGAGTGCTGGTGAGCAATCCGAGCGTTGCAGTCTTTCTGGGAAGCATAGTTTTGGCTGCTTTACTGGCCGGAATGGTTGCTTCCAGGATATAATAGTGATTGGGCGTCTAGTTAGAACCTACATATCCCATCTTTCTGTAACGAAAAGCGTTCTCATAAAAGAATAAGAAGTGTAAGTAGATGCCACTTTCGCTTCGAGAGCTTAATCAAACATCTTCCGCTATCTTTTCCTTATTCTCTAACCAATTATCCGATTTCATGGTTTTGGATTCTCGTACAAAAAAAACCCCGTGTAACTACGCCACAACTGACTTCATCGCCAATATCTTTACGAACCTTGGAGCGGAGCGGGAACGATCCTGGCCTGGAGTTTAGGAGAGAGAGACTTGGAAGAGCTTTCTCTCAACCGGCCTCCGGATATTCTTGGTGTTGAATGGGCCCCTTGAGTTTGTAAAGCTGAATCCTCATCCCGATCCCGCTTAAAAGAGAATCAAACAGCTTGCTCAACACACATGTTTCGAAGAACGTCTTTTTCGGGAGGTGAAAGACACAAACAAAGCAAGTGATTAATCATGTCCTATTCCCCGCTAAATGCTCGTGTACTCAAGGGCTTTCAAAAGCAGTTCTCGAGGTGAAGGAAGCGCGAGCAAGTCTTACTGGCTTTAAGAGAGGGTGCCCCTATAGGCCAGTTCCTTAGCCCGGTCAAAAAGAATGCTTTGGTGACTTGAAAATGAACCACATGCGCAGATGCCGCTGCATAGGAATCAGCCTCAAGCAGGCACAGATGGTATAAGAGCAAAATCTGCAAGCAAAGGGGCATGGCATATAGAGCAAGCAGAAAAGCCTAAAGAGCAGGCAGCAAAGCAAAGAGAGCAAGTTCCAAGGCTAGAAAAAGCACCAGCCATTAGTCCTTTGACAAGTGTCACCATCCTAAGCAAAGAAAAGGCAAGTCATTAAAGTGGTCATGTGAGTGTGATGTGCCACTTAAACTTTTGTGTACAACCCCCACATGTGACTTTCGACTAAACTAAACTTAAAGAAAAACTATTTCAGTCAGCTTAGCACCAATCAAGAATCCCCGATCAGATAGAATTGAAAGTATGGTGGAAGAAGGTGAAAAAATGCAAGAGGATTTCTATCATCAGGATTAAGATTGCAATTTATGATTCATTAGAATCAATCTCACTTCATGCCACTGGAAGCAAAGATTTTGAATCCTAGGTTTGACTGTCTTCTGATGAGAGTCTTACGATTTAATGCGAGTGTGAAGATTGGAATGTGGAGCCTAATGAGATTAGCTTGAGGCTAGAGCCTAGAAGGAAATGTTAGTGAACTTGGTCTAACTATCTTCTTTACTTTATAGGAGTGGAAGCGAAAAGATTTGGGGTTGAAGTCAGATGCATCCTAATGAGAATTTCCATTTGCATTACCAGAAGCAAGATGGGCATAAAGTTAAAAGTACCTGAGATTCCTCTTTTCCATAGCACCCCCTTTCTATAGGAACGTAATCGTAGGGAGATTTCGCCCCGTCTACGTGTCATAGTTCTTTCTTCTTTTTTTATACCCGTAGTAATTCAATATATGGTAAAAGAGTTTCGCAATAGGAAATCCCTGAATCGCCTTTCCCCTAACCCGGAATGAAGATTTTATAGCTTTGTGAACGGCCAGAGAGAGCTTTTACGCATGAAGTTAGCTTTCTTACAGCAGCAGATAGGCTCACAGCGGATACGACAAGACCGGTTATTCACTCAGAAACAACAGCGCATTTAATAGCAGCATTCGATGCATCAAGGAATTCCTCTCCCCAAGAGAGAGCAGACGATTTGCTTTAAAAAGAAGGGGCTGCCTTGGATGAAACTCTATCAAATGGGGTTTGGGGCTGAGACTACTGGAACTCGTCTTTTTCTGCTTTAAGAGAGGCCCTTATAGAGCTGACAAGGAAGTTCACTCCGGAAGCAAAAAGAGTCGTTACGCTGCATCTAATAAAATTAGTAAGGCGACGGAACTTCTTAACCACGGTCTTAGAGAAAGAGCCAAAGCAAGGACTGAAATGAAGATGGCTGGGATTGATGCCCACAATCGGATGCTAGAGAATAAGCCAATAACAATCGAAAGGGCAGGGACTTCTTATTCTTAGGCGCCTGTTTGATATTTGATATAAGGGCTTGTTTGCAAGCTAAGGGCGATACAGATATTTCATTAACAGATTTGACTGATTCTTACTTCTTTGCACTAGTCTCATAGCCATAGCAATCAGGTAATCGACCCATTTTGAAAAAAGAGCAAGCCCCCCTCAGCAAACAAGGGCGTTTAGTAATTTAACCTACCGCCTTATCTATCTCTACTAAAAAACTTCTGTCACCCGATGGAATCTCGACTTGGGTGAGTGCGGAACGTGCCTCAATAGCCCCGCGGCATTTTCTCGATCAAGATGAGGTGACGTCCAGGGCCACTAGTTAGCCTGAGTACTAGCCGTGGTGCTTGCTAGCCATCGTGGGTGGACCGCTTAGCCTGAGCCAAGGGGCCATACCGTACACTTAACAAGGGAGCCACTCTGCCAGAGCGTGTTATGTTAAGCCCTAAATTCAAGAGTTTTCTTTTATGAATTTTTCATAAAGATTCGGAAATCTTTCTTCTTTCATTCTGGAAGAAGGGATTGGCGAGGTGTGCAGCAGGGGAAACGGTGAATGATGGGGGTTGGTTGGAACCAGCTCGGCTACTTGACTTCTTGCCGTTTCATCAAATGAGTGAAATAAAGAAAATGATGAAGTCTCGTTCATATCTTCACTCGGTTGGAGTATTGCCCCGAGTGCGGAGCAAGATTGAAAGCATTCTGGGATCTCGAGTAGATCTCCTTTCGGGTGGGCATTTCCATATGGATCTGTTAGTCCTGTTTCTCTTTGAAAAAGGGCATAGCGAGCCAGCTTTCTGATCCCCAAGCTCTGTTCAAGTTCCAGGTAAGCTAGAATTGGCTGCTCATCTTTCTTTCCAGGCCAGTTCATTCCAAATTGGAAACTTTCAAGGAAACTTCCCACTCAATTAAGGGCATGCATTTATAGCTGCCAGGCAGGATTCCACAGTCCGGGCATTCAATCTGCTTCTTTCTTTCCGACATCTTGATTCAAACAAATTCTTATCTACTATGTGATGGTGATGTCCAATCGTTATTCTATATGATGAGTGATAGCTGACAGGTCAATGGTCTCTTTCTCAGCTAGCTGCCATAATAGGAAGTAAAAGCCAGTTCAATCAGTACTTCGGATGACTTTCAAGTGGGAATAGACTTCCTAAGGCAAGTCAAGGATTCTAAACCACACATGAATTCGCTTTGCATTATAGAAGACAAGACACCTCCATGCTTCCTCTGGTACAAGGGACCAAGAAGACCAAGTTCATGCTATCAGCCATAAAGCTAAGAAAGGCTTTTAGAAGAAATGCCCACATTAATACGCTTGGTTGACCTTCTCTTCTTCGTTTTACTACTTCAGGTCCCAATCTTTGTTAAAAAACTTAGTTAGCTGGGCTTTTTCATGTTCCCGAAAGAAACTGATTGGCATATGTTGTGATATGCTTAACACATGTACCTTGGACTCTGCTTTCTAGATTGATCTTTAGCTGAAAGACCCTTTCTCCTGTTCCTGAAACGAATTAGTGTTGATTAGCTGTCACATTCGGTCAAATGGCACATTCGGAAGGTGTGAAATTGCCTGTGTGGAGTTTCCGTTCTCTTCTGGAAGAAAGGTTCACAGAATCGCAAATTGCATAACATAAGAAGGGCCCGTAGACAGAAGTGCCCGAAAGCCGGTCGACTTTTTTTATAAAGCGAACGAATGGAACTAAACTACTAGCAATCTATGGGAATGATTAAATAAGTCCGATTCCTCTCGGCGGCACTCTGCTCATGGTAAGGTAAGGAAGTTGAATGTGAACTCTTCTTGGCTGTTAGCTCAAAGGGAGTGAAGTCCGCCTATCAATCATAATAAAAGTACGCCCTCTCTCTTGTCAACTCTGAATTCATGGTCGAATGTGAACAAGGAATAAGCAGTCTTAGCTGCAGTTGCCGTTGAAGGAGTAAGCGCAGCTATTCAATCCGCATCTGGCTGCTGGAAAGCTTGACTTGGACTCTTTCCTGGCAGGCTCTCTCATACGTTAAAAGACAAATAAGTAGTGGATCACGGCGCAAGGTAGCGAGATTTTGAGGGAAATGACATGGATCCCTTTATTTAATTAAGCGGAATAGGCTGTGATACCAGATAGTGAAAAGAAAGGTTGGCAGTGAAAGTTGGTTGCATTTGAGATGCTTTCATCGGCCTAGCCTTTTGAATCATAAATTGACGTAGATAGAGGCATTCCGCTGCAAGAGAATCCGCAATTGGGGAATAAAATGCATAGAATCCGATGCACTCGAAAGGCAGCGAAGGAAGTTACGGATTAGCTGATCTAGGGGTTCCCGGCTCGAGGGAAAGAAAGAAATAGAACGGGAAGTGAAGAGGGAATGCTTTGTGCCCAGAAACTAAGACTTCACCTGATCGGCAACCCTAGGATTCCTAGTGAAAACTACACCTTCATCTCGATCAAAGGTGGGATCCCAGATCGCTTGAAGCTTCCTATTCGCCTTTCGGGGGGTCCCCCGTTGATAGATAGGGGCAATCTCAAGGTAGACAGGACTAAGACTATTCTACGACAGCTCTTCTTTTCGTCCCACTTCTAGATTGAACCACCTGAAAACATCACTTGGCTATGGTGACTCTCTGACTGGCTCTTGCTTTCTCACTCATTGATCAAGGGAAGAGGGTCGGGCACTTGAAAGCTATCGCTTGAGATAAAGAACATATAGGTACAGAGCCCTTTCGGTAGGGGGTCTGGGTCCGTCTCAGTTCAGTATTGGAGTCCATTGTGTTGTGAGAATCTTTTAGAAATGCATTTGATCAAGAGGAAAGGATTGAACGACTGATCGACCAGGGAGAAAGCTACCTTTTTAATGTCCCTCCCAAAAAGTAGAACTTTCGGTCTACTCAGATAGGAAAGTCAAGTTCATGTGGAAGCTTCAGTCACAGGTGGGGAAGCAAGAGAGAGAGAAGGAAGCTTGGTTCGACCAGACATTGATCCCCTCGGAAAAATCCCATGTTGATGGAGATCCATCCGTTGGGGCACCATACCCCACCCACACCCAAATCAATGCTCGGCTAGCTTGTTTCTGATGACTATTTGGGATATTCCAAAAATAAGAGGAAGATGACGGGAGTGCGAAACTCAACCACTGAAATTGGTACACGAAGGCTCCACTATGTGGGTTCACCTCTAAAGATCTTAAAAAACACGAAATGCGGGCTCAAGAGAAAGCAAAGCGAAAGTTAGGAGATATAGGAGAACCATGGGTTGAGGACAAAGGGCATGATCAAACCGTCTTTTCGGATGAGTACTTTGCTTCGGTACCGGGAGTCTGACAAATGAAGTGAACTCTACATTGACTGCCTAGTACTCGACTCGGAAAGAAGACTCACTCACTGTGCTTTCATTTCATGACAAAGTGGCCGAGAAAAGACCTTATTCTGTGTTGAAGCAAGAGGCATTAGGAATCCTAGGAAGAGCGCCAGAAAGAAGCTCACTCAGTAGTGTGGTCTCATCGAGTCGGAGAGGAAGCATCAATCAGCGCATAGGGAATCCGGTGATGGAAAGAGTGCTCAACAGCAGCTCCCGGTTAAATCGATAGGCCGAAAGCTGATTTAGACAAAAAGATTTTTGGTTGGGAGGGATACATGTTCCCGTCCCAACGGAGTGATTGATGGAATCGAACAGATTCGGTTGGGTCGACCTTCTATATTACCTAGTTGCCCATCTATCCCTCGTCTGGGGCCACTACCCCCAATTAAAAGTTTCTCCCGGTCTGGCTAGAGCAATGAGGGGAGTTAGAGTGGGGTCTTTCCTTGCGCCCAACGCGTATCACTACTATGAGGCGGCAGCTAGCGATGCACGATAAGAACATCTTTTATCCCACCTATTACACCATATTCATTAGTCGATCCCATCCCGAATCTAGCTGACCCGACTCCCCTTTTTATCATTCCCATCCTAAAAACCCCATTCTTTTTAGATCGGACATAATACCATCCTCCACAACTCATACGTCAACTGAACTACGTCCATCCTGGAACAAGTAAGGTCTGAAGGCGCTTCCTTCCTTCGGTCGCCTCGGGTCGGAGGCAAGCTTCAAGACAGGACTGAAAGCACCAAGTCGGAAAGAAAGGAGCAAGTGTGGCTTTCTGTCTCCCTGTTTGTTGCCTGGAGACCGGGGGTGCTTGCGGCCAGCAGGAAGTTGTTCTGGCTTTAGAACTGAGACCAGAGGTGCTTGCAGACCGGAGGTCGCGGCAGCTTGCTTGCTAAGGTACGAACTAGTGCTGGTAAATGAACGAACCTGTGAATTCTCGCGGCAGGCGTTCTCGAGGTCTTTGGTCTAGTGAAAGCCTTCTTTCTCAGGAAGCGCAAAAAGTCCATTCGGAATTTTTAGGTGGTTAGGGGTACCTGTTTCTGTGGTTCAGCCTCCCTGGATCTGGGCAACAGCCGATTTCTCAATAGGGCCGACGATCAAATCTTCGAACAGCACCCATGCATGCAGGCCCATACCATAGCTCGGCTTTCGTCGGGAAGTCAGGCAAGGCGCTGCCCTCTTGGCAGACTATGACCAATTCCAGATCATAAGGGAAAATCAGCTCTATGTGAAAAAGGTGCTTTGCATAAGGTCTAGTTCCTTGGGCACTGGATTGGCGACGGCATGAGTTGATTGGATCAAAAGAAGATGCGTGCAAGCCGTGTTGGACTGGGAGACGCCACGCAAGGTGTAGGAACTACGATTCTTCGTCAGATTAGTCATACTTAAAAAGATATATTTATATTAGAATAAATACTATAGGCTCGAGGGCTTCTCGGGTGATCGTAAGGGCTTAAGCTGCTTTTGCTTTTTGCCTTACCTTCTAGTAAAGGGCGAATGAGGGGCGTGTGCAACCTAGAGAGATGGCCGTCTCTCTTTGATGAATGTGGATCGAGGTTCGGTTCATTTGGAAAAGAGGTCAGTCTTAGGGGAGACCATGCGAATGGTTGAATTGATGACTTCGCTTCGATCTCTTCGACTGAACCTGAAGGAGACTTCGATCATTCAACTTTAGCTTCTGAAGGGTCACTTGGAATTCCGAAAGTTATTCTTCTCTTTCAGATCCCGGCCTTGGTAGAACTTGTCTTTGATTGGGATTTCGATTGAAAAGATGTTAGACCGCTTCCTCATGTGCCTAAGAAGCTGGAGGCAATCTCGATTGAAGCCAATTCAAGTTTTTCCTATTCAATCTTTATTATAGAAATAGCACTCGATCAAAGGGGAGCAGTGGTTGAAACCTCTGTAATCGATCGATGGTAACCTCGAAGCTGTCTGGGACAGGAGCAAACTCATATTAGGCACTGCCGCAGCATCAATGGTACAAGGAAGAGGCACAATAGCGAAGATCAATCCATCTCAATCTACAAAAACATTGCCTTGGGCATGCAACCAACCCGACTTGCGCCCCATCCTTTTACCCTGCTTGCTGGCTGGAACTTTTTAGAACTTGCCTGCTCGCTTTCCTAAGAGGAGAAGCACTACCGTGAAAAGATAGAGTCAGAAAGAACCAATGGCTAGCCGGGATCGACAGCAAATAGTGATACAACTCCAACTCAAACGAAAGCCCCGGAGACATGGAAAGCAGTTAGCCCTAGCTAAATCCTAAATATATTACTACTATGGGGCGGACTGGCTTGCATAAGGATTGTAACGCGATGCAGAAGGAAGGGAATTCAGAGAAACTGCTCCTATTTATACTGGAACTAGCTTCGCTTATCTTATCACTAGAAGAGAGATAGCCTCGAAGGGCTTAGCAAACAAGAGGGCAGCGCCTTGCCTGACTTCCCGACAGAAAGAGAGGATATATTGCTTGCTCTGGAATGAGAAATGATGCAGAGGTTGTCTCTGAGAGTTTTAAAACGAGAAGTAGAGAGACTTTTGGTGAAGATGTCGGCAGTTTCTTTCTCCGTAGGAAGATAAGAAAGGCGCAAGTCACCAGTGTTAACATGTTCACGCACAAAGTTAAGATCAATCTCAATGTCTTTCGTGCGCGCATCCTGGATAGGATTAGAAGCCATATAGGTAGTACTGAGATTGTCGAAAAAAACTTGAACCGGACGTAGAATAGGAATACACAGTTCACGAAGAAGGAAGCCAAAGTCAGTCAGCAACAGTGGCAGCTAAGGAGCTAGGCAGCTAGGAGTTGGGAGTTAGGGGAAGTTGTCTTAGTTAAAAGGAAAGGAAAAGCACTTTCAAGAGATCCTAGGCCGAAAGCCATTTCTCTTTTGCTCCTTGGGTATCTAGCTTTAACACGCTTTCTGCTTAAAGAAAGATTGCCATAGAGACGACTGATACAGACAGGGGACAACTCTTTTTAAGAAACCAAGGGATTCGATCAAAGAAAGAGAGAGAAGGGTTCACGGGCAGGTATACAAGAAAGATCGACCTTTCTTTCGCCTGAATTATCACATTTGAGTTTCCGGTATAGGCTCTCCTACATGAGATTTATTAAATAAAAGAATGATTTGTGGGTGTGTCTATTTTCTGGTTTACCAATTTCTGGACCCGTACTGATTCGGCAGCTCGATTGGAATATTTAAAAGAAGGAGTTCGTCCCGCACCTCCTGGTGTGCTGCTTCCTGCCACTACTTTTTGAGTTGGTTGAATTCATATAAAAGAGTTTTTTTCCAGTTTTTCTAGTGGAATTAGACTTTCTCTCTTCCTAAACTGGAAATACACGCTTTTATTTATTGAGGCTTTCAAGACCTGAGTACCCACCCCCCTTGCGTAACCCCCTAGTTTAGGCTCATTAATTGCTTGTATACCAGGCCGAACCTAACGCGAAAAGCCCTTGCGCGGCATCCGTTTTCTTGTTTGTTGACAGGAGAAGTCTATTTACATGAAGGAATTACATTGAATAAAGTAGAGGAATAAAAACCTACGGGTGCCTTCCTATGTTGGAACTCCCACCAAGCGTTAACTGCTACACGAGAGTACAGCTAACCTAAGCGGGAAGAGCATATTGAATTAACAGACGGGAATCCAATCAAATGAATTAAAGGAAGGGAATTGCACAGGAATGCTAGACTCAACTAATTGTGCCTCCCGTTTTGTTTACTCTACTTGAAGAGAATCCCTAGCGTACTTTACTTTGATAGATAAAGGGAATGCTACCGAGCACCGACCAAATCTGGAAATTTGTTGCAGTCCCAAAACAAAATCGGCCTTTGTCTATGCCCCTTTTAAACAGACGAGACGGACGAAAACTATATATAGATATTCCGGAAATCCATCGAAATCACTGACCTCCGAGTCCATGTTGGCTCACTGAATACCAACTCGAGAACTTCATGTCGTCATAAGATCCACAACGGGAGGCTTTGCTTCGGTCACGGTACGAGTGAAAGAAAGGATAAGATCTTTCTTAAAAACGGCACAATACTTGGCCGTGAAGCCTGCGCTGGCTCGAACTCCATAACTGACCGACCGGTGAAAGGAAAGCTGGACCTCTTGAAGGGGTAGCCGGACCCGAAAAAAAAATCTGGCAGTTATTGATGGCTCGGAAAGAAAGCTGGGCTAGGTGTTCTTCCCTGAGCTTAGAAAGGAGCTGTTCGCCTCGAGGCTGTACTATTATCCTATCCCGTGTCAGGTTTAAGAGGATAGGCACTTCTTATAGGTACTGGGCTGGGTGGAAGGCATTGAAAGATAGGAGGAATAGTGGTAAGCGGAAAAGAAAAGGAGGATCACGAAATGCAACACAACAAGGGGTTCCGCGCTTGCGCGAAGGAAGAAGCGAATCAATCAGAATGGAGACAGGGAGGCGAGGCGAAAGAGAGATTTTCGAGCTTGCAAGCAGCAAGCAACAACGGCGGAAAAGCCGTTGCGCGCTAGCTTCTAGTTTAGGGGTATAGTAGGGGTGCCTTTTTCTAAAACTTATATTAATAAGCTTTTTATTTTGGAACCCTAGTTTTGGAGTTTTCCGCAACCTATACCGTCACTAATATTACTAATATAAAGAAAGGGCTTTTTCAGCTGCATCGCACTGCCGCATAAACAATGGATCCGCCGGGCTGGATGAGCAACCTTCTCTGGAAAAGAGTAGTGAAAAGCCATGTCACTTGGAACGGAACTGGTTGCTTACTTACTTTTAGTAAGACCACTTTGGTAAGCAAAATTCTATAGGCATGGTTGCTTACAAGACAAAACAAAAGCTAGCTTCTATATGTTCTTTGCCTGAACATATGGAGGAAGCAACCCTTTATCTGATCTGGCCTATATACCAGTAGTGGAGTGGCTTGCTACTTTCAATCATAAAAGGAAAATGGAGCAAGGCAAGGGAGAAAGAAGTTGTCCCCTCTTCTCTGGTAACCCGCCGCCGATCATATAGAGCGCTCCGCCCGCCACCTCATGTTCCAAAGTGAAACGGTTGTTCTTCCTTCCCCGCTCCCTCTTTTTATACATATGCGGTGGCGGCTAGGTAACATAATGGAAATGTATCGGACTGCAAATCCTGGAATGACGGTTCGACCCCGTCCTTGGCCTCGGGGAGTGGCGAGCAGCACGGAACTTTAATTAATCAAATGGCATAGGGGGGCTTTCCTTTGTTAGAAATCCACAGACAACATACTGAAACTTCCAAACCAAAGAAATGCAACATGAGAAGGAGCTTTTTACGCTTCAAATTCAGTTTTTAGAATGAAAATACGCCCCATGGTCGATCGAAGGTCCTATACCAGTTAAACTCAAATCTATCTTACCTTCAATCCATCTTGCCAGCTCATAAATGTTAGACCGGGCTGACACAACCGAATTGGTTGAGGAAAAGGAAACCCCAGCGACCAAGCACTCCCGCCCCCAAAAGCTGAGATCGAACAACCGCCAGATTGTCGAGGACACGTCTGAAGAGGAGGCGGGCGCCCTCTAAGTCACCCACCCTACCCACTAATGGACTATGAGGGAGGCAGGCGAACGGGAACCGACCGAGAACCCGAACTGATTGACTGGCTGACCCCTGAATACATACTCGATTCATTAGGGTCGGAGATGGATGAAACCAATCAGAAGTGCAAATAAATCGCGCAAGCGAAGACGGGAAACGGACCGCAGCGCAACGACTAGGACTCGTGTCGGAGGAGTTTTGAGCATGAGCTACCACTCATGCAGCGGCAAGGACCCGCAACTCTCGAAGGGGCCACCCACCGCCCGATGTAGCAAATCCTCCCTTTACTCAATGTACCGCGCTTATCCTCTTTCAATCAAGGGAGAAAAAAAAGAAAGAGAGAAAGAGGTCTTTATTGAAGAGGCTTTGCACCTGAAATAGGTGCAGAAGTTTATTCTGGTCTGTGCTTTCGAAAAGATGAAGATGCAAAGGGTAAAGAGAAAGTGTCTTTTGAACAACCAACCTGACATAAGGATTCTAGCTCGCCCACTCTAAGCAGATGAGGATTCTCGGGCGGGGAAAAGCGGCACTCGACATCTATTAAACAACACCAAGAACAAAGCCATACCATGCCCTCGGGAGAAAGTAGTGATGATTTCCATGAATGCTGCCCTCGAGGACGTGTACAAGAAGGTCTTTTCCAATTCCTATCAACATGGTGCCCCTCTACTGAGAGGGGCGTGAAAACGCCGTGGAGACTTTGACCGAATGAATAGGGATCAATTAATAGACATTTTGATCACGGCTGGCCAGCGCTTTTTTCGTTCGCTATGTGCTGACTGGATGCGTACTCGCGTGATCGATGGACGGGGGAATTTCGTGAATGACGAGACCGGCCTAACCTAAAGTAAAGGCTCTTCCCTCTCTTGATGGC
>Ga0307509_10000158_pt1:0-85000 | contig 105957 bp, 53 predicted proteins | sample 10_EM_MG_FD_202245 | JGI IMG/M metagenome (GOLD analysis project Ga0307509, IMG submission 202245) | Populus trichocarpa ectomycorrhiza microbial communities from riparian zone in the Pacific Northwest, United States - 10_EM | ecosystem: Host-associated > Plants > Roots > Unclassified... | reverse complement strand
GCAGTTCCTTTTCGGGCGGCTGTAGGACGGACGGCCGCCTATAGGTGGTAGGGTAGGGTGGGTGGTACCGTTCAGATCTAGGCCAATCTTCCTAACCGCGCGCGGGCCGGGCTTAGAGCGCGTGAAACTCATCACTACCTCGTAAGGGCATTGAGACCATAGCATGTGACACGAAAGCGTCGCTTTTTCTGTATCACAAAGCTGCCCGCCTAGAAGGGCCACTCGCTCTGTAGTGTTGTCACACAAGATAAGCACACCGCCCGCCTGCTGGCCGGGCGAATCGAAGTTCTCTTCCGGTCAACTGTCCACCCAGTCAAGTGCAAAAAACACAGTAGAATCACGCAACGCACGCTGCTGGTGTGCTTCCTGCCCGCGAGGAAAGAAAGAAGAGCGACAAGGGTCAGATTTGACTGTTTGCAGCATGGGAGCGGATTACCCAAAAAATCCCTGGGAACAATGAAAAAAAAAAGATATCTCGGTAACGAAAACTATAGGGGGCTGTATTGGCGAGATCCAACGGTGAACAGCTGCCCAAAAGAAAGACCGCCTGGAAGTCCGAGGACCTTTAGTACCGTACCCTGCCCCCGAACCAGCAGCCTTCGCGCCAAGCAAGACCGCTCTTGCCCCTTTCCTTTCTCCATTCCGCCTCTTTCTTTGCTTTGTTCCAATAGAGTCTAAGGCAAAGCAAAAGTGGTTGCCTACTTTACCTACTTGACGAAAGGGAACGAACTTTGTTTCGTTTCCGGGTTTATGGATTGGATTCAGTCAGCGTTACGACATAATCAAAAGGAAGGAGTGAAGCTTTGGTTACCGGCGAACGCTTCCAAAGGCGACCCCTTCGAGTTTCCGGCTGTTTCCTAGATTGAAGTAGCCTTTCGTCGCCCGAAAGAATATCAAAGAGCTCGGCCTACCTTTGGTAGGCCTTTGGTGCGCGGAGCCCGGTGACTAAGAAAGAAATTGGTTTGCGCTTGAATTGATGAGGTCGCAAAGAGGGAAGTAGGGCTCCACTAAAGGTTGTTTCTTCGGTTTCCTTTAGAATGAAAGTAGCTGCCCCTCCCCTACTACTTATTTTGTTTGATTCAAAAGGGGAACAGCCCACCCCAACTAGTCGTATGGGGTGGGGTGCTTGTGGTAAGCTGCCTTGGATATGAGGAATTCCTAAAAAAAAAGGCAAAGTCGGGTATTTGATGAAGATCTTCCTATCAATAGATAGGGATTTTTGTTCGATATAGGGGACAGTTATGGACACTGCTCTTTCTCTCTCCATTTTTTTTATATCTAAAAAAAAAATCTTTTGATGATAAAAAAAAGAAAAGGATACATAGACATCTAAAGGGATGTCTATTCTATTCCTCTTTTTGTTTAGAGAAAAAAAAAAGATATCTCGTTCATCTATCTTTTGTCTATCTATCATTGATTCTATCTATGAATCAAGTCGAAAGACTTTGTTTTGGGGTTCCCCGAAGCCCCTGGATCGTTTCTGCCAACGAAATGAACGCGGAGCCCGTTCCGAATGCTTTTCTGATCTGGAAGTGGAGTTCTCGCGAAAAGAATAAGATGCTGCTCTCCCTCCCTCTGTCTTTTCTCGCTTTGCCCCCTGGGCCGGGCGGCGGCGGGCGCGGGAGGCCTAAGAGAAGATTCTCTTAGGTCCTTCTTTTTTCAGTGCAACACAGGAAAGAAAAACCTTTTCCTGCAGCTTTCCAGATTTTGTATTTTTCGCATGGACCTTCAAATCATGTTTGAAGCCTATGTTATGACCCACCCCCCTATTTCTTTTTATTTGAATAAGGCTGGAAAGAGTCAAGTTCAGATAAGGGAATGCTTTTCCCAACCATTAAAGGAAAGGCTCGACGAAGGAGGGGAGGCGGGGGAAGGAAAACACTTGCGGGGATCGATATTTTATTTGTTTTTCATCGAAAACGAAGAAGACCGAGGATGGTCTACGGTGCGTGTTATCTGAAGGGCTTTTTCGACCGCGGTGGTATCCGGACCCTCTCCTCGTTCCGCCCGCTGGCCTATTGGGATAGCAGCCTTCGGGCTTTGCCTGCCCCTTCAAATTAGAATAAAGAATTCCGGCTCGGCCCGGGAAAGCGCTGGCAACAACAGAAAGGAAGGGGTCCATGTAGCTGCCCGCCCCCTTCTTAGTCAATGGGGCAGCAGGTTCGGCATCGACTAGAAAAGAGAGAATCCACTTCAGATAACCACGCCTCTTCTAGGCAGCGTGTGGAATGGCCGAGAGCGGACCTTTTTGGATATATAATCCAAGTCGAGAGTGGAGTTACGGGAACAGCCGTCTGATGGAAAACGACTTTCACGTTCGGTTCAGAGAGCACTTTTTTCGTTGAAAATTCCTCGTTCCCTTTCGTGTGAATTCCCCAGCGGCGAATTCAAAACTTGTGGGGCCCTATCTATTCCATCTCTCGAGCCCCGAATCAAACCCCCCTCCCCTTCGGACTCCCTCTTTCTTTTGACTCTATATATGTGGGCACCTGATATCTATGAGGGTTCACCCACCCCGGTTACAGCATTCCTTTCTATTGCGCCTAAAATCTCTATTTCTGCTAATATTTCACGTGTTTCTATTTATGGTTCCTATGGAGCTACATTGCAACAAATCTTCTTTTTCTGCAGCATTGCTTCTATGATCTTAGGAGCACTGGCCGCCATGGCCCAAACGAAAGTCAAAAGACCTCTAGCTCATAGTTCAATTGGACATGTAGGTTATATTCGTACTGGTTTCTCATGTGGAACCATAGAAGGAATTCAATCACTACTAATTGGTATCTTTATTTATGCATTAATGACGATAGATGCATTCGCCATAGTTTCAGCATTACGGCAAACCCGTGTCAAATATATAGCGGATTTGGGCGCTCTAGCCAAAACGAATCCTATTTCGGCTATTACCTTCTCCATTACTATGTTCTCATACGCAGGAATACCCCCGTTAGCCGGCTTTTGTAGCAAATTCTATTTGTTCTTCGCCGCTTTGGGTTGTGGGGCTTACTTCCTAGCCCCAGTGGGAGTAGTGACTAGCGTTATAGGTCGTTGGGCGGCCGGAAGGTTGCCACGAGTAAGTCAGTTTGGGGGACCGAAGGCAGTTCTCCGTGCACCGGACACGTAGCTTACCGAATCAGTTGCGACACGGATGGGAATGCATGCTACGAAAGATAGGGTCGAGTCTGATACATCAACCGTCTACTCAATATCCTTGTACGAGTCCACAATCACTACACGAGATGAACCGTCGGTTTGGTGAATTGAAGTTGGCCTTAGGTGTAATAGGACTCCCAGTTACTGCGCGCGATCGTATACTGAGGTGCTCCCCGCCGGTTGTTGGAACGACGCGAGCCGGGCCTCGATTCAGAAAGGTGAAGGGCCCAAAAGTCGTGATAGGGGGTTATGAATTCCCCATCTCATTGGGGGCGGAAAACGAATCGACATCTCGATTTGACAATACCTTTTTTTTTTTTTTTAGTTGGGAAAGAACGGCGAAGTCCATCTGAACCGTCCAATGAAGAATAAGAGGAGAACAAAGCGCCAATGGCGCGCGAAGCGCATGCGGAACGGGCACGGAGAAAAATAAGTGTGGAGGAGAAGCAGCCGAGCTCATTCCCTTCGCTTCCTGGGCCCAAAGCAGTGCAGTCTTTCCTGGTCAAATCAAGGATTTGGGGCTTCTTGCTACGCTACTTAATTATATAAATTCAATTTTTTTTTAGTAATATATATGAATAGAAAGATAGATCCATCTATCCTATCCGATTTCGATTTTGATATCTAAAAAAGAATCGATTTCATTCAACAACGTTTGATTCAAAGAACTGCGCTCCGCCCCCCCCGCTCATGAAACAGCTCTGCTGCAATGGATGGCAGAGGGTCCGTAGTACCCAAAGCACTGGAGTGATCCAGTAGCCGGGAAGGGGCCTAGAAGTGCCTACTACTACACCACACTTGGCTCTACACATTTACAGAGCTAACCCTTGTCCAGTGCCTGGCAGAGCTAAGGGGCTTCAATCCTTATTCCTTATCCCCATCTTCGCCCAGGCTAAGGAGGCCGTCACTTATTCAGGGGGGAGAGTGGAGCCTCGAGATGTTGAGAGGCTGCTCGTCCTCTTCATTCTCTACAGGGTGGAAAACCTTTCTTCAACATAGGTGAAAAGGAGCGAGGCAGAGATGGAAGAGATCGAACACGGGAATAAGAAAGTCACTACGTTACCTTTTTCGTCTCGCATTTCTGGAAAAAAATCATATTGAAAACGTTCCTAACCCAACCCCTTCCTTCGTAGAGCTGTGTATTGTAAGTGATCCGAACTTGCCCGGAGCGAGCCTCCCATAGAGGCAAGTGAAGTTGGTGAGCCGTATGATGGGCAACTATCTCCTGCGGTTCGGAGAGGACTCAGCTGTTAGTTAGTACCCCCTTGGTTTCAGGGTGGACTCTTTCACTCTATTTTATTATATACGCTTAGCGAAAAGAATGTTTTTTGATACACCTAGGACATGGATTCTATATGAACCAATGGATCGTAACAAGTCGTTACTACTAGCAATGACTTCTTCTTTCATTACTTCATCCTTTCTATATCCCTCTCCCTTGTTCTCAGTTACTCATCAAATGGCACTCAGTTCATATCTTTAAGTTCGATCATTGACAAGGTTCAAAGAAAGGGGTGGAAAAGATTAGTAGGTCTCTAGTTCCAACGCTATGGAGGTTCAACTCCTCCTTAATCACTATCAGATCAATGAAAGTGCGAGGTCGTTATCTACTAAGAAAGGTTTTTTTTTCTAAAGCCAGCTAGTTCACTGTCTTGTCTTAAATCAAAGCATCTCCCTAAAGCCATTGTCTACGGGCTTCATACCATACCGCTCAGGAGGGTGACACACCGCCTAATTGTTCTTCCGCTTGCTATCTTCGGGAAGATAGCAAACTATGATTATGATCGAGGTAGTGACCGAATGACCCAATGTATATGCTGTCCTTAGGTTAACAGTGGATAGAATCGTTTGTTTGAAAGAATAAGCTGCAAGGCAAGAATAGGTTGTTTTCATCAATAGTAGAAGGAAGATGCCCAGAAGGAGCTGTCCTGGTCCTGTTAGTACAAATAGGCTGTTAGCCAGAATAGGGCGGACAGAGAACAAGCTGGGGAAGGCGACGGTTTAGAATCAACATGGGGAAGAAGGAAGGCAAGGAGTAGGAGAAGGCCACTCCGCTGCTCTCGAATCCGCTGGTATAGAATCCGGTCTTTCAGCATCCGCGGCCTCTTTTTGCCCTTCTCCCGGAGGTCCCAGACCCAATCAACAACCACAGTTCCATCATCATCGACTGGCCTTCTTCCCGTGGCCACCTCTAGCACCACAACACCAAAGCTGTAAACATAAGTTTTCTCCGTGGGGACGGCAGAGTATACATATTCAGGAGCAAGATATCCCATCCTTCCAGCCGGCGGTATAGTTACCTCTCTTGTGTTGGAACTATGCTCGTAAACTTCTGCCAGACCAAAATCCCCAAGCCAAGCTTGGCAGTAAAGTCTGCATCCAGCATTATATTGCATCACGTCTCTATGAATTATTCTCTCGCACTCTTCATGCAGATAAGTAAGAGCAGAACTCCAAGAACTATGCTCCTACTTACTTCGCTTCCACGTGAGGCAACTCGGAGAACTGGAATTCTTGTGGAGGATTTTGTCGAGGCTTCCATTGGGCAGGTACTCATAGACCAAGACCAACTCGGATCCCTCACAGCATCACCCGTCGAAGCTGAACCAAATTCTTGTGCCGCAAGTGACCAACCACTGTCGCAAACTCAGTGGTAAAAGGATTGCGCCGCGAATATTCAATCTCGCTGGACCTATTAACCCTCTTAACTGCTACTGCAAGCCCAGAGGGAAGAGATCCTCTAAAAACGGTTGGGTTGCTGATGCTCCTTCTCCTTGGGCAAGCAGAACCTAATATTAAATAAGGTCAGACTCTTAAATAAGAAAGCTCTTCTCGTCCGTCCTTGCCACGCCTGTTAGCGGACTGATCACAAGTCCTACAAGGGATCGGGGTCTTTCTTCTCACGTCTTGATAGTTATCTCTTTCTGATCAGAGATGGAGTCTAAACTCTTGTCCGCAAGAGGGCAATCAGTAGTAAGATAGGGATCGGATTGAATCCGTTCTCTTATTTGAGATAGAAGGACGGTCCTCTACTTTGACTTTCCCATGGAAGCGAGAAGGAAGGTTCTCATCCCTGGCCTTTCTTATCTTAATTACGTAGTTAAAGAACCCAAAGTAGTCGTCTAATTAGAGATAGAGAGATAGGTCTCTAATGCAGGGTTCGATTCCCTGTCTATCCAAAGAAAGTGGACTTCCTGCTTTCTGAATCCCGTCGGGTAAAGAGAAAGTAGGCTAAGTACACCAAGTTCAATGCCGAGGTCACATGCTTGAACTCGAGGGCTAGTAGGAGGGCAGAGAGTCGCCTTTCTCGTCTTTGATTCTATCTTCGCTAGTCCTAAAGTAGATCAAGAAAGCGGCGGTCCCATGCCTTTCGTTTATCGGGAATTTCTCTTTAGTAAACGATCGAATAGGAGCAATTAGGCCTTCAGCTCGCTATGCGTGATCAGTATGTGCGACATCTGTCTTAATGAAATCTTCCTTTCCGTTTTAGCTCTTATCGAATCGATCTGTATCGCTTTAATCAACTCTATCTGTCTCTTGCTCAGTCCACGAATAGCGTCCGTTGCTTCTTCGCCGGCAAGCTCAGTTCTGTTCTAATCACTTTGATTCCCGTACACGAATACCTTCCTTCAATCAAAGATTCCCTTTCCTAAGCAGGATAGTACTTCTGTAAGCGAGAATAGGTTTTGCAAGAATAAGCTTTTGTGCATGTGCACGAATAAGCTCTTTGCGAAAGAATAGCTCCTGGTGGTTCAGTCAGGTAATCAGTAACCGGTGCTACCCTTGCTCTAGTTTGGGTAATTGTGAAATCATCCACTGCTCTCGTATCCGATGAAAGCTAACTGAATGCCTATCTGCTGCAATTGGTATTTCATTTGCTGTTCAAGAAAAAGCTGTGGCACTTGAGGAATAGTTAATCCGATCATAAGAAGATGCCATAGATGCAATAAGACTTTCAGGCCCCCATACGCCCCTTGAAAAGAAAGGCATGCCCGGTCCGATCAGCTAGGCTTCGCACCTTACTCTTTCTGGGTAGGGCTTTTCTTTGAAAGAAAGGGAAGGGAAGCTCTGTTCATGTGAAAGACATGGCGGCTTTAGTGCATTGTACTTTTGGTTAGAGTCATCAATTTTCTACCCTCAGATACTTTTGAACCTGCCAGATGACGTCAGAGTCCAGATAGACTGAACTCAATTGAAAGACGGAGCGCTGGCGTGCCCCCGTTCGGTTTGCATATGGCTCATCTTATAGCATAGTTAACGGTATGCTCGGACCAGTTCTCACCAGACTTTAAGTCAAAAAGGCAGTCTTCGCCATGGGAGCCTTTAAAGCCCCCTGGGCCGGACGGTTTTCAGCCTATCTTCTACCAGAAGTGCTGGGAAATAGTGTCAATAGTCCAAAAAGCATTCACAACAGCATCGTTGGAGGAGAGTCTCAACATACCTTCATCGTCCTAGAAAGAGGTAAATAGAGCTAGACTGTACTGCTAATGGGCAAGGCAGCCTAAAGAAAGTAGCTCTTATAGCTGAATGAATTGATTGACCACAGCCTCCTTGAACAGCCTTTAGAGAGGATCACAGAGGCCTTATTTCCTTAGTGAAATAGAGAGAGAAGAGAAAGGCTATATTTCAATGGGGGTTTGGAGTTTGTCGTGGAAGCTCCCGAACTCTTCGATGAGGATGACTCCTTCCTTTGAAGAAGGATGAAAACAGAGTTCCAAACCGAAAAGCATCGAGAAAGAAATGGTTTATGAAAAAATCTCCTCTCACCTTACTCTAAGAAGTAAGCAAGTAAACCCCTCAAAAGATGTGCACAAGAGCTAAGCCTACTTCCTACTTCCCTAGCGACTTTCCTTATTTATTCTTACTTGCTCGGACTGACTGGAATGAGCGTAGGCTCACTAGACTGCTAACAAGAGACATTGCTTTCATCTCTTATTCCTTCTCCTAAGACATCGGATTCAAAGAGACCTAGGTTGGTTGTTGCTAAAAGATAGAAAATCTTCCTCTTTGACTACCCCAGGCATGCTTGCCTGGACTAAGAGGAATGAATGGATAGAATGGACAGTGGTACCGTACCGTACTGCCTTTCTTTCCCGCACCGACCGGATTTCTTTCCTTGGACAGACTGATTGGCATTCTTATGAAAAGCCAGAAAGGGGCTTGGACTGAGTGGACTTCCCGCTCGCATTCACACTCGCAAAGGCACTGATTTGATTGGATAGACTGCCTTGACTTTCTAAGAAGCATTGGCTTGCAACCGTTGACCGGCTGGGGACTGTCTGAGGGACCAAGGGAAATAAGACTGAATGATTAGAAATGAAGTGCGCCCGAGAGGAAGGAGTTTACTACTTCTTCTTTACTTGACTTTAGAGTAAGGGACTCTCTTTATTAGTCTTCGCAGATGAGTCTTTTTCTAGCTTGATTGCGAAGCATGCTTTTGTCCTCGTGAGAGGAAGATTGAGCACCCTGATTCTATTGGTAATTCCTTCGTGCCCGAAAAGGAAGTCAGACTAACCGACAGAGTATATAGTTACTGATGATTCCTTAGAACTTTTGACAAAGGGAGCAATGGGGGAATTTCTTGAAGAAGTCCTGGTGAAAGCATACGTGCCATTTAGTTTGAGTTTATTAGCACTCAAGAGATCTCACGGTGATCGCCGACGAGAAAAGTGGCGTCCGCTTACCATAAGACATAGTTTCAGTGTACTAAAAATATATCTAAATAGAAGTCTCTCATTTAGTACTTCTTTGATATAATAAGGGGTTGACTACTGCTTATGACCTTAAAAGATCTTCCAATAGGAGACCGAAGGGATGAAATCACTCGAGGAAGGAAGAAGGTGATGTACGGATAAGCTCAAAATGGAGAAATTGGAACTGGAAGAAGCTATGCTACCTTTGGCTCTCCTTCTCCTTCTCTTCCGCTTTCCGGTTCAGGGTCAACTGGAGCTTGGTCAGGTACTAGAAGGAGGGGGTCTTAGCCGGCATGCGCCTACTCAACTCTCCACGAAAGTTGGCTACACCTAACTATGTCAAACTCAAAAGAGAAGACGCTTCCGCACTACCCTCTCCTTCTCCTTCCAAGTAAACCACTCCTTCTCTGACTCTAACCTTTTAAAGCACTCCTTTGGTCAACAAGGGAGAACCACTACGATGGAATCCTAATTCTCCCGAAGGTAGGAATTTAGCCAAGGCACTGGCGCCTGCTTTAAGCCATAGATTTCTCGTTTGAACTTGCATACTTTGCGCTCCTGTCCATCATCAACAAAGCCGACGGATTGGTCCATATAGATCTATTCATAAAGATCCCCATTAAAATAAGAAATTAAGTTTTAACATTTGGTTGAGCTCTAGATCTAGCTAGATGTGCGAGAATGGCTAGAATGAGCCTAATGGAGACGAATCTAAGAACTGGTCTAAGAACCTCATAATGGATTCCCTCCTTTTATGTAAAGCCCTTAGTCACATATACCTTTCAATAGATCTGTCCACTTTGCGTTTAATCTTAAGAACCCATTTGTTACCGATTGTCTGAGGCCCTGGTGGAAGGTCAACCAAGTCCCAGACTGGATTTGCTTTCATCGACTCCATCTCGTCCTGCATTGCTTGAAGGAATTCCCTAGCAAGTCTTGCGAGAGCCTCTTCTTTAGTCTTTCTCTTCATCTACCGGAGCTAGCATGAAGGCCTTTCCCTCAATCTCAAATCGACGACGAGGGTCACGCTCACTTTTACGTAGCTGAACTTCTTCTTGATCCTGCTCCATTGGAGTTGGTTCATTCAGTGTGTCGCCCCCACTTGCCCCAGGAGACTGAGGATTTCATACCTTCTCCTCAACTTGTTGATTAGGTGCTCCAAGATCTGGATCTTCCATTTCATAAAACTGGAAGTCCTTACTAAGTAGAGCCAGCGTTCTCACCATGGAAGTGAAATTACCAGTTCTTTGTGGACATATTCCAGCGGTGGTAGAGCGGGTCAGTGTGTAATCTAGGTTCAACTCCTAGCCTCTCCCATTCAAGCATTCGCCCCTATGTCCCTCTGTACCAAAAGAGATAGGCTTTCCGGCCGATCGATGGAATTGATTGAGTTCTAAAGATACGTCACATTTCCTAAGTAAGAAGGAATGAGGATCGAGCTATAGTGTGTTTTCGTCCTTAAGAGATTATCTGCTTCAACTCTCTCTTCTAGCTGCCAAAATTCTCGAGCAGATTAGGGGTATAGTTCCTGGTTAACAATATTTAAATTAGACTAGACATCTAAGAATAAGGAAGGGGATCCTAAAGAGTACATCATGACATCCTTCGTGCTCTATTCCATTATGATGGATAAGTTTTCTGACGTAGAATCAGCTCTACAGTTGGTAACTGACGAGTGAGCACTCAAAGCTCCAAACTAGTGGCAATTGGGATTTTTGGAAGAAAGCTATTCCTTCTGATCTTCGCTTGACCTCCTATATCTGCCCCAGAAATGGCTTTCTTTATTCTTTCTATCATATCTTGTATATATGAGGTTTAGAACTCAAACATAGCTAGATCACTCAGAGAGACATTTTTAAAGAAGGCTATTGATACCTACTTATTTCAACTCTCCTTACACGTGACTCCGGCTTCGGCCGGTTCGCTTTCTTAGTTCTTCCTAGCTCCTGAGGTGAAGAGTATCCACTTTTTGATAAGTAGTCATATGAGGGAACCTTACTATTCAGTTTCACTTCACTACCTTATCTCTATCTCTTTCTTTGTCGGTGGAAACAAGATAACATAAAAAGAGAAAGCCACGGGTGAACTCAAAGCAAAGCTGGAAATCGTACGTAAGGTGGCTGATCTCTTCGAGGTCACTGCTCACTGTCATAAGTGGTAAATCGCTCCACGAGTGACTTCTCTGAGTAAAGACGTAAGGGTTCAAGACTTTCTAATCCAGGGAACCGAAAAAGAACCGTGCGTCGTCGGAAAGTCTCGGACCTATGTCAGGATAGTTCAGTTCCGAGTAAGCATGTAAGCAAGCAGTAAGTACAAGCAACTCTTCCTTATATTCTAATACGATGCAAGTCCATCTTTCCTCTCTTCCGAATCAGTCCTTCTGAAAGGAAGTTCCCATGCCACCGCTTCAGGCTTACCGTACTTATTACCATCCAAAGAGTTCGACCCCTGTACTGCGCCTAGAAAGTTTTCCTGAGGTTTAGACATATTAGAGCTACCACTAGTGCCTCCCCTCTAGCTCTAGGGTGATTGAACTAGCGGATATGCCGATAAAAGCAAAGCTGATCTTGGGATCTTTATAACAAATAAGCATCTCTTCCTTTTAATAAGACTCGAAGATGCAAGTCTAGATTCACTCTCTTTTCTTAAAGCATTGCTTCCGTCGGTGAATGCTTTCTTGCCAACATGCCCTCCTTTTAGACATAGATCTATCATTACCGACTAAGGAAGGGCAAACGTGGAAGATTTCCAATCATTTTGACAATGTCGTACCTTCCTTCTCGTTTGATCCCTGGTACTTTCTATTTACTATTCCTCTTGAAAGCACTGTGGAATTAGACAAAGAAAGTCTTTCACCAAGCTGACTGAATGTCGTACCCTTTGCTACTTAGATTTTCCTGCGAGTTCGATTTCTTCTTACTTAGTAGAATGGCAACCCTTGGAGTTCGATCCAAACAAAAGCAGAATGCCGGAAAGCAAATCCAATTCAATCTTGACTTCCTTTTAACTTCTAGGCTTTTACCCGAGTTGCAGAGAAGAAAGAGATGAGATTGACCAAATCGGAATGCGCACCTTCTTTGTAAATTCTCATGCCCCTCCAATGCCTCAGTTTAGGCTATGACTGATTGATGAGCCTTCTATCTCCTTCGGTCAAGCAAGGCTGAATGAGGACGAACAACTTATAGGCTTTCTGCCTTCGCTAACAGAAGAGAAGAAGAAAGGTTTTAGCATAGAATGAGAGAAGGAAAAATAGCATTACTGACTTTTCTCCCATGCTTTGACAAGTGAGTGTGGGATGAGGGTGCTCACTAATAATATAAAAGAAGAAAACGAAAGGGCAAGTTTCAATTACGAGAACGAACATTAATGGATTACTTTGTCTCCATTGCTGGGAATTTCAATTGAATCTCCTTCCATACTTCACAAGCAGCCGCTAGAAAAGGACTCTATTTGCTAGCCTCACATCCCTCATTACGAGCTTCTGGAGCTACTCGATTAGCGACGGAACCGGGTGCCCTAAACTTCCTCCACCGAATTCTAGTACGGAAGAATCTCGGTCAGAGCGGGCATATGCCAAAGGTGAATACCCCTGAAGCTACGGGTAGAGAGAGCCAATCTTGAGTGAAATACCGCGGCTCCTGCTTTCTCAGGTTGAGGAGTGAGTCGGAATGCTGCTAAGTCTCTTTACTTTCATAGTCAGGAGTATAAGAAATCCATTTCTAATCTTTAAGACCAGCCTCCATGCTTTAACTCGACTGGAAATTAGGATATACTTGCTCATACGTAACTAGAAAGCGTAGGTCCAAGACTCCTATACCCGATCTCTGCTAATAGAATCGTGAGATTCAAACCAAATATGGGTTCAGACCTTATATTATAGGCACCCTAAACTCCAGTTTTCAGCTTAAAGATCTTTGTCTCTATCGAAATCTAAGAAAGCATTGACTTTTCACGCTTGGGTTGAAAGCGGACAGATGTGAAGAAATTCCGTAAATAAGCTCTTTGTTGTGCTCGAATCTCCAAGCGCAGGCAAGTCAGCTAGCGGGGAATGAAAGTTAGAGTATAGAATTTGCTCTGTGATATCCCAACGGGAAGTTGAGAGGGTAGGTAAGAAAGAGAGATGGGGATATCAGACAGCAGTGAAGCAGACTAGTATATGGGTTTCAGTGAGCCAAGGATGCGGCCCTAGGTCAGTCCGCCCTGGAAGGAAGTAACTGATAGGCCCTGGAGAACTTCGAAGCTTATGGGGCCTCCTCTTGGTTGCCATTCGATCGCTGGAGTTTGAATAGATTAGTTGGGAATTGGATGCTCTGCAGTGATGGGCCCAGCTGCTAAAGCAGTTGATCCACTCAGATCGGTTGATTTCATGCTGACCAGGCAATGAGAATTAAGGAGGTTAGTGATAGGACTAGTTTCCGCTTATGCGGGTGCTGTAGCTAATACACGAGTACGAGACGAAGCCAGTAAGAGCTGAAAGCGAATTCCACTGGGGGAGCAAATTCCACTCCTTCTTCCCTTCCAGTTGCAGTCCCAAGGGAGAGTCAACTCTTCTTTTTATTAGCCTTCGGCTTCTTAGCCTGCTTTCTTAGCTCTATACCTCTTCTTCTCCCTAAGGCCTTTGGTCGCCTTGCTTTTGACCTTCAGCTTCTTTCCCGGTCTCAGAGCCTAGTGTTTTAGCCCTGCTTTGCCCATCTCCCTTTACTACTCTTCCAGTTCCTCGTGGACCAGACAAGGATGAAGATAGGAGTGAGAAGGCAGTTTCTCTTTACTAAAGATCTCCACTTTTAACAAGGGATCTTTCTAAATACCCGGTCAAGATCTCCTGAGCGGAATATAAAAAGAAAAGAGAGTCGACTCCTTTATCCGTTTACTACATATACTGCCTTATATCCGTCACATGCTTTCCTTCAAACTACTCTATTTCATTCAAATCGTCACTTCCGAGCTTGAAAAGAAGCCGAGTCTGTAGCCTTAAATAAAAATATCAACAAAGACATCCGTAGAATCTTTTACATAATCAACAAGAGAATGAGCTAAAGCAAAAGCTGAGGCTAGAATAGTAGGGGATGGTGGAAAGGTTACTCTTTCGCAATTCAGAAAGCTGTTCTAAGCCCCTTCCAACCCCCGGATCAAGGGCCTTGCCCATTTTCCAATTTTTCATCACCTTGGCCAATCCGGCAGAGAAGGAGCGGCTGCCACGAAGGGATGGTTAGATTACTTTATTAATTTCCGATGAGGTCATCCAAGCTTTGAAGGAGGTAGGACTCTTTTATGCTTTTGATCTCTGTAAAGTTAGGCTCGACTGGGAGCTTCTGGAAGCAGCTGTAGAGTGTTGGGATCCTGATCGTGATCTTTAATTGGCATAAGCTCGCACCCTCTTTGGAAGAAGTGTATCGTCTTTCTGGTCTTCTTCATATAGGTGAACTTGGTATCGTCGTGCCTCGTTCTGGCTACACTTCTCTGCTTCGTGATTCGCTGGGCCTACGCCAGGATGAGCTCAAGCTTGGTTATGCAGGAGGGGATCCGACTCGCTTATTTACCAAGATTTTTAATTGACAGGTTCTCACATGACCGCGCTTCAGTTTCGACTCCAAGATTTACCCACTGCGTTTGCTTGCGGAAATCTTTATTGGTGTCGATATCAGAGCCATTGACCTGGTTGTGACGGGAATCTTTAGCTGTCTGCGCTCAAAGGATAAAACCACAATTGTACCTTTGATCCTAGCTGAGATGTATAAAGGGCTCTCTGATTGTGCTCGTGGGATAACCAATATTCTATTCTTCATGGACCATGTGCCATCTTGCAATTGTGGCTGCTATGTCATTTGAAGATAATTGCCCCTATATGACGTGGTGGCACAACTAAAGAAGATCCCTCCTATCTCACGCACATCAAAAGTGCTCATGATCTCGAAGGCCTGGCAACCAGAGAGCATTTGGAGAATTTCTCAAGCAGCCATAGAATGTGGAGAAGAGGAGGCATTCTTTTCCCAGCATTTGGTGCCTAAAGGAGATATACCAAGGACAGCTAAAGCCCGGGGTGATCTCATTCTCTGCGCATGATGCGCTATTACAAGGGCTGAAACATAGCGGACCCTTTTATGTCAAAATTGGGGAACTACGAGCGAGAAGGGCATTAGTGGACACCGGCTCTTCTATCAATATCAGCCTTTATCTTGCATAACTTGGGAATAGAAAGGTGCCGATCTCACGACAAACTCTGAAATATTTCATATGATGATCAAAGTAAAAAGGCTCGAGATAGGTTCGAAGCAAAAGATCTAGGTCATTCATTGGAATGAAGCAAAGCGGGTCTTCCCTACCAAAAAAAAGGGTCTGGCGAAGGGCACAGAGCTATTGCTATCGATAACATATTCTAAGACTTCTTCCTTTCACTAACGTGAGAGCATCAACAACCCATTTATAAGATACAAGCGAGATGAGCCCATCGAAAAAGGTGTAAATCGGGACAGCTGTATTCGTCCATTCCTCGTACGTTGGTCGAGCCATTTCATCCCTGGCACGAGCAGAGCTAGAGTATAAGAGGATCGACTAACAGGAGCGAAGTAGAGAAGATTACTATTGAAGAAAAAGGCTAGTTGTCCCTTAAGCTAGTACTTTTATCGGGTACCGAGACAGGTGCGCAGCGGTTCCTCCGCTGACGAAAGAAAGCTCGACTAAGAAGGAGATTCATTCATTTTAGTATAGGGAAAGAGATGAGGGTTTGTACCAACCAAGAAGTCGTTACAGACCGGAGAACAAAATACTAAATCGAATCAGAAAGCGAACGAGTGTCAGACTGAAATTGAAAGTCCAAGTACGAGCTAGTTACATACCTGGAGCGATAGCTAGAGAGATCACGGATTGAGGGTTGAAAGTAGAAGGGGTTGTTGAATCTTAAAAGCTTAAAAGAGAGGTTTGAAGAGGCTAAACTTTGAGTTGTTGAGGAAGGGTGCTAATCCTACCTTGATTGTTCTTCGCAGACCGGCCATGTCCTTTCCAGGTCTTATTGCCGAACTGGTTCTCCCATCTGATATTGTAATTACTGGTAGAGCCAAAAAATGGGCAATTAATTGACCCGTTGATGGACAACTTTATCCTTCGCCGGTTGTTTCGAGAGCTAAGCTAATTCGCTTCTAGTTCTGTAGCTAGAGCTGGTATTTCATCCCTCGTCGAGGCATAAAAAATCAGGTCTCTCGAGCCTCATCTTTTAAGTAGGAATGCTAAAATAGAGAGTCCAAATCAGAATATGTGAAAGCTTGCCCGATTGAAGAATTTAATGAACGAATTGCTTTCCTTAAGCTAGCGCACCGCTCCGTGGGCTTGTCAGTTTTCAAATTAATGAGACAAGTCTAGTAGAAAGAGGACGTCTCTGTCCCTTCACAAACACCTACGGCTAGGCAGAAATCCCCGCTTTCATTGAGGGACGTTTTCACTTTATGGCCTCCTTATATAAGCAAATCAATCCATTCCCAACCCAAAACTCTACAGAGTCGGCTGGTCGTGCTTTAGAGGAAAGTTTCACCTTCGAGGGAGGCAGAGGTAGATGCGTCCAACCAATTGAAAGATCTCCCTTCCTACCACAGTACTTGTGAAAAGACTTTGGTAGAATGCGGGCTAATGCGTCGTTTCTTTCTTCGTCTCGCTCCCCGGCAATCCGCCAACAATTTTTTGAATAGAAGGAGATCAGAAAGATACGCGGACGACTTGACTATAAGTATAGGTCGAATGTTTTCGTGAGCAGTAAGCAGCAGATCTCTCCTTATTTTGGCAAAGCTGGTGGCCGCGTGTGAATTCTTTCAAGGCGACGGGGCGGCCTGATTCGACATTGTTGTTTACTCTGATCCGGTCGAGGTGGTTTTCACCAGCGCGTAGGTGGTCTGACGTTCCTATGACCGAGTCTTTCTGTCCCCTGTGAACATCTTTTCTTAATGTATTAAAGAGGGCCTCTCTAACCGGTGAAAAGTGGTGGGTGTCCACTAACGGCCATTCCTGGCTCGGCTCCGATAACGCAATTCCGGGAGGAGTCGGTAATTGGGCACTGGATCCCTTCGGACCTGGAAAACGTGTAACGCTGGGTCGGGGTTTGGTGAACCAACTGGTCGCTCTTCTAGTTGAAGTATCGGGCCCCTTTTTCGTTGTCTAGGTTACACCTTCGGAATACCCCAGAAAGGGAATTCTTCTCTACTTCCCGTGATCTTCACTTTACGCCACACCGACTCCCTTTTCGAAACGTCATAAGGCGTGGAATTAGACCAAGGGGAATCTCCATAGGAACTAGTCCCTCAGATTTCGCACGTAGGAGATCGAGACACAGCCCCAGGGCTATGGGGAAAGATGTAGATCGATCGCCCTAGATAGACAACTACATAGAGGGTCTCTACAAGTCTATATATTCTTAGATTTCGTTCCCCCCGTGACGATCAATATCACAACCAATGAGGTCTGCAAGTTTCACATCTAAGTAATACCCGATCCGAGAGTTTACGATATAAAAATTTAACAACAACATTATAAGAAAAGATATTAATAGATATCGGTAGTTGTCCGGTCGTACCCAAACAATAAGATTCCAGAGGGAAATGCACCTAAGATCAAATATTTCGAGCCGGCTTCCGTGGAAAATTCAGACTTTCTTTTTGATGCTGCGATCACATAAAAACATAAACTTTGAGGCTCAATAGCTAAATACATGGCAATTGAATCATGAGCCGAGATCATAAAGAGCATACTGCGAGTAGGAAGTAGAATTAATACAATGAATTCAAAAGCATCAAACCTCTCTTGTTCGGAAGAATCGAAACACATCGAAATGGTACCAGCCGTACTTAATAATAGAAGGATTTGGCAGAAATATGTAAAATTGTCCCTCCTAAAAAAATGATTCCAGAATAAATGGGCAATAGTTAGGAGAGGTGCGCCAGCGGCGAGCAGAAGCAAGGTTATTAGATACCTCAGGAAAGCCCGGCCAGAACCACACGTGCAAGTTTCCCTGCATGTGGCTCGTCCGTGATAACTTCTTCGGATTTGCGTGAACTAGCGGACCGATCACTAAGCGGGGCCTCCAGTATGAGGGAACCTTTTCGGAACTGGTTAGGAATGGGCGCCACTATCCCAGCCCCGATCCAGCCAGGTTCTATTGATCATGTCCCCTTCCTAATAACAGTTGTACCTTGTCTTGGGGCATCTTTGGCTTTACGAGAGAAAGCCCGCCGAAGAAAAAAGTCTTTCTCTTCCCGTCCCGGATCATATTCCGGTGGCGTCCACAGAAGAGGAAATAGCAATGCATCTTGCTCAGCAGGCGTAGCCTGGAGTGGGAGTGTAGCGTGGGCAAGGTAAGGAAAGTGGCCGCCAGAGAGGAAGCCAAACCGGCCTCTCCAGCTAAGCCGCCGGAGAAAACCAGGTGCCTGAGGTAAGCTCTACTCGGCCCGGAGCATTGCTTCCCCATAACGAATAGGCTAGCTCTATCTCTCAATTGCCTATCCTGTGCTCGATAAGGTCCCCGACGTTCCTCGGCCTCGAGGTGCATTTAGTTGTCTTACATGAGACTGGGGATATTCCGTGCTCCATGGCAGGGCACCTTTCGCTAATCTATTCCGCCCGCCCGTCCAGACGCGGCGCCCATTTTCATTATCATCTACTGCCCTTTCTTTCCTCCCGGCTATTCACGCATGAAGATCGTCGTATGTATGCTCGACTTCGGTTGCCGACGCGGTAGGAGTACATTATATTATGGCAGGATCAGTCACCCGGGCAAACCAACCCTCCTCCAAGAAGAATTGTGCTATGCCCTCCCGATCCCTATAGAGCGAAAGAGCTGCTTGGTGATCCCTAGGTTGCAGCACGCCCGGTCGTTCACTCTTCGCGCCGCTGCCGCCGTTTCTAGGACCGACCGACGCCTCACCTGCACAGGTACCTACGTAGTGTAGTGTCGGTCGCACATTCAACATAGCGTTCGGACTCATGTGCCTTCCAGAACCAGGGGTCTTCGAACCTGCTGCGTACGATTAGCCAGCCTTGCGGCGGCAAAAGGATCAGACGTCCCCCATGCTACGGTTCCCTGCGGTCCAAACCCGGTGCCGCATTAGGTTAGGGGGCTGGGCTCGCTCCTGTGCATCCCCAAGCGCGCTGCCCTCCTAGGCGCGCAACACTAAGTAATCCAAGCCAACCCACATTACTGACTAACGGCGGATAATCATATTTCTTAGAGGTACTAAATACAACTCCATGAATGAGCAAAATGGAGGTTGCATTAATGATAAAGATCTCTGGGGAAACCGCTAAAAAAAGATTGAACATGTGGGAGGATCCGAACGAATTCTGCTTTCATTTCCCCCGTATGGAGCACTGAGTTACTTACGTTACGGTCTTCAGCAGGCAGGCTGCACTCTAGGCGGCGGCTAGGAGGCAGCAGCCAGACTAAGAATTCATGTGTAATGATGGTGATTCCACACCAGGCTACAAAAATTCTTTTTCTACAAAAAAAAAGGGGGGGGTCCTAAACAAAAAGGAGTCCATGACCCCTTTTTAGAGCGTATAAGGAGAGGTCGAATTCAAAACTTTTCTCTCGACCCATTACCAAAAAATGGACGTCACTTTGGAACACATGCGGATAGCCGCCCCGCGTGGCTAAAAGTAAGCCAAAAGAGCGTGAACTCCCACCGAGAGACTCGAGTCTTATAAAAGACGCCACTCTACGAGGGAAGTCCTCTGGTCGAGTCCTTGCGAGCCAAACAAAGCGAACCCCTTCCTTGGTCGAGAAGATGCAGATAAAACGCCAATAATAGCCTGATGTCAGCTTCTACGGCATAAGCTTTCAAGTGCGAGAGCCGCTAATAATAAAAATTTCATAAGCCAATTCTTTTTAATCTAGGTGAAATTTTGAACAGTCATTTCCATCTTCCGAAAGATAAATTCCGAAAAAGCCTCCGGTACTTCACTTTCTCGATCGGTTCACGAACGTGTGGAGGGCCAGCACACGGCCGGGGATTTGCTGCATTCCGCCATAACTTCGAGAATGAATGAATTTGTTTTGTCGAAAGCTGCGCCCGCGCACTCGATGCTTTTCTCCTGGAGATGAAGGCCCGTACTCCCTGTGCCGAGGAGTCCCAGGAGCGTAACGTAAGGATCTAGTTTCTTGTTTTTTTTTCTTCTCTTAAGATATTTCGAGCGTCTCACTCCACTTGCTTGCTACTCTTGTGATAGGGGTGGTAGGGCTTACCTTTGCCTCAAGACACGTTCTATTTATACCAACCTATTCTATTCTTGAGTCAACTCCCCACTCTGTGAGCGGGCGTAAGAGACCTGTGAGACCCCACAGGACATTTTTCTTTCTATACGGATGGGTATAACCACAACCGAAAGAAAAGAGTAGAAGAAAGAATACCGGGATAGGGCGTTCTTTCTATCTCTTACTATCATAAAGAAGACTAGCTTTCCATTTAGGGTTTTTACTAACTCGATTCATTTGGTAACTACTTACCTGATCCCCTCGCCAACTCCCAGCTCTCCTGAAACTGCCCTTCTACCCAGGCCTCCCGCTCTCAACACTGAGAACCCTTCCTTGTCATCTCTGAGCACTGAACACCTTCTTTACTCTCCGAAAATACGGAAACCCCCTATTCTCCCTCTTCTTCGACCAGGAATGACTAATTATCTCCTAGCTTCAAAGTCTCCCACTGAAGATCTTGCCTGGGCTAGTGCTTCCCCTAAGGGAGATGGATATGATGCCGCCGTAAAAGACCTAGTATAAAGATATGCCCCTTAAGTTGTCCTAAAATCAGGCGTGAGTCGGTCTTCACTCGCTGCTGTGCTCTCTCTTCAATTTCCGGCTAAGCAGGGTTCCTTACCCCGGGGACAGATTCTAACTCTTCGGACAATCCCTTAGAACAAGGATGATAAAGACCCTTAGAGCTGAATGCTAGTGCTTCTTCTTCGTCTGGTCCCCTTCCTCTTCTATGAGTGGCTGAGGCCAAGACATCTTCAATCTCTTCCCCAAAGGATTCCAGTCTATTCCCCCTTCTATCTGAGTCGGATCCCCCCTCACTGAACTAATTCATGTAGCGAATCCAAAAAATGATGATGTCAGCCTATTCTTGCTTTCCCGTCCCTTTATCTATTCCTTTGCATTGTCCGAGTCTTCTTTCATTCCCGCTAGTACCATTGAAGCAGGAGTCTTTTAAGCCAGGATAAAAAAAAGATGGCTGCTTTCCTATTGTTCCAGGCCAGTTCTTTTTTTGGGGCCGATGGAGTTGCTGTGCCAGTTGGAGTCTTAAAAGAAGCAAGCGCACCCTTGGAGTCTTTCTCGCTGGGAAGGTATAATAAGGCTATCTTAACCGGGGAATCCATGTGAGCGAATACGGGCCCTTGAAGCAGCAAGTCTCTTTCTTTTTCTAGGGCTACTCTAATAGGCTGCACTCCTAAAGATTCTTCCCATCCTCCGGCTTCAAGCAAGTCAAATCCAGCCAGCAAGTGATAGACAGAAAGGAAGAAAGGGTTCGTTTTATTTAGACAAGAAAGCAATGGAAAGTGCGTATATAAAGCCAGTTGCAAATGTATTTAGATTTTTTTTCCTAAATTGTGTTATCTCTTTCCTTTTGTCAGCCACTCACACCGGACTATAGAAAGAATTAGAAGGTGGTAGAGGTTACGAAGTAAAATCAACCATTCCATTCCGGACCTCGGCTTCAGAATCAGTCTCGGGTGAGATCTTATCGATCTGGGTGGAAAGACTGCAGCGGATGAAAGACCATACTAGAAAGAAATGGTACCAGGGGGCCTAGCTTTCAATCGGCTTAATAACCGGGGACTGCATTAAAGCAGTAAAGGGGACTGTTGGTGGGACAGCATGGGATGGGCCGTGACTTTCTCTGGAGGGTGCCACTTACACCCAACTCATTCAACGCGTCTCGTTGCGCTCGTTTAGCCTTTTTCGACTACCCGAGGCAGCAGGCAATGGGGAAGGCTAGCGTTATGCTTTACACATGCAAGTCGAACGATGGTATGCTCTCTAAGTGACGAGACAGGAGCTCGACGGTTCCATGTAATTCCTTTGGCAAAGGCCCTAACTACAGTTCTGAGTAACTCCTTGTCTCATTGATCCGAAGGCGGAAGTCCCACGTGTACTAAGCGCTCTCTCTCTCCGATCTTATTCCATCCCTATCAATCTCTCATTGAGAGTCCAATAGTCAGTCAGACTTATCAATCTAGTGCCTTTGCTTTCTTCCTATCGTTAGCCATCCTTCTCGGCGGTTGCTTTCCATTCTCCTTGATTGGAAGTCTATGCTCGATGAACTGCCTATCCAGTCCAGGCATCTCGTCGTAATCCCAAGCTTGCAATCCCTAAACTCCTTGAGTAGCACGATCAACTGCCTCTGCTGCTCTTCAGAAAAAGGGCTACTAATGTAGGCTGTCATTTTCTTCCCTCGGAGTTCTTTCTTTCTCGGAGTGGATCCTGCACCAGTACAGCACTAACACTAGCTATAGCAGTAACCAGTACAGAAAGTCAGTCAGTGCTATGCTATTTCAGTGTTACAGGTACAGATTGTGCTCCCTGTCATTCATCTTGGTCACACATTTGGCACTCTTTGTGCCCGAACTATCTGAATGATGTTTTTTGTACCATTCTGTTAAGTGGTACAGTTAATACCATGAAGATCGTGGTCGAATAAGGCCCATAAGCATCTTTGAATTCCGTTCCGTCACCCTCTGCTTCTTACTCTGCTGCTACTAGTAATGGCGGTGCTTCTACAGGTGCTGCTACTGATGCAGGGTATCGATCTGTATATGTGGCTGGAACAGATCACTGCCTTTGCTCCCTCTACTGCGTCTAGATCTCCTGCTCCTGGGTATGGAACTACGTAAACTCGCTTTTTCTGACTGGGACAAGGTGGGTCGAAAGCTCATGGGGAACCAAGATTCTGATAGTGTAGACCCATTGTATCGCCTGAAATCGGTAGTCTGCTGGTCCATTTGGAAAATGCAGGAGTCGGCGACTTCCAGGGAGACCTTTTGAATGAGAAAGCAATCAGGAACAAGGTAGTTAGGGACATGCGGACTAACTGCTCTGACATTCCTGTTTTTTGAAATGAATCTACGGACCTTCTGTTTCAGAAGGGGCCTCCCCTTCTCCCAGACTGGGACTGACTCGGATAGCGAACAGAACGGCCTGGAATGGGAATTCGACTTCGATGGGGTTTCCAAAGCCCGGGCAAGGCGAGGCAGGCCACCTTAATTAGCCCATCTTGAGAGGCACAATGGGGGCTTCCTGCCAGTGGGTAACCGGACTTATAAGGAGACATCACACTAGAGAGCTTCTAAATTTCCCAAAGATCCACCCTGTCTTGTGTGACAGCGTGTGCTTGTTAGATTGCTTGGGGTTCTATGTTGGGCCCACTCTTTGTCACCTTAGGAAAATGGACTCATAGGCTGTCTGGGCCCTATGATCGACTTTAAATAGGGGGGCTTTTACTCCAGCCCAATCTGTGGTTTTGTCATACAATAAGATCCAATTTGTTTGGATTCATTAGGGTTTGCCCATTACCTTGAGTGAGGCCTAACGTGTACACCTCTTGAAATGAAGATGTGATCTTATCCACCGATGGGTCTTGTCTTGTTATAAGCCCAATCCTCTCGTCTTAGGGTAGGATATCCAAAAACCTTAAATCACGGGAACTTCCCCCTTTTTTTGGTTGAAAACCTATGTTGGGCTGACTAAGCCCGCTATCCTAATAAGGTCCTCTCCTGTGGCAGCAGCTGCTGCAGCTCAAAACCCAGTTTTCAGAGAGAAAAAAGGAACCAAGCAATGCCTGCCCTGATAGCTGCCGCGATGAAGTGGGAACCAGTGTGTTCATATTCCGAGTAGGATGCGAAAGGACGTATCTCATGGAACAGAATCCGCTTCTAGAGGGTAGCGTGCACCCGACAAAAGAGGGCCTTGCCAGAAAGACTATGAATCTGAAAGGTGTGGAATCCTTTCTCTTCGCGGAAAACAAGGGCTGAACCCGTAATGTACCAACGAGGGAAAGAAAGCTTCATTAAAAGTATGTACTTCCGGTTTGGGAAGATTTAGTCTTTCGATTCATTACAAAATATCCCAAAGGGCAGGAATTCGCTTCAAAGAAAGAGGATTTTGCTCGTTACGAAGCACGAGAATTGGTCAATATATAGAGGATAGAGATCTGGTTTCCACGGTACTTTTTTGCTGGTCCATTAAAGACCAGCTCCCGGCCCTGACGGCCAGCAACCAGTGATCCATTCGGTTAACCACATGTTCTTTTTCCTCGCGAAAATGGTGCCTGTAAAGCCAAACTAAGAGCGGGAAAGGAACGAGGGCGGGCATAAGCTCACCAATTAGGATGCGTGACTGACGCATCTCTTTTGAAAATGATCTGGGCATTTCCCTTTGGTTTGGGCTGGGAGGCTAACCACTAGGGGAGGGCACCTGCTCTCCCATTTATATTCATTGTTATCTGTATCGAACTTTTCTGTTCCAAAGGCGAGAGTAATTCTTTCGATTCAGTAGAGCGAGAATCCCCATTTTAGGAGGGGGAATTCTTCTAAGAAATAAGAAAAGTAGGGCAATAGTTGCCTCTTCAAACTTACCCCATCTCAGCTTTCATTGAAAAATTCGTCAATAAACAAAAACCACCTGGTCGAGTTCGCTTCTCCCTTCCTCTCCTCTCTTTCAACTGAGAAATAAGAAAGAAGGACCGAGTCTTTCAGGTCTGCTGCTTCAGATTCATCGAGCTGGGTGCTGCTTCCTTCTCTTAGTTTTTTGTGTATTTTTCGGCGATCTCAATGTATTTCAGATTCCGCTTTCATCTGAAGATGAAGGAGGCATCATTAGCTCACTTGTCTTGGTTTAGTCTTTCGACCATAAAAGTGTAGAACAGACTCATTTGATGTAGGGGATGATCTGATCGGGGAATGAGCTTCACAACAAAGAGTAGAGGCGAATGGTTCGAAAGTAGATGCTAGTGGTTCAAATCATAAGCCAAGCCATTCTTTCTATCTATTCTTTTTATCAGTAAAGAGGTGCCTCGGGTTCTTTTCCAAGAGAGGGTATCACGAAGCAAGTAGAGAAGGAAGGAAAGATCCCTTTAACAAGCCGCAAGCAAGCTGCATATCTTTCTTCTCTTTTCAAAGATCGGGGCTGATGGGCCCCTGCTGAGATTCACTCCTTTTTCTTTCTTTTGAAAGCTGTCGACAGTCATGTTCTTCTATTTCTTTACTGTTCCGTACTAAATTCCTTTGTTCACCAATCAACTTCAGAAGGAAGTATGCCCAATCGACTGAAGAACCATGAGACCTGAATAAGGATCCTCAACGGAGGAAGTCGTCGTAGACCAGGTCCCAACAGGAAGCAAGATGCCTGGAAAACACAACAAATTAGGCTTCTCAAAGACGAAAGGAAGTTACGCATTCAAAGAATTAGTTTGAAGCTAACCATTCTGACGATCTGATGCTCGCTGCTTTAAGACTTTACTGACCAGGTGCCGGCCCAACAGCAGACCGGAGAGGAACCAATCGTCATGCTTAACTTAACATACACGTTTTGTAGAACTTATGCCCCTGTTCTATCCCATGCCCATGAATGTCATCATACCAAAGACCATTCCATTCTTGTCCTGGTTTTTCCTCTTTCTTCTTCTTCTAATTGAAGCCTGTGTATGGAAGAAACTTTCGATCTCCTTCTTTGAGGAAACTTTTTCTGTACCTCTGCTTCCACATCACCTCTTCTGATGCCAGCAACTGATCAATCTCCTTATTCATGTTGTTGATTTCCTGCTTAGAGAAAGGATCCAAGGTACTTTGCTTCAATCGGGTTCTCTTTCTACTGTCGAGCAAGATTGCCAAGAGTCTATCTACTCCATCTAAACAATCCCACCCTACAAGCTCTGATCTTCTTTAGCTTTACCCTGAGCAGCACCTTGATTCTTTCTTTATTCCCACACTGATGTGAGAACTTCTTCGCAGCCTGAATCTTTGCACCAAACAGCCTCCAATTGGAAAGGTTTGTTGGTTTTTTCTTTTCCGTGCTAGGTTTTAAAGAAAAGGGGCAAATGGTCAGAGTAGTGGGAATCTCAATGGCTTACACTCGAACATTTTCAAATGTCCAGCCATTCTTTGGAAGCCCATACTCTAAACAGTCTGTCTCGCATATAGAGAGTAAGGGGAAGGCTGGGGATGACCATTGCTCCAGGTAAACGGGTAGCCTTCAAAGCCCAGATCAATGAGGGCACAGTCAGAAATTGCCTGTCTTGCCTCATCAACCAATTAGGAAAAAGCCTTCTTCCCTCTTTATCTGTATTCGATATTCTCTCGTTGAAATCACCTCCAAAAACAAACCCATGGTATGTCTGACTTGTTCTTAAAAAACCTTAGACAATTTCATGTGCTGCTTCTATTGCTTGTATCAGGGTGGCCATAGAACCCTAATCTTCTCCCACTGTTCTTCATCAATCACTGCCTCTCCTCTATATGAGGCCTGTAGTCACTTTTTTTGGAAAATTCGAAGTTTTGGGGACCTACGCCACTTCCAAAGGAGCATTCGTATTCGTGTTGAAGCGATTCCACTTTTTCAAGCAGAAGGCGGCCCCACGGAAGCTTCATCGATTCTTATCTTAAAGGTTCGACGTACTTAGTGTACGTCTTTTCTCCAACCCAGTTTGTTCTACCAGTTCTAAATAGACTTCTTAGTTAATCGTCCACACGGGAACGAAGAGACTCCAGTGCTTTCATATCATCCGGGAGTTTCAAAGCCTTTGCCCCAGGATTTCTGCATGGTCAACAAAGGCTCGGGCAAGGATCTGGGTTGGGAAGAAGAGGCTTCCGAACAATCGGACGGGCCAACGAATAAGACGAGTTGCTCTTCCTTGAGTTGTTCGCCGAGTAGCAAACGTATGAGAATAACACAACAGGTGGTCAGCCCCACCGGTAGACCAAGTTTTATTAATCAGAGGCCTAGGGTAGGGCGATTTCTGTCTTCGAAAGAAGAAGGCCACACATAGCTCCGGGGCTTCGACGACACCCCTTCCCTTGCTAATAGATGCTAAATTGCGCATCCTTGGTCCCTTTTGAGAAAGGCCGAATCTTACAATTTCACAATTCCTGGATCTTTTTCCGTTGGTCCCCTTTTTTAATGGGGGAGCTCCTCCCCCCTTTGAATAGCTTTGTTTATCTATGCTTTTTCGTTATTTGGCCGCAGCCTACTTATACCCCGGGGGGTGATTCCATTCAGTGAATCAGATCTTAAGCTCTTTACTAGGATTGGAACAAGCAAGGATTCAATCCAGTCCCAGGCGTACCTGGGTCTACCTTATTTGCCGGATCATTAGAGGTCATTTCTATTGCTTCCCTCGAAAGAGCTCAATTGCATATACCCCGGTCATTTAGTTTTTTTTTTCACTATTTGCCTACTCTATTCGCACGGCCTCCCACTGGTTATTCAAACGACAGTCCAGTAGTATTACGACGCTTGTATGGTTTGTTACTTCTGGGACACGTGGTTGGATTTTGTTCGATCCATGGGTTTCGGGGTTTTGAAATTGAGCTGTCAGGTGAGCGTTTTAAGCCTAAGCGCACCTGAAACGTGCTCAAGTAACAAAACTAACGACACAGGAGGTCATCGTTTTGCTTTCATGACAGTTCAAAAACGAAGCTGATTGTCTTAGCTACGCGGCCACTGTTGATTGGTTGGGTTTCCTTAGTTTTGTAATAGGCGCTGTGAAGTGAGCATTGTCTGGCGTGATGAGCCATTTTCTCACTGGGGATATGTTAAGATCACAGCTACTGGTAACTCGCATTAGAGGAATATTTCACATCTGTGATATAAGGGTTTACTGTTTGCGGACGTGGCATTGAGTGATTGGGTTGTTAGGAGGTTTACTAAGGAAAGTAGGGGGTGTGACCTTGTGAGGGAATTGTTTTTGTGCGGAGAATTCTGTTGACGGGAAACATACGTGCATGCAAGGCTCTCCAAGGCGATGGGACACGTAATAGAATCAAAGGAAGGTGGAGCCAAATAGTGAAGATTTTCATTGACCTCGAATCCATTGAGATTGAAGGATTAAACGGTTGCAGAAGTTAGTTTGAGCTAGCGCATGGAAGGGAATATTTATTGAATTAGGGCCACACATGTTAGTAAACTAAACACACCTTTAATCTACCACTCCGACCTAAACTCTACCTTCCTTTCGCTTCAATACCCACAGCCACAAAATTTTACACTACAAATTAACAAAACTATCATTTTTTGCATCCCATCCTAAAAACATTTTATTCAAAATTCACCAAACAACTTGGGCCTTTATGTTGTAATGCACCATTACTATCCAACAACCCTTTCAGTTATGCTACCTTTACAGGATCAATCCAGTTGTTTTCTTTGTCGGTAATTGGCTTTCTTTTTTTTTTCTTTAAAAAGAAAAAAAAAGTATTCTGAAGCCAAATGCTCTTGGACGGGCAGTTGAATAGGGAGATAAATCCTTCTCTTTGGTTGGGAAAGAGTAGGAAAGATAGGACCAGGACGGCTGTGATTGAGAAAAGCAGGCTGAATTCCTATTCGATTGCTCCGCACCTGTGCCTGTCTTGTATTGAGGAAATAACATTCAGTGTGGTGGGGGGCCTTACCGACTGCTACTGCCCCAACAGTTCTTCAAGCTATTTTTGTTGGGGGTAGAGTCTGACAAGGTGTAGCGACCAGGTACCCACATTGAAGAAAGATAGTCTAGTCATCAACGTCGAATCAGATGAATGAGATTTGATGATGTCCGATAATAAATAAGAGTTCAATCGGCGCCCTTTCAAGAGCTTTTTCCCTTCATAATGACAATTGAAATCGGGGCAAGTTCACCGGGAAGGCTTCGGGTAAAGGTAAAGTCGGGCAAGGAGTTCGCAAAGAGTCATAGCAGAGCCAGCGCGAAGGATCAAAGGCTGAGTAAGTGACGGGCTTTTCCCTCTCTCTCCCCCCTCCGCGATTTGACTGAAAGCCTTACGATGGGGTCCTTCAAACTATCGGAGATGCCTTGTCATCACATCCACTACTTCGTCCCTTTCTATACCGAGCCGTACCGTAACAAGCCATACCGTACGGGGGTCACGTCCTCTCTCATTTTTGAAAGGGATGATGGGCAGCTACGTGACTCTTAAAGATGCCCAAACATCCGCGTGATGTAGCTTCTACTCTGATAGCATGCGATGAGCAAACCGGTAAGAGGTACTCGAATCCGACGGCGTGATCAATCCTCTATTTTGAAAGGGTTAGAGCCCGGTGATTAGCTTTAGCTTCTAGATCAGCATCCGGTAAAAGGAGGACGGGCAGTGAGTTTAACAATCCACTCTTTCTATTCGCTCTAGCCAGGCTTTCATCCGCTTCTACTTCAAGGAAAAGCAGTTTTTTCGATACGATCTCCCTGTCTCGCTGCACCGGCATAGAGGGAAACTTCTTCTGCGTTTTGTCTAGGATAACGAAAAACGGCTTTTGATCGGTCCGCGTGGCGGAATATCGTCGCAGCCCTTTGCGCGAGCATTTTAGACTTTCTCGCGCAGCAGGAAATCGAAAGCACGAGCTTCGATCAACCAATGAAGCAAGCTTTTTTGGTAGGGCCCTGGAACAGAAGAAAATGCGATTCCAGAAGTGTGAAATGTTGGCAATGCTTACCAGCCTAAGTGGCAATCTGCTCCGCGTCTCAGATGCACCGCAAACAGCCAAGATTTAATTGACACCGATCGCGAAGCGGTCACTCGTATAATAAATGTAGGATCGCTATAATGAATAGATAAGAGAGAAAGATTACTCATGCCTTCACCACTAGCTATATCTCGATTCAAGTGTAAGTTCGAATCCCGGCAGTTCGAGACTGGTTACGGGTTTCGAATAGGCGTGATCGATAGGGTGACGGGACTGACGGGAAGGGCTAGCTCGGACTGCCTTTCAAAAGGGCTCAAACAGCGACCTCCCCCTCATGGCAGGAAAGGCTATTAGACAAGGTTTTCACACTTCTCTATCTTCTTGATATATGTCTAGCGAAATGTCTTGAGATCACGAGGCTTAGTCGCGTGTTTGTGCGAAAGTCCGGAAGCTCATGATGCTGCTAAGTTGAAAGTGAGAGAGAGGCTCTTTTGGTAGAATTCGTGGATAAGCCCTAATTTCACTCAGTTTAGCCCTCCATTTCCCTGCCTAAGTCGATCGGGATGAAAGGGTGCCATCGACCATGAGGATAGGCTTTCCAGGCTCATTCATAAGGACAAGGCCGGAGACTCTTTAGAGAGAGAGGTGTGATCCGAGACTGATTAGAATTCATTTTTCTTCTAAGTTGCAGAGATTGTCTCATTTAGTAGAATTAGGTCGATGCTTTGAGCCTTCTTACTCGACCAGAAGTCTTTGATTTGCAGAGCGATATTTATAGCTTTTATTCACGTATGCCGCTAAGGGGGTTTACTTTTTCTCCAAACAATCTAAAAATATAGATCCTGCGGCTAAGATCTTTATTTCTTCTCATGAAAGGCCTGGTTGAAGTTGGTGAGCCCGTCCACTAGCCTCATCTCCATAGTCAAGTCTTTCCTTTTCTTTCTATTCTAATGAAAGGTACGGGTTCGTTAAGGGCCTCTCTTAGACTTCTTTCCTTCCATTTCTTGCTTATTTATATCGTGTTTTGAAATGAAATCCGTCTTTCTTTCAGGTTGTCTTTCTGTTCCTGGAATAATGGTATACAAGAATAGATTGCCTTTTAGGAGTGGAATTGGGTACCTGTCCCAAGGTTTTCCGCGAAAGACCTACCTTAGATCTCGACTGTGATCCCTGCCTCGAGGAGAGGGTGGGGAATGTAGTTACGGGAGTCGGAGTGCGATTAGCCCGTTCGTTAGAGCAAGGAGAGGCGGGTTGGCTCTTGTCTTGAGGTCACGGGTTGCATTGGTAGCCAGAGACAGGTGGTTACGAGTTTCATCCCTTAGTGCTTAGAGAGAGGGTGAAGAATGGAGCCCCAAGGGATGAGAAGCTCGTTGTGACCGATATTTGTCTTTGTTTTGGCTGCCTGTATCGCTAGTTAGAAAGGTCTAGTAAGGTAATGTCTGAATCCTTAGGCACTTAGAGTGATTCGAAACATTCTGAATTTCAACAGGTCGAGAATTAGCTGATTGACGAAGCCTTTTCTTGAATGATTTCACTTCCCTTTCTCGGACTACTTGAAGCGCACTTCCAACTCTCAGCTTTCCTTTGATCCCTTCCCTCACGAATCTTACAAGCTCGGATCTCGGTTTTCCTTTCTCTCGAGCTGCTTCTCCGATCCCTTATCCGTTAAGTAAGATAAGCTCTTTACCCTTCCTTTTCCCGCCCTAGGACATGAACTGCCCGCCCTGCCTTCAAAGGCGAGTTTGAAGATAGAGTAGACCTTTGCTCTATGTAACAAGAAATTGAAGATTCCATATCATCCCTGGAACTCCTCAAAGAAAGCAGGCGAAAAAGGTATGGAGGATAGGAACGAGCTCTATCTTATGGACATGGCATCGTGAGAGCAAACAGCACAGCCGCATCGAGGTCAGCCGGAGCAAAGGAGATTAGATGAGTGATTCTCGTAGCTAAATGCTAAAATCAGGATGGGATAGAAAAAGAAAGAGAAGAAGCTAGTGACGAGTCTTGCTATTGGCGGTTTTTCTTATTAAAATAAAACAGTCCCAATGCCGATTTCTACTTATAAAACGAGTACGAACTCGCGTCGGAGAAGGCCTCCGTCGTCTAAGTCGGGCTGGCATCTCTCTCTCTTTCCTCACTACAGAAAGTTAAAGGTCCATGATCCATGGTATTTGGTCCCCTCAGCCTCAGCTTTGGTCGGAAAAGCTTAGGGGTCCGATCTCTGGAAACTGGTCTAAAACCGTATTTCTTCCAGAGCCTTCACCTGGAACACATTCTTCATCTGTTGATGAACGAAGGCTTTTGGTCTCTCGTATCGTCAGCTCGTAGGTTTCCTGATCTGAAACTCCGCACTTGCCTTGGGCTTTCCTTTCCTTATGGCGAATAGACTTTTCGTAATAATCGACTAAACTAAAGTAGTTGAGCGTCTCAGTACATCCAGTCGATGAGAACCATAATCATTCGAAGTGCCCCGGGCTACCAAAAAAGGGAATCTAGATTAGGGCATGGTCGGCTGAGAGGAAGTTTCATTGCATGCTACTTTCCTCGATGAGGGACCACCTAGATCGGATTATAGAGCAGGGGACTACTCCCAGTTATCGACTTCAAGCAGGGAAAGCTAATTCAGTAGTTGATTTGGGAACGAGTCGAGCATTTGAAACAGGAGAATAAAGGCTTTTGAAAAATATCATCTATCGGTTGCAAGAACAATCTTCGTTGCAGATGAAATATTCAAAAAAAAAAAAGTTCCTTACCTTAAAAGGATGTAACTTACCAGGGGGTTACTAGCGGTCTTTAGAACCATATCTGTCTGATAATTTTCATGGAGGCATCACTTTCACTTTAGCTGCTAGGGCCATTAACCTTCCCACGTATGTTGCAAATGATTCATTGGGTAACTGACGGTCTACTCGTCAAGTAAAGCCTCCAACAATTCATTCTATAGGGCGAGTGGGCACGACATCGATGTTGTAGCAGAACTGCTTGATGAACTTGTCGGCCAACTCAGCGAATGTTGGCCACTTTCATAGCATAGCTGGTGTGTTACTGGAATAACTGCTGTATTACTTTGTATTGTCTCTTACAACACCTTATCAAGTAGTTGTTCTTTTAAGTTTTCCTTTGTGTTTGTGTTGTGACTTCTTTCTTCTCTAAAAATGGTAGAGCCACAGGTCAGTAGAGCAGGTGTATCGTTTTCATAGCAGGTTCATTGCAGGCATAGCAGTTGTATGGCTTTTCTAGCTGCTTTCTATATAATATCGTATAGGAGGAGGACGTTTTATAGCTATAGAGCAGTTATATGACTTTCATAGCGTTTAGTAGTTGTAGGGATAGGTAGCTACAAGTAGTGCTGGAAGAGAAAACTACCAAAAAGAGAAGCAGTATACGCGACGGTCTAAGCCTTACATAGTTGTCTTTGTCTCCTTGGTACCCCTCCCTCTTATTCTTCCTCTGTAATAGCTGCCTCGTTAGCGAAGAGTCTTCCAAGCCGCATTAAGTTTTAGCAGTTTTTTCGGCTAAGCAACGAGCGTAGTCACCTGCCCGGTAGCAAAGACCAGGGAAAGCACCTAAACGGAAAAAACGTCTGCTTCATAAGATCATAGGTGCTCGCATTCTCATCAATCATCTGTCGAAACATACTATGGATCGGGATAAAACCACTCGACCAGTAGGGTGCCCGCAGTCAGCAAAGGATTTCCCCAGAGGGGCCCAGGAGAAAGAAAGAGTACGTGCACAGACAGACTCGTTAACATACGACATTAGTTCAGTTCAAAGTGGAGTGAGCATCAAATTCAAATCAAAGGAGACCGGACGACGGATGACACCTTCCTTCTCTAGACCGTGTCTCTGATGAAGCAATCCGAACCGACAAGCGAAGCGTCCTTCCTTTCGTGATGACCGGACACCGAGATCCATGTTCTACCTTCCCATGCTGAATCCGCTATCGCCGTCTTTCCCTCACAAGCTGAGATGAAGGAGCTCGTATTCCCATCCTTACTCGTCCATTCAATTCAGCCTTCGCTTAGCTATTCGAATCAATCATTGAATGGGAATGGGTGTGGGAACTACTGGTTGTGCCCTTCCCCCCGTTTCTTTGGCTTCAACGTCAACCGGGGAAAGCTCAAGAGATGAGGAATCTGAGAAAGCTTCTCTTCTGCCTACCAAAGACAGAGGGTCAGGTGCTGTCTGATCTCCTTTGTTATATCTCTTCTTTTTCCTGCTGCTAGTAGGAAACAGCTCTTAGGAATCTTAGTTTGCTTCCTTTCTTCCGTCCCTTGGGACCGCTCTTTGGTACTTCAACTGTTTACCTGATTCTCGTCCCGGAACCTGGGGTCAATCAGCCCAATCCCTGGCGTCTTTTGTTTCGGTATGCCGAAAAGCTAGCAAGTCTTTTTCATTGATCTTCTGCCCGTCTATCTCTTTCTGGTTAAATGCGTCTATCAAGGGCGTGTAAAGCAGCGGTAGATCAACATAGGTGTGAACAAAGCACCATTTTCCATGAATTCGAAAATCTACAATAGCGAGAACATTCTTTTAAAAGAATGTAGCTGCAGTCGTCACTCTATTTCTTAATAAAAATAATTAATACTATTTTTATTAAGAAATAATAGAAGGATTCAGTGCGCCCATTTCCTTGTAGAACTAGACAGAGAGAGATTCTATCTCTAAAGATGTTCCGCAAAATCCCATCTCCGTTAGACCGTTGGAATCGAGGATAGAGCTTGAGCCGTTAAACCTGCCTGCGATCGAGCTTCACTTCAAGGCAAGGCTACGTAAGCAAGGTTTTACAAAAAGCGGAGGGAAAGATCCTCTTTCTCTCTACCAGATTCATCCGTGTTAGCACCTTGTATGTAATGGAATGCTTCAACCTTGCTAGAACTACCCTTAGATCAGGAGAGAAAAGTACTAATTCAAGAACAACTCGAACAACCTAATAAATCAATGATTCTGTTAAGTATCACAGTTCGGTCTATCTGGCTAACCCAAAATACTAGCTCTATCTCAGAAAGTCAACAGCTAGCTCTAAAAGGGCTATCTCAAGCTCCAGTCCACTCACAATTGATCGGGAAGGCTTGAAATCGAACTTGCCTTGCTTGATTTGCTCCACGCTGAAGGGTTTGAAGAGAGCCTCAAACAAAGAAACTAGAGAAAAGCTGCGAATAAGACTCCCCTATTTGACCGGGAGCCCAACACCTAGGAGCATAAGCAGAAAGGAGTAAAAGGAAGAATTTTTCCATTACTAGATAGTCCAACTGCCCCGGTACTAATATGGTTATCAACCTAGGTCAAACGAAGCCTTCCGCCTATAATATAATATAATGAGGCAGGCAACCACAATTAAACAACATCACCCCGTCTCCCCCGAGCGAAGGAGAGAGAAGAAAAGGCCATGGATTACAGACGTTATCTCATTGACAACACTTTCTATTGAGAACCGTGCTATAGCCGCCTATTCTTGATGGAAGTTTTCAGTCTTCTCTGTAGTCATTCCTGTGCTCTTCCCGAAAAAACACCCGAAAGGAGGCTTTTTTGCATGTTAGCGCCTCCCTCTAGTGCCCATTGATAATAGTCCTAAGCTTGGGAAATCTTCCCACTTCGTTGTCTTTCTCTTTCTTTTAAGCTAGAAAGATGCAGTGCTTCAAAGATGTCTCACAAGAGACCCCTTTATCAACCTAATCAGCTTGCATCTAGGATTCAGACTAGCCCACAATCTCAAAGCCTCCTATCAGAGTCAACCCATGTCACAAACCAATCTAACTTTATGCTTACTTTGTTTAAGTTTAGAAGATCAAAATCTTATTCGTAGTAATAGAGAGAGATTTCTTTCCCGCTTTTCAGATCACTCTGAATCTATCTCATCAAAATGAATTGCACATTGGATTCTCGATGTATTCGTCTCGGTCTAAGGAAAGGGGAAAAAAAGTACTTCCACTCGATGGTTTATGGGGCACTCTCTCCCACCCCCTTGCAGGAAAAAGGATTAAGATACTACGGCTATCTCTTATCTCTGACATTTACCCGGAAAAAGGCCTCCTTAGAAGAGACCAATTCAAAGCAAAGTATGTAGCCATAGAAATTGGAAAGAGCGATTGAGAACAGCTGGCTTGACCCACACGACACTGATTGTCACTTCCTTTCCCTTCTTCAAAGAAAAAGTAAAACGAAATGCGAATAGAACTCACGAAATCTGGAACTAACCTCTTAACCGTTCGTGCTCCATTGCCATTCATTCATGAACTGGTTTGATTGACCGTAATTCCCTACTCCTAGGACAGCCTTAAACCAATCAGTAAATACAATAACAAAAACAAAAAGAAAAAAGATGCAGCGGCTATAGACACTGACTTTACTGTTGATGACGCGCGGGAAAATGCTACTTTTTAGATTGATGCGTAATTGGACAGCTTTCCTTGATCGAAGTCTGTAGCAGCTCAGTAACAAAAGAAGCTTCCTTCCCAGGACAAGCGACAATCGGGACTCTTTTATCCTTCGAAGAGGTAGACGGCTCCCTCTATTTCCAACTCGACCTCAAAAAACCATAACTAACTATTATAGTTAGATCTAGTTATACAATCTCGGATTCTCCTTTCCTAGCCCAAATTGAACATTGACCTCTTTCTAGGCATGACATTCCAGTGAGCTCTTACCATAGTAGTAGTCTATTTTAAATTTCCGGTTTTTCTGTTTTTTCTTTCATTGTCGGGAGTAGGCTTTCTTGTCCTCCTTTATTCTAATTCTAAATAGGAATGCCCACGAATTGGCTTCGAGTCTTCGTATTAATGCCGGAATTCCCCTCACTTCCCAAATGAAATAGAACCAAAGTCAAGACAATTTAGCAGGATAATGGGGGGAACCCTATGATAGAATCTTCTAGGTATCTGCCTTTCTGTTAGAGGAGATTTTTGGAGTTTCGCTGTAAATAATCAGCTCTGGTGGTTCTTTCTTGAGCCAGCGGAGATGACACCAAAAGCTCAGTGGCTTTTGGGCTTTCTTCTGTCTCGGACCCTGACCTGTGCTGTGCCATGGAGGGTTTCCCTTTATTGGATTCTTTACCTTTACCTTTTTTAGTGAGTGGAGTTCTTTTAAGTGATTAGAGCAGAGGGAAAATCGAGATCAATCCCTGGATTCTTCCCTGCGAAGGAAAGGAGGGGTTTTTTTGGCATCAATGTCAGCGGATCGATCTGATACAGAGATTTGATTTGAGAGAAACCAAGTCTTTTGGCTTCTTTTGTGCTTAGTGTTACAGTGGTCGAGTCTGGATTTGGTAAAGTTTCTGCCCGAATGGATTTCAGCATATGGAATTAGATCAAATCAGAATTTGTGAAAACGCTATGTTTTCGTACATCCAATTATAAGGAAATATATGATACGCGCAGAGTACTGAAGGAGAAGTTGACGTCCAATTTGCAGCCCGAAGCATGCCATTCCAGTCATATCAGATCTTCTGGCGAAGTCGCAGAATCAGAGCAGAGATTCTCTCCGAACGCCCGATGGCCCTCACGGTAAGGAAGTTTACTACTATCTTCAATCAGCAAAAGAGAGACCCTTGAGCATATTCTTCGTTATTCGTTAGAGTGACCGTTTGCGGATCCAGGAGTTCCAGTATAGTAGGCGAGTACAATGGGAATAAATAAAGTTTTTGGCTTGACTCGGAAACCGCTAGTCAACTCGTAAGCATAGCCAGGGGAGTCTCTTTCCGGAAGAGCAATCATTAATATTCGTGGAAACCCCTTTTAAATTAAAGGGCAAAAGGTCTTACGCCTTAAATCGATTACAATTTCCGGATATCTATGGCATACGTTATTCTCGGATCTCAGAGACAGATGTAGGTATACTTTGACTTTGAAAAGTCTCTGTCGCTGATCAGCTCGACTCACTTGTAGGGATAGGAGCATCAGCTCTATCATACTAGACTATGTCGCATATCCCGGTGTGAGCAAAAAGAGTACCTATCGATTTTCACTTCATTCCTGGGCATACTGGAGAACTTCCCGCTTATGAAACTATAGAAAGGGAAGAATCGCTATCAACGGGAAGAAGCGCTACCAGACATCTAAGAGGTGAAAGCGAGTAGAACGCCTTATTCAAATTAAAAGAGAGGGCTTGAGGCAAACAAAGTTTGATTCAAAAAGCAAGTTGTTGGTCTTTGATTCCTGACTGAAGAGATTCCAATCTCAAGAGCTAAAACAATGACCATGATAAAGAAGGAAGGCTAAACCACTCAACAGGGCAAAGGCAGCGTCTTTCTCCTCTATGGAAGTTCTTTGAATGCCTCTTTCTCAAAGGTCTACGCTACGAGAGGTTGAAATCTAAGAGAGAAAATATCTACTAAGCAAACATCTTTCAAAGAAGGAATTGACTACTGAAGTTGCCCTCCTAACAAACTGACCAAAACTCTAGCTATAACAAGTTGCTAAGTAAAGAGAGAGACTAAGCTGAGCTTGATTACCCCTGAAATGAGATCTTCGAAGAACCCGTCAGCGCATGCTGGCCACTATGGTATGGCAACCAGGAAGAATTTTCTTCTTGGTCCTCTTATTCTTAGACTTATTCTTATAAAGAGGAGCATCCCTTGTCTCTGCTCTTTTCAGGAAACTCGAAATATCTATTGAATTTAAAAGGTAGTCTCTTCTCGGCTAAGACGGATTTACTATTGCGACTCAGATTGGGCTAGCTGCCCTATGACCCGACGTTCGACTACTGTCTATTGTGTCTTCCTTGGTTCCAACCCTCTTTCTTTTCCAAGAAAGAAGCAAGCATTTAACAAGAAAGCATCAACCGGATTCATTAAACTTCAAAAGCATTTACCTTTCGACATATTCACTCGAGCTGAAACAATTGATTCCCCCTCGGGAATAGAGTCAGAACTGATAGCCATTTCCCTTTCCCTCGGTCTTTTTCGCCCTGAGCGGGACTCCGAAAGAATTGAAACGCTTTCCTTCACTGCCTTCTAAGCGCTACCTGGGACGTGGGAACCTATCTATTCGTGGATCGTATCTTTCCGGGGTTTCAATCCCACCCCTTGATTGATGGAGTCTGCCTTTCTTCTTCTTTCCGACTTAGTCCTGAAAAGAGGAACGTTGCTAGACTCACTTACTAATAGTTAATAACTGAGCCTTGAGCTTAAGGCTGGCACGTGGTCTTCTTCTCTTTCTTGCTTTCAGCACCTGCCCTGAGCCAGAACTATGAGTGGGGATAACTGAATGCTTTCCCGAGTATCAGCATAACTCACTAATAAGAGGCTATAGTAATGACCATGACACATATAGGAAGAAAAGGAAGTATGCGTGCTAGTAGGATTCCTTTACAAAGTGGAGTATACTTCTTTGAGTCTTCAAGCTTTATCAAATACTCTACCTGGGGAGTTTCTATGTCCCGTTCTAGACTCTGGTTCAATGCTCTCCTAACAAATGGATTCATATAGGGTCCTACTGGCTCTATCTATCACAGGGAATGGAGAGCCTTGTACCTCTCTAAGGGTCTAGTAGAATGTATTGAAATGAGTCTCTGCTGGCTCCTTACTATTGAAGCTCTATCAACCTTTCTTATATCAAGTAAGTAGATGGAAGTCACTTTCTCAGTCATGGCTTCATCCATCCAATCCCTCTGTAGCATTTTCCTTAAAGTACCTTATTAGAATTAGAGCTATTAGTAAGCCCTAGAGTGTTGACAAGTTGTTCAGGTCAATAGACAGAGGCATCTACACCTTTCCAGGAACCTTGAACTAGTGCCTTTCTTTTTGTCTACTCAATTACCTCCATAGAAAGAGTACCATGGTAAAGAAGTCACGGAGATAGAGAAGTCTTATATCCCTCCATAGAGCATCCAAGGAAGCCATGAGCCTTAAATTAAATAAGAAGAGAGTTCCCAGAGAAAGTACCAGCTCTTTCTCTATTCCTAGCCTTTCTTCTACGATGTGTCTACCCTATTTGCTTATTATGAGATTGGGCTGTAGAAGCCTACTCAGTAGCTACTAGGTATGGGGCAAAAGAACTACGGGTATCTCCATATTTTAAATAAGAGCATATGATGTTGCCTCACAAACCACCTATTTCGTCGTCCTGCTGGTCTTAGAAAGAAATTAAGGACTTAGCACATGAAGAGCAAAGGAGTAGCCTCGTCTGGGATCTCACAATCTGCCTACTCTCTTCTCCAAAGCAATTTACTATCCTACCTCTTTAGGTCTTTAAAACTCCTATCTCTCACTCCAACTCGATAGACAGCTCGAAACCATCCAATATGTCCCAGGGTCCAAGAAACCCTTCATTCTCACATTTGGAGCAGTACCCTAGTGGCTTATTCTCAGTGCCTTCACTTATCCATTAGTCTTGTGAATTTTAGCTCAAGAAGTATAGCTAGATAGAAGGAGAAATGCGCTATCCAGTCGACTGAATTCCTCTTTCTCAGGAAACTCCAAACTCTCAGAAAGAACTCTAACAAGGAGAAGACTTTTCCAAGTTCCGAGAAGAAAGTCAGTGGACAGATACGTACCCGATAGGGGGAGCCCTACTTCAGAGTCAGGTCCAGAAAGGATTCGAAATCCACTCCTTTCTTAAAATAAAAGCCCTTAACCTTCCAGTATCTTCTATCTGTGAGCGAACGACTTGCGGAAAAATCCGAGTTCCTAATGCTCTCAATCTATAAATGTACTAGACTTGAATGAGCACTGACTTCTTCTTCTCGCTTTAGTCAGCCAATCCAATAAAAAGAGTGTATCCGACTTTCTCCCTAAAAAATATGAAATCTAGGGATTGATTCTAGCTTCAAGACTGTAGAAGGACTCAAGGGAGACCATTCTCTGGATCATATAGAAGTCTAAAAAGAAATAAATATAGCTCAGCGAGAATATGGTAAGCAAAGGTCCTAGGAAAGGATAGTACCCCATCCGCAACGATCCGTGAGAATCCATGGGCTAGAGGATGACTGACTTCTTTCTATCTAGATTGTTGGTGAAAGAGGAAAAGAGCAATTCAGTGAATCCGAAAGAAGGTCCCCAGAAGACAAGTATCCTAGGACTTGGTTCTCTTCCGTCTGTTCTAACACAAGAAACGAACTAAAGGAAAGTAGTAGCCTGAGTTTGTTAGAATGCAGAATAGACTCATTTTCGCGTATTAGCGCTTCTGACTGGAGTCTGTGAGGGAGCATCTAGAACTAGAATCGGGTTCACAACAGAAGCCCTGGAAACTTAAAAAAGAGGGGTCCTATGTGAATGAGAGTGTAGCTAGGTCGAGTGAGTTAGGAATGCAGAAAGATCAGCTCTTCCTAGGGCAGAGCCACTAGCGTTTTCACGGGAGAGGTTCATGGCTATGTGGAACTCATAGTTCTAGCTTCTGAGGAAATTGACTAGTCTGATTGTAGACCTTGTTGGAGCTCTTTGATTCTTTCCATTGAGTGATTCTCCCTTCACCTTCTTGTTTAGAAATCTAGCATTCAGCAAGACAAAGACTGAGCTTAGGCACGTCTCGAAGGAGAACAGAAGAAGGGATGCTTTTCATTCTTTATTTTATTATAGCCCTGTCCAAAAGGCTAACTAGAAATTGAATAAAGAAAGAGGAAGGTAGCTAGGAATTAGTGCATTGATACCGAGAAGAAATTCACTCAGCTGTGAATTCTGCCTTCCATGAAAAGCCCGTCTTTTTGGCTTAATTTGATAAGGCGAGAAAGTACTCTCTCTTATTCTTTGACTTTTTCTTATAGAGAAATTACTTGGATCAAACAAAGATTGTGTCGACAATAGAGCGGATACACGCGATTTCCCAACTTGGCAACTATGTGTACTTCTTCTCTCTAGAGAGCGCAGCTGTTAGGTGATTATGGCGTTCCTTACATGATCTATATGTTTCATCAATAAAGAAAGGCTTGGAGATTTGTTTCGTAGAAGCACCTTCTTCCTATCCATGTCTCTATCTTTATTCGCAGAGACGGCCCGCTGTCACAGCTTTTGTCAGCCTCAGCTCGAGCCCTCGCCTGTTCAACGCTAGTAACGTGGTCTTGGAGTACTTTATAAGCCTGCTGAGCCTCATTAATCTTCGTCTGAAGTGCTTCCTGAAACAAGCACGAGGGAACGGTCAGAAGATAACTCGTATCGGGATAGGAGACACACCGTATGAGCTTTTGTAGGAGCAAGCAGACCGAGTTTCTAGGATAGGAGTCCTTATTTATTGACCTTGAAGTTCCGGCATACAAGTAAGCACGAACATGAATAAAAGCAGGCAATGGAATTGTATCACAATCGTAATATGTTGAATAGGCATAATAGAGCCCGACTGCCAGTTAAGTTATTGGAATAGGCCCCCTGTCTTGTTTGTCTTAGCCACCTTATTTTGAAGGAGCAAGCCTGCTTCGGTATTCGGTAGTGGTAGTAACTTCAAAGGAATTGGTAGTATATCTTGAATAGATAAGCATTCATAATGTATGAACTCAACCCATGTTCAAGAGCTTGAAGAATGAAGTGAAAAGCTTGACTTTAGAGTTCGATCGGTTTTCGCCCTTCTCTTTCGCTTACTGGTTCATACCAGATAAGGTAAGAGTTCGGTTCCTATTGAGTCAGTTCTGGGACTAAGAGAAAGGGGATATCGATAAAGATGAGTATGCCTCGAAAGGAAGAAAGAATTTTTTTAATATAGGGAAGCAATTATAGAATATTTAGTTTCTGATTTCTCTTCTGATGCTTTGCTTAATAACCGCTCGTCGAGCAGCTTCTCCTTTTCCTTTTCTTCCACCGGACGATGTAAACTCAGATTATTCATTCATTGTAGCAGCTTGCTTGTTTTGTTCCACGCTGACACAAGGGTTTGAAGAGGGGAGTGCTTGCTTAAAGTTTTTGTCTTTTGCTTACCCTCTTGGAAAATTCATCCTTAAGTCAAGAGTCTGAACTTCGTCAACCGTAACGTAATTGGCTAAGCAAAGGGTCTACTAGCAGGAGAGGATGCATTTACCAACGGGAGTTCTCCTTTCAGTCGAGCTCAATTATATCGACCCTGGCGAAGTGGAGTTTCTTGTAGTTGAATCGAAAAATGTTATTAGGGGTAAAGAGACTCGACGTAAGGAAGAGGGGAGAGTCTAGATGTCTAGCTTGACTGACTGACCGGCCTGGCTCTTTGGCATCTTCTTTCGCAAAGAATACGTAGCTCTCCGCTAAAGCCCTTGACTCGCTTTTAGTTGAATCCTCTATTTGATTAGCAGTTTCATTGCGCTAAGGCTGGTACGCGTAGTAAACAAAGCCTCTACCTACCCCGGAATTAAAATAGCTTTTTTTTTTCTTCTATTCGAAAAGGTCAGAAAAGTTGAGATTGAACCTTGGCGAAACATAGCAACAGGGGGCAAGCCAGGTATCCTAGTAGGCAGGGGATTCAAAACAAAAGAGATAGATCCAGACCAAGAAAAGAAAGTGTAGTCTTGGAATGGGACTAGGTTTAGGTTAGGAATTCTTTTTCCAACTCGTCCCAGAATGGGCGTTATGGCAAAGAACAAGAAGAAAACAATCTGTTACTAGGGACATAGCTATCAGATCTACTACTAGTGCTTTAGCCATAGCCTTCCTTCCTTTACCAAAGCTATCTTCTCTACTTGCTACAATGCCGCTTAGTGATGATGCTGAAGCTTACTAAGCTAATAAGATACGGAAGTTTCTCACCTTTAAAAAAGAGATTCCATAGGACTTAACTTATACGATACGATATGCCCTGGGGTAGGCATCAGAAGGAAGACGTTCTATATGCCTAAGAAGCGAACACTACCTATATATCTAGCTACTTCCAGTTGACTTCCTTAACTCGCCTCTGGGTGCTATAAGGTCTCTTCCTGCCTAGCGTTCACCAGTAGAAAAAGTCAGAGAAGGACTTCACTGCTTGCTACACACTAGAATGCAGAATGGGCTATCCTTTCAAAAAAGTTTGATGCTATAGAAATTCATTTTCTTTGAACGTAGATAAGAGATCTTAAAAGCCAAAGAGATGATAGGAGTAGCTCGCTAAAGCCCTTCGCCCCGGAAAGAAAGTTTCTTTGTGACTCTACCTGGGGAAGCAAGAAAGCATTCCTGCGAAGCTAAGCAGGAAGAAAGGGTTGGGAATAGAATAGAAAGTAGGGGTGAACACCCAGCAAGCGTAGTCGATAGGCAAGAGCTAGCCTTAAAATGAATATGATTATGCCTATCCTTCTGGGGGAGTCAGAAGATCCGCAGTTAGACGCGGAAGCAGCAGCGATCGGGGAGGCAGGTGGCCGACTAGGTCAGAGTTGTGAAGGTGGTGGCAAACGACGTATTTTCGCCATAGGCGGCTTTGGTCAGAGGCTATTGCCTGAGTGGGAAAGGGTTATAGTGAAGACTTGCACGCCATCTCGTGTAGTGAATACCGTACATCTCATCCAGTCTCAGAAAAAAACTGAACCTGCTATTTGGCTCCAACGGGTGCATGTATCAAGGTAAATTACTATTCTAAGACTGTAGACTCTCTATCTATCTCTTAGTGTCCCTCTTCTTTTCCTCAGCCTGTGGGGAAAAGCCCGAGGTGCACTGATTTTCGCCCTCATTTTATGAGATGGGGTTGGTCAAACTTTCCCTTCCTTGCTTCATCCTTCCCGTAATATTACTTTCTATCCGCTTCTAGCCTAACTAAGGCAATTCAGTTCACTTCTGGAGCGTCGAAAGCACAGTTGAATGTGTCTTTCTTTCTTCGGAATGAATGAGAGTAATAGTAGTCAGGGAAAGAGAGTCTTTTCAAGGCAACTAGTGCTCTTTCTTTGACCCCTAACGCTAGGGCCACTTCCTGGCGTTCGTGCCCCATACTCATGGGTTACTTCATTCACTTCATAGAGGGCAACAAAGGTAGATTTAGAAAAGATAGACTTTCGCTTATATAGGACTTTCGATCATTAATACGAGTAGGAGGAAAGGGCAAGCAAGCAGCAACGGGAGCTCCTTCTAACAGAGTGAATCGTAGCGTTTATATCTGGGATTAAGCTCTGCAGCCAGCCTATGCCTTTCAGGCAGTTGATTGCCCTTCTAGCTATAATAACTCACTTCCTTTCCCTCTACAACCTTGCTGGGATTGCTTGATTGGGTTAGCATTCATAGCTGTTAGCACGAGATGCAGTTCAGTTAAATAGATAACTCCTAGCTCTTAGGATTGAAGCTTATCTTCTCAGAACTCAAACTTTGAAAAGGTTCCTAGTAAACTTAACGTTAAAGAAAGCTTAGCTTATTCTCCCACTCTGGTTTTAACCGATGCATTAGCTTTTCTTTTACAAGATGTCCTGGACGCCCCTTTCTTCAAACTTCAAAAAAGGAGATGCATGTAATTACGGATATCATAGCTTTAGGTGCTCCTACTTTAGACGTACATGGACGATACACTCGATACAGCCAGCGTATAGGGATAGGGAGAGGTAAAAAGGCATAGCATAGCTTTCAGGGAAACTCCTTAACACAGGAGTATTGGAAATGGAAATACAGATCAAATACCTTCTGAGGCGGTGTTCCCTACATACAGTACGGAGGGGAAGCGGGAAGAGAAGAAGGGCTAATTAGAATATGCAACAGCGCTTAGCCCCTCCACTCAACTCAGCCATACAAGCCTTTCTAGTTATCCTATACGTTATGTGCTTAGTTACACGGTTACACGACTTCGACTCTGGGCGTCCCCCTTAACCAACTATCCTTCTTTCCACGGACAGGCAGGTTAAGCTGACTAGCTGCCATCGCTTTCAGATTCAAGGAAATTTTCCAGACCTTTAGGTTCTGATTCGACTGATCGCCCTACTTCTTTAGCTTTAGGAGCTAGACCAGCGAGAGATTCTTTCTATTACAAGAGTTTACTTCGAGAGAAACAGACCGGGCATCCATCCATTCTTCTATGTCTTCTATGTTATAAGCCTCTGGCTCTAGCTACTCTCGATACCTCTTACTTCAGAATAGTCACGCTTCCCAGTCTCTCCTTGCAGCGAGTTAGAAGGTTGTCTAAGCGATTAAGGAGTTTTGTAATCAATATCCGCTATCTTCATCTGGTCTTTCCGGAAGCCTGCCCATCGAGCTGAGGAGAAAGGAAAGAAGAGCTTGTTGTTCCTTCCCGCGTTGGAATGCAACCCTAGTTGAAAGTGATGATGTTGATCTCCTTTTCCGAGAATGAGAATGTTAGGCTAATCTGAATAGGGGGTTGGGAATCCCACCTTTGAAAGAGTTGGTGTCTCGTCCGGGGCATGCTAATAGTTGTGTGGGGATATATTCCTAAGCCAAGCTATACCTGCAAGCCAGTTTTTGTCTTGTTCTGAGGGAAAAGACTTCATAATAGGCCAGCCAGGACTAGTGTGATCCTAACCGGTCTTCTTCTTACTTACACTATTTCTTTTACCGGGATTGATGTCCGAGGAAGGATTGGAAGAGTGAGGGTTTAGGCTTTCCAGGAAGAGATGAGACCAAATCCTTCTCACTGGAGAGATGCGAAGAAGGAACTGTTTTCAGGACAAAGACTCGAAGGGCTTGGTTGTGAGGAAGTGAATAAATTAGGGTACGGTCCGACGTAAGCCACAGTTTGATCGACAAGCTCAGTTTACAATGAAAATCAATGCAAGAAGAAGAAGGACGACAACGGAATGGGAGGTTCATCGGAACTGTTATAGTTCGATCGCAAATAGCGTTTAGCTTGAGTGCGCGATCATGACAAGGACTTGAGGTTCTTTTTCCGAAGGAGCTGAGAAAGGAAGCATCATTGGCTAAACCCACGAGCCAGAGACGGAATTCCCAAGTCGAATGGGAACCATTTCTGTACCGGTTCCACCGAATGCTCCTCTTTTCTACTACGGTAAACTTCACTCTAAGCCAATCCAGTTCTCTGACTAAAGGTTCACTGGAACCTACCAAGCCAAGCATTTGCCCGCTTGACGGTCGGAGCGCTCTTTTATGATATGAAGAAGAAGCGCGTATATCTTTTATCTATGCTTGGCTGGTGGAATAGATCATTGCATTTTTTAGATAAAAGCTGGCGATGACTTGTCAACTCAATCGAGATCGATCGCTTTCAAGTGTTTTTTGTTTCCCTCCCGAAAGAAAATTGGAAAGAAGAAAGAAGGCGCAACACTTTCAGTGCCTTTTCGCTAGTAAGATCCATACAAAAACAAGTGCGTCTCACTGTCACGGGAATAGACAGAGAGCGATTGGAAGCCTTATGCTCCGCCCGCGGTGCTAAACTCTAAACTAAAGTTCCGCGAGAATAGAGTTTGTTCTATGGTCCGAAGAACGCTCAGAATCCGGATGAGTTGACTCAGGCACAGATCCATTTTCCCTCTGCCTCGGCGTCACTCCAATAGCCGATGTCATCATTAGGGCAAACGATTTCTCTTTATTGCCTATCTCTCTAGAAAGGAGGAGTAATAGAAGGTTAGGTGTTCATTGGGTATGATATCTAGTGCCGATCCGGGATACTCCGAAGGGCGACTAGGTCAGTCCATTGAGGGAGGCGGAAAAGGCCTTATATTCGCCATCGGGAACTAGATCGGTCTTTGGCTTTTACGGCCACCAATGGGCAGCAGCTGTGTTAAAGAGCCGTGGATGGTACCTTTAATCAACTTGCTCCCCTTGACCTTGGGAGCATGGATTCTTTCTCGTAAAAATCAGCAACAGACCGTTGGCCGCTGCAAGTTATGTCTAAGATGATGACAACCGTGTTCGGAGAGAGGCTTGGCTATTGTTGGGCATTAACCATCAATGGCACTATGTTCGATGTACCCTTTGTAAAGTAAAAAAGGGTCCACTGTATGTTTTATAACAGGCCACAGGCCAACCTCTCGGATATATGTCGTCTTGGGCCAGTATTCGCACTATCTCACCATTTTCTGGTGTGGTTAGCTGCGGACGAGGTATACCTCGAGAGAAAGTGTACAAACTATGCTCTCTTGGGTGATGATATTGTTATCGCCGACAAGAAGGAAGCAGAATGCTATTTTGATATGCTGCTGGGTTAGTTAGGGGTCAAGATTTGGGCAACGGGACCATTGAATTTTCAAAACGCTTTTTCCATAGTTCACTTGATCCTTCCCCTATTTCACTTAAAATGGTAAGGGGACCTACCCAATACAATAGGAACTATGGCAGTGATGAATAAGTACGGAAACCGCTCTTTAAGAGTGAGTCTACGTTTGCGCGGGGCCAGGTACCACACATATGTGGTGAAACCCGACTTGCCTTTTCATCTAAATCGTCATAGACACTTTCTAATATTGTTCTGCCCTTCGGGGATCACCCCTCTTCCTTTCTAATCAGTGATGAGAGTGTCTCTGCACACAATAAAAACAAATAGTGGGGAGAGGCTTGACGGAGACTTCTGTTAGGACAAAATTCTTCTTTAGTGAAGATAGGACTTCGTTCAGTTTGCTGGACCATTCCATTCTATCGAACCTGTTTCCCGGTCACCTGTTGTGTTGGGATGATCTCTTTTCATTCTTGATAGCTCTGCCATCTTCTACGTCCCTACCGAGATGGATTCTCTTCTAGGAGGGAATGAAGGTTTGGCATTGGGGTAGCCATCTATTTGAAGACTCCTCTCTTTTGAGATAGTCTATGATCGATCAAACGAGACATGTCATGAGCTTGAATTCCATCGAACCTTCCTTTACCTTCTTTATAGAAAGTAATTTCTTCTAGCTTGAACCCGCTTCACTCTCCCTTTCGAGACAACACTAACAAAGGCAAGAAAGAGAGAGTCAAGAAGAACAGACAGATAGACATGTAAGGAAGGTCAGAGAGTGGGAAAGAGCTACTCCTTGCTTATTGTTATAGCGCGCCCCCTACCTAACTAACTGGCGAGTAGTTTACCTTAACGTATGTAATAGCAACGTCAAAGGACGAGAAGATGTGTGTAGTACCCGTACTGGAATGGAAGCTCTTGGATAGAAGAGAAGGGAACAGAAGATACCAACGAAGAAGTTGGGAGGTCGGAGTAAGAGCATCACAGAAAGAAGAGTAGCTGAACCAAAGCGTAAAAGCTAGCTGGCAAAGAACCTAGCGCAATGAAAGATGTTTATTTTAATGAATCGAGATTTTCTTAGTGTGAAGTCAGCTGTACTACTATAATATAAAAATGCATATTTTTTGTTTGACCGGCAAAGCATTGAACGAACACAGGGACTGCCCCTACTAGATCGAAGTCACGCATGGTCAGTTTCATCTTGCCACATCGTAGCAGCCTCTCCATACAAGTCACAAGCGGACCAAAGCAATAGCAATAGGAAGAAGGATTCATCCCAGAAGGAGACCTTACCTGCCTGCCTGCCTCTCTTTGTCCAATTAGTGTATCAACGTATAAGAAGATTCCATGATAAGAGAGATGAGGTAGCCGACCCGACAATATGACACATAAGTAAGAAGGATCAGTTCCAGCGGTCGGTGGAAAAGGAATAAATAGTAAAGCTTGTTTGGATATAAGGAAGCACTCATTCTCTCCCGATGAGAATAAGCCTCTCTTTCCATAGAGTTCTTCTTTTTCCTCGCCGACCGAATGATCAAGTATTCGGAGAATCGGTTGTTAGGGCGTTTACCTTCGGATTGGAACAGGGGCTGGAAAGGCTACGTTTATGGCCATTCCAATGGACGACTTCCAGATGATCCTTGGAATGGAATTTTGACGAACGGCCTTGCACCGCTACCTTTTATGGACATGGACTCGATTGCTATCTTAGCTGCTTTCCTCGTTATGAGACGATAGGCTGAGTTAAGACGTGTCGAATCTTTTAGTAAGTCGTCAAAGAGGGTCGACGAAGCGAAGTTGACGGGCCGATAGGACAACCATTGTGCGTAGTTAAGTGAGCGAACTGCGCTTTCACGAACCGAGCTTTTCCGAGTCGACTAAGTCAATTCAGTGCTGTTGAAAGCGTAGCACACTTAACTTAGGCACCCAACTTCTATATGTCAATCAAGTTCCTGCATGTGAGCATGGGTGGTAAAGGAAGAAAGCGTGAGCTTGACTTTTTATTGACTTTTGTTAGCAGGGGAAGCAGCGGCGCATCCCGCCCGTCCTTAAAGCATCGCATCTGTTCAGTCATGTAAGCTAAGGTTTTTTTCTATCTGCTGATAGAGCACCTTGTTTCTTATTCTTTCTTTCGAGCTCAAGCCTACGCCCTCTTTCCTTCTCTGTCCCTTAGGCTCTCTGTCCTGCTCCCCTGAAAAGGGCGAAGCGGAAATTTCATAAGAGAAGAAAGCTGGTAGCGTAGATTCAGGCTACCCGAGTAGCTACGATTCCGTCCCTCCCAGTTCACAGGTGTAGTTGCGCGTACTTAAATTAATCCACTTTTTTCGAGATTTGGTTGGTGTTCAGTGTACCGCACCGTGGGTACAATAGAAGTCTCAGGATCCAAAGAAAAGAAAGAAGAGAAAAAGCGCTAAGATCAAAACCTACATGCTTAACACATGCGTGCGAGTCGTATGAAAGAGAAAGACAAGACCCCTACCGGACCGGAGGCTTCCCGCCCGGATTATGTCCAAGAAGAAGACCACTACGCACGAAGGACCAAGGTGGATTCAGGAGGATAAGGGTAAGAAGCGGGGTAGAGTAATGGTTAACTTCTCGGGCTCATAATCTGAAGACTGCAGGTTCGAATCCTGCCCCCGCCTAAGAACGTCGAGATGCTGTATTAACGAGTATCTCTCTTTTGAGCTAACTAAAGCGCTAAAGCAAGTAACTGCAAGAAAAGTCCTAGTCGATTGACCGACAGGAAAGTCATTCTATTCTGAGCACGTCTTCGCCGACCTACTTAAAGAACGAGCATATTCCTTCCCATCCACCATCTCCTTCTGGGTTACTCCGATGCACACGCTTAGCTACAACTTCTGGCTTACAAAAGCGGCCCCAGACTACTTCTCAAGTCTGATTGAAACTCAACTTGATGGGCAGAATCTTGAGCCAGAGGTCATACTGATCCTGTCCTTTCAATAGTGAACACGCACACAACAGAATCGCATCGAGAAAGACAAGGATGGGAATATGGTTGACCCAGAATTGACATAAGAAAGACGGCCCAACTTCATCACCAAAGAAAGGGGGAGCTTTGCCCATTCTAATTATCAAGATCCGGCTACCCAAGTAAGAAAGATTTCTAATAACAAACAAAGCGAGGAGAGCGATCTACAAGAGTAAGCGAATGGTTAATTCACTCAAGTCTTTCTTGGAAGTGGAAGAAAACAAAAAGATGCTATGCTGTCTAGCAAAGAACGCATGGATAAGTGGGCGAGCAAGCGAAGCCCCAGGTTCGGAAAGAATAGAAAGAATAGTAGATACCAGAATGATTCTTGAGCAGCGCGGGGAGAAGTGAAGAAAAGGCAAATCCTTGAGAAGGAAGAGTGCTATCCTAGTAAAGAAGATAAGTTCTCGAGATATCTATAGTGAACCGAATGTTGCTTAGGGCGGGTGACCATCTTATGATTGAAAATAAGCACCGAAAGTAAGAGAAGTGAGGCGTTCGGAACCTACTCTAGTAGAGGAACCAACCCCCCAGAAAACCTGACCAAAAAATAGCTACGTTCCCGTAACTAACGTTACTTCGGAGTATGTGGCTGATCCGCTGAGAAAAGACGGGAAGGCAAACAGAAAGTACTACTTTCTTAAGTTAAGATGAATCTATTGAAGAGTCAAGGTTTCCAATGAGCACGGATGAGGCGAAGCATCGATCCCTAACAAGCGAGGTAAGCGCCCGGATACAAAGGAATCTTAGTCTATGTCTTGGTCACCCAGAAAAGTCTTTAGAGATAGTTGAGGGACCTCTACTTTACGTACCCCTTTAGTCTTAAGAGAAAGTAAAGTAATACACTCAGTCTCACCGTTGGAGGATTTAGGGCGTTAGCCCGAAACCCATAGAGAGTCAAAAGGCTGTAGCACTGCAGGAAGACCAAGGTCTCGATCGACAGATCTAGTGGTCAGTCACCCTCAATATTGGATTCTACGGCCAATGCTGCTAAATTCAAATCACATTAATAAGAGAAATGGATTAAGCCAGTCTTCCATGGTTTGATGGAAGAGCTAAACCTGAACTGAACCTCGGGAAGGAGAATTCGTCTTCCAGCCAATCACGCAGGAATCTACTTTATAATTGATTTCACGCGTCGACATGCTTCTACCTTTCATTTCTTTTCCTCGACTAAAATTTTAAAAAATAGATCCAATAAGAAAAAAGTATTTCATTTTATCAGGAGGAGAAATTCCAGCATGAAAGAGACCTGAAAAAATGGAAAAAAAAAGAAAGAAGGAAGTATATTTACAAGGCTCTAAGAGAGAAGAGCCATGAAAGAAGAGACCCGAACAGAGACTCGGTTTATACTCGCGCATCGAAGAGCATCGTTAATTTTGTAAGAGAATAGTTACGGCTTATCTAGCCTGTCCACGAATGAATCATTTGCGAAGAGACTAGCTCCTACACTTTCTTTCTTTTGTCGAGATTGGTTTGGTGTTCTTCGAACATTTCTAACCCTAGAAGCTATTGGTGACCAAGTAAGCTCAAGAAGCGAAGCTGGTCTTCCTGCCATCAGGGCATCAATCTCATGCTCATGCATGTGCGCTTTTAGTTCTGTCAACCCTTCGCTAGTAGAACTATCAGATAGAATGGCTAGTCGGTAAATAAGCCTTCCCGGGTTATCTCGTACCTATCTTTCAACCTAGTCAACTAGTCAATCTCTCTACGATTACAAAGAAAAACAACTCGAAAAGAATCTCCAGGTATACAAAAAGTAGTACGAGAGCTTTACACTTTTACACAAGGAAGGAGAACTCTTAGATCCGGATCCCTGTCCACGACTCTATTCTCTTCCCTTTCTGGTCTCTTCTATCAATAATGGGAGTGAATACCTGTCCGATCTTTCCTTTTATTCGTAGATCGGGGATTGGGGGATAGTCAATAGATTAGTGCAAACGAACTCTCCTTGCCGCTTCCTTCTTTCTCGTGGGTTCAAGCTTCGAGTACTTTCTATTCTAATCTTATAATCCCTGAATCGCAGTTTTGTTATCACAATCTCTCTCTTACTATAAGATAAACAAACTCTTTCTTGCTTTCAGCACCTGCCCTGAGCCGGAGGGTACTCTTTCAGGGAATAGAATGAGACTGACTTACCATTTCTCTAGTCACTCTCGCAGCTTCAGGGGAAGAGGGGCGTAGCGAATATCTGGTTCGAAAGCTAGTTCCGATTTAAGCTGTGAGCCAGAGCTGCTAATGGCTCACTGAACTCTCTTCTAGGCTGAGGCCTCTTTCTAATACCCAACCCACCAAGAGCGGAAAAGAGACCGGTGGGAAGAGCAAAAGCGATGCCATCGATTTTTCCTCGAATCACTTCTTCTTCCTTTCAATTTGAAAAGAGCATCTTCCCGGAGCGATAGATAACTCTTAGAATAAGGAAATGGGCCTTTTTCGCCTGCTTCCAAAAAAGAACCTATTCGTCAAGATCGCCGCGCTTACGCCTTTTCCTATTGCCCCAGGCACCAATACTGCGCCGCTTCCTTTTATTCTGCATCGGCGCCCAAGCACTGGACCAAGGGCTTTCGAAATGAACTACTTGGCTCGGTTTCCTTCCCCCGCTTAATCGAAATCTCCTTCACTCACAACAGAAGGCCAAAGCAATCCCAACAAAGAAAGATGCAGAGTGCTGTCATACCCCTTCCCTTGGGGACCTTGGGTGACTGAATACCCTTTCGTCACTTAACTACCCTTCGAGCTAAGAACAGGAAGAAAGCAGCCTTTCTCCTCTTTATACGACAGCACCAAAGTCAACTGATAAAAGAACAGCAGATTTGTCTCAAAGAGCAGCGGACGAAATGCGCTTTCTTTGTCCTTCCTTCAACCTCAACCCCGAGAAAAGAGCTCTTTCTCGGCATCTCTCTAGAGGAATCGGAATAAGAGCTTCTTCTTCCTACCCCTTCCCTTGGTCACTGAATCCTAATCTGACTCCCTGAGGTCACTTGGTCTGGGATCGACAATGGCCTTAGTTATTTATATTTAACCTGCTACGTCATCGCCTTGGTGTGTGGGCTACACAGAGGCTCCTGACCTTTGAAAGGCTCTTCCCTTAGTCTCACTTTGTTCAACTAAGCACTTCGTGCCTTAACCTTCGAAAACGAAAGAGCTCGCACTCAATCAATCGAAGGCGGAAAGCACTCTTCCGGGCAATCGGAAACAGTCATTCTCTTTTCTTTATTCATGGCCTTGTTATCTCCAAAAGTCGATAGGCAGCAACCTAAAGAAGGAAGAGAAGAGGATGAAGAACAAGCAAAAACCACTCTTTCAGAGCCTGATGTGACTCGGACCTCTGTTACCATTGGTCCTACATTGCCACGGACGTTTTAACCAAGAAATATCATAAGAAAAGTGCGATTGAGATGAACGGTATGCGAGTTTCATTCTTTCTTTTGTACTTCTCTTTCTTTATCGAGATTCAGTTGGTCTTCAGTTCGGTACAAGATCGAAAATCATGCATTCCATTCTATCGGCAGGGGCATCAATGAATCTACCAACTCGAAATTGCATAAGAATGAAGATTTTATAGCTAAAAGACTGAAAACGAGATCTCTTTCCTCTAAAATGACCTGTAATGCAAATAAAAGCATTGAATCGACCGAAAGAAGTGCCCCTTCCTTTACTTTAGTGTCTTTTTTGGGACCTAGATGGCTGGTGGATCAACGGTGAGCCGTTCAACCAGGGATCTATCCATAGTTTTGTGTCCGTTCCGATGAAGTAAGAGATCCCCTCAAGGACTATCGATAGAGCAGAAGGCTTACTAAGGAAGGCAAAGCACAGATCCCTTACCTGTTTATCTACTACCAAAAGCAGGAGCAGTTGCAGGTATCGAGTGTTGTGAGGGCTTTCATTTGCGCGTTAAGGGCAGTTTCTGTTATAGCACTAGGAATCGGTGCCCTTAGTCTAAGCTAAAAAAAGAGATGGTCAAGAATTTTTAATTTCGTATCTAGAGAAAAAATGCCCCAAACGTCCCATGCTGTTAGTTGGTAAACAACCAACCAACTTTTTCTCTATAGTTCTTCACTACTCACTAAGTAAGGGGGTCTCTTTCTTTCTCTGGGGGGAATCATTTTTTCTCAATCAAGCCTCAATTCTTTTTTCAAATGCAGCGACTAGAAAGATGTTATTTGCTGCTATTCTATCTATTTGTACATTAAGTTCGAAGAAGATCTTAATCTATAATGAAGAAATCATAGTAGCTCCTTCTTCTCTAGGCTTTATTCGGAAGAGTTTAGGTAAGACTTGCAAAGAAAGGCTCGACAGGAGAGGCTATTCAGGAAGAACCGCAGCCCCTTTCTGGGCTTAGTAAGGCGCATCTGTTTTCTTGCTCCCTTGTTACGTTACGCATTAAGGACTCTATTACTATTTACGCTCAGAAAAAGCTTATTCATCTGCACCTTCTCTGGAACCGGGTATTAATTCCTAAATCCATAATCCATTTACCTCGACCAGGATCAACTCCTTCTATGCCCCACGCAAAAAGCTAAAAGTAAAGCAGTCATCAAGCCAGAGCTAGTTTAACAACTACCGATTCGCACCCGCCGGTCAAAGAATTCCCTTTCGAGAACACCGAGACGCTCCCTTTTAAGGTAAGGGGAGATCTTCTTTGGGACTAAAGAGCTCTAACAGAAGAGCGGCAACAGCTTATCCAAAAAGACCTGTTCTCTTATCGTATCGCTTTGAACATTCTCCTTTCTCGGCCCAATCAAGGGTTCTAGAGACAATTCCTTATTCAGGAACCCCTATTCTTGCAAAGACCGCTATGCACCTTGTTTACGATGCGCTTATTTGCATAACCTAACTCTCCTGGGGGCGAGGCAAGCAATAGAAAGGGCGTGGAAATTAGCCCTCGTAAGGCCTCTTACTTAAAGGCAGAACCAAAGAGAGTAGTGAGAGGAGTTCAAACCCGACTCAAGGCCTAGTAGATCTCTTCCTGCTACCTTACTGACTTCCCTGGGGGATAAGAAAAAGCTGTTACAGAATCAGCAGCTACCCATCTGTTGGAGGAAGGACTACTGGTAGTGGTTCGGCAGCTCAACTCTTATTAGTAGCGGCCCATGTAGATTGGGGGAAGAAGACTAGCTCTGGCTTTCAAGCGTGAACCAGGTCTGGGAATCGGCAAGAGGTCTTGGATTAGGCATTAGCGGTCAAAGCATTGATTCTAAGCCAGCCCAGATACGAGTGAGCGAAGCAAGCCTACGCCTACGAGTTTCCATTGACGAAGCGAGAGTAGATGCGACAGAAGGAAGTTATGCCACCAATCCCTAATCGACAGACTCCAATTCTCATACGAAATCCGAATCCGAAAGGGAGGGGCACAGAAGTACACCTACGCACTGGTACGTAATAAATAAAGCAAAGATGCGGCCTAAGCGGAGTGAGTCTTAATCAAATGAAATGGACAAAGCAGAAAGGATTCTCTCCAAAAGCATAAAGCAAGCAGAAGGAAGATCTTCGGATAAGCATGAAATGCCAAATCGGCGGCAGGAAAAGAAGAAATGTTTTGATCTTCTTGCCGACGTTCTAAGTTTCGTGTGCCGCTAAATTAAGCCTCTCTTTGGTTTTGTTTAGGCTTCTGCCTTTCCTTTTCTCTAGCCTTTTGGCTTCCTACTTTTAGCCATTTTCTTTTGCTTTCAACACCATACCCGTTCTCTACGCACTAACTAGGGTTTGCTTAACCGTCTGCTCTCCTTTCGTTTGGCCACTTAGGATCGTTCCCTTTGTTCAGCGAATAAGACTGATTACGAATTTTTCAAATGAAAAGAAGGGCGCCGGTACAGGTGTCCCTTTCTTTTACTCTTAGAAAAGCACTAATTAAGTTACTTACGGAATTCAAAATCTCTCTATCGTCCAAGATCCTAAGGTTTGCATGTCTTAGGCTAGGCCGGTATGGTATCTCGCCTCTAGCCTCTCTATATAGAATTCTCGATCGAAATCTCATATGAAAAAGAAGCTCTCTTTTACCTCTGCTTTGATTCACGATTTCACTTAAAGCAGACTAGAATCTTCTTTGAACAAGCGAAAGAAGTCATATACACCTTACCACTAAACTAGATTTGTTTGGTTAAGGTACACACCACTTCCAATTGAAAAAGAAGTTCCCTTCTTAAACTTGTAGGAAATAACGTATGTAAGTCCAGCACTCTCTTCATTCTATCTGTTAGTCTAGTTGGTAGCAATCTAAGGATTTTCAGCTCTTCAAAGGTAGGTTAATCAGTCTATCCCCATTCCCGTATCGGCTAAGGCTTCCCTTTCTTCCTTGCGTCGATTAGGGTCCCTGCCCTCCATTCTCTCTCAGCTTCCTCTGCTTGCTTTCATGTAGTTTCTTTTTTCGTAGGTAAATTCGTTTCTTCCGGCTAGACTTTCTTCTTGACTTTTCTCTATTCGTTGAGGTACTTTTCACTCTTTTTAGGATGAAAGAAGTCCTTCTTTCCAGTCCGCTAGCAGTCCATACCTAACAGTCTTCGAAGCCGTATCAGGGCCAATTCCCTTTCTTTGAGATTAAGACTCTGGTGAGAGGGAGCCCCATTCCCGATCGTCTTTATCGGAGAAGCCTTTGAGAAATTGTCCTATTTCCTTACCTGCTGTCCGGGGTCAATTCCTTTGTATCGAGGGGCTTTCCTTCCTAGGTCTATTCCTTCTCTCCACTTATTCGGTATGTCCGCCCAGTCGTCAAAGCTTTTCCTTTCCTTTTAACTAAGCCTTCCCGCTCTACTGGAAACTATCCTCTATCAGAAAGTCTCGTAATCAACTTTCTTTTTTTTTACTTGATCAATCGGAAAGAAGAAGGCAGAGGTAAACTCCCCAACTCGATCAATGGGTGCTCATTGGTCTTCTTGAAACTCCCCAACTGCCGCAGCTTTCGATTGGGGGAGCCTCGAGCATCCAGTATATGACATTAAGGAGTATTCCTCCATGGAGTAGTCCACTCATAGAACAAGCATGTAAGCGAAGCAAGAAAAAGGCTTTCCATTTTTCAGATCTCTCATCTGGTCAACAGTACACATTCTTTTATTCAACAAATACATCCCATGCCTGGAACGAGTTCAAGGAGGAGGGGGGTCAGGGGGGGCACATGAAGGAGCTGCACGTAAATCCGGTTGCTTGTTCGGTGTGGTACCAAATCAATATCTCCTTTCTCTAGTTGGTCAAGGGTACACACTTCTCTTTTTCTAATTTATGTATTCCATTCCCGGTGATCCTGTCCCGCTAAACACAAATCTTTCTTTTCATTTTATTTCGTTAATTCTTGATATTGATAAGAACTAAGAAGTAAAGTTTCATTCAAATTAATCACTTTGACTAACAGTTTTTACATATATTATAAGTAAAAAAGCAGTAGGAACTAGAATGAACAGTGCAGTAGCAATAAATGCGAGAATATTTACTTCCATAATCTCATCGTTTCGTTTTTCTTTACTTCACAATAATTCGGGATTTAATCCCATAAGAGATGATAAATCTTTCGCCTCTAAATTCAATGGGATGAATTCCATCTCGATGATATCGAATCAGATCAATATCATGAATAAAAATATCTGAACTCTCAAATCGTCGAGAATTGAATAGTAGTGGAGGAAAGGAGGAAAGCAGCTTCAAAAGGGCAAGAGTTTTTGCTGATAGACGATTCCTGATCTTGGAAAGAACATCTTCAAACATGTGTTTTGTAACTCTACCTGTAACAAGATGGACTCCCAAATATTTCCCCAGGGTAAAAGCTATGTTTAACTGAGGCGTCTCTTCGGCGAGATAAAAGCCTTTGCTTTTTGGACATTAATACCCGAGTAACGACAAAAATCATTCAACGTAACATTGATAACTCTAGCCTGAGCCACTGTAGCTTCCGAGAAAAGGATAACATCATCAGCAAAAAAGAGGTGTGAGAGCGCAGGTCCAGTAGGAGAGGTCTTCACAGGTTTCCATTTTCATTACGATTAACCTTCCTCTCAATTAAAAGAGAGAGCTTCCCCATACATAAGACAAATAAGGAGATAATGGATCACCCTGTCGGAGACCCCGTTTAGGCTGAAAGGAGGAAAGCCTTTGACCATTCCACACAATAGATAAAGAGGACTGGGAAACACAATTCATAATGAGCTCTACGCATTTATCCGGAAAGCCAAAATCTCGGGGAGTATTAGTGAGTCCAATCTACTCTGTCATACGCCTTAGCAAGATCCATTTTTATAGTCATACCTCCTTGTCTAGAAGAAGTGCGACGGATCGAATAAAGTAATTCCTGAGCAATGATGACATTATCAGAAGCCAGGGATGAAACTAGCCTGAACGGGACTAACAATCTCATCAAGGTCTTAAATTAAACGGTTCATGGTGAGAATTTTATAAGCCACATTACATAAGCTGATAGGACGAAAATGAGCTGCTGTAGTGGGGTGAGTTTCTTTCGGAATAAGAACAATAAGAGTATTCTCCAATTCTATAGGAAAGGTCCCTGACTCAAATGCAGAACATACAAGATCGAAAATTGTGTCACCTACAATATCCCAATATTTTTGGAAAAAGACGGGTTGGAGCCCATCCGGTTCAGGGGCTTTATACGGTTTCATTGCCTGAATAGCAGCATAAACTTCTTACTTTGAGACAGGAGCAATAAGCAAATCAGCTTGAGCACTAGAAATACAAGGATGGTTATCAAGAGGAGGGTGATGAGCAGGAATAGACTCCACTGAACAGAAAAGAGATTGAAAATGCCTGAAAATTTATCCTTTAACAATATCATCATCAGAACCCCATTCCCCATTCTCAAGTCTCAATCTTTGAATTCTGTTTCTCTGCCTTCTGCACACCGTAGTCGCATGAAAAAATCGAGTTCCTTTGTCTCCAAGAAGGGCACCGTTTGGTCTAGAAGCAAAAACATAAGAAGAGTGGATAAGAAGAAGAAAAAGAAGAAACCGGGCTAAGAAGAGAAAGGGGAAGTTCTTCCGATAACGGGATTGAGAGCGCTGTGAGAGCGCAAGAGCTGTGTGATAGGCAAAGGACTCCACCAAGAGAGGATTGGAGGAAAGTAACCTACAACCTACCATTCGGATTGGCAATAGAGCACGCTTTCAGCCTAGTAGACAACTAAGCAGGAGGAAGGGGAAGTCTTACAAGCAACCTAATTCCTATGTTATAGCCTTCGTTCCCTGGTCTATCGGTGTGCTCCGACAGTGACGAGTTCGAGGAGTGAACCCGAGATATCTGGTTCAGAAGGTTGCCAATGGGGCTAGTGGCGTCCCCGCCCCGCCTCATGAAAGGGAAGCGATATCATTTGGTCGACCAGTCAATAAGAGGGAAAGCACGAACTAGGATCGACCTGCATGTGAGGCAGCGAGTGAGATCCCGAAGAGTTCCGAAAAAGGGTTAGGAGAGTTTGAAGATCTAGAGCGAAGCGAAAGGCCAACCCCGCGGGAAGGAAGTCAGAAGAGAAGGAAGAGACTTTTTACAAATTACAAAGATGAAGACCTAGAGCTAGAGCTTGTTGAGAAAGTCGCTTTAAAGATGGTCACCCTTTCCTATGGGAAGTAAGGAAGTTTCAAGCGATAGCAAAGGCCTTACCTTAGGGAATAGGATCTCTTTCTACGTTTACTGATGCGTCTTCGGATGCTTTTGCAAGAGCGTTTGCTTTAGCGTCTGCGGCTCGTAAACCGAGTGCTTCAGCTTCGTGGGATTTGGATAAGCGCCTGTACACTGTCCTAGGTTGGGTGTGCCATCAAAGGAGAGCCCTTGGGTATAGTATCGTAATTTTGGTTGTCACCCTCATAAACCCGCTTTCTCCACTTGAAGTGGTTGACTGGGAAAAGACCAACAACGGAACTCCTTGTTTGTTGTGTTCTCGCAGGGGAAAATTTATTATACTTCATACCGAAACAAAAGACAATAAGAGGCTGGTGAAGGGGTGGCTGGTCCGATCTGGGAATAGTCCCAACCCTTCCTTTCAAAGGGTTTCCAAGCAAGTCTGTAGAGGCCAGGGAATCAGATTCAAATGATGGACAAAGTCAATGCTTTGTCTTTATCTTCTTTTTGACGAGACAACGGGATTTAAGCTTCAAAACCTGCGTTTGGGGTCCCGATAAGGTAATCACCTATAAATTCTTCTAATCGTGAGATTCTTTTAGCTGAGATCTCAGTCTATCTTTGCATCTCTTGAGTATGTAAGGGCTAATGGAGTGAGTTCATTGATGTAGAGAAGATGGGAGAAATTCGGTAGAAGGCAAAAAAATAGAAAGATCTTCTTACCAGGAGTCAGATTCAAGTGATCCAAAGACTAGGGAATGCCCGTCCTTAGTAGGATTTCCAGTAGTCGGTTTTAGGTTGGGGTGCTAATAGTAGCATAGTTGCTTAGTCACCTTCCTCTTACGTATTACTATCTAGGGGCTTTTAAGCTGGTGTCTTTACTTATGTCATTAGCAAGGTGTAAACTACTCGCTTGGTCGCTGAAAGCCCTTCCCTTCGAAGGAAATGTACCTGTCCTAGCAATCTCTGCAGCTCCTTCTTTTTCTTGCTGCTTGGGCCTTAGCCTTGAGTCATTCCGCTATCATTCGAAATGGTCTATGTCGTAGAAGGTGAAATCTCATAGGCAGATGTAGTCTGGTAATCCAGAAGTGATGCATTTCTTTATGAGGGAAACTGGCCCATAGCCCTCTTCTTTTTATTTTCAGCGAACCGCGCCCCATTCTCACTGCCACAAGGCCCAGAGCCCATTATTCTAAATCTAAAGCAGCCTAGCCAAGGCAGGCTTTCGAGCAGGCAGGACAGATGCCGATTCTACCTCTGCCAACTTCCTATTTCTAGCAGGATTTTCTCCATCAACATCCAAGGTTTGTCTTAGCAAGATCCGGTCTAACTCTTTGAAAGATGCAGGTTCAATTCTTTCCTTAATGGGCGAATTAGCCACAGCACAGAGTAAATACCCGAGCAATGGAATTGCTATTGAATACGTTGGACTGTGAACTCTTGTTTAAGAAGCTGGGATCGGAACTTCTTCTTTCGCTTGTTCACGACTCTCCGATGAAGGCTTTCAGGCCTAACCGCAGCTATTTCTAGAGGAAGGAAAGAAGGGCTCAGCCAGACCCGGTTCAATTCGTTTTTTGCGGGAATACCTGGGCTGTCTTATGGCAGCGAAAAGAAAGGTTATTACGAATCGGCTCTTCCTTCTTAGAGAGATTAGCACTAGGAGTTTCTCACCCTAGCCGGAATTAGTGAAGAACAAGAAGAAGCTCTTGCCACTGTCGGCATAACTGCTTTTGGTGGTAAGGACATGGCTTAAGGAAGTTTTTTGTAAGGGCATCGCCCGAAAGCAAAGCGCTTAGGAAGGACAGATGAATTGACTCGATCAAAAACCATAAATGGGGCTAGTGCTTTCCCACCCACCGAAATCATTCCTGCTAGAAATAGATTAAGAGAAGACAGACGGTACCTTTCCTAAAGCCATGGTTCGGCACCTTCTATACAACTAGAAGCTAGAGAGCTTTAACCGAAAGGAGAACAAGCTGTTCACGGCTCGTGTCATAGCTGTTCAATCAAAAAGAGTCAGAATGACCGATTAGAGTACTGACAAGGATACATGAGGGCTGATGGGCCCCATTCTTTATGCTGCTAACTCTCAGTTTGGTCCTACTTCTGGTTTATTTTGTTACTAAAAAGGGAGGAGGAAACTCAGTACCAAATGCTTGGCAATCCGGTGGGGGTGAAGGGGAGGGTAAACCGAGGCAAAGTCGTTTATGATTGAATCTCAGAGGCATTCTTATCATTTGGTAGATCCAAGTCCATGGCCTATTTCGGGTTCACTCGGAGCTTTGGCAACCACCGTTGGAGGTGTGATGTACATGCACTCATTTCAAGGGGGTGCAACACTTCTCAGTTTGGGCCTCCTATTTATCCTATATACTATGTTTGTATGGTGGCGCGATGTTCTACGTGAGTCCACGTTGGAAGGACATCATACCAAAGTCGTACAATTAGGACTTCGATATGGTTTTATTCTGTTCATCGTATCGGAGGTTATGTTCTTTTTTGCTTTTTTTTGGGCTTTTTTTCATTCTTCTTTGGCGCCTACGGTAGAGATCGGAGGTATTTGGCCCCCAAAAGGGATTGGGGTTTTAGATCCTTGGGAAATCCCTTTTCTTAATACCCTTATTCTCCTTTCATCCGGAGCTGCCGTAACTTGGGCTCATCATGCTATACTCGCGGGGAAGGAAAAACGAGCAGTTTATGCTTTAGCAGCTACCGTTTTACTGGCTCTAGTATTCACTGGCTTTCAAGGAATGGAATATTATCAAGCACCCTTCACTATTTCGGATAGTATTTATGGTTCTACCTTTTTCTTAGCAACTGGCTTTCATGGTTTTCATGTGATTATAGGTACTCTTTTCTTGATCATATGTGGTATTCGCCAATATCTTGGTCATCTGACCAAGGAGCATCACGTTGGCTTTGAAGCAGCTGCATGGTACTGGCATTTTGTAGACGTGGTTTGGTTATTCCTATTTGTTTCTATCTATTGGTGGGGGGGTATATGAAGGAACGAAAGAGTGGATTGAGGAATGAAAGCTCGAAGACAAAGAGAATCGGGCTTTTCCAAAGAATTACTGCAGCTTTGCTGCTCCCTTTGATTATCATATACAAAAAAGTCTCTTCCACTTTCCTACCCAATCTCTCTTTATTCTGGCATATAAATGAAGGGATCGAAGAGATTATGGCAGATTATGTTCACCAAGAAATGACCCGAAATTGGATCTTGGTCTATTTGAGATTGTTCCTTTTAATCGTAATCAAAGATGTTTTCTTGTCTTTCGTTTCTTTTCTGAACAAATCGAAGAACCTAATGGATTCAGACAGTTAAGATACTTTCATCGGCCTTCAGGAGCGTAGCCTTATTCCTCAAATCAATTACTCGGCTATTAATAAAGAATTCCGGGTTTTCACTCCTCCCTTAGAGTTACCGCCCCGTGGGAACACCGGAGAAGAGGATAATCGCAAAAATCAATGTGGGAATAGCGGTCAATCTCAGATAAGTCGTCTTTTTTATTGATAGCACGTGATTCGGTCTTATTCGTCGTAATTCGATTAGTTAAGAAAACCCGTAGAATTGATAGAGGCAATCTTGCCATTTAGAATAGAATCTTCTTGCCCCTAAATAGTCCTAAGAAAGAAGGCATATAGATTCAATCATAAGAGAAGGAAGGGGGATTAGCCACCCCTCGTGCAGAGAAGAAAAAGTAGCGATTCCTAGCCTTATTAGTTAGAAAAGTAATCGAAGGGATTCGCTTACAGAAATTTAAGAAAGGGAATCCAGAGTACTCTCTCCGGGTAGGGAATCAATCTATTTGATTGAAGGAAGGTATTCGTGTACGGGAATCGAAGTGATTAGAACAGAACTAATCCCGTGGTTAGAGCAAAGGACGGAAAATCCTTCCAGTCCTCGATAGGGAAAGGAAAGGTAGGAGCACGCCGACGAGGCAAGTAGACCGAGACGACAGAAGGGATCCGCAAGGATCGTTACGAGCGATTAGGACCCATACCAATAGACTCCCTCTTCCCCTATTCCTGAACCCCAGAATCTGACTCTTGAGCTGGGTGCCGGGGTAAAGCATTTAAAGGAAAGAGACCTAGGCTTTTTATTCCCGATTCGCTAAACAAGAGATCAATTCACTAAGCGGACAGGCAGGGCAGGAATGCGCCTTCTGTATCCCTTCCTTTGACTTGACTCGTGACTCATACTTAAAAAAAAAGAGAGGAAGACAGACGGAGAGTACTACTAAATAGAGGGTCACGGGGGAACAGAAATAAGTAAGGGATACTTTACGACACTGCCGCTCGACAACTAGACTGGAAAGCCAAGTTGGCCTTTCTCCAAAACTCCTGGTATGGATTCTGATAAGAAAATCAAAACCCTAAACCCGACTCTAAAAACTTTGCCGGCTGTGGTACTTATTATTGGAAGATGCGTCTTCTTCCTTCTCAGATGGCCTTAGCTTAGCGTCAGAAAGCAGCTCGGGAAGAGCTACTACTCAATTTGAAAATGTTCATTTTTCCGGCCTTGTCTTGTAAATGTGTCTCTACCTCTAGCGTTCTTGTCTTGCACGAAAGAGCAGTTCCGCTTTCTATTGTCAAGCCAAGGAGCTCACGAAGGGAAGACCACAGCGGAAACTAGCAGAGTGAAGCTCCCAACCACGAGAGGGGTGCGCTCTTTCTTCTTTCTTGTCTTTAGCCTGGCGTAGCGCACGATAAGTTCATCCCGAAAAGACGAAATGACTTGCTCGGTTCGCTTGGATCGACTTATCCCTTTGGCATACTAATTTACATTAGCCTCGATATGCTTAAAAGTGAGTGCCTTTGTACCTAACTCAGGCCTGTGTAGTGGGTGGGTAGACAAGGCAGTCAAAGTAGGACTCGCTTGTTTCGTCCGTTCGGCTCGTACAGTTCTTGCTTTCAAGGCTCAGGTGGGCCGCTTAGGTTTTTAGGGGATAGGCAGGGCAGGACTTGCACTTAAAAAAAAAGTAGGCCCGACTTCGCGCCCCTCAGTCCAAGACGGACGCAGAGCTCTCACCTAGGTAACAATCTCGCGTGGGTAAGAAGAAAGCATCAAAGCTAGGCGTTTCATTCAAAAAGGCGCAGAACGGTGCAGGAGATGGAACAGTAGCTAGAGCTGGTTCCGGATCAGGCAACAGTGGTTTCAACCGGAGAAGGAGCAATTAGAGCACTCTAGTTCCCGTCCTATACTATAGTTCTCGTCCTGCCTTCCCAACAGGACAGACAGGTTTGCTATTCGACTGTCGGAGGTTCGAAATGAATGGGGAGAGAGAAGGTTGAAGTATACGTCACGTTGCAATACGGATAATATAAAGAGTGACGCCTTTCAAGTAAAGATGATCTTTCTCGTTGACGAATCAACCGGGAGGAAGGAATAGACTCGTACCTTCAAGGCGCACCTTTGCTTCAGTGGAAAGAGAATTGGCAATCACTGGGGAACGGAATTGGAGTAGCTTTCAACTCAGCTTTCCGCTCAACCTCAGGCTAAATAACCTGATATTGATGACAGCCGACCCTTCGCAGAAGGAAATCCTCCAGCAATTTATCTGGATTTGCCTCCCCCAGAACCAATAGCCTACGAGCCGGCTTAGACTGACGGGTACGAGGGGATAGACCATAAGAAAGGAAATCTACTTTATAGCGTGAGGGGGCGGAAAAAAGTCGTAACGTAATAAGAAGTAGGTTATGAGAAGCAGGCATGTAACCCTAGACTGCATCACCTACTCGCTCAGGAAAGTCAGAAGGGAAGGCATATCCGATCAGTCCTAGTCCTAAGGCGCTGTAGGAGCTTACCTTTGGTTCGGGAGCCCAATCCGCGCCTAGGTTCTTCGTCCTCTCATTTGGAAAGGCAAGCAAGCAAGTCAGGCCTTTCTTGATTGAATAGGCTTCAACCGTCCCTAGGTCTGAAAGCTAGTCTGAAAAAAGAGAGGTCATCCAAGAGATAGGAATAGGAGAGCCACCGAGTCCTCGTGTAGCAGAAGTTCGTTCCCCCGCCGAAGAAAGAGGTGGAGTCCTGAGGCGATTGCGGTAAATCGTCTTGTTTAGAAGGAGGGCTCTCCTTTTTACGGAAATTTCCCGGGGATTGACTCTTATATGGTATACGCCCACGCTACGTCTTTGAAACTACCTATGCTTCCTGGAGACAATACGATAGCTTAACAGTCTCGGGCTTCTTCCTTATTCAATTCACAGATAAATAGCATGGATGAAATGCCAGAAGTAAAGGAGAAGTAGCGGAGAAAGAACTCACACTAAACCTAGCGAGAAAAAATCATCGTATTTAGGACACGACTGCGGTCTCTTTCTGAAAGGTTGCTTCAAGCTACCGCTTCTCCTGCTAGACCCGGGTCCTCTGCCTACGCTTCAGATCGCCTATAGCTTTTAGAAAGAAAGCGCTACAGCACCCTATTTCGAACAAAGCTAGAAGCCCGGGCAAAGAAGCTCTTTCGGCCAAAGTGGAAAGCCTAACCCAACCGTCACGGATGATGCTTACCAAGAGCTGGAGCAGCACTTTCTAACAGCCACTTCTTACTTCCCTCCCTCCAGGAACAGCACTCGCGGACTTATTGTTTAAACAAAGGGGCACATCTTTCCTTGCAACTGATTACATGTGAGGAGCCTCCCTATCTTTGCTTTGTTTGGACTGACCAAGGACGTAGCACCTTTTGATGAGAGATATGAACATCGAGAAAACTAGTATTTTCTGAATTATATGAAGCCGGTAAGCAAACAGCAAATCCGTGGGTATTTGAACCCGGTAAAAAAGTAGAGGAAGAACGGGAGATCCTTTTGAGCAGCCTGTTATAATAGGAAAGCCTTATATCTTGAAATTAATTCATCAAGTTGCTGATATGATAAAATACATGGACGTTCCAGCGGGCATTATGCACTTGTTACACAACAACCCCTTAGAGGAAGGGCCAAACAAGGGGGACAACGGGTAGGAGAAATGGAGGTTTGGGCTCTAGAGGGATTTGGTGTTTCTCTTACAAGAGATGCTTACTTATAAATCTGATCATATTAGAGCTCGCCAAGAAGTGCTTGGTACGACGAACAATACCTAAACCTGAGGATGCTCCAGATTCTTTTCGAGTTGTTTTTCATTTCTTTTCTGATTCCTCTCAATGAAATTTGCCATGTTGCACTAAGTTACTTAAGGTTTTAAGGAAAAAAAGGAGGTAATGCTAGACCCTTAACCCCAAAGGAGACTACTTCTAGAACATAAAAGTGAGGGAGGCTACTTGCTTTTAGGAGGGTAGAAATTCTTTTCTTCCGAATTCGGAAGATTGAAGGAAGTCAATGATTCGGATATTTGGCTGACCGAAGGGAAGAGACTTCTCGCGTTTTACCCGGGTGACACTCAAGCATTTCCACTAAGCAAGTCACTCGGAAAAGAAGAAAGTTCATTCCACCTATGTACGAAAGTGGTCTTTTTTTTCTTGATCCTGACATCCAAACCTTCTCTTTACCGGTAGCATGAATAAGAAGAGAGAGAAGATGTCGCAGATCAGCTGTTAGGAAGAAGAGTTTTGTTTTCGGTAAGTAGAGCGAGTCTAGGGTTCTAATCCATTCAGCCTTGTCATGGCTGGTCACGGTTAGAATTCAAAAAGGTGGGTAGAGATGAAGGCGTGCCTTGGGCGTCGGGGCTAAGAGAGTGATCGAAAGATCTCCCTTGGTACGCGACGTTCTTGCGAGCGAACTCCCGAACGACAGGTAGAAAAGGGCGGCCTCGAGAAAGGGAAGCAGGAACAGCTATATCTTATGAAAAGAAATTACCAGCCACACAAAAGACTGATTTTCTTTCAAGGCTTGAGACGAGTTTCTAGAGTAGATAGACTAGAGAAGGGGAAGCAGAAGAGCCAGCCTGAAATTTGATTAAAATGAAATAAAAAGTAAGCGCGTATGTCGCTGGGCTTGATTGCTTTCACAAGCGTGTTCTTTCCTAGGATTCTTTCCCGCCTTCCTTTTCAATAGGAAAATGGATGGCACCGCGCCGGCCTTTATTGCTCTTTGCTCTTTGAAGGACTTTCCTTCCCTGTTCCAGTTAAGGATAAGAGAAGGACTGCCGGTTTTTATTCCTCTTCCCATTCCCAGTTCTATAAATGAAAGAATTTAGGCATATGGATAATGTGGAGTTTGAGGAGTCATTTCTACCATTTATGAGAGCCGGGAACAGCAGAGAAATTCCTCGATGCCCGCTCATCAAGTTCCCTCTAAAGGGTTGTCTGAGGGTTTCACCTCGAATCAATTCAAGGAACCTCATCGATAAGATTGTCAAGAGCCAAGGAGAAGCTGGGGCACTTACAATAAGAATTTTTTGAGAAAAAATCTCTCCGTTGACAGTCAGACTTGGTTTCTACCAATTATTGGCACTGGAAACCAACTGACCGAGTCTTCCAACCGGACAAAGAAACGAGTCATCCACTTCACCGAATTCACTCCTTGGGAACTCTTCGACACCTAGTCCAAGATGGCACCATTAGGGCTGCGAAATGGACGCCAACTGAGACCGAAACGAACGCCTTCCGTTCCGGAGGCTTTTTGACGAAGGAAATGCTTTACCTAATATTCTTACTCCACCCACCAACTTTCAAAACGATATTTTAAATGGAAGACAATTCTCTTAAATATGAAAATAGACTCTTTCTTATTTCGAAAATTCTCTTCGATTCTACCGAATTCGCATCAGAAAGAGAGGCTTTGGCCCAGCCATAATGAGATCAATCACGAGTCTTCGCTACAATTCCTAAGTCGTAGCTTGGAAGGTGACCAGAAATGGAACGTATGACCCATATGATCCCGGATCTAGAAATGAGGCTAGAGCGTGAATCCTCCACTTGGAGATTGGCTTTATCGGGGAATATTTCAGCCTGTGTCGACCCCTATTTGATAATCGATGGGACAAGAATCACAGGAATGAATTCCCAGGAGTCTCCTTTGAAGCAGACGCCGAAACAAAGGCTCCAAAATCAGTTATTTCAGGGGCATAATAAGCCGTTGAGTCGGGGAATTGATCTTTCGACTTCAATAGGTTCCGGCTCGGCGTGAGCTTCGGAAGAGGAGTTCACTACTAAAGAAGTGCAAATTAGGCTCACCTGATGTTGTCCTTTTTGATACACCTTCAGGGCCGGTTTTCCCTATCTATTGATAGTTGTATACCCAACCTTTCCCTTGCTGTCCTAACCGAACCAGGCTCGGCCTAACCCACCAGCCTTCTCGTGTTAATACACTCACGGATGAAATATCATACATATGCAGAGAAAGGCTTCCTTTGCGCATAGCGGAGTTGAAGGTCAAAACAAGGCCTTGATCACTAGAAACGTCCAAACCAATGGTTTCGGGAAGCTCTATTTAGATATCTTATTTTCGAGGACATCCATCCAATACATTTCGATACACCGTATGATAGACTCTATTAACTCAAACTTACGAGTAGGGTCTCACATGGCTTAGAACAACAATTTTTTCGTAGCATATCAGCATGCCAGGAATTTTGCAAGAGCAAATGGAGAGCGAAAACGGAGCACGAAACCAATTTCGATATGAATAAGATGGAGAAGAAAGCTCCTGCTTTGAGGTAGCACTTGATGAGGGTGGTTCGGGTGGGGCCTCTTCGCAAGGAGGGGAGTCTAGTTTCTTTTTCAATTCCACCGGGGAGGGAAACTAAAAAAGATTCAACTGAGGATGATTCGCCAACAGGTAATGAAATTACATATGAATATTCTACATCTGACTTTACAACAGATTTTGCTTCAACAACAGATGCTGATGCGCCGAAGAGGTATGGTACGGAAAGAAGAAGAATGCATCTAAAGCAGAGTATACTGAAATTCAGTCTATTGCTAATTCAATTCCTTTCTTTTCGACATCGCATTCCCTTATTCCCGCGAGTCAACTACCCCGCTCCTTGCTTGGATAAATGCAACAACCATTCCATTCCGTTCTATTGACCACGCTTACTTACGCTTAGCTACTGTGACGCGGGAATCAAGGCAGGCAGCTAAAGGACTACTTGACCACCAGAGCTAAAACTCCAGGAGATATTCTCTATAGAACGGAGTTCCCTGGTTACTTGCTCTCCAAACCTCCTGAACAACAGGTCCCACCCGCGCTGCTTGCCTGCTTGTTCTGCCCTCGCTTCCACATCTACTTAGCTTCGTTGCCTGCTCCCCGGGGAAAGCTTTCATGTAATAAACAGGTAAAGCTCCCCGGTTAAGGAGAGTTAGGTTCTCTATATTATTAGAAAGCTAGCTATCAAAGAACTAGAGCATCACTCACTACAGGCAAATAGGAAAAGCCAGCCCACGCTTTAGCTAATGAGGCAGGCAAGCTACCTAGTGTTCCAAAGCTAAAAGAAAAGGTAGTTCGCATCTCGTTATCATAACGGCTTCTACATATAAGTAGTTTGCCAATCGGTAGTTACAGCCGGGACCGGGCTTCGTTTGGTATAAGAGAATGAATGCAGTGTTGATGGAAGACACTCCCCTTCCAAGAGAGAGTTCTCCCATAGGAGAGAGCAAATTTAGCATTTCCTTGAGGGTTAGGTAGGTTTTTCTTCACATTCGCTCGAATTATATTACCTTCGGTACCCTCATATCAACACCCCTAATCCGCGATAATACCTTCAACCGTGATTCCACTTCCCGAAAGAAAAGACAGAACTCTTCCTTAATATACATCATTCTCAATGGCACATCCGCTTGAAGTCGAAAATATCTACTTGAATCTCTCAACAGCGGACGATTCTGTCCGGAGTAGCTGCTTCCGTAAGAGAAGGCACACCAGCCAGCCGGGGCAGAGGAATCCATTTCTATTAGATATGCGTCAAAGGACTAGAGGAAGATGTTCGCAAGCACAGAGGCTTTGGAATTTACAAGGGCCTTTCAGATCTCTGCCCGGCCTGAGAAATTCCGTATGCCAGAATTCTGTATGATGGGACCACAGATCCTTGGTCAACTCTGGTGGAGGCAAAAGGCTTTTATTTTATATAGAAGCGGGCAGTCGTTGGGCCTTCTTTCTTTGATTTGAGGATAGATGCAATGCTGCTCTTTCGCCTCATCCGCTACCTTACATTAAGTGATTTCACTGTCGATGTTCATGCAGCAGATGGATGGAGAGATCAAACTGTCAGCTGTGCCATTAGAAGCCCTTTCCCACTTCTTGTTTGGGGAGAACAGCCAGTCAGAAGGAGAAGGTAGAGACTTGACGCCGGGTATCTCTTTTGATTGAATCCGTGATAACTGATGTCAAGTATGAAAAACCTCCACTTTACTGTCAAAGCTCCTTGTATATAAGTCGTTCCCTATCGCTATCGGTTGAGAGACTCCCTACCTAGGACGTCAGACTCTATCTCCCCTTGTAACTTCTATCCTAAAAGCCGTCGCTTTCCCCTATCCTTTCTATTTTGCTAAACGGCCTTTCTACTTTCTATATCATACGAGCTTAGGTTGGCTCCCTCAACCGGTGTAAGAGTCGTACCCTATTTGAAAACCATAACTTGTCAGTCCTACCTTCAAGAAGCCAAGGGAGGATTTAACAGGCAATACGTACCTTAGGTTATTCAAAGGAAGAGTAGATCAGTTTAGCCAACTGAGGATTTGGTTTTTTTGAAAGATGGAAGGCTGGACATCTTGTCCCCGTTCCTTTTAGTACACGGCATTCGTGAGATGCGGACGTAGGGCTGGCGCTTATACCCGGATTGGAACCAAAGAATCCCCGTCTGGGAAGAGCTCGACGCTTTCCCTCTGAAAAAAAAAGAGAGCAAGGCTTTTTCCTTCAACACATAATCCCTCGGTCACTTCCTCCCTCGAAAGCTAACAACAGCGGATAAGAGAACTGCTTGTGAAAGAAGACTTGTTCGCAGCTAAAGAGACAGAGGACAAGATCAATAGTAGAAGCAGGTCCATGCCCTGCTTCTTGTTTGCCGGGTCTTTCTCGCTTTGAGCCTGGTCTGGTAAGTAAGGACTTTGCCTGGTATTGACTGATTGCGATTGCATCTTGTCTGCTATTTTATTTAAAGATAGAAAGATTCGACGGCCAGTAGCTTTTCCGTTTTCGGGCATAAGAAACAATAGTTGAGAGAGAAAGAACTTCCGCCGAGGCTAATTCAATTCACGATTGTTGAATCAGCCGTGATTGCTAACGTCTGTAATTTAAAGAGAGTGCCCCCATCCCATGGGGGATAAGCTCTTCCTTCTCTCTGTCCTGTGCGTGCTATTTATGAAGACCTTGCTATCTCTAAATTCTTTCACTACTCTTTCTCTTGGCAAAGTCCTCCCACTAGTTCTAGAATTCATTCCTCTCCGTTTGCAGCTATTGATGCGTCCGCTGCTAGTTCACGGGAGCTCGCTAGGGCTATTTGAACTAATAAGAATCTGTTAGAGTGGGCAAGCAAAGAAGAATCGGAATCATTGCCCGAAAGCAAAGCAAGGGAATCAACGATCTACGGTGAATTCGATTTCACGATGAGAGAGATTGGAACAGCATCCAATCCTGATTTTCACTCTTTCGAGATCGAAGAATAGCCTAGTGCCTATAGTCTAGTAAAGTAGCCAAGCTAGGGATGAGACTCACCTTGCCAACGGAGATGGCGAGAAGAAAGGATCACGACCAAATCGACTCGGAACTCTTGTTTAGCAGTGAACGAATCCGATCTTTGCTTTGAGGGAAGCAAGCTAAAGGTGGGCTAAGGGAAGGAATTCAAAGCCGGGACTATAGGGCATGAGACTCGGATCTAGGATCAAAAGACTGACTGAAGCCGAGAGAGATGGGCCCCATGTCAATCGAGTGGAGGTTGAAGTCCCAGAAAGAGACCGCCGTGCAGGAAGCGGCGATAGCAAAGATTACCTTCACTCATGACAATATGCTCATGGAAGGGAAGCCATGAAGCTAAAGGGAAAGGGAAGACTTCCATTTGTTGGGTAGGTCTAGGGCAAAGGAAAGAGAGGTGTGGCTAAGGAAGGGTGAGGCGACGGGTTTGGACTCTTTCCCATCGACTTGACCGGCAGAAGTCTACGATCCTCCAAACTAAAGCCGTCGAAACGGCACTCAACCGAAGCCCTTTCCCCTAACCTACAAGAAGGACCGAAGGGAGGCTAGGCCTTCCCGAAGATCAACTTGACCAAGGTAGAAAGATTGCCCGAGGTAGGGCGGAGAGGTAAGGTGGTTAGACAGCGGGAGAGGAGAGAGTACCGAGTACGAGAGTCAGTTAGTTGCTAACCGAAAGAGAAGGGAATTGAAGAATTGAATCCCATTTGGTTTGGTTGCTAGCGAGTGAGGGAATCGCAGATGGGCTTATGACCTAGAAGCTGACCTCGAAGCTCCAGCTTACTTCGCTTCGGTCCCTAAGCAACTACCTTCTTATGGCCTCGGAGAAAGCCAATATGGCATGTCTATTTGAAAACAATGGGATGATCAGAACGTGAACTCTGATAATAGGGGTATACAAGTTAACCACCTAGAATCGATCCATGACCGCTAAACTAAAGGAGTCCTTTACCAAACCGTCTTTACCCGCCTCAACCGATCTTAGCTCGGACATGCGCCAATACTGACTCCTTTCCCTGTTTTCTCCCCTCGTAAGGTAGTTCGAGCGTCTCCGAACCTGACTTTCAAGTCGTTCCAGTTTTTCCCTATAGTAAGTGCCCTCAAGCAAGGCCCCAAGGCAGTCCACCATAATATTAGGTGGAGAATCCTCTCTCTTTCTGCCAGTGCCAGCCTCTTCCTCGAACAATTGAATCAGAAGTGAAGATCCGTCCCCGAGGGAACCTTAGCTATTTCATCAGCTGCAAGTCTTTTAGCCGTTGAAGCTCTTTCTTTTGGTTTATATCCGGTGAATGAAATAATCATTGTTCAAATAACCGTAAGCGGTAGTGGAGTCAGTTAATCCGAATAGGTTTTGTTCTAGTAGGAGCTCTAAGCCTATCCGCTGTGAAAGTCCTTTATCGGATTCGGATGCTGGGTTAACTGGTTCTCAAAGCGAGTATAAAATCCATTTTTTCGGGTAAAGAAATCCGGGAATAAAATGACCAAAGTGGTAATATTAGAACTTCGATAGAGGCACTCACTCTAACTCTAAGTCAAAGGGTAACTTAAACTCCCCTAAGAAAAGCCTAAGAAAAGGTATGGATTCGGAAGTACTAGGGTTCCACTCTAATTCTTTTCATTCAAGTCTTCCTATTCCTAGCCTAGCAGAGAGGAAGCTACCCCCATTCGTTCCCTGGATGATGGAGAAAATGTTCGGATGTTTACAAGTCTTCGCCGTAAATCAAGCTCCCCCTTAGATTCGAGGATAGGAAAACTAGCAGGAAGGGATTACGCTTCAAGAGAAGTGGAACTAAAGCTTCCTTATAGACTTATTTTTTTACCCGTCTACAGAAGATGATGTAAAAGACTCAACGCTTCCCCCCCTTTCTGCGATACCCGGGAGTCAAAGACATATAAACTTCTTCATCTAAGTCACTATGTAAGAAAGCATTATGAACATCCAATTGATGAAGAGACCATCCGGCAGCAATAGCAAGTCACTTTGGAACGACCCGGCATCGAGAAAGAAATGTATTCATGCATCTCGAAAGAGAAGGATAACTCTTATAGTTTTATATTCCATCTCGTGACTACGATATGACTTTGCTTCGCACCTTACTCTATCACTTAGCCTTAGTGGGCCTAGCTGCCCTATGTTGTAAGTTCACGGAAAGGAATTGACCCTATCTATAAAGATTCGAAGGATCCCCTTCCCTCCCTCAGTAAGTCAAGGGGAAGGTATTGAAGGTTTTAAGCATGCTTTATTAGAAAAGTGCTTTCGATTTCGGGGGAATTCTTTGATCATCGAACCTTTCTCTTTCTGGTTCCGGGGATCAGGAAGAAATTCCTTATTCCGGGCCTACGTATCTCTTTCGGGAAGCGCTTGGATTAGACTTAGCAGTCACTCGAGCCAGAAAGTAAGTTCATTCAAGGCACTAGGCGGTGGATCAAATTTCCTTTCTGCTCTAGCTGTCTCGGCTTTAGCTAGTTCATGGTAAGCTTGTCAGTTTAGCTAGTTAGGGAATCTTTCCTTTTTTTTTTGTAAGGGGCCTTTTCTTTTCTTTTTATTAGTAGGGGGTGAAAGTACCTAGGTTAAAAAATCTCTGTTTCGTGTTGGCGGGATCGACTTCCACTTTCGATACCGAGAAAGCAAGCCGAGCAGAGAGATACGGGATTAGACGGCTTCAGTTGGTGTTCTCCCTTGGGGGGCTAGTGGGTCCTTAAGCGACTGCTTGGATTAGTGTCTTGAGTTCCTTTCTTTCGGTGTAGTGGCCTGAAACTTAGTGTTATGGGGACCCAGCCCTAACAGAGAGTGTTTTTTGCGAGGAAAGATTTGAAAGACAAGATGTTTGTAGTGGTTATGGAGGGGCTTGTTTTCTGGCTTAGTAGCGGCTAGTTGAGTTTTCCTTTCGTACGTAAGGGAAGCCCTTAAGCGAGCGGGCAGCAGCTGCCATGCCTTGAAATTCATCCCAACAACCGGAGAGATAGATAGATGGAGCGGATAGAAGAACTGGCCTACCTCTCCTAAGAGCAACTGTTATCGCTGGTTGAACTGGCCTCCGCTATATAAGCTTAATTAGCTCGCCTCGTCTGGTGTAGACGGATCGAGAATCTGGTATCGATGGATGGCTTTTCTGGATACAATCAGATCAAGATGTACCCAAATCCTTCCGAACTCCTTTCGGAATCTACTGCAACACTGTCATGCCTTTTGGTCTAAAGAATGCTGGTGCTACTCTTATCAAAGGGCGATGATGAAGATATTTCAGGACATACAACATTCAAAAGTTGAGTGCTACGTTGACGACTTGGCTGTCCAAAGTCAAAAGAAAGAAGACCATCTAGATGATCTGCGAAGAGTGTTTGAGCAACTGCGAAAGCACAAGCTACGGATGAACCCATTGAAGTGCTTCTTCGGTCTTTCGTCCGGTAAATTGTTTGGGTTCGTAGTTCGAAAGCAAGGCATCGAGCTAGATCCAGTAAAGGTTAAGGCCATCCCCAAAGAACCTAAAAGAACTGAAAGGCTTCCAAGGAAGGCTGGCATATAACTATTCGACGGTTTCTTTCCAATCTGTCTGGTAGATGCTTCTCACGATTGATGAAGAAAGGCTTGTTTGGGATGCTAAATGCCAAGAAGCATTCCAAGATATCAAGCAATATCTCACAAAAGCCTCCGGAAACCCTTTCATCTTGTATACACGAGCTCTAGATCACTCATTGGGAGCGCTTTTAGCCCAAAGACGGTCATGACTCTATACTATCTCTCAAGGATGTTGCAAGGTGTAGAACACCGTTATACTCCAGTTGAGAAAGAATGTCTTGCGCTTATGTTTGCAGAAGCTAAGGCACTACTTACTGTCTAACACGGTGTATCTGGTCTCGAAGATCAATCCTCTCAAGGTCCTCGTGACGAAAGCTGGGTCACTCAATGCTCGCATGGCAAAGTGGTCAATTCGACTGTCGCAGTATGACATTCGGTACACGCCTTAAAAAAAAGGCCATTCAAGGGCAAGCCCTGGCTCGTGGCTGCACATCCATCCTCTACCACCCGATTCGGAATTGCAAGATGGCCTTCCGGATGAACTAGTGTGTAGAATGTTATGCTACTGATACCGATAAATGTTGGAGAATGTACTTCGACGGCCGATTCAATGATAAGGTATAAGAACCTCCGGGGTTGGTATTCTATTCGTCAGTCCCGACAATTACCTGATTCCGTATGACGGAAAGTTAGCAAAATAATGTACTCCCTAATTGTGTTGTGGCTTTCTCCTTCTTCATTTCATTTAGTTTCCCTCTACTTATCCTTTGGTCTTAGAATATAGTTGTTAGAAGGAGTTCCGAAAGCCCATTGCCTTCTGCCTTACTAGTTCTCTATAGAGTCCCGCCACTTTACACATCTGATGCATCGAGATTTCATCTTGGATTTAGAACCTCAAGCCCTATCAAACAAGGGATTCTTCGTCGGATTCGTTCAAACCATTGCAAATAAACAATTGGTAGAACTCCACAACTAGTTATTGTTAGGAGTAGGGGCTTTCTTGTACGCTTCTCTCCCCCCTATCCTTTAAAGCGAAGTGAAACCTTTGGAACAAGCTTTGGGTCTAATCAGAGGGTATAAATTTATCCCGCAACCTCGATCGCATCTTGTCTCATATACTTCCCTTTGCCTTTCCGCTCACGCCTTGCTTGGACTTGATCCCACCAAATTGAGACATGACCTGTGCTCAGGAATTTAACCTTCGTACACCTCGGATAGTTCTTTCCAATCAAAGAACTTCTCCACGCTACTTAACCAATCCAGAAAGTCCTCGGGATGCAATCGGCCATGGAAATCGGGAACGTCAACTTGAATCCCACGATCTCGCTGCCCCTATAAGGCCCGGATCCAGCGCTTCCTTATCATTAAAAAAAAGAAAGAGGCTGGAACTTCTTCTTCTTCATGAATAGTTTTTTGATCATGTGATCGGATCTAGTCGATCGGATTTGAATCGGAGGTCTTGAACTCGAGTTTGTGAGAGACTCTTGCCGCCGCCCTAGCTCTTTAAAATTGAAGCCCATTTATTGCCCTAAAAAAGAAAAAGAAGACCCGGCTTCTTCTTCTTTCTTTTACGAATCCCTTTTTCTTTACTATAATAAATTAAGTAATCAGGGCTAAAGCACATACATATGGAGAGGTGCAAAGGACAGATGTGCCAATTAGATTAGAAGTCAAGCAGTATTTGATTGAAATAGTGCGCTTTCTTTAATGAAACCCCTCTATAACGTTATAGTTATCACTTCATCAAATCTGAATGCAAGAATGCCTTGTTCTGTAGCAAAAGAAAAGAATAGGCTGCCGATGGACCGGAAGCCGCAGTGGGGACAAAGACGGTGATAGAATCCGCCTTCCCTAATGACTTTCCTTGGGCATTAAATAGTTTGAGATTAGAAGACCACGCGTCGACGTCGACCTGACCTTTCGCTCGGGGACGGTGAAGGACGCTCAAACGAGAATCTTTTGAAAGAATCCAATGTGTAAAGCATATTGAAGCGACCTCTATTTTACTGATCCAGCCCGGGATCGCCTCGAGGATGAAGCGGTAGTACAGGTTCTAGGGCCTTTCCCCCCAAGGCTCGATTTAGGCGCAGAGTGTGGTGGGTGCACTCGAAGTGGAAGCTTCCCTCTATCAACATGCGAGCTTTGTTGAAAAGTTTCGTATTATCCTAAATAGAAAGGGTCTTCCGATAGACGAGAAGACTCGGTTACAGCATCCGACTAACCAACTATAGCTGACCCAGGACAGGTTTTGATCCGCGTGCCGCTGCTCTTCGAGTTTTGGTTTCGAATGAAGAACTCAAGCTTTCGATTGACTTTGTGTTCAGTTCAGTGCCCCGAGGCTGGGTCTCCATCAATATAAAGAAAAGCCATCACTCTTAGCGCTGTCTCTTCAGTTGCGTACTCTTTTGCCTAGTCTAAAGCTAGTTCAGCGAGGGTACGACTCAGCTCTTTGAAAGCTTTCACCTCGACTAGAAGGAAGAAGCCTAGAAGCAAGCACAGGCCTTACCTTCTGCCTTGTCCTTAGATAGAAGAAGAACAGGGCAAGCAAGAATGGCAATAAACGTAGCTATTTCCGTTCTTGTCGGAATAGCTACTAGAAGGGAGTTCTCACCGGGAAATCTCTTTAGAGAAGCTAAGTCCTAATCAAAGCAGCAAGGTAAGTCAATTCTTTCTTTTAGGAAGGGCCCGAAGGGCAATTGATTTAGCTGAATTAGCTGTTTCCGTTTGCGCTCTTCTCTTGCTTGAGGAGGAATTTCTTCATAAGTCACACACGAATTGCTTTGCTCAAGGTTGGTCAACTTACCTATTTAGGCTTTTATCAGAGTGGGATATAAAAATAGATCCTCAAAATCAAAGCGCTACGCCCCTCCTTGCCTAAGAGGTCTTACTTCCCGTCCCGCTCTTCTCTTGCTTGAGGAGCCCGGTATTCTAAGGAGATTGCCTGCTATTCCCACATTCAACTGTGTTTAAGTACCTTTCCTAGCTTTAAGACTAGGGATCTCTTGCCTACGCATCTTTATCTGGTCAATCTGTCAGTGAAGCCAAATCCCCTCAGCATAGTCTAAGCTTGAAGACAGCCTAAGCATAGGAAAATGCTAAAAAGTAGAAATACCGGGTATTCTCCGAGAAAGACCCGGCAAGATCCGATGCTTCTTCCGCTCAGCTACTATTCTTCCTAACATTGGTATGAGATTGCGACTATTGGGATATCTCTGGACTTGCTTAACGCACTAGTGAAAGTCCCTATCTGCCTTCATTAAAGTGAAGTTTCCCTCAACACTATCCCTAAGGCGAGAAAGTGACTAGTGGTTGAGTTACCTAATTCCGTTCCTAAGACTCTTTCGAAAGAACAATTCCGGGAAGTGGTATGAGAAGTGTCAGAAAGCCTTCGAAAAGATTAGGTTTTATAGAAAAAGGGAAGTCTGCGGACAGCCAGGAAAGTCAGTAGTCAAGGACGTTAGGGCCTTTCCCAATTCGTATCATATTGAGCCAAAAATGGGCACTAGGTTCCGTTGGACGAAGAATAGGCTGAAAACGACTATCTACGCTTGATGTTGCCCAACAGGCTGAAAATAAGAAGGAGAGTAAGCCCAATCACTTGAGAGTTCCTTCTATTTGACTCTTTTCAATAGCTCCAAGTATGTTCATAATACGCTCCTCAAATGTTCCCTCCTCGTTGCCTTTCATCGCTAGTTTCTTGGATTCCATCTGGGACTAGCAAACGACTCCACCATAGAAGAGAAGTCAAGGGTTGCGTCTGACTATTGTATTCTTGGAATGGAAGACTTCAGCGCGACTAGGAATGAAACTGGCTTGAAAAAACAGTCTCTTTCCCATGTGCTCTTATCCTTTGCTTTCACTCGCTCCAAGGAATGAAAGACTTCTATTAAAAAGACTGGCTGGCTTGACTTTGAGGTGAGGTACTTATACTTCTTTTCATTTTTCAATTCCTTTCTTTTTACAGAGAATTGCCCTTCAGATCGTTCGTTAGCTTGCGGGAGGAAAGAAATCGATTAGCGTGTCAATTGCTTCGGTTATGGAATACAGGAAGCTTGTTCGATAGGACAAGCACTACATAATTTAGAGGACCCTGTGTTAGCGGAACTGGGAAAACCTCGTAGAAGGAAAAAGGGGTTCAGGCGCTGTTCTCAAGTCTAGTTGACGAAGCCGAGAGGGAAAGAGATTCATACTGGCCGGTAGGCAAATCGTACGGTATTAGGAAAGTAATTTATAGCGGTACACTGAACACAAAGCCAGTCTCTTTTATAGACATAAAAAGAGGATTTGTTCGTTCGTTCGCCCAACCGGGGCTAGAAAATAGAGACTCCGGTGCTTCTTTCGTCCAGAAAATATGTTTGTTCAATATAGCCTCCTATAGTTTTCGTTACCGAAACCGCGGGACAGGCTCCACTCTCTTACTACTTACTTTAATGAGAGATCTAGTAGTGGTTATCCCATTTTATATATGACTGAGATTGTTCGCTAAGTAGACTTAAGAAATAGGGTAGTAGTTCTATACTCAGATGTTTCAGTTCGCTTTAGACTCCGCGGAACGAGTTCGACAGGCTCAGATCAAGGATCAGCGGGTGACTCTCCCCATCCATCGACTCATTCCCTGATTCCACTTTCAGATCTCTGAGGAGAAGGCTCAAGGCAGAGTACGAAGAAGGAGCTAGACGGCTACAAGGCTGATCGGAAGCTTGCTCAAATGCATGTTGAGAGCGCAGAAATCGTAGTTTTGGGGTTCCAGTGGAAGTAAGGTAAAGATATGCGAGGCCGACAACATTGACCAAAGAAAGATAGCCATTGCGGCGATATCTCGATTGAAGCTGCCCAGAGATGAACCTCTTTTCAGATGAGGTGGAACCCTCAACCAATCGTGCTCGATGGGAGATTCTTCCAATCTCAAGGGCTCACGGGCAGGCTTTGTCACTTGTCAGCTGGGCTCAATCCTTCAATTCAAAGGCTCCGATCCGATCAATTACTAATCGATAGGAACGCACTGGCGAGAGCTTCCTTCTGACAAGGGATCTTGATTTGATCCAATTGGTTTTTTAATTTCTTTGAGAAAGCCGGCATCAGTCTGACGTGAGAGAAGTCAGCACAAGGGAAGTCCCTCGAAGCCGAAGTAGGGTTGAGTCTCAGGAAGCGTTTAGGCCGGGTTCGAAGCATTCTTCAAAGACCGGTACAGTAGCAACTTCAATCTAAGGGGAATAAAATGGATAATCAAACTGCTAAGGTGAGTTTACTCTCCCTTTAGAAGATGGAAGTTGACTTACAAAGAAAAAGGGGTATAATATTTTTCAGTCTAAGTTCTTTCTTTAGTCAGGGAATTAGCTTGTTGCTCAAGGGAAGGATCTATGTAATAATAGTTTAATAAGGATTCTTCTAAGCGCTGGAGTCCGAAGGGAAGGGTCCGAAGGAGTGGTATCAAGCCTGCTCGTAGCTCACCCGTAACCCGTAAAGTAGGCAATATGTAATATTGTAGTAGGAGCCTCCATCCGAAGAGGAGAATCTCTATTAAGCTTTCTTTTTCTTCTCAGCCCAAGTTCAAAGACAGCTCACTCAGTCGAACCGAACTTAGAATCCAATGTATCATAGAAGGATAAGCTGTGAGCTAGGGTAATATTCCATATTACAACGGTTCAGCAAAGACAGGTTAGAATGGTAATATAGATAGGTAGTTTGCTCACGAGCAGCAATCAATAGATAAGCCCTAAATAGAAAGAAGAGGATCGGATCCACCTGAAGTAGTCAAGTCCCAATCAATGGAAGATGTGGACTCTCTCCGACCTGCGAGCCATGAAGATTGAATATGTGGAGTTCAGAAGTGGAAATCCATTAGTGGCATGAGAAGAAGTAGGGACGGGACTGAGGGAAGTCATTCCAGGCAAGAGAGCCAATCAGGGAAATCCTCCCGGTAGAATAGACAGAAGTAGGAAAGAAATTTTGAAAATATCTTAATCAAGGCGAGATAGCAGTGTTCATTCAGGCAGGGGTTTCTACGAAAGACCCGATTGCTGACTCTTCTAGTGTTGTGTTCACCACGGGGATTGAACATCAGGGCAAGAGGAGATGAAGATTGGGCCAGGCAAGAACGAGAGGTCCGTAGTGTGACAGGCTAGGTACGCCGCTCACCTGTATCAGTTATGGGGGCAGAAGTGGGAGCCTACCTCCTTATTACTTCGTTCCTAAGAATAAAGTGAACCCTCACGGTCAAGAAAGAGTTCTTCATATAATAAAGTTGCTAGCGGAGGTTGGGGAAGTGCTACACCTTCGTGCAACCAGTTTTCAGCCTATTTTAACTCCCACTCCTAAAAAGAGCCGAGGGAATGTTGAATATTTCATAAAGTAATTAGCTTATAGTTAGGCTATCACTAGAGTGTGATAAACTAAGCGGTTATCTTATTCTATGGCAAGGATATTAAAAAAGAAATTGCAATAAATTGGCAGCCCGGTTTTGAAATCAAGCCAGGCATTTACACTCTCAAAAGGGCGAATAAGGGGCCGTTAACGCGCACATTGATTCAATTTAGGATATATCCTTAATAGAAAGAAGTTCCTGGTGACTTACGTTTCAAAAGTGGAGGAGGAAAAAGAATCATTCGATTAGGCAAACCTGAAGCGAGAGAGAGCTTCTCGGTAGAGGTAGTCAAGCTAGAAAGTAGAAAATCGTAAAAGCTAAAAGGCATATGATGGAGGGGGTTTGCTCCGCTCGGAGAGGGAATCCATTTCATTTCCAAAACCAAGTAAGGGAGGAACGAAGTTACTGGAGCAACAAACTCCCCACCAGATGGTTCGACAACTGATGATGAGACAACGACCGACATACGAGTCAAAAGCGGATAATGAAGCAACAGACGATTTTTGAACATCTGATTCTCTATTCCTCTTTCTTCTTATTTGGTGGATACATGTATAGTGCATAGATCGAAAGGATGAGGTTTCATGCCTCTGTGAGGAGCTTTCAAACTTTGGTCTATCTAATTGAACCTCTTTCTTTTTGGCTAATTATGACATGAGGTACAGAAGCCGGACTATTGACCTCTAAGGATCCGGAAAAACAGGGTAGACCTAGGTACGCCTGGGGCTGGATTGAATCTTTTTTTCCGTTACAAAGAATCGCACTCTTTTATAACTCTTTAAAGGGTGTTTCGGAGACGGCTCTTAAGAAAAGAGTTCCAATGCTTTCTAGGGGAATGCTGACTCAGAGGAAAAGAAGCATCAATCGGTGGTGACAACGCACCTTTACTTACTCTAATCGTTGAGAGCGGTGAGTCAGATCTGAAGGATCAACCTGGAGGAAAGTCAGGCAAATCTGGCTTCTTTGATGAAGAGTGGGGGAAAGCCCGATCCAGATCACGCAGGGGCAGTGTCATCTGTTTAGGAACTTCACCATCGTGGTTGGGCGGGATTCCCAAACTTTCTTCTTAGGCTGAAACCAGCTCAATCAGATCCCTCTTTCCGGGGACTTGTCTTGTACTCCATTGGGCAAGAAATGCACCACTTGCTTCCTGTGAATTGAATGAATGAAAAGAAGAATCAATATAATCGTATGATTCGATAGCTACTAGATAGAATAGATACGAAGGAAACTGCCCATACCGGAACCGTACGACCGGGAATGGCCTAGGAGTGACCGGGCTTCGAGGAACCTTACTTATTTACTCAGATTGGTAGGCAATCCATGGGAAGAACCAGGAGATGGACCAATGCCTATAGCGGAGTACGCAGGATGAAAAAAGTCTTTTCTTAGTACGAAACGCATTCTGTTGCGAAATCGGGTGTGGTGATCCATTCAAAAGGAATGGTCTCAGGGCCGTCCCCAAGCAATGCCCTCTTCATCTTGCCTCACGTGTGCTGCTTTTCAGCTGCTTTCGTCATTGGTAGATGTTATATCAGACTACTCAGGCGATCAAGTCTTGTTTCTGTTCGTGTTGTTAGGATGCCCACCTTTGACTTCGACGTTGAGATATGTTGCTTTGCCCGATGGAGCTCCTTTGTGTATGAAAAACAGTGGGCTACCTTAAGGCGCCTTCGAGCTCAATCAAAAAGGGTGGATGCTTGCGCGCCCTGCCTTCCCGATTTCCTCGAAGTCGATCTCTCGCTGGTTCTTTTTCTTTCTCGTGGAGCTAATGAAAAGGCGTGGTTCAGGTCTCAGTTAGAAAGCCTGTCACCGATCAATCGGGTTTCTGCCACTACCTATGAGATTTCGAAATCCAGTTTTGATCCACACAACCAGACACCCGCCTTTGGGATGAAGGAATCTGGTATTGGAGTCTCACATCGAGCTACGAAACCCGGTCTTTTTCATTAACAGAAACAGAGCGATTTTCCTAATCAATCCGGTATAACAGGAAACATCGTCTGATCACTTGGATTTGATAAAATTTTCCACCTTTTTGGTCGTGCCTTTGGGCTCACCCCTGCCTTTGCCCTTCCTCTTTGGTTTGCTACGCCCGAAGCCCCACTTCATACCAGTTTAGCTCTTCAGCCCTTGATTCGTGTCGAAAACGATCGAACTCATTGTCTCTGGGGTGAAATCACCTGCAGGACTCACTCACCTGTTTAGGCACTTCTCTTCGTCTACCCTTGACCTTTGGGTTCTCAGACCTAGCCTAGCCACCGCCTTCCGTTATCTTACCTTTCGAAGCAGAACGAGAAGGGGCTTGTTCGGGAAACTGCAGCAGTGATCGGGAAAATAAAAAACATATGATGATCGAATGTGGGATTGATCCCTTCTATTCTATTGGTGTGGCTAATTCGGCCATTTAACAAAGAAAGCCCTATCAGTAAAGCTCTCCTGCCATAACTGAACAAGAGCTGAAACACGTGAAAGCTCAAAGCTACTGGTTCTGTTCTGTCATACTCTATTCTAGTTCTTTCTACTCTCGAGTTACCTTTCGAGCAGACTCAGAAAAAGAAGAAGCCCACGAAGCG
>Ga0307509_10000157_pt1 | contig 106022 bp, 96 predicted proteins | sample 10_EM_MG_FD_202245 | JGI IMG/M metagenome (GOLD analysis project Ga0307509, IMG submission 202245) | Populus trichocarpa ectomycorrhiza microbial communities from riparian zone in the Pacific Northwest, United States - 10_EM | ecosystem: Host-associated > Plants > Roots > Unclassified | place... | reverse complement strand
CACCTCGGCGTGGCGCAGCGCGTCGACCTGCGCGTCGGCGACTTGCTGGAGCCGTTCGACCAGCCCGAATTCCATGGCGCGATCGACGTGCTGATCTGCAACCCGCCCTACATCTCGAGCGGCAAGGTCGACACGATGCACCGCGAGATCAGCGACTTCGAACCCCGGTTGGCCTTCGATGGTGGGCCGCTGGGCGTGCGCATCCTGCAGCGCTTGATCCGCGAGGCGCCGCGCTTTCTGGCGCCGCAGGGCTGGCTGGCATTCGAGGTCGGCGAAGGCCAGGGGCCGGCCGTGCTGCGCCGGCTCGACGCCGGTGGCGTGTTTCGGCAGCAGCGCAGTGTCTGCGATGCGCGCGGCGAAATCCGGGCGATCATCGCGTCGCGCTGAACCACGCGGGCAGCGCTGCGTGTCGGGTTGACCAAAGTCGTTGGGGAGGGTGCCTTGGGGCAACGTTGGATGCAGGTGCGCGACTTCTTCGTGATGCGCGCCCACGGGGGCAGGCGGCATGTGCTGCTGGGCAAGGTGCGCGGCCGCATCGGGGCCCGCCTGCCATGGCTGGCGCGTGCCATCGACCGCCAGGTTGACCGCCTGGACGCGTTCACGCAACGGCGCAGCCGCGAGTTCGATGCGCGGCACGGCACCGAAACCTATCTGCGCCTCGATGTGCGGGTGACCGACGAACCCCGCGCCGACGCGGTGTGGGGCTACGGTGCGGTCAACCAGGACTTCTTCCGCGAGATCTTTCGTTCGATCCCGACCCCGCTCGCGCCCTACGCATTCGTCGACGTCGGCTCGGGCAAGGGCGCGGCGGTGCTGATGGCGAGCGAGTTCCCGTTCCGGCGCCTGATCGGTCTCGAACTGACGCCCGAGCTGATCACCATCGCCCGGGTCAACGTGCAGAAGTTCAACGCCGCGAACGGCACGCAACTCGCTCCGCAGTGGGTGCACTGCGACTTCTTCAAGTGGCCGCTGCCCGACGAGCCGCTGCTGTTCTTCTTCAACAACCCGTTCCCGGACCAGATCACGCTGGAGGCGCTGGACCACCTGGAGCGTGTCGTGTCGGCGCACCGTCATCCGGTGCTGCTGGTGTTCCGCAAGGCGCCCAAGGTCGCCGGCGACCAGCTGCACCGCTCCTCCGTCTGGAGGCCGCTGCGGCTCGCGCCCTATTGGCGTGTGTACGCCACCGGGCCGGCGCCGGCTACGTCGACGTGACCGAGGGCCGCGGCGCGGTCGTCGAACCTGGCCGCTGGGCGCGCTCGCCGAGCAGCACGAGGTTGAGCGGTGCGATGCGCCGCACGGCCAGGGCCAGCAGCACCGGCAAGGCGAGCCCCAGCGTCATCTTCAGCGCGAACACCGCGTGGAGGTTGTCGATGTGCCCCGCCGCCGCGAGCCGGGTCGCGATCGAGATCGCCATCGGATGGAAGAGGTAGATCGCGAACGACCATGCACCCAAGGCCGCGAGCGCCGGCACCTCGCGCCGGAACCGGAACAGCAAGCCCTGCGTCCCGTACACGGTGAACAGCACCAGCAGGTTGTATTCGACGCTCGTGAGGTGAACCCGACCGAACCACATCATCTGGTGGATCGTCATGCCGACGAGCGCGGTGACGGCATACACCCAAAGCGCTGTCGGCGAGCGCAGCGGCGCGTCGAAGCGGCACAAGCCCAGCCCGAACAGGAAAAACGGCAGCAGCTGGAAGAACCCGGTCACGCCCAGCGCCGGGACGATGCCCAGCAGAAAGGTCGCGCCCAACCAGGCCACGGCACAAGTGATCAGCCAGCCGCGAAAGGTGGCCAGGCAACCCGCCAGTTCGAGCAGCGCCGTCGCCAGGAACACCCAGAAGATGGCCGGCAGAAACCACAGGTGGTCGATGGGCAGCCAGAGCGACTGCAGCAGGTCTTGCAGCGACAGGCCGCTGCCCCGCTGCAGCGCGGCACGCAGCACCAGCGTCAGCAGCGTGACCGAGACCCAGGGCAGCAGGATGCGGCGCGCCTTGCCCGACATGAAGCGCCCGAAGCCGCCCGGCGCCAGCGCGTGCATCGCGTACACATAGCCCGAGATCGCAGTGAACAGCGGCAGCCGGATCAGCCGGAAGCAATGGCCCAGGTAGCCGTAGTTCAGCAGGCCCTCGATCGCGTCGGCCGCGGGAATCGCGTGGTACGCCACGATGAGCACGCAGGCGAGGCCCCGCAGCGTCTCGATCGAACGGTCTTTGGGGCGGCGTGGAACAGTGTTGGCGTCGGTCATGCGGCGGGCAAGCAGGGGCTGCCGCCACAGTATCTCAGAGCGAAGCCGGCTCGCTCGGCCGGGTCAGGGCTGGGCGTCGAGCGTCGCGGCCACGCCGCGCTGGCGCAGCGCGACCAGGTGGCGCGCGACCGCGCTGACGAAGCGGGCGTCGCGACCGAGCTCGCCGAACACCGGCTCGAACGCGGTGACATGCGCGACGCTGTCGTGCACCGACGACTGCGGCGCGGCGAGCCGTTCGGTGAGCGCGTCGGCGAGCGGGTCGGCGATCGCGTGCGGCGTGCCGGTTTCGTCGCTGCCGCGCAGGTAGTGGACCCATGCGGCGATTGCGAGCGCGAGGCGGTCGTAGGGCCGGCCCGCCGCGATGCGGTCGCGCACCGTGCCGAGCAGGCGTTGCGGCAACTTCTGCGAGCCGTCCATCGCGATCTGGTGCGTCTGGTGCTGCAGGGCCGGGTTGGCGAAGCGCTGCAGCAGGCGCGCGCGGTAGTCGTCGATCAGCAGGCCGGGCAACGCCGGCAGCGTCGGCACGATCTCGTCGTGCATCAGCATGTCGAGGTAGCGGCGCAAGGCCGGCACCGCGACGGCGCGGTCGACGGTGCGCCAGCCGGCCATCGCGCCCAGGTAGGCCAGTGCCGAGTGGCTGCCGTTGACCATGCGCAGCTTGAGTTTCTCGAACGGCTCGGCGTGCGCGACGAAGCGCGCGCCGCCCCGGTCCCACGCGGGCCGGCCGTTCGCGAAGCGGTCTTCGACGACCCAGTCGAGAAAGGGCTCGCCGATGACGGGCCAGGCGTCCTCCAGGCCGAGTTGCTGCGACACCTGCGCGCGGTCGGCGTCGGTGGTGCGCGGCACGATGCGGTCGACCATGGAATTGGGGAAGCTGCAGCGCTCGGCGATCCAGTCGTGCAGGCCGTCGTCGACGTGGCGTGCGAACGCGAGCACCAGGGCGCGCAGCGTGTCGCCGTTGGCCGGCAGGTTGTCGCACGACATCAGCGTCACCGGCGCCGCGTCGCGCGCGCGGCGCAGCTGCAGCGCGTGCACGATGAAGCCGAGGGCGGTGCGCGGTGCGTCCGGGCTCGCGAGGTCGTGCACGATGTCGGGGTCGGCGTTGTTCAACGCGCCCGAGGTCGGGTCGCGGTGGTAGCCCTTTTCGGTGATCGTGAGGCCGACGATGCGGGTGTCGTCGTCCGCGAGGCGCGCCAGCACCGCGCCCGGATTCTCGGGTGCGACCATGAGCTCGAGCAGGTTGCCGACGACTTGCAGCGACTCGCGGGGCTGGCCGTCCTCGGCCGCATCGCGGATGGCCACCGTGTACAGGCCGGCTTGCGGCAGCAGCGCGTCGCGCGTGTCGGGCGAGCGCAGCGAGACGCCGATGGTGCCCCAGCGCAGGTCGCCGCTGGCGTGCATCGCCGCCTCGTTGACGACCGCCAGGTGCGCGCGCTGGAACGCGCCGACGCCCAGGTGCACGATGCCGGCGCGCAGCGCGGCGCGGTCGTAGCGCGGGCGCTCGACGCGGGCGGGCAGGGTGTCCAGGCGGCTGGGGTGCAAGCGCTCCATCGATCTCAACAGTTCAAGACTCACCAGTTCCAGAGCGTCCCATCGTGCTGCAGGCGGTTCACCGGCAGGTAGGCGCGCTGATAAGGGTACTTCGCCGCGAGCGCTTCGTCGATCGCTACACCATGACCCGGCACGTCGCCAGGGTAGAGCATGCCGTCGTTGAAGGTGTAGGCGTGCGGGAACACCGCATCGGTCTCGTCGGTGTGGCGCATGTATTCCTGGATGCCGAAATTCGGCACCCACAGGTCGAAGTGCAGCGCGGCGCCCATGCACACCGGCGACAGGTCGGTCGCGCCGTGGCAGCCGGTGCGCACCTGGTACAGCGACGCGAGGTCGGCGATGCGGCGCAGGTGCGTGATGCCACCGGCGTGCACGACGGTGGCGCGGATGTAGTCGATCAGCTGGTTCTCAATGAGCTCCTTGCAGTCCCAGATCGTGTTGAAGATCTCGCCGACTGCAAGCGGCGTTGTCGTGTGCTGGCGGATCAGCTTGAACGCCTCCTGGTTTTCGGCCGGCGTCGCGTCTTCCATCCAGAACAGGTTGAAGGGCTCCAGCGATTTGCCGAGGCGGCCGGCCTCGATCGGCGTGAGCCGGTGGTGCACGTCGTGCAGCAGGTGGATGTCGGGGCCGACCGCGTTGCGCACCGCATCGAACAGCTTGGGCGTGTGGTTCAGGTACTTCGAGGTCGACCAGTCGTGCTCGCTCGGCAGATCCGCGTCGGCGGGCTCGTAGAACATCGTGCCGCGGCCGACGCCGTAGACCTTCTCGAGCCCTGGCACGCCGCTCTGCGCGCGGATCGCCTTGTAGCCCTCGGCCTGGTAGCGCAGCACTTCATCGACCGTGTGCGCGATGTCGCTGCCGTTCGCATGGCCGTAGACCATCACGCCGGTGCGGCTCTTGCCACCCAGCAACTGGTACAGCGGCAGGTTCGCGGCCTTGGCCTTGATGTCCCACAGCGCGGTGTCGACGGCGGCGATCGCGCTCATCGTCACCGGGCCGCGGCGCCAGTACGCGCCCTTGTAGAGGTATTGCCAGATGTCCTCGATCTGGTGGGCGTCGCGGCCGATCAGGCACGGGATCACGTGCTCGGTGAGGTAGGCGGCGACCGAGAGTTCGCGGCCGTTCAGCGTGGCGTCGCCAAGGCCGGTCAGGCCCTCGTCGGTCTCGATCTTCAGCGTCACGAAGTTGCGGCCGGGGCTGCAGACGATGACTTTGGCGTTGGTGATTTTCATCCGTTCCATCCCAGGTGGCTGAGGAAATCGCGCGTGCGCTCGGCGTGCGGCGCGTCGAAGATCTGTTCGGGTGGTCCCTGCTCGACGACCTTGCCATGATCGAACACGACGACCCAGTTCGCGACGCGGCGCGCGAAGCTCATCTCGTGCGTCACGACGACCATGGTCATGCCCTCGTCGGCGAGGCGCTTCATCACGTTCAGCACTTCGCCGATGGTCTCGGGGTCGAGTGCCGAGGTGGGCTCGTCGAACAGCATCACCTCCGGCTCCATCGCGAGCGCGCGTGCGATCGCGACGCGCTGCTGCTGGCCACCCGACAAACCGCTCGGGAAGTTGTGGGCCTTGGCGGCCAGGCCGACCTTGTCCAGCAAGGCCATCGCACGTTCGCGCGCCTTCGCCTCGCTCATGCCCAGCACCGTGACCGGCCCGATCGCGACGTTGTCGAGCGCGCTCTTGTGCGGGAACAGCTCGAAGTTCTGGAACACCATGCCCATCTTCTGGCGCACCTTGCGCGCCTCGCGCTCGTCGGTGGGCAGCGGCACGCCATCGATCAGCACGCGGCCGCCGCTGAGCGTCTCGAGCGCGTTGGTGCAACGCAGGAGCGTCGACTTGCCCGAGCCTGATGGCCCGATCAGGCACATGACCTCGCCTTTGTTGACCTGCACGCTCACGCCGTCGAGCGCGACGAAGTCGCCGTAGAGCTTGCGCACGTTCTCGTAGACGACGACCGGCGGTTCACCAGCACCTTTGCGTGTCATTCCTTGACCTCGAATTTCTTCTGAACCCAGTCGACCAGCTTGGCCTGCGGGTAGCCCATCAGCCAATAGATGGCGGCCATCGCTGTCAGCATCTCCAGCACGCGGAACGACGACGAGCGGATCTGCAGCGCGACGTGCGCGAGCTCGCCGACCGCGATCACCGAGACGAGAGACGTGTCCTTGAACAGCGAGACCCAGGTGCTCGCGAGCACCGGCAGCACGCGTCGCCAGGCCTGGGGAATCACGACCTGGCGCATCGCTTGCCCCCTGCTCATGCCGACCGCGATCGCGGCCTCGGTCTGGCCTTTGCGGATCGAGTTGATGCCGGCGCGGAAGGTCTCGGCGTTGTAGGCCGAGACATTCAGGCACAGCGCGACCAGGCCGGTCGTGAAGGCCGAGAACTCGATGTGCAGGAACACGGGCATCACGTAGAAGGCCCAGTAGACGACGAGGATCAGCGGCAGGTTGCGGAAGAACTCGACGAAGCACTGGCTCGCGAACGCGAGCGGCTTGGAGTTCGACAGCCGCATCAGCGCGAGCACGATGCCGGCCGGCACCGCGACCGCCATCGTCAGCACCGTGAGCAGCACGGTCAGCAGCGCGCCGTGCAGCAGTTCGCTGCGGTGAATCCAGACGACGCTCCAGTCGAGATTCATGAGCGCCCCAGGTGCGCGACGCGCTTGTAGAGACTGTCGATCAGGCGCGTGCCGGGAAACAGGATGATGAAGTAGATCAGCATCACGACGGTGAAGATCTCGATCGGCCGATAGCTCTGGCCGGCCAGCGTCTCGGCGCGCTTCATCAACTCGGGCACGGCGATCACGGTGGCGATCGCGGTGTCCTTGATCGTGATCGACAGGATGGACCCGAAGGCCGGCAGCATGCGCACCAGCGCCTGCGGCAGCACGACCTTGCGCACGATCTGCATGCGCGACATGCCGAGCGCGAGCGCCGCGCGCACCTGCCCGGGCCGGATCGACTCGATGCCGGCGCGCACGATCTCGGCGACATACGCCGCGATGTGCAAGGTCAGCGCCATCAGCGCGGCCCAGAACGGGTGGAAGCTGATGCCAGTCAGGATCGGCACCGCGAAGTAGAACCACACCAGGATCACCAGCACCGGAATCGCGCGCTGGGTGTCGATGTAGAACACGATCGGGATGCGCAGCCATGCCGGCCCGTAGACACGGCCCAGGCCGAGCGCGGTGCCCAGCACCAGCGCGCCGGCGGCGGTCAGCACCGACAGCAGCAGCGTGATGCCGAGGCCGCCGAGCAGGTACTGCCAGCTCTCCAGCAGCGGTGAGAAGTCGAGATCCACCGCGACCTACATCGCGTTGATGATGCGGGCCTCGTCGGCGTCGAGCTTGGCCTTCATGCTGTCGTTCAGCGCCTTCAGCCAGGCCAGGTATTCGGGCTGGTTCTTGTCGATGGCCAGGCCGATCGGCGTCGCCATCTCGGTCGAGTCCTGGCAGTTGTTGCCGTCGGGCAGCGCCTTCAGGCCCTTGACCTTGCGGTTCAGCGCTTGCCAGGGCACGCGGTTGATCGGCGTCACGTCGGCGCGCTTGGCCATGATCTCCTCGACCGGCGCGGCAGTGCCGGCCGTCGACACGCCGCGCAAGGTCGCGTTCGGGAAGCGCTTCTTGACCCAGTTCTCCTCGCCGCCGCCGGTGAAGTAGGCGACCGTCACGCCGGGCTGGTTGAACTCGTCGATGGACTTCGCATTCGCGACCTTGGGGTTGTCGGCGCGGCCGAACACGCACAGGGCCGTGCGCGAGTAGGTCACGAAGTCGACGACCTTCAGGCGCTCGGGCGTGACCGACAGCGGCGAGATCGTCATGTCGACCTGGTTCGACGCGAGCACCGGCACCTTGGTCTCGTGCGAGACCAGCACCGGCTGCAGCTTCACGCCCAGCTGCTTGGCGGCTTCGAGCGCGAGCAACCAGGCCGGGCCGGCCCAGGCGTCGCCCGAGCCGGTGGTGTTCTCGACCAGCCACGGCGGGTTCGACAGCACGCCGGCGCGCAGCACGCCGGACTTCTTGATCGCGTCGATGCGGGCGCTGGTGCCGGCGGCCGGCACGGTCTGCGCCAGCGTCAGGCCGGCGAAGGCCAGCCCGGCGGCCAGCGTCGTCAGGCGGATGGTCGAAAGCATGTTCATGGCTTGTCTCCGTGGGTGAACGTGGAAGAGCGTGAAAGAGGCCCGGTCAGCGCCAGGCTTGGGCAAATTCGCCGATCACGCGTTCGATGTGTGCGCGCATCGCGGCGCGTGCGGCCTCGGCGTTGCGTTCGAGCAGCGCGGTGAAGACGCGCTGGTGATCGTCCTGCGAGGCCTGGCGCAGCGCGGGCGTGTGGAAGTGGCTTTCCATCTGCGACCAGATCGGCGCCTTGGTGTGGTCCCACAGCCCGGTGACCATCTGCAGCAGCACGCTGTTGCCGGTGGACTCGGCGATGCGCAGATGGAAGAGCCGGTCGGCGGCCTCGTTCGCGGCCTTGTCGTGCATGTGCTCGCGCATCGCGGCCAGGGCCGCGAAGATGCGGTCGAGGTCGGCGTCCTTGCGTGTTTCGGCGGCGACCGACGCGATCTCGGACTCGATCAGGCAGCGTGCCCGCAGCAACTCGAACGGCCCGGGACCGGCCGGGGGCGTGAAAGTGGTGGACCGACTCGGCGCGACCGGTGATGCGCACACGTAGATGCCGGAACCTCCCCGCACCTCGACTGCCCCCTGGATTTCCAAGACGATGATGGCCTCGCGCACCAGCGTTCGGCTGACATCGAAACGCTCAGCCAATGCTCGCTCAGAAGGTAGGCGTGCGCCAACTTCAAACTCCCCGCCGCTGATCAGTGCGCCGATGCGGGTGGCCAGTTTCTGGTAGGTGCGGTCACCGAAGTTCTCGGACGACTCGGTCGGAACGATGGCGAGGGAGGGTGGGATGGCAGCCATGTGTCGTGGTCAGTCTACAAGTGGTTCACCAATTTCAATGCCTGGTTTACCACTATGTCGAGGGCATTCCGCTACAACCGGGGGCCCGACTCACCAAGAGGACTTTCATGGCCGCCGAGAAACCCCGCCTGACCGCCAAGGACTTCGCACCCGAGGTGCTGAGCCTGTTCGACAAGTACGTGCACGGCGGCATCGATCGCCGCGGCTTTCTGGACGGTGCGGCCAAGTTCGCGGTCGGCGGCGTCACCGCGGCCGGGCTGCTCGAAGCGCTGAGCCCGAAGTTCGCGCAGGCCCAGCAGGTGCCGGCGACCGACGCGCGCCTGCGCACCGAGAGCGTCGAGTTCGCGTCACCCAAGGGCTACGGCAAGGTGCGCGCGTATGTGGCACGCCCGGCCACGGCGAGCGGCCCGCTGCCGGTGGTGCTGGTGGTGCACGAGAATCGCGGGCTGAACCCGCACATCGAGGACATCGCGCGCCGCCTCGCACTGGACAACTTCATCGCGGTCGCGCCCGACGCGCTGTTCCCGCTGGGCGGCTACCCGGGCGACGAGGACAAGGCCCGCGACTTGTTCGGCAAGCTGGACCAGGCCAAGACCACCGAAGACTTCGTCGCCGCTGCGGCCTACGCGAAAGGCATCGCTGGCGGCAATGGCAAGCTCGGAGCGGTCGGCTTCTGCTACGGCGGTGGCGTCGTCAACATGCTGGCCACGCGCGTGCCCGAGCTGGGCGCCGGCGTGCCGTTCTACGGTGTCGCGCCGGCAGCGGACAAGGTCGCGGGCATCAAGGCCGCGCTGCTGCTGGTCTATGCCGACAACGACGAGCGTGTGAACGGCACCTTCCCGGCGTATGAGGCGGGGCTGAAGGCGGCGGGCGTGAAGTTCGAGGCGGTCAAGTACCCGGGCACGCAGCACGGCTTCAACAACGACACGACGCCGCGCTACGACGAGGCTGCGGCCAAGCAGGCCTGGGCGCGGACCATCGCGCTGTTCAACCGCACGCTGCGATCCTGATCAGTCTTCTTCGGCGGTGATCGTCAGGCTGACGCGCTGGGCGCCCCGCAACTCGCAGGTGGCGGTCACGCGCAGCGGGTGACCGACCGGCACGGTGCGGCGCAAGCGCAGGTCCAGCGAATCGTGGCCTTCGGTTTGGGTGGGTACCGACCGCACCCATTCGAGCGCACCGTTCACCAGCACGCGCATGCCGTGCGTCGCGTCGGTGCGGCCGGCCTTGTTGCTGACGACGAGGTGGCAGAAGATCTCGAACCGGCGCTCGCGTTGCGCGTCGGCCGGGATGTCGAGCTTCGCGACGTCGCGGTGCCCCGAATCGGCCGACCAGTGTTCTGGCGTCGGGCTCGCCTTCAATGCATCTTGTCCCGCGGCGGCTTGCGAAAGGACTTGGGCTTGTAGACGTTGCCGTCCCATTCGCCGTCGCGCTGGCGGGCGCGTTTGATCGCCTCGTCGGCGACGCGCATGGCCTCGCGCCGATGCCGCACCGACACCACGGCACCGCGGACCGACTGTGCCGCCCGGCGCAGCGCTGCGTCGAGCTGGGCGCGCCGGCGTGCGCCGATCAGCAGCCGCACGAAGAGGGCGACGCACACGGCGAGGACGACGGCGGCGAGCACACGTTCAGCGTTCATGCAGCCGATTATCGAGCTTCGCCGCGCCGGACGCTGGCCGATGTGCGGTGCGAAGCGTGAACGATCCTGCCTCTTTATTAATCAAGTTTCACGGTTCGAGGTCGAAATACCGATGTGCACGGGCGCGGTTGCCCGGGTGCCATTCATATTCATCGGGACCCTCATGTTCAAACTGTCTTCCCTCAGCATCGCCCAGAAAATGGGGTTGATCATCGGAAGTGCCCTGTTGGGCGTGGTGGCACTGGCAGCCGTCTTCCTGACTTCCGAACGCCAGCTCATCCTCGAAGAGCGCCAGGGCAGCGTGCGGCAGACCGTCGAGATCGCGCACGGGCTGGTCGTGCACTTTCATGACCAGGTCGGCAAGGGCAAGCTGAGCGAGGACGACGCCAAGCAGCGTGCGCTGGCCGCGCTGAAGGCGCTGCGCTACAGCGGCAGCGAATACTTCTGGGTCAACGACATGCACCCGACGATGGTGATGCACGCCGTCAAGTCCGAGCTCGACGGCAAGGACCTGACCGAGAACAAGGACCCGACGGGCAAGCAGTTGTTCGTCGAGTTCGTCAACACGGTCAAGGCCAAAGGCGCCGGCTACGTGTACTACCTGTGGCCCAAGCCCGGCAGCGACAAGCCGGTGCAGAAGGTCTCGTACGTGAAGGGTTTTGCGCCGTGGGGCTGGGTCATCGGCTCCGGGGTGTACATCGACACCGTCGACGCCGAGATCGGCGGGCGCGTCGTGGCGTTCTCGATCGGCACGCTGGTGCTGGCCGCGGTGCTGCTGGTGGTCGGGCTGGTCGTCGCACGCAGCCTGTTGCGCCAGCTCGGCGGCGAACCGGGCTATGCGACCGACATCACGCGCCGCATCGCGGCCGGCGACCTCAGCGTCGCCATCGCGCTCAAGCCGCACGACCAGACCAGCCTGCTGCATGCAATCAAGTCGATGCGCGACGCGTTCACCGGCATCGTCGGCCGCGTGCGCCAGGGCTCCGAATCGGTCGCGACCGCGAGCTCGGAGATCGCGCACGGCAACATGGACCTGAGCCAGCGAACCGAAGAGCAGGCCTCCGCACTCGAACAGACCGCCGCGTCGATGGAGCAGCTCAGCGCGACGGTGCGCCAGAACGCCGATAACGCCAAGCAGGCGAACCAGCTGGCGCAGGGCGCGTCGAGTGTGGCGATCCAAGGCGGCGAGGTCGTCGGGCAAGTGGTCGAGACCATGAAGGGCATCAACGACAGCTCGAAGAAGATCAGCGACATCATCGGCGTGATCGACGGCATCGCGTTCCAGACCAACATCCTCGCGCTCAACGCCGCGGTCGAGGCGGCGCGTGCTGGCGAGCAGGGCCGCGGCTTCGCGGTCGTGGCCAGCGAAGTGCGCAGCCTCGCCGGCCGCTCGGCCGATGCGGCGAAAGAAATCAAGCGCCTGATCCACGACAGCGTCGAACGGGTCGAGCGTGGCACGGCGCTGGTCGACTCGGCCGGCAGCACGATGACCGAGGTCGTCAGCTCGATCCGGCGCGTCACCGACATCATGGGCGAGATCACCGCGGCCAGCATCGAGCAGAGCCAGGGCGTGGCCCAGGTCGGCGATGCCGTCACGCAGATGGACAAGGCCACGCAGCAGAACGCGGCGCTGGTCGAGGAAAGCGCGGCCGCGGCCGAGAGCCTGAAGGTTCAGGCGGCGCAGCTGGTGGACGTGGTGGCGGTGTTCAAGCTGCCGCCGGACAGCGCCGGCACGCCGCGATAGCGCGGGTCGCGGGTCGCGTGGTCGCGGGCGCTGTCCGCGTCGACACCGCGCGGACGGTAAGCTTCGCGCGATGACCGAGACCCTGCTTCTTCGCGAGATCGACACCCGGTGTGGCCGCCGTTTCGGCCACGCGACGCTCAACGCACCGGCCGCATTGAACGCGCTGACGCTGGCCATGATCGACGGCCTGGCGCCGCGCTTCGCGCAGTGGGCCGCCGACCCCGGCATCGTCGGCGTCGTGCTCGATGCTGCCGGCGACAAGGCCTTTTCGGCCGGCGGCGACGTGCAGGCCTTGCGCCGCGCGGTGCTCGACGGCGCACCCGGTGAGGCGCCCGGCTCCGTGGCCGATTTCTTCGAACGCGAGTACCGGCTGGACCACCGCATCCACACGTTTCCCAAGCCGGTGCTGTGCTGGGGTCACGGCATCGTGATGGGCGGTGGCGTGGGCCTGCTGGCCGGCGCCTCGCACCGCGTCGTCACGCCGCGCAGCCGCGTCGCGATGCCTGAAATTTCGATCGGGCTCTACCCCGATGTCGGCGGCAGCTGGTTCCTGAACCGCATGCCGGGGCAGCTCGGCCTCTTTCTCGCGTTGACCGGCGCACCGCTGAACGCGGCCGACGCGCGCTTTGCCGGCCTGGCCGATGTCGTCATGGCGCACGACGCCAAATCGCGTGTGCTCGATGCATTGGCAACGACCGCGTGGTCGGGGCTGGCCGAACACGATGCCGCTCAGCTGAGCCGCCTGCTCGCTGTCAGTGCGCTGCCCGTGGCACCCGAGACCTCGCCGCTGCGCCGCCACTTCGACCTGATCGCCACGGTGATCGGCCACGACACGCTGGCCGACACCGACCGCCGCCTGCGTGCGCTGCAGACCCACGACGACCCGTGGCTCGCGGCCGCGGCGGCCACCTATGCGGCGGGCTCGCCGAGTTCCGCGGCGCTGTCGCACGCGGTGCTGCAGCGGGCCAGGCACCTCTCGCTGGCGGAGGTGTTCCGCCTCGAGTACGGGCTCTCGATCGCGTGCTGCCTGCAGCCCGATTTCAGCGAAGGCGTGCGCGCGGTGCTGGTCGACAAGGACCGCACGCCGCGCTGGCACCCGGCCTCGCTGGCCGAGGTCACGCCCGCATTGATTGACGCGCATTTCGTGCCGCGTCACCGCGGTGTGCACCCGCTTGCCGACCTGCGCGATTGAGCGCGCGCTGCGCTACAGCAGCGTCACGCCCGGCAGGTTCAGCAGCGAAGTCTCGCGCATGATGCGCACGAACTCGTCGAGGTAGGGCTTGCCTGCGAGGTGCTGCGGTGCGGCGGCATAGAGCCGGCCGGTCAAGCCGCGCGCGCCGATGCGCTGGCTCGCGACATAACCACGGTCCAAATAGCTCTTGACCGCCCACAGCGGCAGCGCAGCGATGCCGCGGCCGCTCGCGACGAGCTGCAGCATCGCCACCGTCAGCTCGGTCGTGCGGCGTGGCGGCGCGATGCCAGCGGGCTGCAGCACTGAGCGCACCACGTCCAGCATGTCGTCGGGCACCGGGTAAGTGATCAGCGTGTGGTCGGCGAAGTCGACCGCGTCCAGCCAGGGCTTGGCGAGCAGCGCATGGCCGGTGGGCAGCAGCGCGACGATCTCGAAACTGAACAGCGGATGGACCGCGACCCCGGCCTCGTCGGCATCGACCTCGGAGACGATGGCCACCTCGGCGCGGTGCTGGTGCAGCAGCCCGACCGGGTCGGCCTGGAAGCCCGAGACGATGTCGAGCTCGACCTCGGGCCAGCGCGTGCGGAAGGCGTCCATCGCCGGCATCAGCCAGTCGAAGCAGGTGTGGCACTCGACCGCGATGCGCAGCGTGCCGGCCGCGCCGCTGACGAGCCGCTGCACGTCGCGTTCGGCGTCGTCGACCAAGGGCAGCGCGACCTCGGCCAGGCGCAGCAGGCGCTGCCCGGCGGCGCTGAAACTCACCGGGTTGGACTTGCGCTCGAACAGCGCCGCGCCGTAGTGGTCCTCCAGGCCTTTCAGCTGGTGCGACAGCGCCGACTGCGTGAGGCTCAGCAGCTGCGCCGCGCGCGACAGGTTGCCGGTGTCGCGCAGCGCGAGGAGGGTCTTCAGATGCCGCAGTTCGAGCGGTGACTGCATGAGTGACATTCAGAGTGATCAACGAAAAGTTTCGTTTGAATCATAGTGGCCGTTTGTCGATCATCCCGGGCTGCATTCAATTCATTGGCGATCCAGATGATCCGTACCCACACCCTCGGCTTCCCGCGCATGGGCGCGCAACGCGAACTGAAGTTCGCGCTCGAGCGCCACTGGCGCGGCGAGATCGATGCCGCCGCGCTCGAGGCCGCGGGCCGCGAGCTGCGCGTGCGGCACTGGGCGCTGCAGCGCGATGCGGGGCTGGACTTCGTCACGGTCGGCGACTTCGCGTTCTACGACCACGTCGCGAACCACGTGCAGATGTTCGGCTGCGAGCCGGCGCGCTTCGGCTTCTCGGGGGATGAGCCGGCGCTCGCGCGCTACTTCACGATGGCGCGCGGCGTCGCCGCCGAGCACACGCACGACGACGCGGGCACCTGCGGCCACGCCGGTGGTGACGGCAAGCCGGCGCTCGAGATGACCAAGTGGTTCGACACCAACTACCACTACCTCGTGCCGGAGTTCGATGCCGAGACCAGCTTTCGCCTCGCGTCGCGCCGCCTGCTTGCCGAGGTCGCCGAGGCGCTGCTGCTCGGCCACCCGGTCAAGGCGGTGGTGCTCGGGCCGCTGAGCTTTCTGTGGCTGGGCAAGGAGAAGACCGCGGGCTTCGATCGGCTCGGCCTGCTGGACCGCCTGCTGCCCGTCTATGCCGAGCTGCTGACGCGCCTGGCCGCGGCCGGCGTGCAATGGGTGCAGGTCGACGAACCCATCCTCGGGCTGGACCTGCCGGCGCCCTGGATCGCGGCCTTCGAGCGCGCCTACGACACGCTGAAGAAGGTCGACGTCTCCATCCTGCTCGCCACCTACTTCTCGCCGCTGCAGGCGCAGCTGAGCCTGGCGTGCAGCCTGCCGGTCGCCGGCCTGCACATCGACGCGATCCGCGCGGCGCACGAACTGCAGACCGTGCTGGACGCGCTGCCGCCCGAGCGCGAACTCTCGGTCGGCATCGTCGACGGCCGCAACATCTGGCGCACCGACCTCGACCGCGCGCTGGCACAGCTGCGGCCGCTGCTCGCGCGCCGCCACCACCGCCTGTGGCTGGCGCCGTCGTGCTCGCTGCTGCACGTGCCGGTGACGCTGGCGCTGGACGCGTCGCTCGATGGCGAACTGCGCAGCTGGATGGCCGGCGCGACCGAGAAGCTGGCCGAGCTGAACGTGCTGAAGCGCGCGCTCGTCGAAGGCGACGAGGTCGTGCGCCGCGAGCTCTTCGTCGCGCGCGCCGCGGTGGCGGCCCGCGCCAGCAGCGCGCGTGTGCGCAACCCGGCGGTGGCGCGCCGCATCGCGGCGCTGGGCGTTGACGCCGATCGCCGCGCCAGCGCGTTCGAGCAGCGCCAGCGCGTGCAGCGCGAGCGCTTTCATCTGCCCGACTTCCCGACCACGACCATCGGTTCGTTCCCGCAGACCGCCGAGATCCGCGCCGCGCGCGCCGCCCACAAGCGCCGCGAGCTGAGCGACGACCAGTACCGCGATGCGATGCAGCGCGAGATCGAACATGCGGTGCGCAAGCAGGAGGCGCTGGGCCTGGACGTGCTGGTGCACGGCGAGGCCGAGCGCAACGACATGGTCGAGTACTTCGGCGAGCAGCTCCAGGGCTTCGCGTTCACGGCCAACGGCTGGGTGCAGTCCTACGGCTCGCGCTGCGTCAAGCCGCCGGTGCTGTTCGGCGACGTGTCGCGGCCCAAGCCGATGACGGTCGACTGGACGGTCTATGCGCAAAGCCTCACGCCACGGCCGATGAAGGGCATGCTGACCGGCCCGATCACCATCCTGCAATGGTCCTTCGTGCGCGACGACCAGCCGCGCGCCGACACCGCGCTGCAGATCGCGCTCGCGGTGCGCGACGAGGTCGTGGACCTCGAGGCCGCCGGCATCGGCATCATCCAGATCGACGAGCCGGCGATCCGCGAGGGCCTGCCGCTGCGCCGCGCGCAATGGCGCGACTACCTGCAGTGGGCGGCGCGCGCGTTCCGCGTCTCGGCCAGCGGCGTGGCGGATGCGACGCAGATCCACACCCACATGTGCTATTCGGAGTTCAACGACATCCTGCCCGAGATCGCCGCGATGGACGCCGACGTGATCACGATCGAGACCAGTCGCTCCGACATGGAATTGCTGAAGGGCTTCGGCGACTTCAAGTACCCGAACGAGATCGGGCCCGGCGTCTACGACATTCACTCGCCGCGTGTGCCCTCGCAGGACGAGATGGCGCGGCTGATGCGCAAGGCCGCGGCGGTGATCCCGGCCCGTCACCTCTGGGTCAACCCCGACTGCGGGCTGAAGACGCGTGGCTGGCCGGAAACCGAAGACGCGCTGCGCCACATGGTGGCGGCGGCGCTGGCGTTGCGCGCGGAACTCGGCGTGCCGGTCGCCTCGCCGTGATGCGGTCGTTCAGCCGTTGCGCCCGGCGCGCCAGGCGTCCAGCCGGGCCAGGCCCTGCCCCGCGCTCAGGTAGCCCGGCGCCACGCTGTCCAGCGTGGCCGGTGTGATGCCCAGCGACTGCAGGCCGGGCAGGCGGCCGCTGGCGACATTCGGCGTGCGCATCGAATCGAGGTTGTCGCGCGACATCAGCGGTTCGCCAGGCAGCCACTCCAGCGCCAGCGCCTGCAGGCGCCCGAGCGCGTCGGGCAGGCCGAACACCGGTCGCTCGTGGCCCGACCAGCGCCCCGCGGCCTGCACCAGTTGTTTCAGCGTGAAGACCTCGGGCCCGGCGCATTCGAGGGTCTGGCCGATGCTCTCGGGCGCGTCGAGGCTGGCGACGATGGCGGCGGCCACGTCCTGCACCCACACCGGCTGAAAGCGCGCCTGCGCGCCGGCCAGCGGCATCACTGGGAACACCGCCTGCAGGCGAGCGAACAGGTTCAGGAAGCGGTCGTGCTCGCCGTAGATCACCGACGGGCGCAGCAGTGTCAGGGCCAGCCCGCCGGCTGTGAGCACGGCCTCGCCGGCGGTCTTGGAGCGCAGGTAGCGGCTGGGTGCCGCGTCGCCGACACCGAGCGCGCTGACGTGCACGACGCGCCGCACGCGTTGCGCCGCGCAGGCGCGCACCAGCTTGCGCGGCAGCTCCACGTGCGCGCGCTCGAAGGCCGCGTCGCTGCCGTGCAGAACAGCCACCAGGTTGATCACCGCGTCGCAGCCGCGCACCAGCGCGCTCAGCTGGGCCTCGTCGTGCACATCGGCTTGCACCACGCGGACCGTCGGCAGCGGCTGCAGGTGCTTGGCGCGTGCCGGCTGGCGGCTGGCCACGACGATCTGCGCGCTGCCAGAGCCCAGGCGCTCGACCAGTTGCTCGCACAGGCTGCGACCGACGAAGCCGGTGCCGCCGAGGATCAGGATCTGGTTCATGCGGTGGTGTCCATACGGCAGCGCATCGTAGCCGAGTGCGCTAGGCTCGCGCCACGATGAAGCCCTGGCCTGTGCGTCTGAACCCCGGCGACGACCTGCGCGGCGCGCTCGAGGCCGCGGTCGCCGCGCAGGGTGGCGGCGCGGCCTTCGTGCTCGCCGGCATCGGCAGCCTCTCCGCCGCCTGCATCCGCTTCGCCGGCGCCGAGCAACCCAGCGTGCTGGACGGCGACCTCGAGATCCTCACGCTGTCGGGCAGCATCGCGGCGAACGGCTCGCACCTGCACATCAGCGTCGCCGACGCGGGCGGCCGGGTGCGCGGCGGCCACGTCGCACCGGGCTGCACCGTGCGCACCACGGCCGAGGTGCTGGTCGCGCTGCTGCCCGGGTGGCAGTTCGCGCGCGAACCCGATGCCGTCACCGGTTATGCCGAACTCGTGTTGCGCGAACGCCGCACCTGAGGGCACCTGATCACGGGGTTGACCCGTCGCGTGCCGATCGCGACGATGACGTCAATTCATCTCCAGACCCGCTGCCATGAACACGCCTCCGCCCAGCCCGTCCGAACAGCCGCAACGCCGCGAGGTCGACGATGTCCAGATGCGCTCGTGGCTGCGGCTGCGCGGCGAGCTGGCCGAACTCAACGCACGGCTCGAATACCTGCGCCTGATCGTCAGCCTGGGCGTGCGCCGCATCAGCTGACGCCGGCCAGGCACCGCGGTGCCGCGCTGGACAGTGCTACCGTCGGGCAGGGCCCGAACGGGCAGTCTGGCAAGCGCCATCCATGAAGAAGACGCCCCGCGGGTTCACGTTGATCGAGATGCTGGCGGTGCTGGCCGTTGTCGCCATCCTGGCGACCCTGGCGGTGCCCAGCATCCAGGACCGGCTGGTGCGCCAGCAGATCGTCGAGGCGATGAAGCTGGCCGACGTGGCCAAGGGGCCGGTCGCGGCATTCTGGGCCGTCGGCGCCAAGATGCCGGCCGACAACGCCGCCGCCGCGCTGCCCAGTGCGGACAAGATCGTCGGTGACCTCGTGACCTCGGTGACGGTCGAGGCCGGCGCGATCCACGTGAGCTTCGGCAACCACGCGAACGGCGCCATCAAGGGCAAGACCCTGACCTTGCGCCCGGCCGTCGTCGAAGGCACGCCCATCGTGCCGGTGGCCTGGGTCTGCGGCCACGCGGCGGCAGTCGACAAGATGGTCGCCTACGGCACCGACCGCACCGATGTCGAGGCGCGCTACCTGCCGTTGAATTGCCGCTGACTGAATCGCGCCGTCTACATCACGGCGCCCAGCGCCCAGGGCACGAACTCGTTCTGCCCGTAGCCGTGCACTTCGCTCTTGGTCTTGGCGCCCGATGCGGTCGCCAGCATCAGCTGGAAGATGCGCTCGCCCATCGCGTCGACACTCGAACTGCCGTCGATGACCTCGCCGCAGTTGATGTCGATGTCGTCTTCCTGCTTGACCCACAGCGCGGTGTTGGTGCTGAGCTTCAGCGACGGTGAGGGCGCGCAGCCGTAGGCCGAACCGCGGCCGGTCGTGAAGCAGATCAGGTTCGCGCCGCCGGCGACCTGGCCGGTGGCGCTGACCGGGTCGTAGCCGGGCGTGTCCATGAACACCAGGCCCTTGGTCGTGACCGGTTGGGCGTACTCGAACACGTCGGTCAGGTTGGTCGTGCCGCTCTTGGCGATCGCGCCCAGGCTCTTCTCGAGAATGGTCGTCAGGCCGCCGGCCTTGTTGCCGGCTGACGGGTTGTTGTCCATCTCCTGGTCGTTGCGCGCCGTGTACTGCTCCCACCACTTGATGCGGCTGATCAGCTTGTCGGCCACCGCGGTGCTGACCGCGCGGCGCGTCAGCAGGTGTTCGCCACCGTAGATCTCGGGCGTCTCCGACAGGATGGCCGTGCCGCCGTGGCGCACCAGCCGATCGACCGCGGCACCGAGCGCCGGGTTGGCGCTGATGCCGGAGTAGCCGTCCGACCCGCCGCACTGCAGCCCGACCGTGATGTGCGCGGCGCTGACCGGCTCGCGCTTGACGCGGTTCGCCTCTTCGAGCAGCCATTGCACCAGCTCGATGCCGTGCGCCACCGTCTTCGCGGTGCCACCGGTGTCCTGGATGTTGAAGGTGTGGAACTGCGTGCCCGTCGCCAAACTCTCCTGCTCCATCAGCCCCGAGATCTGGTTCGTCTCGCAGCCCAAGCCGACCACGAGAATGGACGCGAAGTTTGCATGCCGCGCATAGCCGCCCAGCGTGCGCCGCAACACCTGCAGCGGCTCGCCCGCGCTGTCGGTCGCGCAGCCGGCGCCGTGCGTCAGCGCGATCACGCCGTCGACGTTCGGAAAACGAGCGAGCGCTTCGGGGTGGATGTCGCGGCGGAAGTGGTCGGCGATCGCGCGTGCCACGGTGGCCGAGCAGTTCACCGAGGTCAGCACGCCGATGTAGTTGCGCGTCGCGACGCGACCGTCGGCGCGTCGGATGCCCATGAAGGTGGCCGGTGTCTCGACGAACTGCGTGGTGTGCGTGCCCGTCGTCGGCGCGTAGTCGCGCGCGAAGCTGCTGAACTCCAGGTTGTGCGTGTGCACGTGCTGGCCGGCCGCGATGGCCTGCTTCGCGGTGCCGATGATCTGGTTGTAGCGCCGCACCGGCGCGCCGGGCTCGATCGCGCGCACCGCGATCTTGTGGCCCGGCGGCACCAGGCCGACCACCGTGACGCCGAGTTCCGGCAGCCGCGTGCCGCCGACGAGCTGCTGGCGCGCGATGACGACGTCATCGGCCGGGTGGATGCGGATCACGAGTTGATCGGACATGGCGCGCCTCGCTCTCAGTTGTCGATCAGGGCCGGATCCCAGGCATAGACCTTCTGGTGCTGCTCGCCCAGGCCCTGGATGCCGAGCTTGATCTCGTCGCCCGCCTTCAGGTAGGTCGGCACCGGCTTCGCGCCCATGCCCACGCCCGGCGGCGTGCCGGTGGTGATCAGGTCGCCCGGCATCAGCGTCATGAAGCGGCTGATGTAGCTCACGAGATGAGCCACCCCGAAGATCATCGTCTTCGTGCTGCCGGTCTGGCGGCGCGTGCCGTTCACGTCCAGCCACATGGCCAACGCCTGCGGGTCGGGCACCTCGTCGGCCGTGACCATCCACGGGCCCACCGGGCCGAAGGTGTCGCAGCCCTTGCCCTTGTCCCAGGTGCCGCCGCGCTCGATCTGGTACTCACGCTCCGACACGTCGTTGACGACGCAGTAGCCGGCGACGAACTTCAGCGCATCCGCCTCGCTGACGTAGCGCGCCTTCGTGCCGATCACGATGCCGAGCTCGACCTCCCAGTCCCCCTTGACCGAGCCTTGCGGCAGCACGACCGCGTCGTTGCAGCCGACCATGCACGACACCGTCTTCGTGAACAGCACCGGCTCGGCCGGCACCGGCAGGTTGGACTCGGCCGCGTGGTCGGCATAGTTCAGGCCGACGGCGATGAACTTGCCGCAGCCGGTCCACGGCAGCGCGATGCGGCCGGGGTTCTCGACGACGGGCAGGGTGGCCAGGTTGATGTCGCGCAGGCGCTGCAGGCCGTGCGGCGTCAGCGAGTGGGCCGTGATGTCCACGATTTCGCCCGACAGGTCGCGCACGACCCCATCGGCGCCGATGAGGGCGGGCTTCTCTGCGCCCTTGGCGCCGTATCGCATCAGTTTCATTGCAGTTCCTTGAGAGTGATCAGTTGGACCAGCCGCCGTCGATGATCTGCGCGGTGCCGGTGGTGAAGCCCGATTCGTCGGACGCCAGGTACACCGCCAAGGCCGCGATCTCGTCCGTCTTGCCGACGCGCCCCATCGGCTGGCGCGACACGAACCAGGCCTCGGCCTGTTCCAGCGTCTGGTTGGTGGATTGTGCAAGTGCTGCCATGCGCTCGCGCAGCGAGGGCGATTCGACGGTGCCCGGGCAGATCGCGTTGCAGCGCACGCCGCGGGTGATGAAGTCGGCCGCGATCGACTTGGTCATGCCGATGACCGCGGCCTTGGTCGCGCCGTAGACGAAGCGGTTCGGCGCGCCCTTGATGCTGCCGGCCACCGAGGCGACGTTGATGATGGAGCCGCCGCGCTGGTTTTTCTCGAACGCCTCGAGCATGCCCGGCAGGAAGGCGCGCGTCATGCGGTACATCGCGCGCACGTTCAGGTTGAACGAGAACTCGAAGGCCTTTTCGTCGCAGTCGAGGATGGTGCCGGCGTGCACATAGCCGGCGCCGTTGAACAGGATGTTCACGGGCCCGGCGTCCTTGGCCGCCGCCAGCACCGCATTCGCGTCGGTCACGTCGAGCAGGTGCGTCGTGCAGCCGGTGGCCTGGGCCAGGTCGGCGAGCAAGGCCGCGTTGATGTCGGTGGCGATCACGCGCGCGCCCTCGCGCACGAAGGCCTCGGCGGTGGCGCGGCCTATGCCTTGGCCCGCGGCGGTGACGAAGGCGGTCTTGCCTTTCAGACGATCAGTCATGGTGGGTCTCTCGATTCGGGTTCAGGTGAGGGTGACAGTGGATGATGCGCGGCGCTGCAGTTCGTCCCAGCGCCAGGCGATGCCCAGGCCCGGCGTGTCGGGTGCGACGGCATGGCCGTCGACGATGGCCATGCGGCTGGTCGCGACCGCGTCGAGCTGCGGGATGTACTCGACCCAGGCCGCGCTCGGCGCCGCGGCGCACAGCGAGACGTGCAGCTCCATCAGAAAGTGCGGGCAGACCGCGAGGTTGAAGCACTCGGCCAGGTGCGCGACCTTGAGCCACGGCGTGATGCCGCCGATGCGCGCGACGTCGACCTGGACGATGGACGCCGCACCGCTCTGGATGTAGGCCGCGAACTGCGCCGGCGAGTACAGCGACTCGCCGACCGCGATCGGCACGTCGCTGGCCGCGGCGAGGCGCTGGTGACCGATCAGGTCGTCGGCCGGCAAGGGTTCCTCGAACCATGCGATGCCGAGTTCGGCGTAGCGCGGCGCGCGGCGCAGCGCCTCGCTGAGCGTGAAGCACTGGTTCGCGTCAACCATGATCTCGAAGTCGTCACCGACGGCATTGCGCACCGCCGAGAGCCGTGCGATGTCGTCGCTGAGGTGCGGCTTGCCGACCTTGATCTTGGCGCCCTTGAAGCCCGCCTCCTTCGCGGCCAGCGTCTGCTCGACCAGCGAGGCGACCGGCAGGTGCAGCCAGCCGCCCTCGGTCGTGTAGACCGGGATGCGCTGCTTCGCGCCGCCCGCGGCGACCCACAGCGGCTGACCGTCGCGGCGACAGCGCCAGTCCCACAGCGCGGTGTCGATCGCGGCGAGCGCCAGGCTGGTGATCGCACCGACCGTGGTCGCGTGCGTCATGAACATCAGCTCACGCCAGATGGCCTCGATGTGCGCCGGGTCGCGCCCGATCAGCTTGGGCGCGAGGTGGTCGCGCAGCAGCGCGATCACCGACGAGCCGCCGGTGCCTATCGTGTAGCTGTAGCCGATGCCCTCGCTGCCGTCGTCGCAGCGGATGCGCACGATGGGCGTTTCCTGCGTCACGAAGGACTGGATCGCGTCGCTGCGCGGCACGGGTGGTGGCAGGTCGACCTGCAGCAGGTCGACCGATGTGATGCGACTCACTTCAGCATCCCCATGTACTGCGGCAGCCACAGCGTGATCTGCGGGATGTAGGTGATCGCCGCGAGCGCGAGCAGCAGCGGCACCAGCCACGGGATGATGGCCATCGTCGTGCGCTCGACCGACATCTTCGAGATGCGCGCCAGCACGAACAGCACCATGCCCAGCGGCGGGTGCAGCAGGCCGACCATCAGGTTCAGCGTCATGATCAGCCCGAAGTGGATCGGGTCGATGTGCAGCTTCAGCACGATGGGCAGCAGGATGGGCACGAGGATGGTGATGGCCGCGATGGTGTCGATGAAGCAGCCCACGAAGAGGATCAGGATGTTGGCGAGCAGCAGAAAGACCCACTTGTTCTGCGTCACGCTCAGAATCCAGTCGGCCAGCATCTGCGCCGCCTGCGTGGTGGTGAGCAGCCACGCGAAGATCGACGCGGCGGTGACGATGAACAGCACCGACGCGGTCGTCTCGATGGTGTCGAAGGTCGCCTTCGCCAGCGTCTTGAAGGTCATCGAGCGGTAGCGCACCAGGCCGAGGAACAACGCCCAGATGACGGCCGCCATCGCTGCTTCGGTGGGCGTGAACCAGCCCATCGTCATGCCGCCGATCAGGATCACCGGCGCCATCAGCGCCATCACGGCCGAGAAGCTGAAATACCAGTCGAGCGCCAGCAGCACGGCGAAGGCAAAGCCCGCCGCCATGTTGACCGACACGCCGGCCAGCGTCATCAACCACACGGCCATCGGGAACGCGAGCACGATCAGGATCTCCATCGTCGCGCGCCCGAGGCGCGACCACAGAAAGGGTGTGTCCGCGCCCCAGCCGTTCTTGCGTGCGAAATAGGCGACCGTGATCATCATCAGCAAGGTCATGAACAGCCCCGGCAGGATGCCGGCCACGAACAGCGCGCCGATCGAGACGTTGGCCATCATTCCGTAGATCACGAACGGCAGCGAGGGCGGGATGATCGGCCCGAGCGTGGCCGATGCGGCCGTCACGCCGACCGAGAACTCGGTTGTGTAGCCGTGGTCCTGCATCGCCTTGATCTCGATCGCGCCGAGGCCGGCCGCGTCGGCGATCGCGGTGCCGCTCATGCCCGAGAAGATCACCGAGCCGATGATGTTGACCTGGCCGAGCCCGCCCTTCATCCAGCCCACCAGCGCGACCGCGAAGTCGTAGATGCGGCCGGTGATGCCGGCCACGTTCATCAGGTTGCCGGCGAGAATGAAGAAGGGCACGGCGAGCAGCGGGAACGACTCGATGCCGGCGATCATGCGTTGCGCGACGACGATGTCGGGCACGCTGCCCGAGACCAGGATGTAGATCAGCGACGAGCCCGCCATCGCCACCGCGACGGGCAGGCCGAACAGCATCAGCGCGAGGAAACCGAAGATCAGGATGGCCATGGCGGTGCCTTGTCGTTATGCGTCCGCACCGTCGAACGCTTCAGGCCGTTCGAGGATGGAATAGCCCTGGCGCCAGTTGATCCAGCCGACCTGGATGGCGCGCCCGAACATCAGCACGAAGCCGACGAACGCGAGCCAGTACACATGGCTCTTGTTCCAGGCGATCGTCGTCATCGGCTCGTTGTCGACCGCGAGCGCGTAGCGCGCGACCAGCCACGCGACGTAGCCGAAGAACACGACGACCGCGGCGTCGACCAGCGTCGAGAGCACCCGCCCCGCGCGCGCCGGCAGGTAGCGGTACAGGATGTTGACCTGGATGTGCCGGCTGCGCCGCACGCACATCGCCGCGCCGATGAACACCACCGGGATCAGGCAGTACACGGCGAGCTCTTCGGTCCAGGCGAACGAGTCGTTCATCACGTAGCGCGTGAAGAACTGCAGGAACACGAGCGCCGACATGACCCAGAAGAAGCCGAAGCAGACCCAGTCCTCGAACGAGAAACCCGAGAGGTCGACCACGTGGTGGTCGGCCTCGGCAAAACTCTTGACGAGTTCTTCAGCCGCGACGGCGGCGTGCGGGTGCACGTCGGCACCCAGGTCCAGCTTGTCGACGATGGCGGACATCGCGCGGCCCGCCTACTTGATCGCCTCGATCTTGTCCCAGTCGGCCTTCTGGTAGCCGAAGGACTCGAAGCTGACGTTCTTCAGCACCGCGTCGCGGAAGTCGTTCTTGTCGACCTCGACCACGTTCAGTCCCTTCTGCTTGAAGACCGCGACCAGCTCCTTCTCGCGCGCGGCGACCTCGGCCGAGGCCTTCACCGACGCTTCTTGCGCCACGTCGGAGAAGATCTTCTTGTCGGCGTCCGACAGCTTCTTCCACAGCCCGCCCGAGATCACGGTGTTCAGGTGGTCGACGATGTGGCCGGTCAGCACGATGTTCTTCTGCACCTCGAAGAACTTCTTCGCCTCGATGGTGGTGAGCGGGTTCTCTTGCGCCTCGACGGTGCCGTTCTGCAGCGCGAGGTAGACCTCGGCGAACGCGATCGGCGAGGTGTTGGCGCCGCAGGCACGCGGCATCGCGAGGTAGGCCGGCACGTCGGGCACGCGGATCTTCAGGCCCTTCATGTCGGCGCACTTGGTGATCGGCTTGTTGCTCGTCGTGTGGCGCACGCCGTAGTAGGTGGTCGCGACGATGCGGTTGCCGCTCTTCTCTTCGTAGCCCTTGATGAGCTCCTTGTAGATGTCGCTCTTGGTGTAGGCCAGCAGGTGGTCGACGCCGCGGAAGGTGTACGGGTAGTAGGTCACGCCGATGCGCGGGAAGCTCTTCGCCGCGAAGCTGGAGCCCGAGACGATGATGTCGACCGTGCCCAGCGTCAGGCCCTGGTTGATGTCGTTTTCCTTGCCGAGCTGCGACGCGGGATAGACGTCGATGTGATAGCGCCCGGCGGTGCGCTTCTCGATCTCGGCCGCGGCCCAGACCGACGAGGTGTGGAAGGGTTCCGAGGTCTCGTAGACGTGGGCCCACTTCAGCTTGGTCTGCGCGAACGCGCCGCTGCCGGCCGCCGCGAGCGCGAGGGTTGCCAGCGCGGTGAGGGTGGTCTTCAGAATCTTCTGCATGCTTGTCTCCTGCTTGTCGTTTTGTGGGGAAGAGAGAGAAGAAGAATCGTCAGTCGCACACCACCTGGACCTTGGTGCTGCGGCTGCGGTCGGCCGCGAGTTCGAAGGCTTCGAGCGAGCGGCTCAGCGGGATCTGCGCGCTGAGCAGCGGCCGCACGTCGACGCGGCGCGTGCGCAGGTATTGCACGGCCCAGTCGAAGGCATGCGCGGCGCGGAACGCGCCGACGTAGTCGAGCTCGCGGGCCATGATGCTGTTGGCGGGGAACATCACGCCATCGGCCGGCAAGGTGCCGACCTGCACGATGCGGCCGCCGCGGCGCGCGGCCTTCAGGCAGGTCGCCAACGCGGCCGGGCTGCCGGCGGCTTCGATGCAGACGTCGGCCGAATCTGCCAAATTCGCGGCAAGCGCTGCCTCGTTCACCTGGTCGGTGCGAATGGTCTGGTCGGCACCCACCTTCTTCGCGGTCTCCAGCGGCCGGTCGGCGATGTCGCAGACGATGATGTGGGCGGCGCCGTTGAGCTTCGCGGCGATCACGCTCATCGAGCCGATGGTGCCGCCGCCGGTCACGAGCACGGTCTTGCCGGTCAGGTTGCCGGCGCGGTGCACCGCGTGCAGGCCGATCGACAGCGGCTCTGCGCACGCCAGCTCGCCGAGCGAGATGTCTTCAGTGACCGGTGTCAACTGGCGCTCGCCCATCACGAAGCGCTCGCGGAACATGCCCTGCACATGCGGGTAGGCGCTGGCGCTGCCGAGAAACCGCATGTTCCGGCACAGGTTCAGCCGACCGCCCAGGCAGTAGTCGCAGCGGCCGCAGGCGTGCGAGGGGTTGATCGCGACCTTGTCGCCGACCTTCACCCGCGTCACGCCCGAACCGATGCGTGCCACCGTGCCCGAGACCTCGTGGCCCGGGATCAGCGGCTCGCGCATCACGAAGGCGCCGACGCGGCCGTGCTGGAAGTAGTGCAGATCGGAGCCGCAGATGCCGCCGGCGCCCAGCCGCATCTCGACATCGGTGGGACCGAGTTCGGCGGGGGCATCGTCTTCGAGGCGCAGGTCTTTCGCGCCGTGGATTCTGCAGGTCAGGCTCATGACGACACCCCGATTCCCGAGTACGGGAATCGACCCTCCGTGAGGGTCGGGCCTTGCTTGGGGCGGCCCGGCGCGGCGGCCCGATAGAGTCGGCTTGGCAGTGAATGTGTCATCGTGTCTCCTTCAGGCGGCCTTGCGGCGCGCGGTCTTGCGTGGGGCTGCGGTCGCTTGCGCGGCGGACTTCGCCGGCCAATTGACCGTGAAGCGGTCGTGCGAATTGATCAGGTGCGTGTTCATCGCGGCGCGCGCCGCCTCGGGTGAGTGGCTCGCGATCGCGTCGGCGATGGCCTGGTGCTCGGCGATCGCGATGGTCCAGCTGCGCACCGTCTCGAAGTGGTTGCCCAGCTGCTCGAACAGCGGCTTGTGGCGCTCGTCGAACAGCTCGCCGACGATGCGCTGCAGCACCGAGTTCTCGCAAGCCTCGGCGATGCGCTCGTGGAACAGCCGGTCGCCGCGCGTCGGCAGGTGGCCGGCGTCGACCTCCTGCTGCATCAGCGCGAGCGCGTTGCGCAGGCCGGCGATCTGCGTCTTCTTCATGTGGCGGGCCGCATGCGCGGCCAGCTCGGCTTCGATCAGCTGGCGTGCGCGTATGGTCTCGAGCGGGCCTTCGCCGCTGACGCGCTTGAGCTGCTTCGGGTCGCTGGGCAGCACGTAGATGCCCGAGCCCATGCGCACCTCGACCAGGCCCTCGACCTCGAGCGCGATCAGCGCCTCGCGCACCGACGGGCGCGACACGCCCAGCTGCAGCGCCAGGTCGCGCTCGGGCGGCAGGCGCGAGCCCACCGCATACTCGCCGCGCTCGACCAGGCCACGCAGCTGGTCGGCGATTTGACGGTACAAACGACGGGGCTCTATGGTCTGGATGGGCATGGCGTGGGAGCTGCGAAACTGGACAAGTGGCCTGACCAATCCGGTAAAGAATAGTTGAGCCCCGGAGTTCACGTCAACATCGGGTTTGCCCTTGGCATGATCTGAGGCCCAATGGCGTGCCACGCCCAAAAACAATTCTTCGAGCACCATGGACCAAGCCCCCGTCGTCACCCCCCCGGAACGTCCCCGTCCGACACGCAGGCGCTGGCTCGGCAGCGTGATCGCGATCGTGTGCCTCGCGCTGCTGGGAGCGCTCGCGTGGTACCTGACACACCAGCCCAAGGCCAGCACCGGTGCGGCCAGTGGAGTGGGTGGCCCGGGTGGCCCCGGTGGTCCGGGAGGCGGTGGCGGGGGTCGCGGTGGGCCGCCGAGCACGGTCGGCGTCGCGGTCGCGCGCCAGGCCGACATCCCGGTCGTGCTCGAGGCGCTGGGCACGGTCACGCCGGTGGCCAACGTCACGGTGCGGCCGCAGGTCTCGGGCGTGATCACGCAGGTGCTGTTCACGGAGGGGCAGATGGTGAAGAAGGGCGAGCTGCTCGCCACCATCGACCCGCAGTCGTTCCAGATGGCCTTGTCGCAGGCGGTGGGCGCACGCCAGCGCGACGAGGCACAGCTCGAGGCGGCGCGCGTCACGCTGCAGCGCTACCGCACGCTGCTCGAACAGGATTCGATCGCGCGGCAGGACGTGGACACGCAAGCCGCGCTCGTCAAGCAGCTCGAAGGCACGGTCGTCATCGACCGCGCGAACGAAGGCACGGCGCGGCTCAGCCTGGGTTATGCGCGCATCGTCGCGCCGGTGGCGGGACGGGTCGGCCTGCGCACCATCGACGCGGGCAACTACATCGCGGCCGGCGACACGAACGGCGTGGTGGTGATCACCCAGGTCGCGCCCATCGACGTGGAGTTCGCAGTGCCGCAGGACCGCGTGCCCGAGATCCAGGCGCGCATCAAGGCCGGCGCGCAACTGCCGGTCGGCGCCTGGGACCGCGCGCGCACCAAGCAGCTCGACACCGGCAGCTTCTCGACGCTGGACAACCAGGTCGACACCACCACCGGCACCGTGAAGGCCAAGGCGCGCTTCGCGAACACCGACGGCGCGCTGTTCCCGAACCAGTTCGTCAACGTGCGGCTGCTGCTGCGCACCATCCCCGGTGCGGTCGTGGTGCCGGTGACGGCGCTGCGCCATGGGCCGAACGGCGACTTCGTCTACGTCGTGGGCGAAGACAAGACCGTCGCGCTGCGCAACGTGACGCGCGGCGAGGCCGGCGTCGACAACGTCGCGATCGCGACCGGGCTCGAACTCGGAGAGACCGTGGTCACCGAAGGCGGCGACCGGCTGAAAGAGGGTGCGCGCGTGCAGACCAGCGTCGATCGGCCTGCCGGTGCCGCGTCGGGGGCGGCCTCGGGCGGGCGCGGGCGCCGCGAACGTGGCGCGAGCGGCGCCAGCGGCGCGGCCGCGTCGAGCGCCTCGGGCGCGGCCCGCGGTCCGGCGGCTGCCGCTTCAAGCGGTGGCGCACCAGCGGCGGCCGCGCTGCCGACCCCCGAGCAGCGCCAACGCCTGCTCGACGCGGTGAAGGACGATCCCGAACAGCTCGAACGCCGCAAGCGCTTCCTCGAAGCGCTGGACCGCGGCGACGCGGCCGCGCTCGAGCGCTGGCAGCAGATGGCGGCGCGGCGCCGCGAAGGCGGCGGCCCCACCCAATGACGGCGGCGAACGGAGTCACTGAACGATGAGCCCGTCACGCCCCTTCATCGAGCGCCCGGTCGCGACCTCGCTGCTGATGCTGGCGATCGTGCTCGCCGGCCTCGTGGGTTTCAAGTTCCTGCCGCTCGCGGCGTTGCCGCAGGTCGACTACCCGACGATCCAGGTGCAGACGCTCTACCCCGGCGGCAGTCCCGAGGTGATGAGCAACACCGTGACCGCGCCGCTGGAGCGCCAGTTCGGCCAGATGGCCGGCCTGGACCGCATGGCCTCGACCAGCGCGGCCGGCGTGTCCATCATCACGCTGCAGTTCTCGCTCGGCATCTCGCTCGACGTGGCCGAACAGGAGGTGCAGGCCGCGATCAACGCCGGCGGCTCGCTGCTGCCGGCCGACCTGCCCGCACCGCCGGTCTACGCCAAGGTCAACCCGGCCGACGCGCCGGTGCTGACGCTCAGCGTCACGTCCGACTCGCTGCCGCTGACCGAGGTGCAGAACCTCGTCAACACGCGGCTGGCGCAGAAGATCAGCCAGGTGGGCGGCGTGGGCCTGGTGTCGCTGTCGGGCGGGCAGCGGCCGGCCGTGCGCATCCAGGCCGACACGCAGTCGCTCGCGTCCTACGGCATCGGCCTGGACACCTTGCGCACCGCGATCAGCGCCGCGAACTCGAACGCGGCCAAGGGCAGCTTCGACGGGCCGAAACGCGCCTACACGATCAACTCGAACGACCAGCTGCTCACGGTCGACGACTACAAGAACCTGATCGTCTCGTACAAGAACGGTGCGCCCATCCGCATGATCGACGTGGCGCGCGTCATCGACGGCGCCGAGAACGCGCAGCTCGGCGCGTGGGCCGGCAGCGGCAAGACGCTGACGCCGGCCATCATCATGAACGTGCAGCGCCAGCCCGGCGCGAACGTGATCGCGACCGTCGACGCGATCAAGAAGCAGCTGCCGACGCTGCAGGCCGGCTTGCCGGCGGCGTTGAAGATCGAGGTGCTGAGCGACCGCACCGCCGGCATCCGCGCCTCGGTCGAGCACGTCGAGATGGAGCTGATCCTCGCGGTCGTGCTGGTCGTGCTGGTGATCTTCGCCTTCCTCGGCTCGCTGCGCGCGACCGTGATCGCCAGCATCGCGGTGCCGATCTCGCTGATCGGCAGCTTCGGGCTGATGTACCTGCTCGGCTACAGCCTGAACAACCTGAGCCTGATGGCGCTGACGATCGCGACCGGCTTCGTCGTTGACGACGCGATCGTCATGATCGAGAACATCGCGCGCTACATCGAAGAAGGCGAACCGCCAATGAAGGCGGCGCTGCTAGGCGCGACGCAGATCGGCTTCACCATCATCTCGCTGACGGTCTCGCTGATCGCGGTGCTGATCCCGCTGCTGTTCATGAGCGATGTGGTCGGCCGCCTGTTCCGCGAGTTCGCGGTGACGCTGGCGATCACCATCCTGATCTCGGCGGTGGTGTCGTTGACGCTGGTGCCGATGATGTCGGCGCGCTGGCTCAAGACCAAACACGACGCGAAGGACGCGAAAAAGCCGAACGCCGCGGCCGCGCGCGTGCAGCGCTTCTTCGGCAACGTGATGCAGCGCTACGACCGGTCGCTGGTCTGGGTCATCGACCACCAGGCGATCACGCTGATCGTCGCGCTCGCGACCTTCGCGCTCACGGTGCTGCTCTACGTGATGATCCCCAAGGGCCTGTTCCCGACGCAGGACACCGGCCAGCTGCAAGGCCGCATCCAGGCCGCACAGGACGTGTCGTACGACCGCATGGCGCAGCTGCAGCAGCAGGCCGCGATCGCCATCCTCGATGACCCGGACGTCGAGAACCTGAGCTCCTTCGTCGGCGTCGACGCGGCCAACAACACGATGCTGCACGCGGGCAGCATGCTGATCAACCTGAAGAAGGGCCACGCCGACCAGCAGGTGTTGATGAACCGCCTGCGCGAACGCGTGCGCCAGGTCGCGGGGTTGACGCTGTACCTGCAGCCGACGCAAGACCTGACCATCGACGCCGAGACCGGCCCGACGCAGTACCGCGTCTCGCTCGAAGGCGTCGACAGCGCGACCATCACGCTGTGGATGAACAAGCTGATCGAGCGGCTGCAAGACTCGAAACAGGTCCGCAACGTCAGCAGCGACGCCGGCGCCCAAGGCCTGGCGGCCAGCATCGAGGTGAACCGCGACACCGCGTCGCGCCTGGGCATCACCGCGAGCTCGGTCGACGATGCGCTGTACAGCGCGTTCGGCCAACGCATCGTCTCGACCATCTTCACCGAGACCAACCAGTACCGCGTGATCCTCGAGGCGCGGCCCGGCCTGGTCGCGAACGCGGCCGACCTCGGCAAGCTGAACCTGATCACCAGCGGCGGCACGGCGACGCCGCTGTCGGCCTTCGCGAGCATCACCGAGAGACTAGCGCCGCTGCAGATCACGCACGTCTCGCAATACCCGGCGAGCACGCTGAACTTCGACACCGGCAGCGGCGTGGCGCTCGGCGACGCGGTCGACGCGATCCGCCAGGCCGCCAAGGACATCGCCCTGCCCAGCAGCGTGACCATGACCTTCCTGGGCGCGTCGGGCGCCTACGAGCGGTCTTTGAGCAACCAGCTCTGGCTGATCCTGGCCGCGGTGATCTGCGTCTACATCGTGCTGGGCGTGCTGTACGAAAGCTATGTGCACCCGCTGACGATCCTGTCGACGCTGCCGTCGGCCGGCGTCGGTGCGCTGCTGGCGCTGATGATCACCGGCAACGACCTCGGCGTGATCGGCATCATCGGCATCATCCTGCTGATCGGCATCGTCAAGAAGAACGCGATCATGATGATCGACTTCGCGATCGACGCCGAGCGCAGCGAAGGCAAGAGCGCGCGCGATGCGATCCACCAGGCCGCGCTGCTGCGGCTGCGGCCCATCCTGATGACGACGCTGGCCGCGCTGTTCGCCGCGGTGCCGCTGATGCTGAGCTGGGGCGACGGCGCCGAGCTGCGCCGGCCGCTGGGCCTGGCGATCTTCGGCGGGCTGATCGTGAGCCAGCTGCTGACGCTGTTCACGACACCGGTGATCTACCTGATGTTCGACCGCCTCGGTGGCGGCAGCACGCGCAAGCTGGATGACGCGTCGGAGGTGTCGGCGTGAATCTTTCCAGACCGTTCGTCCGACGCCCGATCGGGACGGTCTTGTTGACGGTCGGCGTCGCCCTGGCCGGCATCGGCGGCTTCTTCGCACTGCCGGTGTCGCCGCTGCCGCAGATCGACTTCCCGGTGATCTCGGTGAGCGCGTCCATCCCCGGCGCGAGCCCGGACACGATGGCCAGCAGCGTCGCGACGCCGCTGGAGCGCCACCTCGGCACCATCGCCGGCGTCAACGAGATCACCTCGCAGAGCTCGACCGGTTCGACGCGCGTGACGCTGCAGTTCGACCTGTCGCGCAACATCGACGGCGCGGCACGCGAGGTGCAGGCCGCGATCAGCGCGAGCCGCGTCGACCTGCCGGCCACGCTGCGCAGCAACCCGACGTACCGCAAGGCGAACCCGGCGGCGGCGCCGGTGATCATCCTCGCGCTCACGTCCAAGACCAAGACGCCGGGGCAGATCTACGACGCCGTGTCCAACATCATCAGCCAGCGGCTGTCGCAGGTCGACGGCGTCGGCGATGTCGAGATCGGCGGCGGTTCGCTGCCGGCGGTGCGCATCGAGCTGCTGCCGTTCGCGCTGAACCGGTACGGCATCAGCACCGAGGACGTGCGCGCCGCGATCCAGGCCAGCAACGCGAACCGGCCCAAGGGCATCGTGCAGGGCGCGAATTTGGAAACTTCGCGCCGGCTGCAGATATACACCCAGACGCCGGCGTTGCGCGCGAGCGACTACGCGCCGATGGTGATCGCATGGCGCAACGGCGCCGCGGTGCGCCTGGCAGACGTGGCCGAGGTGCTCGACGGCGTCGAGAACACGCAGACGCTGGGCCTGTTCAACGGCGAGCCGGCCATCATCGTGCTGATCACGCGCCAGCCCTCGGCCAACGTGATCGAGACGGTGGACGCGGTGCGCAAGCTGCTGCCCGAGCTGCAGGCCGACCTGCCGGCCGACGTGAAGCTGCAGGTCGCGTCCGACAGCACGAACACGATCCGCGCGTCGCTGCGCGAGGTCGAGGGCACGCTGGTGATCTCGGTGGTCCTGGTCGTGCTGGTCGTCAGCCTGTTCCTGCGCAGCGTGCGCGCGACCATCGTGCCGGCGGTCGCGACCGTGGCCGCGCTGCTCGGCACTTTCGGCGTGATGTACCTGCTCGGCTTCTCGCTCAACAACCTGAGCCTGATGGCGCTGACGGTGGCGACCGGCTTCGTCGTCGACGACGCGATCGTCGTGCTCGAGAACACGAGCCGCCACATCGAGGCCGGCATGACGCGCATGCAGGCCGCGCTGCTGGGCGCGAAGGAGGTCGGCTTCACGGTGCTGTCGATCAGCATCTCGCTGGTCGCGGTCTTCATCCCGCTGCTGTTCATGGGCGGGCAGCAGGGGCGGCTGTTCAAGGAGTTCGCGATCACGCTGTCGGCCGCGGTGCTGATCTCGCTGGTGATCTCGCTCACCACCACGCCGATGATGTGCGCGTGGCTGCTCAAGCCCGGCGGCGAGCACGAGAAGCCGCCGGGGCGCGTCGCACGCGTCGCCGAGCGCGGCTATCAATGGGTGCTGCGCGGCTACGAGCACAGCCTCGATTGGGCGCTGGCGAGCAAGGCGCTGGTGATGATCATCCTGCTCGCGGTGGTCGGCCTGAACGTCTACCTCTTCGCCAAGGCGCCCAAGGGCTTCTTCCCGCAGCAGGACAGCGGCCAGCTCAACGGCGGCATGCGCGCCGACCAGAGCATCTCGACCAAGGCGATGGGCGAGAAGCTGCGCCAGGTCGTCGACATCGTGCGCGCCGACCCGGCCGTCGACACGGTGGTCGGCTTCACCGGCGGTGGGCGCGCCGGCGGCGGCTTCATGTTCGTGAACCTCAAGCCCGCAAACCAGCGCACCGACAAGGGCCTCGCGGTGATCGCCCGGCTGCGCCCGCAGCTGGCAGCCGTGACCGGCCTGCAGGTCTTTCTGAACCCGGTGCAGGACGTGCGCTCGGGCGGCCGCTCCAGCAACTCGACCTACCAGTACACGCTCAAGAGCGACAACGTCGCCGACCTGAAGAAGTGGGCGACCAAGCTGGCCGACGAGATGAAGCTGCAACCCGAGCTGCTGGACGTCGACACCGACCAGCAGGAGAACGGCGTCGAGACCATGGTGAAGGTCGACCGCGACGCCGCGAAGCGCCTGGGCGTGACCTCGAGCGCGATCGACGCGGCGCTGTACAACGCCTTCGGCCAGCGCCAGGTCGCGACCATCTACACCGAGCTCAACCAGTACCACGTGGTGATGGAGTGGGCGCCGGGCTACACGACCAGCCCGAACGCGCTCGCCGACATCTACGTGCCGGCCACGCGCATCGTCGAGAGCGGCGGCACCGCGGTGGCGGTCGAGAGCACGAGCGCCGCGACCGCGACCGTCAGCAACGTTTCGGCCAACCCCGCGCTGCGCAATGCGTCCACCGGCAACGTGCTGAGCAACACCGCGACCAGCCTGGTGCCGCTGTCGGCGTTCGCGCGCTTTGCCGAGGAGTCGACCGCGACCTCGGTGAACCACCAGGACACCGAACTCGCGACCACGGTCTCGTTCAACCTGGCCGAGGGCGAGACGCTGGACAGTGCGCGCGCCGCGATCAAGACCGCCGAGGCCAACATCGGCATGCCGACCACGGTGCGCGGCGAGTTCGCCGGCAGCGCGCTGAGCGCGCAGCAGTCGAACAGCCAGCAGACGCTGCTGATCGTCGCCGCCATCGTCGTGATCTACATCGTGCTGGGCATCCTCTACGAGAGCCTGGTGCACCCGGTCACGGTGCTGTCGACGCTGCCGTCGGCCGGCGTCGGCGCCGTGCTCGCGCTGCTGATGTTCAAGATGGAGTTCTCGATCATGGCGCTGATCGGCGTGTTCCTGCTGATCGGCATCGTGAAGAAGAATGCGATCCTGATCATCGACTTCGCGCTCGAGGCCGAGCGCGCGCGCGGCCTCACGTCGCTCGAAGCGGTGCGCGAGGCCTGCCTGCTGCGTTTTCGCCCCATTCTGATGACGACGATGGCCGCCGCGTTGGGCGCGCTGCCGCTGGCGATCGGTTTCGGCGAGGGCTCCGAGCTGCGCCGGCCGCTGGGCATCGCGATCATCGGCGGGCTGATCGCGAGCCAGCTGCTGACGCTGCTGACCACGCCGGTCGTCTACCTGTTGCTCGACAAGCTGCGCCGTCGCGGCAAGGACGAGCGGCACCTGAGCCGGACCGGCGAGGGTCCGCCTCCCGGCCGGCCAGGCAACGACGCCCCACCGACCCCCGCGCAAGCCACATGAAAACACCTCTGCTCGTGATGACCACGGCCGCGCTGCTGTCCGCCTGCGCCGTCGGCCCCGACTACCAGCGCCCCGAGATCGCGACACCCGGCGCCTACAAGGAAGCGCCGCAGACCGCGGCCGGCTGGTTCCCTGCCGCGCCGGCCGATGCGCTCGACCGCGGCCTGTGGTGGCAGCTGTTCGGCGACGCCGAATTGAACGCGCTGGTCGCGCAGGTCGAGGTCTCGAACCAGAACGTCGCGGCGGCCGTGGCCGCGTACGCGCAGGCGCAGGCGCTGGTGCGCGAGCAGCGCGCCGGGCTGTTCCCGACCGTCAGCGCCGACGGCAGCGCGAAGCGCAGCGGCGGCGGCGCCTCGGTCGGTGCGGCGAACAACTTCCAGGCCAGCTTGGGGGCGAGCTGGGCGCCCGACGTGTGGGGCGCGCTGCGGCGTTCGGTCGAGAGCGCGCAGGCCGGCGCGCAGGCGAGCGACGCCGACCTCGCGGCGGCGCGGCTGTCGGCGCAGGGCGAGCTCGCGACCAACTATTTCTCGCTGCGCGACAGCGACAACGAGCTCGTGCTGGTGCGCGCGTCGGTCGAAGGCTACGAGCGCGCGCTGCAGATCACGACCAACCGCTACAACGCCAGCATCGCGCCGCGCACCGACGTGCTGCAGGCGCAGACGACGCTCGCGAACGCACGCGCCGACCTCGCCACGCTGACGGCGCAGCGCGCGCAGCTCGAGCACGCGATTGCAGTGCTGATCGGCAAGTCACCCGCCGACTTCTCGCTCGCCGCAACCGACTGGAAGATGAACGTGCCCGCGGTGCCGCTGGGCGTGCCGTCCGAGCTGCTGCAGCGCCGGCCCGACATCGCCTCGGCCGAGCGCGCGGTCGCGCAGGCCAACGCGCAGATCGGCATCCAGCGCTCTGCCTACTTCCCCAGCCTGACGCTCAGCGCGTCGGTGGGCAACAGCGCCAGCCGGGTCGGCGACCTGTTCGGTGCGTCGACCAGTCTGTGGTCGCTGGGCCTGTCGGTCGCGCAGACGGTCTTCGACGCCGGCGCGACGCGCGCGCGCGTCGAGCAGGCCGAGGCGGGCCGCGATGCGGCGGTGGCGAAATACCGCCAGACCGTGTTGACTGCGTTCCAGGCCGTCGAGGACCAGCTCAGCACCACGCGTTCGCTGGCCGAGCAGGCCGAGCTGCGCCGCGCCGCGTCCGAGGCCGCGGACCTGACCGAGCAGCAACTGCTGAACCGCTACAAGGCCGGGCAGGTGAGCTACACCGACGTCGTCACCGCGCAGGCCTCGGCGTTGAGCGCACGCCGCACGCTGTCGCAGCTGACGGCGAACCGGCAGGCCTCGGCGATCGCGTTGATCCAGGCGCTGGGCGGCGGCTGGCACGCGCCGTAGGCCGGGGCCACCCGCGGCGGCGAGCCGGCTCGCGCGTGCGACGGCTCAGCGGCCGTGGCCGTCGTGGTCGTCACGATCGTCGTGATCACGATCGTGGTCATGGTCGTCGCGCCCGCGGCCGCGGTGCTCGATCTTCTGCGCCACGAAGGCCGAGCCCGCCAGGTCGTCGGCGGTGAAGGTGAACACGAACCACTGGTTGGGGTTGGCGTTGCCGGCCGGCGTGGTGGCGATGAAGTCGTTGTCGTTGGCCACGAACAGCGTGTGCTTCACGACGCCGCCGACCACCACGTCTCCGCCGAAGGCCATGCCTTCGAGCTTGGCGGGGATTTGCGCGGCCGTGAGGCCGGCCGCCTTCAGCGCCGCAGCAATGTCGAGGAACAGGGTCTTGCCCACGGCCTTGCCGAGCAGCGCGTCGGCACCGCTGAGATTCGAGACGTCCTGCGCCCCCTCCAGATCGATCTTGTAGATGCGTTTGACGTCGGCCTTGCTGTCGTCGCCCAGGCCCTTGCCGTCGCGCTCGAGCACGAGCAACTCATGGCTGTTGAGGGCCAGCACTTCGCTGCTGTTGTAGGCCTTGGCCTTGTCGGCGAGGTAGTTGTCGTAGGCGTACTGCGTGACAGCACCGCTGCGGATGTCGACCTTGATGATGCGGTTGGCGCGGCCGCCGTCGCCGCCGTCCTCGATCAGCGGGCTTTGCACGAAGCCGAACAAGGTGCGGCCGTCCGGCGAGATCGCCAGGCCTTCCATGCCCTTGTTGGCGACACGGCCCGACACGTTGCCGGCGATCTCGGCCGCGCCGGTGGGCGACTTCACTGCGACCGCCAGCCTGGCCGGCAGCTTGAACGCGCGCAGGCGTTCGCCGGTGTGGCGGTCGAACTCGTAGAGGTAGGGGCCGTATTCATCGGATATGAAGACGCTCTCGCCGTCGCGGGAGACGCGGATGCCTTCGGGGTCGAAGCGCGCATCTTGCGTGTCGGCTGAGGTCGTGCCGCTGCGGAAGTTGTCCGAGCGGCCCGAGAAGTAGTAGTGGCCGCGCCGGTTGCTCGCAGGCGTCGCGCCGTAGCCGGCGACGCTGCCACCGTAGTTCAGCGGCCGCTCGCTGTAGAGCAGCGTGGTGTGTTGCAGCGTCGGGTGCAGCGTGAAGGGCAGGCCGGTCGTGGCGTCGGCTTGCGCGAGCAGCTGCAGGTTCAGCGTGTGAAAGCGCGGCACGTAGCTGGTCGTGTCGTCGATGCTGGCGTTCCACGCCACCGCGTTCGGGCCGCGGTCGGGCAGCGCGAGAAAGGTGCTGCCACCGGCCCAGGCCAGACCGGAACCGATGCCGCCGAGCAGGTCTGCACGCACGCCGTTCTCGAGCAGCTGGCTCTGGCCCGAATAGTCGCTGGCCGTGCCCGGCAGCTTGCCGATGGCGATCAGGTCGACGGCGTGGGCCGAGGTGGCGGCGAGGCTGCCCAGGGTCAGCAGCGCGGCGAGCGCGGTGTTCTTCAGTCGCATGGTGGTCCTCCGAGGTGGTCGACCATGCTGGCAGGCGCAGATCACAGCTTTGTGACAAACGCGAACGGCGACGGCGCGTGGCCGCGCGCGTCTGCGCTCAGGCGTCCGGCTGCATCAGCGCCGCCCGCATCTCGTGCGAGCTCATCGCCTGCGGCCGTTGCGGCCACGCGTTCACCAGCGCGACCATGCGCGCGTTCAGCGCGGCGCCCTGGCCGTGCGTCTCGGCCAGTCGCACGACCTCGCCGCACAGCGCGGCGATCTCGGTCGTGCGGCCTTGCGCCAGGTCGTCGGCCATGCTGGAGCGGGCCTGGGGGTCGATGCGCAGCATGCGCGCCGCGATCAGCCGGAACAGCGGCGTGGGCAGGCGCAGCAGCGGCGGGATGCGCTGCGGCGGCAACGCGCCGACCTGCGCCGGCTGGATGCCCGCGGCGCGCAGCACGCCCAGTGCCTCGGTCTGCAGCGCCGCGAGGCACAGGCGGTAGCCGCGGTCCATCAGCTGCGCGCGCAGCGGCAGGCCCGAGAGCGCGTTCACCGGGTTGTTCAGATTCAGCAGCAGCTTGCCCCATTGCACCGCACGCAGGTCGGCATGCAGCTGCAGCGTCAGGCCGGCGCGCCGGAAGTCGGCGAGCTGGGTGCGCAGCACCGCGTCGTCCTGCGCTGCGAGCTCGCCAGCGGTGCCGCGGTGGTAGTGGCCGGGCCCGAGCTCGGCGATGTTGAACGGCACCATGCCGGCGAGCACGCGCAGCGCGGGGGCCGCGGCCTGCGCGGTGGCGGTGTTCGACAGGCCGTTCTGCATCGACACGACCGCCGTGCCAGCCGGCAGCGCGGCACCGAGCTGGGCCGCGGCCTCGGCGGTCGCGCCGCTCTTCACCGCGAGAAGCACGAGCACGGGCGCAAGGTCCGGGGGAACGGATTCGTGCAGCGACAACGCGCTGCTGTCCAGGCGCTGCTGGCGGCCGTCGAGGTCGGTCAGGGTCAGCCCGTGGTCGCGCAGCGCCGCGAGCACGCGCGGCCGGCCGACGAACACGACCGGCACGCCGGCCGCCTGCAGGCACCCGCCCAGGTAGCAGCCGATGCTGCCCGCGCCCATCACGAGCACGGGCGCGCGTCCGGCCATCAGGCGTGCGTGCGCTGCTGGCCCGCCGCGCGGATCAGCGTCGGCCCGGCGCGGCGCACGATCTCGTCGTGCAGCGGCCGGCACAGCCCGAGCGCGAACAGCCACTCGGCCGTCACGAACATCGGGCCGACCAACAGGCCGGCGAGGTCGTCGACGAAGGCCGGCTTGCGGCCCTCGTAGTGGTGGCCGACGAACTGGATCACCCAGCCGACGACGAACGACCCCAGCCCCCAGGCCAGCCACATCGCAACGCTGCCATAGGCAACGCTGTGGCCGAGCGCCACCAGCACGCCGACGACGATCGACACCGCGACGCCGACCAGCAGGTTGCCGCGGGTCAGGTACCAGGCCGCGGTGGCGATGTAGAGCAGCCAGGCCGGGCTGAGCGCGATGTTGCCGAGCGTGAACGCGGGGCGCGCCAGCAGCACGCCGACCGCGAACACGATCAGCGGCACGCCGATGAAGTGGGTCGCGATGTTGCGGCGGTCGCGGTGGTAGTCGGCGTACTGGGCCAGCAGGTCGGTGGCGTTGCGCATGTCGTTGTCTCCTGTCTTGTGACCGAATCCTAGCCCAGCACTGCCGGGCTGGGGGGATGTATCGAAACACCCTAGGCGGGGTGACGCCGTACTCCGTCAGAATCCGACGCTGTTTCCCGGAGCACCTGATGGACAAGACGTGGTTGAAGCAGTACCCGGCGGGCGTGCCCGCGAGCATCGATGTCGAGCAGTACGGTTCGCTGGTCGCCCTGCTGGACGAGAGCTTCAAGAAGTACGCGGGCCGCATGGCCTACAAGTTCATGGGCAAGGCGATCAGCTTCGCGCAGGTCGACGAGGCCTCGCGCGCGCTCGCCGCCTACCTGCAGGCCCAGGGGCTCGAGAAGGGTGACCGCGTCGCGGTGATGCTGCCCAACGTGCCGCAGTACCCGGTCGCGGTGGCCGCCATCCTGCGCGCCGGCTACGTGGTCGTGAACGTGAACCCGCTGTACACGCCGCGCGAGCTCGAGCACCAGCTCAAGGACTCGGGCGCCAAGCTCATCGTCATCGTCGAGAATTTCGCGACCACGCTGCAGCAGGTGATCTCGGCTGTGCCGACCAAGAAGGTCATCGTCACCGCGCTCGGCGACATGCTGGGCTTCCCGAAGTCGCTGATCGTCAACTACGTCGTGCGCAAGGTGAAGAAGATGGTGCCGGCGTTCCACCTGCCCGGCGCGGTCGCGTTCAACGACGCCGTCTCGCAAGGCCGCGGCAAGACCTTCAAGCCTGCGACCGTCGGCCCGGACGACATCGCGGTGCTGCAGTACACCGGCGGCACGACCGGCGTCAGCAAGGGCGCGGTGCTGCTGCACCGCAACCTGGTGGCCAACATCCTGCAGTCCGAGGCCTGGTACCAGCCGGCGCTGCGAAAGATCCCCGCGGGCCAGCAGGTCGTCACGATCTGCGCGCTGCCGATCTATCACATCTTCGGCTTCAACACGAACATGATGCTGTCGATGCGCATGGGCGGCGCCAACATCCTGATCGCCAACCCGCGCGACCTGCCGGGCATGTTCAAGGAGTTGCGCGGCGAGAAGTTCCACAGCTTCCCGGCCGTCAACACGCTGTTCAACGCGATGGCCCACCACCCCGACTTTGCGTCGGTCGACTGGAGCGGCCTGGTGATCTCGGTCGGCGGTGGCATGGCGGTGCAGAGCGCGACCGCCAAGCTGTGGCTCGACAAGACCGGCTGCCCCATCGTCGAGGGTTACGGTCTGAGCGAAACCTCGCCCTCGGCCACCTGCAACCCGGTCGACAGCACCGCCTACACGGGCAACATCGGCCTGCCGCTGCCCAACACCGAACTCGCCCTGCTGGACGACGACGGCAACGAAGTGCCGCTCGGCACGCCGGGCGAGATCGCCATCAAGGGCCCGCAGGTGATGGCCGGCTACTGGCAGCGCCCCGACGAGACCGAGAAGGTGATGACGCCCGACGGCTTCTTCCGCAGCGGCGACATCGGCGTGGTCGACGAGCGCGGCTACTTCAAGATCGTGGACCGCAAGAAGGACATGATCCTGGTCAGCGGCTTCAACGTCTACCCGAACGAGGTGGAAGACGTGGTCGGGCAGATGCCCGGCATCCTCGAATGCGCGGCGGTCGGCGTTCCCGACGCGAAGGCCGGCGAGGCCGTCAAGCTCGTGATCGTGAAGAGCAACCCGGCCGTCACCGAGGCCGACGTGCGCGCCTATTGCGAAGCCAACCTGACCGGCTACAAGCGGCCCAAGCTGGTCGAGTTCCGCACCGAGCTGCCGAAGACGAATGTCGGCAAGATCCTGCGGCGCGAATTGCGCGACAAGTCCTGAGTGGCCTGCCGGCGCGTCGCCGTGTCGACCCAAGACTGCCATCGGAGTGTGATTGATCACGCCCCCTGGGCGATCACCCCTGCTACATTTCGCGCTGTTACGTGTGACCCCACGCAGGTCGCGCGCATGTCGTAGATGGGAACTCAACGGTGATCTGGGTCAAGACTGAAGCCGGCCGCTTGGAAATGCAGTCGCGCGCACTCGTGAAGGAGCGCGCGCAACGCAACCTGCTGCTCGTGATCGACGGCATCAAGACCGAGGAGCTGCTGCTGCAGGGCCTGGCCGGTATCTCGATGACCGACTTCGAGGTCTTGCAAAGCCTCGGGCTGATCGCGCCGGTGGCCGGTTCCGGCAACGTGCGCATCGGCCGGCCGGCGGGCGCACCCGCGGCCGACGCGGCACCCGCACCGGCGGCGGCCCCGGCCGAGCCGGCGGCGCCGCTCGACTACGCGCAGTTCACCGCGGCCCTCACGCAGATGATCTCGGCCGAGCTGGGCTTGCGCGGCTTCGTGCTCACGCTGGCGGTCGAGAAGGCCGGCACCATCGAAGAGTTGCGGGCCGTGGCCGACCGCACGATCGCGCAGATCGCCGAACGCAAGGGCGAGGCCAAGGCGGCCGCCGCGCGGCGCCAGCTCTACGGCGGCTGAGCCGCTGCGCATGACGCGCGAACCCCCGCTGGCCATCGTCAGCGCGATACACGAGGAGTTGCGCGCGTTGCTGCCGCTGCTGACGCAGCGCCAGACGCTGCGGCTCGCAGGCCGCGAGTTTCACCAAGGCGAGATCCACGGCCACGCGGTCGTGCTGGTGCTGTCGGGCATCGGCAAGGTCGCGGCGGCGACCACTGCGGTGCTGTTGATGCAGGCTTTCGACGCGCGCCAGCTCGTCTTCACCGGCGTGGCCGGCGGCCTGCACGAGGGCGTGGAGGTCGGCGACGTGGTCGTGGCGCGGCAGCTGCTGCAGCACGACATGGACGCGTCGCCGCTGTTCCCGCGCTTCGAGGTGCCGCTGACCGGCCGCTCGCGCTTCGACGCCGACCGCGACCTCGCCGCCGAGCTCGCCGTGGCGGCGCGTGGCCTGCCGGGCACGCGGCTGCACGAAGGGCTGATCGTCAGCGGCGATCGTTTTGTCTCCAGCGCGGCCGAGAGTCTGGCGCAGCGCGCGCTGTTGCCCGACGCGCTCGCGGTCGAGATGGAAGGCGCGGCCGTGGCCCAGGTCTGCGCCGATTTCGACCGGCCGTTCGCGGTCGTCCGCACGATCTCGGACCGCGCCGACGACGCGGCGCATGTCGACTTCAAGCGCTTCATCGAGGAGGTCGCGAGCGCGACTACGCGGGCCGTCGTCGAGGCGTGGTTGACGCGTGCCTGAGGCACACTCGGGCACATGCCCCCTCGCCTGTTCGTCGACCTGCCGCTGCGTGCGGGAGACAGCTTCTCATTGCCCCCCGGCCCGGCGCGCCATGTGCAGGTGCTGCGCCTGCAGCCCGGCGCGCCGCTGACCTTGTTCGACGGCGCCGGTGGCGAATGGGACGCCACCGTCACGCAGATGGGCCGCAGCGACGTGAGCGTGCAGCTCGGCGAGCACCATGCCGTGGACCGCGAACTGCCGCTGCAGATCACGCTCGCGCTCGGCATGCCGGCCAACGAACGCATGGACGCGGTTGTCGAGAAGGCCACCGAGCTCGGCGTGGCCGTGATCCAGCCGCTGATCTGCGAACGCTCGGTGCTGCGCCTGAGCGGTGAACGCGCACAGAAGAAGGTCGCGCACTGGCAGGCGGTGGCGGTGTCGGCCTGCGAGCAGAGCGGCCGCACGCGCGTGCCGCAGGTCGCCGAGGTGTGTGGCCTGGCGCCGTGGCTGCAGTCGCTGGCCACGCCGGCGACACGCTGGGTGCTGAGCCTGCGCGACGCCCGGCCGGTCGCCGCATTGGCGACGCCCGTGGGCGAGTTGCTGTGCCTGAGCGGACCCGAAGGCGGTTTGTCGCCTGCCGAAGAGGCTGCCGCTGCCGCCGCGGGCTTCGCGGCGATCTCGCTCGGCCCGCGCGTGCTGCGGGCCGACACCGCACCGCTGGCGCTGCTGGCTCACCTCGGCTTGCGGGCCGGCGCATGAACCGCCGTCGGCGCTTGCATTGCGACGCCGCGGTGCCCAGAATCGGTTTCCAACCCAAGGAGTGACCATGAGCCTGCTCGACTCGGTGATCGGTGCGCTGGCCAACAGCCAGCCCGGTGCGCAACCCCCTTCGCCTGGCGCCACGCAAGGCACGCCCGGCTCGGTACTGCTGAGCACGGTGATCTCGATGCTGGCGAACGGCCAGCATCCGCAGGGCGCGGGGGTCGGCGGTCTCGGCGACCTGATCGGCCGCTTTGCCCAGAGCGGCATGGGCGACGTGATCGGCTCGTGGATAGGCCACGGCCAGAACGCGCCGATCTCGGGCGATCAGCTCTCGAACGTGCTGGGCTCGGACGTCATCGGCCAGATCGCTTCGCAGCTCGGCCTGACGCACGGCGAAGCGGCGGGGCAGCTCTCGCAGATGCTGCCGGAGGTGATCAACCGCCTGACACCGCACGGGCAGGCGCCGGAGGGCGGCTTGGGTGGGATGGAAGAGATCCTGGCGTCGCTGACCGCCAAGCGCTGATCGATCAGGCCGGCTTGCGCGCCGAGCCGGCGACCAGGTCGAAGCGGAACAATCGGCACTCGATCGGCCCGTTCCACATCGGCACGCGGCGCGACTCTTTCAGGCGCATCGCGCTCGGCAATTTCATGTCGGGGCTGAGCACGTAGGCGGTCCAGCCGGCCGCGTGCTGCGTGTACGCGCGCTTCCAATGCGATGCGAGGCGCGGGAAGAAGTCGCTCGGCGTGTCGCGGTCCTCCGCGGACTCGCGCGCCGCCTTGCCGCCGACCTCGATGCGCTCGCCGTACGGTGGGTTGATCATGAGCGTGCCGGGCAGGCCGTCGGGCAGCACCGGCGCCGGGCGCTCCAACGCGTCGCCGCCGTTGAACGTGATGGCGGCCTCGACGCCGGCGCGCTGCGCGTTGCGGCGCGCGAAGTCGACCATGCGGAACGACACGTCGCTCGCGAAGATGGGCACCGCGCTCGGATGGACCCGTGACTGCGCGTGGCTGCGCAGCCGCTGCAGCTCGGCGCGCTGCGCGTCAGTCACGAAAGGAAGCAGCCACTCGAACGCGAAGCGCCGCTTCAACCCGGGCGCGATGCCGCAGGCGATCTGCGCGGCCTCGATCGCGATCGTGCCCGAGCCGCAGCACGGGTCGTGCAGCGCGCCGCCGGCGTCCGCCGTGCCGCGCCAGCCGGCGGCGGCGAGCATCGCGGCCGCGAGTGTCTCTTTCAGCGGGGCGTCGCCCTTGTCCTCGCGCCAGCCGCGCTTGAACAACGACTCGCCGGAACTGTCGATGTAGACCGTCGCCTCGAACTCGCCCAGGTGCAACACGATCTGCAGGTCGGGGTGGCGCGTGTCGACGTTGGGGCGCTCGCCGGTCGCGTCGCGCAGCAGGTCGCAGACCGCGTCCTTCACCTTCAGCGCGGCAAAGTTCAGGCTTTTGAGCGGGCTGCGGTGCGCGGTCGTGTCGACGCGCAGCGTGTGCTGCGGCGTGATCCACTCGGTCCAGACGACGGTGTGCGCGAGCTCGTAGATGTCCTGCTCGTTGCGGTACGAGCCGTGCGCGACCTCGATCAGCACGCGCTGCGCGAGCCGGCTCTCGAGGTTGAGCGTCATCACCTCCAGCGGATCGCCTTCGAGCGCGACGCCGCCGCGCGCTTCGTGCACGCGCGCCTTCGGCAGCACGCGCTGCACTTCTTCGACGAGCAGCGCCTCGACGCCGGCGGCGCAGGGCAGAAAGAGTGGCAACGGCATCGCGCTACATCGCCTTGCGCAATTGCGTCGGCGCGATCTTCAGCGCGTCGCGGTACTTGGCCACGGTGCGGCGCGCGACCTGAATGCCCTGCTCCTCGAGCATCTGCGAGATCTGGCTGTCGCTGAGCGGCTTGGCCGGGTTCTCGGCCGCGACGATCTGCTTGATCAGCGCGCGCACCGCGGTGCTCGACGCGTTGCCGCCGGCCTCGGTGTTCAGCGACGAGCCGAAGAAGTACTTCAGCTCGAAGGTGCCGTAGGGCGTGTTCATGTATTTGGCCGTCGTGACGCGCGAGATCGTCGACTCGTGCAGGCCGAGCTCGTCGGCGATTTCGCGCAGCACCAGCGGCTTCATCGCGATCGCGCCGTGGGTGAAGAAGTTCTTCTGGCGCTCGACGATGGCCTGCGAGACGCGCTGGATGGTGTCGAAGCGCTGCAGGATGTTCTTCATGAACCAGCGCGCTTCCTGCAGCCGCGCGTTCAGGCCGGGGCCGGCGCCGGCGCCGTTGCTGGCCGCACCGCGCTGCTGGCGGATCGCGCTGGCGTACAGGTCGTTGATGCGCAGCTTGGGCATCACATCGGGGTTGAGCGTGACCTTCCAGCCGCGGCCGGCCTTTTGCACGATCACGTCGGGCACGATGATGTTGGCCTCGGCGCGCGCGAACTGGCGGCCGGGCTTGGGCTCCAGACCGACGATCAGCGCCTGGGCTTCGCGCAGCAGGTCCTCGTCGGCACCGGTCACGGCCATCAGCTTCTTCAGGTCGCGCCGCGCGAGCAGTTCCAGGTGCTGCTTGCAGACGATGATCGCGATCATCTGTGCCTCGCAGCGCGGCTGGGTGCGCAGTTGCAGCATCAGGCACTCGGCCAGGTCGCGCGCGCCGACGCCGGTGGGCTCCATGCTCTGCAGAAAGCGCAGGCCGCATTGCAGCCGTTCGATCATCTCCTCGCGCTGCTCGACGTCGCCGCGGCACAGTTGCTCGGCGATGTCTTCCAGCGTGTCGGCCAGGTAGCCGTCGTCGGTCAGCGACTCGATCAGCACCATCACCGCGGCCGCGTCGGTCGGGCTCAGGCGCAGGCTCGAGAGCTGCGCTCGCAGGTGGTCTTGCAGGCTCTCGATCGCGGTGTCGCGGTCGGCGCCGTCGAAGTCGTCGCCGTCACTGGACGCGCTGCTCTTGCCGGGCGTTTCGCGGATGCCGTCGAAGTCTTCGCGCTCGGTGCCGTTCTCCCAGTCGTCGCGTTCGGTGCCGCCGAAGTCGGCATCGGCCAGCGGCGCCGGGTCGGCATCGCCGCCACCGTCGGCGCTGGACTCGGCCGCGCGCTCGGTCTCGCGCTCGCCGAGGCGCTCGGCTGCCGTCGTGCGTTCGACCAGCGGCTCGAACGCCGGGCCGCCGTCGTCATCGGTCTCGAGGAAGGGGTTCTGCTCGAGCATCTGCTCGACCTCCTGGTGGAGCTCGAGCGTGGAGAGCTGCAGCAGCCGGATGGACTGCTGGAGTTGCGGCGTCAGCGCCAGGTGCTGCGACAGCCTGAACTGAAGGGTGGGCTTCATGTCAGCGGACCTCGCCCAGGCGTGAGCGGGCCCAGCGCCGGGCCGCTCCCAAGCGGGCCCGCATCCCCTCGGGGGATCGGCCGGCGTACTCGATGGACGAGGGGTCCCATGTCACATGCGGAAGTGTTCGCCGAGGTAGACCTTGCGAACGTCCGGGTTGTCGACGATCTCGGTCGGCGTGCCTTCGGCCAGCACACGTCCCTCGCTGATGATGTAGGCGCGGTCGCAGATGCCCAGCGTCTCGCGCACGTTGTGGTCGGTGATCAGCACGCCGATGCCGCGGCTCTTCAGAAAGCTGATGATGCGCTGGATCTCGATCACCGCGATCGGGTCGACGCCGGCGAAAGGCTCGTCGAGCAGGATGAAGCGCGGCTGTGTCGCCAGCGCGCGCGCGATCTCGACGCGGCGGCGTTCGCCGCCCGACAGCGCCGGCGCCGGCGAGGCGCGCAGCTTGTCGATGCTCAGGTCGTGCAGCAGGCCGTCCAGCAGCTGTTCGATCAGCGCCGGCTTGAGGGCCTTGCCCGCAGCGTCGATCTGCAGCTCGAGCACGGCGCGGACGTTCTCCTCGACCGTCAGCTTGCGAAAGATCGAGGCCTCCTGCGGCAGGTAAGACAGCCCGAGCCGTGAACGCTGGTGGATGGGCAGGCGCTCGACGCGCTGGCCTTCGATGGAGATCTCGCCCGCGTCGGCACGCACCAGCCCGACGATCATGTAGAAGCTGGTCGTCTTCCCCGCGCCGTTCGGCCCGAGCAAGCCGACGACCTCGCCGCTGCGCACCGACAGGTGCACGTCCTTCACCACGGTGCGCGCGCCGAACGACTTGCGCAGGCCGATGGCTTCGAGACGATGTTCCGACACAGTCGCCTCGGCCCCCGCGATCACGCTCAACGCTTTTCCTCCGCTTTCGGCGGGGGCAGCGTCGGCGCCATTTTCAGCGGAGCGGCCGCCGACGCCGCCGAGCTGGCCGCCTCGGCCGCGGCCTCGGTGCCTTCGCGCGGCGTCAGCACCACGCGCACGCGACCGCCCGGGTTGACGGTCGAGGCCGCGCCGCCGGAAACATTCATCACGTCGCTGGTGCTGTCGTAGGTCACGAGGTTGCCGGTGATCTCGTCGGCCAGCGTCGCGCCGCGCAGGCGCCGCACGGCGGCGTTGTTGATGAACTTGACCATGTCGGCCTTGCCGTCGTATTCGATGCGGTCGGCTTCGCCGTCCATGTACTCGTCGACGCCGTCGCGCTTCTGGCGGAAGGTCGCCGGCTTGCCCGGCGCGCCGAACGCGACCGCGGTGTCATAGCCGCCGGGCGTCTTGCTGATCTCGACGCGTGCGGCGTGGATGATCATCGTGCCCTTGGTCACCACCACGTTGCCGCTGACCACCGCCACCTGCTTCTGCAGGTCGAGCTGGCCGGTCGAGTCGGCCTGGATGGTGATGGGCTTCAGGCGGTCTGCCTTTTCGGCCTGGGCCGGCATGGCGAAGCCCACGACCAGCGCGGCCGCGATGCAGAGGGGGGGCAGGGTGTGGCTCATAAAGGCATGAAACTTGCAGACCATTCTAGCGTGCAGTGCTCGGCGAGCGCTCCGCCGTCTCGTCACCATGACCCAAGCTGGGGCGTGATCTTGTTCTCGCCTCGGCCGTGCCCATCGGTGACGCCCGGTTCGTTACCATCGGCCCAACGCGCCGGTGGCGCCGCAGCCGGACCCGCGTCGCCCGCGGGGCCATGACGCATGAGCCTGTCCAAGCGTGAATTCCTCCAGGTGCTGGGTGCGGCCTCGGCCGCCGGCCTGAACCTGGGCCACCACGCCGAGGCCGATGCGGCCACCGCGCAACGCGGCCTGTACGACTTGCCGCGCTTCGGCAATGTGTCGCTGCTGCACATGACAGACTGCCACGCGCAGCTGCTGCCTGTCCACTTCCGCGAGCCCAGCGTCAACCTCGGCGTGGGGGCCATGCGGGGCAAGTTGCCGCACCTGGTCGGCGACGCGCTGCTGAAGGCGACGGGCCTGCGCCCGGGCAGCGCGCAGGCATTCGCGACCACACCGCTGGCCTTCGAGCAGGCCGCGCGCCGCTACGGCAAGGTCGGCGGCTTCGCGCACCTGGCGACCTTGATCAAGCAACTGCGGGCGAGCCGGCCCGGTGCCTTGCTGCTCGACGGCGGCGACACCTGGCAGGGCTCGGCCACGTCGCTGTGGACGAACGCGCAGGACATGGTCGACGCGGCCAAGCTGCTGGGCGTCGACGTGATGACCGGGCACTGGGAGTTCACCTACGGCATGGCGCGGGTGCGGGAAGTCATCGAGACCGACTTCAAAGGCCAGATCGAGTTCGTCGCCCAAAACGTCAAAACCGTGGATTTCGGCGACCCGGTGTTCAAGCCCTACGTGCTGCGCGAGATCAATGGCGTGCCGGTCGGCATCATCGGCCAGGCCTTTCCGTACACGCCGATCGCGAACCCGCGCTACCTGGTCGCCGACTGGAGCTTCGGCATCCAGGACGAGCACCTGCAGAAGATGGTCGAGGAGGTCCGCGGCAAGGGTGCGCAGGTCGTCGTCGTGCTGTCGCACAACGGCATGGACGTCGACCTGAAGATGGCCTCGCGGGTGCGCGGCATCGACGCGATCTTCGGCGGCCACACGCACGACGGCGTGCCGGTGGCGGTGCCGGTCGCGAATGGCGGGACGACGGCCGGCGGCAAGACGCTGGTGACCAACGCCGGCAGCAACGGCAAGTTCCTCGGCGTGATGGACTTCGACGTGAAGGGCGGCCGGGTCGCCGACTTCCGCTACCGGCTGCTGCCGGTGTTCAGCAACCAGCTCCAGGCCGACCCGGCGATGGCGGCGCTGATCGCCAAGGTGCGCCAGCCGTTCGAAGCCAAGCTGGCCGAGAAGCTCGCCGTCACCGACGGTTTGCTGTACCGGCGCGGCAACTTCAACGGCAGCTGGGACCAGCTGCTGTGCGACGCGCTGATGGATGTGCAGGGGGCGGAAATCGCGTTCTCGCCCGGCTTCCGCTGGGGCACGACGCTGCTGCCCGGCGACGCGATCACGCGCGAGCTGATGATGGACCAGCTGGCCGTCACCTACCCGTATGCCACTGTGACCGAAATGAGCGGCGCGACGATCAAGACGATTCTCGAGGACGTGGCCGACAACCTGTTCAACCCCGACCCGTACTACCAACAGGGCGGTGACATGGTGCGCGTCGGCGGGCTGAGCTACCGCTGCGAGCCCGGTGCGGCGATGGGCCGCCGCATCGACGACATGCGCCTGGCCGGCCGGCCCATCGCGGCCGACCGCACGTACAAGGTCGCGGGATGGGCGCCGGTGGCCGAAGAGGCGCGCACTGCGCCCGGCACCCGGCCGGTCTGGGACGTCGTCGAGGGCTGGCTGAAGTCGCAGCCCGGCGGCCGCGTGACGCCGCGCCGCATCAACACACCGGCGCTGGTCGGCACGCACGGCAACCCCGGCATCGCCGACGCCTGAGCCCCATGGCCGACGCCGCGTTCGCTTTCACTACCCCCAGGAGATCTCGATGAACATCCGACAATGGCTCACCGCGGCGCTGCTGATGCTGGTCAGCGGCCTGGTCTGGGCCCAGGCCGACACGGTCGTCTACCACGTCAGTGACGCCGAGGCACAGGCGCTGGGCGCGCTGCGCAACGTGCGCAACCACCTCGACACCGACCCGGCCGCGAAGATCATCGTGGTCACGCACGCGCAAGGCGTGGACTTCCTGATGGAAGGCGCGAAAGACAAGAGCGGCAATCCGTATGCCGCGCTGGTGTCGGCGCTGAAGAGCCGCGGTGTCGCCTTCGAGGTCTGCGAGATCACGCTGAAGAACCGCAACCTGAAGAAAGACCAGTTCATCCAGGAGGCCGATTTCACGCCGTCAGGCGTGGTGCGGCTGGCCCAATTGCAGCACCAGGGCTATGCCTACATCCGGCCCTGACGGCGTCTTGCGGGGATTCGAATGAGCATCGCCTGGAACCAGTTCACGCCGTGGAGCGCGCTCGCCGGTGGGCTGCTGATCGGCACGGCCGTGGCCCTCTACCTGCTCGGCAACGGCCGCGTCGCCGGCATTGCCGGCATCGTCGCAGGCCCGCTGCGCGCGCTGTGGTCCGGCACCGGCTGGGCGGCCGAACGGACACGCCTCGTCTTCATCGCCGGCCTGCTGCTCGCGCCGTGGGTCTGGCGCCTGTTCGCGCCCTGGCCCGTGCCCACGCTCGATGTCGGCACGCCGGGTCTGCTGGTGGCCGGCCTGTGCGTCGGCGTCGGCGTGCGCATGGCCAATGGCTGCACCAGCGGCCACGGCGTCTGCGGCCTGAGCCGCTGGTCGCTGCGTTCGCTGGTCAACGTGGCGGCCTTCATGGGTGCGGGCATCGTGACCGTGGCCGCGCTTCGTCACGTGTGGTGAGGGCTTCGATATGCGCTTTCTGATGGCACTCGTCAGCGGCCTCGTCTTCGGTCTGGGGCTGATCCTCAGCGGCATGACGAACCCGGCCAAGGTCAAGGGCTTTCTCGACCTCTTCGGCCCCTGGGACCCGAGCCTCGCGCTGGTGATGGCCGGGGCCATCGTCGTCGGCATGGTCGCCTTCGCCGCCGCGCGGCCCCGCACGCGCGCGTGGAGCGGTGACGCGATGGAGATCCCGACCAGCACCCGCATCGACGCCCGCCTGATAGTCGGCGGTGTGCTGTTCGGCATCGGCTGGGGCATCGCCGGCTTCTGTCCCGGCCCGGCACTGGTGGCGCTGGGCAGCGGGCTCGGCGCCGCGTGGATCTTCGTGATCGCCATGCTGGTCGGCATGGTCCTTCACGACCGACTGCTGACGCCGCGCTGAACCCCGGAGGTGCTTGCGATGCTGATCTTCCGCCAACTCTTCGACGTGGCCTCGTCGACCTACACCTACCTGCTCGGCGATGCCGGCGAGGCGGTGATCATCGACCCGGTGTTCGAGAACGCGCGCCGCGACGCCGCCTTGCTGCGCGAACTCGGGTTGCGCCTGGTCGCGACGCTGGACACCCACGTTCATGCCGACCACGTGACCGGCGCGTGGTTGCTGAAGCAGCGTTGCGGCAGCGCGATCCTGTTGTCGCGGGCCTCGACCGCGGCGAACGCCGACCGGCTGCTGGCGCACGGCGACCGCGTGGGCTTCGGCGCCCGCCACCTCGAGGTCCGCGCCACGCCCGGCCACACCGGCGGCTGCCTGACCTATGTGCTCGACGACCAGCGCATGGCCTTCACCGGCGACAGCCTGCTGATCCGCGGCTGCGGGCGCACCGACTTTCAGGAGGGCAGCGCACCGATGCTGTACCGCTCGGTGCACGAGCAGATCTTGTCGTTGCCGCCCGAGTGCCTGCTGTACCCGGCGCACGACTACCGCGGCCTCACCGTCACCAGCGTCGCCGAGGAGAAGCGCTTCAACCCGCGCCTGGGCGGCGATGTCAACGCCGACGACTTCGCCGGCTACATGAACAACCTGGGCCTGCCGCACCCGAAGCAGATGGACATCGCGGTGCCGGCCAACCTGCGCTGCGGCCGGCCCGAGGGCGATGCCAGCCTGCCGGCCGAGCCGACCTGGGCGCCGCTCACCTGCTCGTTCGGCGGCGTCTGGGAGATCCAGCCCACGGCGCTGGAAGAGCAGCTGGCGGGCGGGCGTGCCGCCGACATCCAGGTCGTCGACGTGCGCGAGGCGCGCGAGTTCGGCGACGCGCTGGGGCACATCCGCGGCGCGCGTCTGGTGCCGCTGTCGGAACTGGCCGCGCGGGTCGGCGAGATCGATCGCGCGCGACCGGTGGTCGCGGTGTGTCGCTCGGGCGCGCGCTCGGCGCAGGCGACCGTGCTGCTGCAGAAGTCGGGGTTCGTCGACGTGGCCAACCTCGCCGGCGGCATGTTGCGCTGGCGCGCCGAGGCGCTGCCGGTCGACGCCGGCGCGGACTGACGACTTGGGGCACCCGGCGCCGGAGTACCGCCGCCACCCGCCAAGCGGGTGCTCAGGCCGCTTGGGAGCGGCCCGGCGCTTGCCTGAGGGCCGGCCTCAGTTGCCCTTGCGCAGCTTCTGCAGCACGAAGTCGGCGACCGCCAGCATGCGGTCGTTGCCGCCGGCCAGCGAACCGGCCGTGTAGTAGCGGCCGTGGATGCCGATCGCCGGCACGCCGTCGATCTTGTAGCCGTCGACCAGCAGCTTGGCGCGCTTGATCTTGGCCTGCGTCGTGAACGATGCGAACGCCTCGTTGAACTTGGCGACGTCCACACCGTTCTTGGCCATGAAGGCAGTGATCTCGGCCGGCTTGTCGAGCGCCTGGCGATCGACGTGGATCGCATAGAACACCTTGCGGTGCAGTGCCTCGACCAGGCCCAGCGCCTCGAGCGCGTAGAAGATGCGCTGGTGCGTTGTGAACGGTTCGGCGCGGAAGGCCACGGGCACGCGGCTGAACACCACGTCGTCCGGCAGGCGCTTGGCCCACGCGTCGAGCTCGGGCTCGAAGGCCGCGCAGTGCGGGCAGCCGTACCAGAAGAAGTCGACCAGTTCCAGCTTGCCGGGCGGTGCGGTCACCGGCACCGGCACGCTCAGCCGCACGTAGTGCTTGCCCTCGATGGGGCCACCCTGCGCGTGAGCAAACGCGGGAGCGAGCGCGCTGGCGCTGAGCAGGGCGGCGGTTGAGAACTCTCTGCGTTTCATGGGGGGCTGCTCGGCTGCGTGCGGGTGATGGGGCGCGAGAGTGAGTCGCCTGGGGTCAGCAAAGTTCAGGCCGGCGGCGCATCGCGCTCAGCGCTGGATGCGCACCAGCGCCGATTCGACGCCTGCGGCGTCGAGCTTCTCCTTGGCGGCGTCGGCGTCGGCCTTCTTGTCGAACGGGCCGACGCGCACGCGGTAGACCGTGCGCCCGGACTGCTCGCGCTCGGAGAGCTTGCCCTCCAGGCCCATCATCGCGAGCTTGGCGCGCTGCTGTTCGGCGTCTTCGGTGCGGCCGTAGGCGCCGGCCTGCACGAAGTAGCTGAACGGGTCGGGGCCGCTGGCGGTGGCGCCCGAAGCGGCGGCCTTGGGCTCGCGCGCCGGCTTGTCGGCGAGGATGGCTGCCGGGTCGCGCGTGCTGGCCGGACTCGACGCCTTGGGCGCGGGCACGGCCGTCGTGGTCGTCGCCGGCGGCGGCGTCGTCGACGGCATGCCGGGGATCACCGGCCCGGTCGAGGTGGTCGGTGGCGGCGTGACGACGCCGCTGGCCGCGGTCACCGGCTTGGCGGGGTTCTTGCCGTAGAGCGGGCTGTTCGGGTCCCAGTTCTTGTTCTTCTGGGTCTCGGCCGCGTCCTGGTCGGCGGTGCGCTGCGGCACCTTGTTGACGAAGGGCACCGGCACCTTGGTGACGTACAGCGCCACGCCCAAGGCGATCGCCAGGCCGATCAGCAGCCCGATGATCAGGCCGACGACAAACCCGCCGCGCTGCTGCGACTGCTTCTTCGGCTTCTTCTTCTGCTCGTTCATGAAGGTTCCGGCTCTTTGGTTTCGGTGTCTCGGTCCATGCGGTCGGGCGCGCTCACGCCCAGCACCGCGAGGGCATTGCGGATGACTTGCCGTGTCGCGACCAGCAGCGCGATGCGCGCGCGGGCGAGTTCCGCATCATCGACGAGAAAACGCTCGGCACCGTAATAGCTGTGGAAGGCGCCGGCGAGATCGCGCAGATAGAAGGTCGTGTCGTGGGGCGCCAGCCCGGCCGCGGCGTTCGCGAGCATGGCCGGGAACTCGGCCAGCTTGAGCATCAGCGCGGCTTCGCTGGGGGCGGTGAGCCGCGACAGGTCGGCGCTGCTCAGCGTGGCCTCGACGCCGCCGTTCTCGGCCCACTGGCGAATCACCGAGCAGATGCGCGCGTGCGCGTACTGCACGTAGAACACCGGGTTCTCGTCGTTCTGCTTCAGCGCCAGGTCGACGTCGAAGGTGAACTCGCTGTCGGCCTTGCGGCTGAGCAGGAAGAAGCGCACCGCGTCCTTGCTGGTCCAGTCGATCAGGTCGCGCAAGGTCACGTAGCTGCCGGCGCGCTTGGAGATCTTGACCTCCTCGCCGCCCTTCATCACCGTGACCATCTTGTGCAGCACGTACTCGGGGTAGCCGACCGGCACGCCCATGCCGGCCGCCTGCACGCCGGCACGCACGCGTGCGATCGTGCCGTGGTGGTCGCCGCCCTGGATGTTGATGGCCTTGTGGAAGCCGCGCTCGTACTTGTTGACGTGGTAGGCCACGTCGGGCACGAAGTAGGTGTAGGTGGCGTCGGACTTGCGCATCACGCGGTCCTTGTCGTCGCCGTAGTCGGTGGTGCGCAGCCACAGCGCGCCGCCTTCTTCAAACGTCTTGCCGGCGGCGACCAGGCGCTTCACGGTGTCGTCGACGCGGCCGCTCGAATACAGGCTGGACTCGAGAAAGTAATGGTCGAAGCGCACGCCGAAGGCCTGCAGGTCGAGGTCTTGCTCGTGGCGCAGGTAGGCGACCGCGAACTGGCGGATGCTGTCGAGGTCGTCCACATCGCCCGACGCGGTGAACGCGCGGTCGTCGGCCGTCACGGTCTTCTTCGCGAGGAAGTCGGCCGCGATGTCGGCGATGTAGTCGCCGTTGTAGGCCGACTCCGGCCATTGCGCGTCGCCCGGCTTGTAGCCGCGCAGCCGCGCTTGCACCGAGTTCGCGAGCGTGGCGATCTGCACGCCGGCATCGTTGTAATAGAACTCGCGCGACACGCGCCAGCCCTGGGTTTCGAACAGGTTGCAGATCGCGTCGCCGAGCGCGGCCTGGCGCGCATGGCCGACGTGCAGCGGCCCGGTCGGGTTGGCCGAGACGAACTCGACCAGCATCTGGTCGGTCTTCGCGGCCTGGCGGCCGAAGCGTTCGCCGGCGGCCAGGACTTCGCTGACGATGGCCTGCTTCGCGGCCGCCTTCAAGCGCAGGTTGATGAAGCCCGGGCCGGCGATCTCGAGCGCGGCGACCCAGCGCTGCACGGCGGGCTGGCGATTCAAGGCGTCGACGAGCGCGCCGCCCACCTCGCGCGGGTTCTTCTTCAGCGCCTTGGCCAGCGGCATCGCCGCGGTGCAGGCCAGGTCGCCGTGGGCGGCCTGCTTCGGGGACTCGAACGCAGGAGCGACAGCGCCCTCGGGGGCGACCTCGGCCATCGCCACGCCCAGTGCGGCGAGCAGGTCTTGTTTGACTTGGATCATGAGTCGATTCTACGAGGGGGCATCCGCCCGGCCGCGGGATTGGCGGGGGTTCGCCGGCCAGTTTGGGATACCACTACAGTGCAAATGGCACGATGATGGTGCCTCACGCGACCCCGGTCGCCACGACATGAGCATCCACCCCGCCCTATCGCCAGACCCCGCCGACGGTCACGACCCCGCGCTGCCCAGCCACATCGGCAAGTACCGGGTGCTCAGACGCCTGGGCGAGGGCGCGACGGCCGAGGTATTCCTGTGCCACGACGACTTCAAGGACCAGGACGTGGCGATCAAGCGCGTGCGCGCCCGCGAGCTGGGCGACGCGGCTGGCAACCGCTACTCCGACCGCTTCTTCGCGGCCGAGGCGGCGCTCGCCGGCCGGCTGAACCATCCGAACGTCGTGCAGATCTTCGACGCCGTGCCCGACCCCGTTGCGCCCTACCTGGTGATGGAGTACGTGCCCGGCAGCACGCTGCGGCCCTATTGCCGTGCCGACCAGCTGCTGCCGCTGGAGCTGGTGGTCGAAATCGGGTTCAAGTGCGCGATGGCGCTGGGCTATGTGTACCGCCAAGGCCTGATCCACCGCGACGTGAAGCCGGCCAACCTGCTCGCGGTGCTGAACAACGGCACCGTCACCGACGTCAAGATCAGCGACTTCGGCAGCGTGCTCAACCTCGACTCCGAGGTGACCCAGATCTACCGCGTCGGCTCGCTGGCCTACATGTCGCCCGAGCAGCTCGACGGCGACACGCTGGACTGCCGCGCCGACATGTACTCGCTGGGCGCCGTGCTCTACCACCTGATCGCCGGCCGCCCGCCCTTCGACGCGCAAGTGCAGTCGGCGATGGTGCAGCAGATCTACCACGTGCAACCGGGGCCGCTGGGCGCGCTGCGCGATGGCGTCAGCCCGGGGCTGGATGCGATGGTGCAGCGCGCGCTGGCCAAGAACCCGGCCGACCGCTACGCCAACTGGGAAGAGTTCGCGCAGGCGCTGTCGGGTCTGATCACCAACCAGCAGGTGCCGCGCGGCCAGCTGCAGGGCGTGCTCGACTCCGAGCGTTTCAACCTGCTGCGCTCGCTCGACTTCTTCTCGAGCTTCGGCGACGTCGAGCTCTGGGAGGTGGTGCACCGCGCGAAGTGGCAGCGCTTTCATTTCGGCCACGCGCTGTACCGCAAGGGTGAAGAGGGCAACAGCTTCCACATCCTCGCGCAGGGCGCGGTCGAGGTGTTCCGCGACGGCAAGAAGGTCGCCGAACTCGGCCCCGGCACCTCGGTCGGCGAGATGGCCTACCTGGCGCCCAACCCCGAACTCAAGCGCCACAGCACCGACGTGATCGTGACCGAGCCGGCCACCACGATCTCGTTCACGCCCGAGACACTGATGCAGATCAGCCCGGGCTGCCGGCACCTGTTCGACGCCGCCTTCATCCGCGTGCTGGTGCGGCGTCTGCACGTCGCCCACGAAGCGCTCGCGCACCCGCGTCGCATCCTCTGAGCCACCGCTTAGTCGGTACGAGCGCACACATAGCGCGTGCGCGTGCATGTTCGTCATCTTTTCGGCGCATCGTGCGCGCTACTCTCGCGCGCATGCCGAAGCGATGGGAGCTCGGCCCTTCAACGAAAAGGACTTCGCGATGGACCGTCGACAACTTCTCCAGGGCGGCGTTGCCGCTGCCGGCCTGTGGGCCGCCGGGGCCAGTGCCCAAAAGATCGAGCCGCTGCCAGAGCTGCGCATCGTGATCCCGGCGAACGCCGGCGGCGGCTGGGACCAGGCCGGGCGCGCGCTCGGCACCGCGCTGCAGACGACCAAGCTCGTCGATCGCGTGGTGTACGAGAACATCGGCGGCAAGGCCGGCACCATCGGCCTGGCGCAGTTCGTCGAGCGCTATTCGAGCGCGCAGAACACGGTGATGATTGGCGGCATGGTGATGCTGGGCGGCATCGCGCTGCAACGCCCCGCGATCGACCTGAGCCGCGTCGCGGCGGTCGCCGAGCTGACCAGTGACTACATGGTCGTGGCCGTGCCCGCGGCCTCGCCGATCAAGACGCTCAAGGACCTGGCGACCAAGCTCGCCGCGCCCGACTTCAAGGCCACGGTGGTCGGCGGCTCGGCCGGCGGCGTCGACCACATGCTGATGGGCATGATGCTGCGTGCCAGCCACGGCGTGCCCGACAACTTCAGCTACCTCGCCACGAGCAGCGGCGCCGACGCGGTGCGCGCATTGACCGACGGCAAGGCGCAGCTGGCCATCTCCGGCTACAGCGAGTTCCGCAGTGCGATCGACACGGGCACGATCCGGGCTCTGGCCGTCAGCTCGCGGCGCGGCCGGTACAACCTGCCGTCGCTGCGCGAGGGCGGCATCGACACCGAGCTGGCCAACTGGCGCGGCGTGTTCGCACCCAGCGGCATCCCGCCCGCGCACCTGGCCACGCTGTCGACGCTGATCGAGCGCGTCGCCAAATCGCCGGAGTGGGCGGATCTGGTGCGGCGCAACGACTGGCAGGCGACCTACCGCGCCGGTGCCGACTTCCGCGGCTTCATCGAGACCGAACAGACGATGGCGCGGGTCGTGGTGCACATGCTCAAGCTCAAGACCTGACCCGGGCGCGACCTGCGCGGCGCGCGCGTGTCCACCGCGAGACACCGCGGTGCGTTGTTGCCTTGCTGGCGCCTGGAGCGCGTGCTTCAATGACCGCCGGCGATCACGCCCACGACCCACAAGCCTCAAGGAGCTCCGATGAAACACCTGATGACCGTTCTGGCCCTGTCCGCGGCCTGTCTCTCGACCTCGGCATTTGCGGCCGATGCGGCCAGTGCGCCGATGGGCAAGCAGCAATCGAAGATGGGCGAGTGCAACAAGGACGCCGGCGACAAGAAGGGCGACGAGCGCAAGGCCTTCATGAAGACCTGCCTGTCGGCCAAGAAGGCGACCCAGCAAGAGAAGATGAAGTCCTGCAACGCCGACCCCAAGGCCAAGGCCACCAAGGGCGACGAGCGCAAGGCGTTCATGAAGGAATGCCTCAGCAAGTGAGCTGATGTTTTTTGCCTGAAAGGCCCGCTTCGGCGGGCCTTTCAGTTTCTGCGCGTCCAGTAGCTCGCGTCGCCGTAGCTGTGCTTCAGGAAGTCGATCCACAGGCGCACGCGCAGCGCCAGGTGACGGGCGTGCGGGAACACCGCGTAGATGCCGTTCGGCGGCGCCGCGAAGTCGTCGAGCACGCTGACGAGTTCGCCCGCGGCGATCTCCTGCTCGACCTCCCAGGCCGAGCGCCACGCGAGCCCGAGGCCGGACGAGCACCACGCGTGCAGCACCTGGCCGTCGCTGCAGTCGAGCCGGCCGCTCGGGCGCAGGTAGTGCACCTCGCCGTCGATAGAGAAGGCCCAGCCGCGCGTCTGGCTCGCATCGCTGCTGAGCGTCAGGCATTCGTGGCGCGACAGTTCGGCGGGGTGGGCGGGCGTGCCGGCGCGCTTCAGGTAGGCGGGCGTGGCGACGCACAGGCGCCGGTTGTCGGCCAGGCGCACGCTGATCAGGCTGCTGTCGGGCAGGTCGCCGACGCGCACCGCGCAATCGAAGCTCTCGTTGACGATGTCGACGACCCGGTCGCTCAGGTTCAGCGAGATGTTGACCTCCGGGTGCAGCGCCAGGAAGCGCGGCACCAGCGGCGCGACATGGCGGCGCCCGAAGCCGGCCGGCGAGGTGATGCGCAGGTAGCCGCTCGCCTTCACGCCGCCGGCACTCACGCTCGCCTCGGCGTTGGCCCAGTCGGCGAGCAGCCGCTGGCAGTCTTCGAGGAAGGCGCTGCCCTCGTGCGTGAGCGACAGGCGCCGCGTCGTGCGCACCAGCAGCTTCACGCCCAGGCGCCGCTCCAGCGCGTCGATGCGCCGGCCGATCACCGCCGGCGCGACGCCTTCGGCGCTGGCGGCCGCGGTCAGGCTGCCTCGGGTGGCGACAGCGGTGAAGGTCTCCAGCTGCTTCAGTCTGTCCACGATTACATCTATTCAGGTTGCGAATCCATCGCAATCATCGTACTTAATGTCGATGGGTAGATCGAATAAATTCCTCGAATGGATAAAACACCCGCTGTCTCGACCCCGCGCGCGGTGCTGTTCGACGCTTACGGCACGCTGTTCGACGTCTACAGCGTTGCGCTGCTGGCCGAGCAGCTGTTCCCCGGCTACGGCGACCGCCTCAGCGTGCTGTGGCGCGACAAGCAGATCGAGTACACGCGGCTGACCTCGATGAGCGGCCAGTACCGCCCGTTCTGGGACCTGACCCGTGCCGGCCTGCGCTTCGCGGCGATGCGCCTCGGCCTGGACCTGACCGCCGTGGCCGAAGACCGGCTGATGAACCAGTACCGCCACCTCAGCAGCTTCCCCGAGAACCGCGAGGTGCTGGCCGAGCTGAAGGCGCGCGGCGTCCCGGCCGGCATCCTGAGCAACGGCGACCCCGACATGCTGGGCGTGGCCGTCAAGAGCGCGGGCTTCTCGGGCCTGCTCGCGCACGTCATCAGCGTGCACGCGCTGCGCAAGTTCAAGACCGACCCGGCCGCGTACGCGCTCGGCCCGCAGGCCCTGAACCTGCCGGCCAAGGACATCCTGTTCGTCTCGAGCAACGGCTGGGACGCGATCGGCGCCGCCTGGTACGGCTACACCACGCTGTGGGTGAACCGCTTCAACCTGCCGCTCGAACAGCTCGACACGCTGCCCACGCGCACCGGCACCAGCCTGCGCGACGTGCTCGCCTTCTTCCCCGCCTGATCTTTTCTTCTTCTTCAACCGACCCACCTTCAAGACCATGACCGCACGCACCACCGTCCACGGCCTTCAAGTCGCCACTGTCCTGCACCGTTTCATCGAAGAGCAGGTGCTGCCCGGCACCGGCATCGACGCGGCCGCGTTCTGGCGCGGCTTCGACGCCATCGTCAGCGACCTCGCGCCGAAGAACGCCGCGCTGCTGGCCGAACGCGAGCGCCTGCAGGCCGAGCTCGACCACTGGCATCGCGCCCACCCCGGCCCGATCAAGAAGCCGGCGAAGTACCGCGCCTTCTTGGAGAAGATCGGCTACCTCGTGCCGGTGCCGGCGAACGTGACCGCGACGACGAAAAACGTCGACGCCGAGCTCGCGTTGCAGGCCGGCCCGCAACTGGTCGTGCCCATCACCAACGCGCGCTACGCGCTGAACGCGGCGAACGCGCGCTGGGGCTCGCTGTACGACGCGCTGTACGGCACCGATGTGCTGTCAGAAGCCGATGGCGCCGAGAAGGGCACCGGCTACAACCCGGTGCGCGGCGCCAAGGTCATCGAGTACGCGCGCCACGTGCTGGACCGCACCGCGCCGCTGGCGCGCGGTTCGCACCTCGACAGCACCGGCTACGCGGTGAAAGGCGGCGCGCTGCTCGTGACGCTGAAGGACGGCAGCCGCGTCGCGCTGAAGAAGCCGGCGCAGTTCGTCGGCTTCCAGGGCGCGGCCGACGCGCCGTCGGCGGTGCTGCTGGCCCACCACGGCCTGCATCTCGATATCCGCATTGACCGCAGCACCGCGATCGGCGCGAGCGACCCGGCCGGCGTCAGCGACCTCGTGCTCGAAGCCGCGCTGTCGACCATCCTCGACCTCGAGGACTCGGTTGCGGTGGTCGATGCCGACGACAAGGTCCAGGCCTACGGCAACTGGCTGGGCATCCTGAAGGCGACGCTGACCGAAGAGGTCAGCAAGGGCGGCAAGACCTTCACGCGCGGGCTGAACCCGGACCGCGTCTACACCGGCCCGAAAGGCGAGACCGTCACGCTGCACGGCCGCTCGCTGCTGTTCGTGCGCAACGTCGGCCACCTGATGACGAACCCGGCGGTGCTGTGGGGCGACAAGGGCCGCGAGATTCCCGAAGGCATTCTCGACGCCGTCGTGACGACGACGATCGCGCTGCACGACCTGCAACGCCATGGTGCGAACGGCATCACCAACTCGCGCAAAGGCTCGGTCTACATCGTCAAGCCCAAGATGCACGGGTCGGCCGAAGTGGCGTTCGCGAGCGAGCTGTTCGGTCGTGTCGAACAACTGCTCGGCCTGCCCAAGGCGACCGTGAAGCTGGGCATCATGGACGAGGAGCGCCGCACCAGTGTGAACCTGAAGGCCTGCATCGCTGCCGCCGCCGACCGTGTCGCGTTCATCAACACCGGCTTCCTCGACCGCACCGGCGACGAGATGCACACGGCGATGCAGGCCGGCGCCATGCTGCGCAAGGGCGACATGAAGAGCACGGCGTGGATCCAGTCCTACGAACGCAACAACGTGCTGGTCGGTCTGCAGTGCGGGCTGCGCGGCAAGGCGCAGATCGGCAAGGGCATGTGGGCCATGCCCGACCTGATGGCCGCGATGCTGCAGCAGAAGATCGCGCACCCCAAGGCCGGCGCCAACACCGCCTGGGTGCCGAGCCCGACCGCCGCGACGCTGCACGCGCTGCACTACCACCAGGTCGACGTGTTCGCGGTGCAGAAGTCGCTCGAGAAGACCGACTTCGCGGCCGAGGCGCCGGCCCTGCTCGACGGCCTGCTGACCGTGCCGGTCGTCAAGAAGGCGAAGTGGACCGATGCCGAGAAGCAGCAGGAACTCGACAACAACGCGCAAGGCATCCTCGGCTACGTGGTGCGCTGGATCGACCAGGGCGTGGGCTGCTCCAAGGTGCCCGACATCCACAACGTCGGCCTGATGGAAGACCGCGCGACGCTGCGCATCAGCAGCCAGCACATGGCGAACTGGCTGCACCACGGCGTGGTCAAGAAGGCGCAGGTCAAGTCCACGCTGAAGCGCATGGCCAAGGTCGTCGACCGGCAGAACGTCGGCGACCCGCTGTACCGCAAGATGGCCGGGCACTTCGACGACTCGGCGGCGTTCCAGGCCGCGAGCGACCTGGTGTTCAAGGGCCTGACGCAGCCCAGCGGCTACACCGAGCCGCTGCTGCACGCGTGGCGGCTGAAGGTGAAGGCGGCCGGCTGATCGGCCCCTTCTGTCGATGACGGCGCCTGCGGGCGCCGTCATTCATTCCGGCAGGTAAAGTCTCGCGCTGCGTCGACCCGGCGCACCACCCCACCGTTGCCGGCGATCCACCCGATCGCCCAGGAGACCCTGTTGAATCTGTCGAGACTGATGTGGCCCGCCATCGTGTGGGCCGGCGCCTTGTTCGCCACCGCTCCCGTTCACGCCCAGCCCGCCAGCGGCATCGTCCGCGCCGACATTGACGCGCGCGTCCGCCCGCAGGACGACTTCTACGCCAACGCCAACGGCGGCTGGCTGAAGCGCGCGGTGTTCCCGGCCGACAAGTCCTACATCGGGCCGGCCGAAGAGATGCAGGACCGCGTCCAGACCCAGCTGCGCACGCTGATCGAGACCGCACAGCGCCGCGCCGGCAATGCCGAGGCCGTTCAACTCGCCGACCTCTACGCCAGCTTCATGGACGAGGCCGGCGTCAACCGCCTCGGCGCGAAGCCGCTCGCGACCGAGCTCGCCTCGATCGCCGCCGTCACCGACGCCAAGCAGCTGGCCACGCTGTTCGCGCAGCTCGGCCAGCTCGGCGTGGAGTCGCCGATGGGCTTGACCATCGCCCAGGACGACCGTGACGCCACGCGCTATGTGCCGGCACTGGTGCAGTCCGGCCTCGGCCTGCCGACGCGCGACTACTACCTGAAGCTGGACGACGCCACGTTCCGCGGCGTGCGGCAGAAGTACGTCGCGTACCTGGCGAAGCTGCTCGCCCTGGCCGATGGCCGCGGCGCGCACGCGAACGAGCCCGCGGCGCGCGCCGTCCTCGCCCTCGAGACCGAGATCGCGCGCGCGCAGTGGGACCCGGTCGAGAACCGCGACCCGGTCAAGAGCTACAACCCGGTGGTGCTGGCCGACCTGCCGGCACTCGCGCCTGCGGTGGACTGGCCCGGCTTTCTCGCCACCACGGGCCTCGCGGGCAAGACGGACAAGGTCGTGGTGCGCCAGCCCAGCTACTGGCGCGGCTTGAGCCCCTTGCTGAACTCGGTGCCGCTGGACACCTGGAAAGCCTACGCCCGCGTGCGCCTGCTCGATGCCTACGCGCCGTATCTGGGCAAGGACTTCGTCGACACCCGTTTCGCGTTCGCCGGCACGGTGCTCGGTGGCACGACGCAGAACCGGCCACGCTGGAAGCGCGGCATCCGCCTCGTCAACGAGGCGCTGGGCGAGTCGCTGGGCCGGCTCTACGTCGAAGCGCACTTCCCGCCGGCGAGCAAACAGCGCATCGAGGCGATGGTCGCGAACCTGCTCGCGACCTACCGCGAGAGCATCACGACACTGGACTGGATGAGCCCCGAGACGCGCCAGCAGGCGCTGGCCAAGCTCGCGAAGTTCAACGTCAAGATCGGCTACCCGTCGCGCTGGCTCGACTACAGCACGGTCGTGATCCGGCGCGACGACCTGGTCGGCAACGTGATGCGCGCGCGCCGCTTCGAAGACGCGCGCCAGGTCGCCAAGCTCGGCAAGCCGATCGACCGTGAGGAGTGGGGCATGACGCCGCAGACGGTGAACGCCTACTACGACGCCTCGATGAACGAGATCGTGTTCCCGGCCGCCTACCTGCAGCCACCCAACTTCATCCCCGAGGCCGACGACGCGGCGAACTACGGCTCGCTCGGCGCGACCATCGGCCACGAGATCAGCCACGGCTTCGACGACGAGGGCAGCCAGTACGACGGCGACGGCAACCTGCGCGACTGGTGGACGGCCGAGGACAAGGCGCGCTTCAAGGCCAAGACCGCGCAGCTGGTGAAGCAGTACGCGGCCTTCGTCGCGGTGCCGCCGGCCTACCACGTCAACGGCGAGCTGACACTGGGCGAGAACATCGCCGACAACGTCGGCCTGGTGATGGCCTACCGCGCCTGGCAGCGTTCGCTGGGCGGCCAGGCGTCACCCGTGATCGACGGGTTGAGCGGCGACCAGCGCTTCTTCTACGGCTTCGCGCAAACCTGGCGCGGCAAGGCGCGCGACGCCGCGCTGCTCGCGCAGATCAAGTCCGACCCGCATTCGCCGGACGAATTCCGCGTGCTGGGCGCGACGCGCAACCACCCGGCGTTCTATTCGACCTTCGGCGTGAAGCCGGGCGACAAGATGTACCTCGCGCCCGGGGACCGCGTGTCGATCTGGTAGCGTCCACCCACGCATGACCGCCGAGACGCCGCACCCCCACACCCGCGCCGGCCTGGAGCTGCGCTACGGCCCGCGCTACCGATGGTGGGTGCTGCTGACCGTGATGATCGGCACGATGGCGTCCATCATGGCGTCGACCATCATCAACGTCGCGGTGCCCGACATCAGCCGCGTCTTCGGTCTCGGCCAGGAACGCGCGCAGTGGCTGTCGGCCGGCTTCATGGCAGCGATGACGCTGTCGATGCTGACGACGCCCTGGCTGCTCGCGCGCTACGGCTACCGCCACACCTACGTCGGCGTCGTCATGTTGTTGCTGTTCGGCGGTGTCGTCGGCGGGCTGAGCCCGTGGTTCGGGCTGGTGCTGGCGATGCGCGTCGTCGAGGGGCTGGCGGCCGGCATCCTGCAGCCCATTCCCGCGATCATCGTGATGCGCGCGTTCGGGCCGCACGAGCGCGGCAAGGCGATGGGCATCTTCGGCTTCGGCGTGGTGCTCGCGCCGGCGCTCGGGCCGAGCGTCGGCGGCGTGCTGGTCGAGTGGTTCGGCTGGCGCTCGATCTTCTTCGTGGTCGTGCCCTTCTGCATCGCCGCGGTGCTGATGGCGCGGCGCTTCCTGTCGATCCACGGGCCCGGCGACGCGCCACCGGCGCGTGGCGGCGCGTCGCTCGACGTGCGCGGCCTCGCGCTGATCGCCGTGGCGGTGCTGACGCTGCTCAACGGCATGGTCGAACTGCATGGCCGCGCCAAGGCCACCGGCTGGGCGCTGCTCGTGTGCAGCGCCGTCGCGCTGGTCGTGTTCGTGCGCTGCCAGCGGCGCACCGCGCACCCGCTGATGGAGCTGCGCCTGTTCGACCACAAGGCGTTCACGATGGGCAGCGTGGTCGCCTTCATCTACGGCATGGCGCTGTTCGGCTCGACCTACCTGGTGCCGGTGTTCATGCAGCTCGCGCTGCACCTGCCGCCCAGCCAGGCCGGCGCGGTGCTGCTGCCGGCGGGCTTCGTGCTCGCCGTGACGATTCCGATCGCGAGCCGACTCGTCGACCGGCTCGCGATCAACCGCGTCGTCGCGACCGGGCTGCTGCTGCTCGCCGCGTCGTTCCTGCTGATGGTCACGGTGGGGCCGTCGACGGCCTTGGGGTGGATCGCGCTGTGGGCCATCGTCGGCCGCATCGGGCTGGGCTGCGTGCTGCCGTCGCTGAACCTGGGCGCGATGCGCGGCCTGCCCGACACCTTCATCTCGCACGGCGCGAGCACGATCAACTTCATGCGCCAGCTCGGCGGGGCGGTCGGCATCAGCCTGGTGGGCATCGTGCTCGAGTGGCGCTTGCAGGCCCAGCCGGCCGACCCGGTGCACGCCTTTCACGAGACCTTCGTGCTGATCGGCGCGATCACCGCCTGCGCCGTCGTCGCCGCGCTGCGCATGGGCGGCGGCACCCGGCTCACGGCGCCAGCGCGGCCGACAACTCCGTCGTGACGCTGCGCAGCCGCGTCGACAGGTGCAGCGCGAGGTTGCGCACAGGGGACCACCGCGCGTTCCCGGCTGCCTAGAATCGACGCGCATGTCACACGCTTGCACACCTGCGGGTCTTCGCCTTCCATGAACCTCAGCCTCGACGCCTTGCCGCCCGCTTGCGACGTGCTCGTGATCGGCGCCGGCCCGGCCGGCAGCGCCGCGGCGATCACGCTGGCGCGCGGCGGGCTGGACGTGGTCCTGGTCGACCAGCACGCCTTCCCGCGCGAGAAGGTCTGCGGCGATGCGCTGATCCCCGACGCGCACAACGCCTTGCGCAAGCTTGGCGTGCTCGACGCGGTGATGGCGCAGGCGCAGCCCAGCGGCTTTGTCGGCTGCATCGGCCCGCGCGGCGGCCGCATCGACGTGCCGGGTGTGCTCGCGGTGCTGCCGCGCAAGTCGCTCGACCTGATCCTGTGCCGCGCCGCGGTCGACGCGGGGGTGCGCATGTTCGCGCCGGTGCGCTTCATGGCGCCGCTCGAAGAAGCCGGTGTCGTCGTCGGGGCGACGCTGCAGCACGGCAACGCGACGCGCAGCCTGCGCGCCCGCTGGGTCGTGCTCGCCAGCGGTGCGGTGCCGCAGGCGCTGATCGCCGCGGGCATGTCGACCCGCACCACGCCCAGCGGCGTGGCGCTGCGCGGCTATGTGAAGAACGACGCGATGGTCGGCCGCATCGACAAGCTCGAGTTCGTCTGGCACCGCGCGGTGACGCCGGGCTACGGCTGGATCTTTCCGTGCGCCGACGGTGTGTTCAACATCGGCGTCGGCATCGCCGACAGCCACGCGGCCGATGGCGGCAAGTCGGCCGGGCGCGAACGCAACCTGCGCCAGGTGATGGACGACTTCACGCGCGTCTACGCCCCGGCCCGTGAGCTGATGGCCGGCGGCACGCTGCTGGGCGCGATGAAGGGCGCCCCGCTGCGCTGCACGCTCGAAGGCGCGCGCTACACGCGGCCCGGGCTGATCGTCACCGGCGAGGCTGCGGGCAGCACCTACTCGTTCAGCGGCGAAGGCATCGGCAAGGCGCTGGAAACCGGCATGCTGGCCGCCGAGGCCGTGCTCACCGGCGCTGCCGACACGCAGGTGCGCGCCGACTACGAGACCAAGCTGCGTGGGCTCAAGCCGCGCTTCGATCTCTACCAGCGCGCCAACAGCGTGAACCGCTACCCGTGGCTGGTCGACCTGCTGATCTGGCGCGCCAAGCGCAACACCGGCCTGGTGCGCCGCATGAGCGGCGTGCTCAACGAGACCAGCAACCCCGGCAACCTGGTGAGCTTCAAGGGCTTTCGCCGGCTGTTCCTGGACCGCGCCTGACGCCATGTGCCAGCTCCTCGGCCTGAACGCCAACACGCCGACCGACGTGATGTTCAGCTTCACCGGCTTCGCGACGCGTGCCGAGGAGCACAAGGACGGCTTCGGCATTGCCTTCTTCGAGGGCGCGGGTGTGCGCCTGCTGGTCGATGCGCAGAGCGCACGCACCTCGCCGGTGGCCGAGATGGTGCGGCGCTTTCCGATCCACAGCCAGAACATCCTTGCGCACATCCGCAAGGCCACGCAAGGGCAGGTCACGCTCGCGAACACCCACCCCTTCGTGCGCGAGCTGTGGGGACGCTACTGGGTGTTCGCGCACAACGGTGACCTGAAGGGCTTCGCGCCACGGCTGCACGGCGCGTTCCGGCCGGTCGGCGAGACCGACAGCGAGCGCGCCTTCTGCTGGTTGATGCAGGAGCTCGCGAAGGCGCACGCCAGCGTGCCCACGATTGCCGAGCTCACCGCGACACTGCGCGAACTCGCGCCGGTGCCCGCGGCCCACGGCACCTTCAACTTCATGCTGAGCAACGGCCAGGCGCTGTGGGCGCATTGTTCGACCCACCTGCACCACCTCGTGCGCCAGCACCCGTTCGCGCAGGCCTCGCTGCGCGACGAGGACGTGACGGTCGACTTCGCCCGCAACACGACAGCTCGCGACCGTGTCGCCGTCATCGTCACCGAACCGCTGACGCGCGACGAACCCTGGGTCGCGTTCGCACCCGGCGAGCTGCGCGTGTTCGTCGACGGCGCGCCGCTCGCCGGCGCCTGAACACCATTCGCCCGACCGGGCTGCCATTCGCCGCCTGCCGGTGCGGCAACGCGAGCCGCGTTCCTACACTCGTGCCATGGACGACACCTCACTGAACCGCGTGCAGCGCTGGGTTCTATCGCATTCGGTCGAACGCTATGCCAAGCTCGAACCCGAGCTGCGCGCCATCGCGATCGAGCGCGACACCTTTCTGTTCAGTGCCCGCTCGCTGGGGCTGTGGGCCGGCATGCTGTTCGGCACTTTGGGGACGACAGCCGGGCTCGCGCTGGGCTCCCCGCGAGTCTCGGTCGGGCTCGCCTTCCTGCTCGCGCTGCTCACGTTCGCCGGCCTGTTCAAGACGGGTCTCAGCCTGTGGCTGCGGCCCGAGCGCTTCACCGCGAAGCGCATGTGGCGCATCGGCTGGATGTCGATGATCGCGAGCTACGCCGGCGCGATCGCCTCGCTCCGCGGCGACCTGCGCCCGCTGATCGAGGCCGGCGCGCCGTGGTACGAGGCGGTGCTGCGCGTGATCTGGCGCGCGACGCCGCTGCAGATCATGGTGCTGGTTGCGGTGCTGCTGCTGCTGACGATCGTGTCGGCCGCGCGCCGCGAGTACATGCAGCGCGCGCTCGAGGGTGCACGCGCCGAGCAGGAGCGCGATGCGAGCGCGCGCCAGCTCACGCAGGCCCGGCTGACGCTGCTGCAGGCGCAGATCCAGCCGCACTTCCTGTTCAACACGTTGGCCGCGCTGCAGCACTGGGTCGACGTCGGCGACGCGCGCGCGGCGCCGCTGCTGCGCTCGCTGACCTCATTTCTGCGCGGTTCGACCGAACTGATGCTGCGCCCCGAGGCGACGCTGGCGCAGGAATGCGAGATGGTTGTGCACTACCTCGCGATCATGCAGGCGCGGCTCGGCGACCGGCTGCGTTTTGCGATCGACATCGCGCCCGGGTGCGCCGACCAGCTGCTGCCGCCCGGCCTGCTGATCACGCTGGTCGAGAACGCCATCGAGCACGGCATCGAGCCGCAGCTGCGCGGCGGCGAGCTGCGGGTCGTGGCACGCCAGGACCGAGGTGTCTTCGAACTGCGTGTGCTCGACGATGGCGCCGGGCTGACCACCGCCGATGCGCACGAGGGCATCGGCCTGGCGAACAGCCGCGAACGCCTGCGCCACCAGTTCGGCGCGCGTGCCGAGCTGACGCTGACGGCGCGCGACGACGGCCCCGGCGCGCAAGCCTGCCTGCGCCTGCACCCGCTTGAGGCACACTGAACCCATGCCGACCGCCCTCATCGCCGACGACGAAGACGCTCCCCGCGAGCAGTTGCGGCTGGCCTTGCAGCGGACCTGGCCCGAGCTCGACGTGGTCGCCGCCAGCGTCAACGGTGTCGACGCGTGGGACGCGTTTCTCGAGCATGAACCCGAGGTCTGCTTTCTCGACGTGCGCATGCCGGGCCTGACGGGCATCGAGGTCGCGCAGCGCATCGCCGGGCGCGCGCAGGTGGTGTTCGTCACCGCCTACGGCGACCACGCGCTGGCCGCCTTCGACGCCGGTGCGGTCGACTACGTGCTGAAGCCGGTCGAGGTCGCGCGCCTGGACCAGGCGCTCGAACGCATCAAGGCGCGTCTGGCCCTGCCGGTGGGCACGGCCACCGACCTGCAGCAGTTGCTGAACCAGCTCGCCGGCCAGGTGCGCAAGCCGGTGCCGCTGGAGGTTCTGCAGGCCGGCGTCGGCAAGGAGGTGCGGCTGGTGCGCGTCGACGACGTCGTGTATTTCGAATCCGACACGCGCTACACGCGCGTCGTCTATGCCGGCGACGAGGGCGATGCCGAGGTGCTGATCCGCACGCCGCTGAAGGAGCTGCTCGCGCAGCTCGACCCGGCGCGCTTCTGGCAGGTGCACCGCTCGGTCATCGTGAACCAGCGCCACATCGCCGCGGCGGTGCGCATCGACGAAGGCAACATGGTGCTGAGTCTGCGCGGCCGTGCCGAGAAGCTGCCGGTGTCGCGGCACTTCCAGGGACTGTTCAAAGGGCAGTAAGCTGCGGGTCTGCCAAGTCGGCAAGCTTGATCACCGCTGAGACGCTGCACGCATGACCGCACCCTTACCCCCCATTCCGCACTTCGACCTCTTCTATCGCCACGACGCGCTGACCCGACTGCTGTTCGACTTCGCCGATGCCTACCCCGAGCTGGTCTCGGTGGCGTCCATCGGCAAAAGCTTCGAAGGCCGCGACATCTGGGTCGCGACGCTGACCAATGCCGCCACCGGCCCGCACGACGACAAACCCGCGTTCTGGGCCGACGGCAACATCCACGCCGCCGAGCTGACCGCGAGCACCGCGGTGCTGTACTACCTGCACCAGCTCGTCACCCGCTTCGGCACCGACCCCCAGGTCACGCAGCTGCTGAACACGCGCACGCTGTACCTGTGCCCGCGCCTGAACCCCGACGGTGCCGAGCTCGCGCTGGCCGACAAGCCGCGCCACATCCGCTCGAGCACGCGGCGCTACCCGTTCGACGAGGAGCCGGTCGAAGGCCTGACGATCGAAGACGTCGACGGCGACGGCCGCGTGCTCTTCATGCGCGTGCCCGACCCGCACGGCTCGCACAAGAAGCACGCGACCGAACCGCGCCTGATGGTGCCGCGCACGCCGGGCGAGTTCGGCGGCGAGTACTACCGGCTGATGCCCGAAGGCCTGCTGACTCACTACGACGGCCTGACGATCAACGTCAACAAGGACCCGGAGGGCCTGGACCTGAACCGCAACTTCCCGGCCTTCTGGCGCCAGGAGCACGAGCAGGTCGGTGCCGGCGAGTACCCGACCAGCGAGCCCGAGGTGAAGGCCATGGTCGACTTCGTGGTCGCGCACCGCAACATCGGCGCGGCCATCAGCTATCACACGCACAGCGGCGTGATCCTGCGGCCCATGGGCACGATGAGCGACGACGACATGATCCCCGAGGACCTGTGGTCGATCAAGCGCTTCAGCGCCCTCGGCAGCGAGCTCACCGGCTACCCGGCGGTGAGCATCTGGCACGACTTCAAATACCACCCGAAGGAGATGATCGGCGGCACCCAGGACTGGCTCTACGAGCACCTGGGCGCGCTGTTCTGGGTCGTCGAGCTGTGGGCGCCGAACAAGGCCGCGGGCATCAAGGACTACAAGTGGATCGACTGGTACCGCGAGCACCCGCCCGAAGACGACCTGAAGCTGCTGAAGTGGAGTGACGAGCACTGCAACGGCCTGGCCCACGTCGACTGGAAGCCCTTCATGCACCCGCAGCTCGGCGCGGTCGAGATCGGCGGCTGGGACAAGCTCAACTTCTGGCGCAACCCGCCGCCGCATTTGCGCGAGAAGGAGGTCGAGCGCTTCCCGGCCTGGATGAACCAGATCGCGCTGAGCCTGCCCAAGCTCGAGCTGCTGCGCACCGAGGTGCGCGCGCTCGGGCCTGACACCTGGCGCATCCGCTTCGCGGTCGGCAACAGCGGCTGGCTGCCCGCCTACGTGACCAAGCGCGCGCTGGCGCGCAAGACGGTGCGCGGCGTGATCTTCGAGATCCACCTGCCGCCGGGCGATGCGAGCGTTTCGCTGGTCAGCGGGAAGGAGCGCATCGAAGGCCCGCAGCTCGAAGGGCACGCGCCGAAGGCGTCGCTGCAGGCTTTTTTGCCGAACCGCGAGGTGACAGGCGACCGCGCCGTGGTCGAGTGGGTGGTGCGTGCACCCAAGGGCACGCCGCTGGCGTTGACGGCACGGGCCGATCGCGCCGGCGTGGTGCGCACGCAAGTCAGCCTGGACTGATCCGTCGGTCCCGGCGCATCAGGTACATCCCATGAAACCTTCCACCTTCCTCGCGTGCGCGCTGGCCCTGGCGACGCCCGCGGCCTGGGCGCTCAGCGTCGACGCCAAGGCACTCGCCCGCTACGATGGCAGCTACGTCGTGTGCGAGGCGACGTTCCCCGAGATGCGGGGCCACCGCGACGAGGCGTACCTGAGTCTCTGGCGCGCGAAGGCCGATGCGGCCAACCGTGCGCAGCTCGCCGACGTCCGCAAGGGCGCGGCCTATCGGGCCGAACGTGCGCGCCTCGCGCAGACGAGCGTGAAGGCATCGGCAGCGGCGGCGTCCAGTCCGATCAAGCAGGAATGCCAGGCGCTGTGGGGCGAGGCCCAGCGAACGCTCAACGCCGGCAAACGCTAGACGACCATGCCGCGCAACATCGAGATCAAGGCGCGCATCGACAGCGTCGCCGCGCTGGCGGCCAGGGCTGCCGCGATCGCAACGCAAGGCCCGGTCGAGATCGACCAGGACGACACCTTCTTTCGCTGCGAGACCGGGCGCTTGAAGCTGCGGGCCTTCTCGGCCACGGAAGGCGAGCTGATCTTCTACCGCCGCGCCGATGCGCAAGGCCCCAAGGAGTCGTTCTACGTGCGCACCCCCACGTCGACGCCCGACAGCCTGCGCGAGTGCCTGGGCCTCGCGTACGGCCGGGTCGGCCGGGTCGTGAAGCACCGCACCCTGTACCTCGTGGGCCGAACGCGCGTGCACCTCGATCAGGTCGAGGGTCTGGGGCACTTCATGGAGTTGGAAGTCGTTCTGGGCGAGACCGAGCCGGTCGAGGTCGGCGTCGCAGAGGCCCACGCGCTGATGGCCACGCTCGGAGTCCAGCCGTCGCAGCTCGTCGAAACGGCCTATGTCGACCTGCTCGCTGCTGCAGGCCGCTGACGCCCGAGTGAGGCAGCGTCCCGGGCCGTGGTTGGCGCTCGGTGGGGTCGCTCTGCTGCAGGCCTGCGTGTACGTGCCCAGAACGACCCAGGTCTTCGACCGCGACTGCGGGGTGTTCGCGAACCACATGGTGCTGGAAGAAGTCCAGGTGGCGGCGATAGGAGGCTGCGCCAACCAGGGCTGTGTCGCGCTGGTCGTGGGCGCCAGTGTCGTCACGGCCGCGTCGGTCATCATCTCGGGGAGCATCGTGGTGACTGGCAATGTGGCCTACTGGTTCGAGCGCAAGACCCAGTGCCCCGCGCTGCCCTGACGACTTGAAATATGCTGTCGAGCTGTCCTGCCGAGTGAGTTGCCACATCAGGGGAAGCCAGTCATGAGCGACAAGACCGCACCGTCGGAGTACCTCGTCATCTCGCGCGGGCAATGGGACAGCGAGCTTGCGCCGCAGACCATCCAAGAGGCGATCGACAGCTTTTACGTCTGGCACGACCGGCTCGTGAAAGAGGGCAGGATGAAGGTGGGCCAGCGCCTCGCGCGCGAGGCCCGCATGGTCTCGAGACACAGCATCACGGACGGTCCGTTCACCGAGGCCAAGGAAGTCATCGGCGGCTACTGGCACATCCTCGCGCGCAGCCTCGACGAGGCGGCGCAGCTGGTGGCGCAGAACCCGTGCCTGGCCTGCGGCCTGAGTTACGAGGTGCGGCCGATCGAGCCCGCGCGTGCCAGCGCGTTCGTGGCCAGCAACGAAACCCCAAGCCGAGGCTGAACCATGCACGATCTCGAATCGCTTCAGACCCTGCTCGCACCGCTGTTCCCGGGGCTGATGGGCGTGCAACTCGTCGAGGTGACGCCAGAACGCGTCGTCGCCACGCTGCAGGTGCGGCCGGACCTCTGCACCAGCGGCGGCATCCTGCACGGCGGCGCGGCCATGGCCTTCGCCGACACGCTGGGCGCCGTGGGCACGGTGATCAACCTGGCCGCGGGCAAGCGCACGACGACCACCGACTCGAGCACGAAATTCATCGCCGGCGCGCGCGTGGACACGGTCGTCACCGGCGAGTGCCTGGCGCTGCACCGCGGCCGCACCACCCAGGTCTGGCAGACCTCGATCAGGACCGCCGACGGCAAGCTGTGCGCGGTCGTCACGCAGACCCAGCTCGTGCTGGATTGAAGACGCCTCGGAGAAAACACCATGGCCATACCCGCCCCCCACCCCTCCCTGCTGGTCTCGTGCGGCGTGGTGGCGCTCGTCGCATGGCGCTTGTATGCGCGCGTGCGCCGGATGATCGGGCGCCAGCGGCTGTCGCGGGTGCGGCCGTGGGTCACGGTCGTGCTGTTCCCGGTGCTCGTCTTGGTGTTGTCGTTGAGCTCGCTCGCCCACCCGGCCCATGCCGTCACGCTGCTGGCCGGGGTCGCACTGGGGGTCGGCTTGGGCGTGTACGGGCTGCGCCTGACGCGGTTCGAGCAGACACCGCAAGGGCTGTTCTACACGCCCAGCGCCCACCTGGGCATCGCGCTGTCGCTGCTGCTGTTCGGTCGCGTCGCCTACCGCCTGGCGCAGGTCTATCTGCTCGCCTCGTCGACGGCGGCCACGCCGGCAGACTTCGTGCGCAGCCCGCTGACGCTGGCGATCTTCGGCACGCTGGCGGGCTACTACACGGCGTATGCGATCGGCCTGCTGCGCTGGCGGCATCGCGTGAGCACGCTGGGCGTGACGGTCGCCCCCGAGCCCGCGCCCGCAGCGCAAGGCGCCGAGCCGCCACCGGCCTGAGCCAGCGGCGGCCGCGCGTCAACCCAGCTCGGAACTCGACGCCGCGCGCGGCAGCACCGGCGCTTCGCTCATGGCCTCGCGCCACACCTTCTTCGGCACGAAGGTGCGCAGCTGCTCGATCGCCCGGTCCATCAGCAGCGGGTGCAGTTCGTGCGCGATGCCGGGCAGCACGTCGGCGGTGACGTCGGCGCCCAGCGCGACCAGCGTCTGCGCCGAATCGACCGCGGCCGCGGCCGGGATCACGGTGTCGGCCATGCCGTGGAACAGGTGCACCGTCGTGTCGGTTGGCACGTGCGTCGGCGCCTGGCCGTGGCGCCCCGAGAACGCGAGCACGCGGCCGGCGAGCCGGGGCTCGGCCTGCACTGCTTCGAGCGCCATCACCGCGCCCTGCGAGAAGCCGGCCAGCGCGGTGCGCTCCCACGGCATCTCGAAGCGCACCTGCAGCGCCCGCACGGTCGCGATGAACCCGGGCAGCGCGGCCTGGATGCGGGCCGGGCGGTTGGCTTCGTCGACGAGGCGGATCGAGAACCACTGCCGGCCGGTCGTGTCGCCGGCCACTGCGTCGAAGGCGTCGGGCGCGTTCAGGCACAGCACGGCCGCCTGCGGGTACTCGACCGCGAGGCGGCGCGCGAGCGGCGCCATGTGCTCGGCGTTCGCGCCGACGCCGTGGAACAGCAGGTAGAGCAGATCGGGGGCGCCCTGTTCGGGCAGGCGGGCGAGGGCAGAGGTGTTCATCGCGGCGTGCGTGGAAATGAGGTGACAGGGGCCAAGTGGACCACGTTGAGGCCGTGTCGTCAGTGGGGGTCGATGATGGCCGTCTTCGCCGCTTTCAGTGGCGGACCCAGGCCAAGGCCCAGGGCCACCGCGCAGGTCGCGCCATGCGGCCGCTCATCACGTCGGACGGCGTTCCGCCAGCGACCACGCCACGGCGCGCCGCGCCAGCGATGCCGTGGCGTCGATCACCGGCACCGGCGCGTTCGACGCACCCAGCACCAGCGGCACTTCGGTGCATCCGAGCACGAGCGCCTGGGCGCCGCGCCGCGCCAGGGCCTGCGCTGCGGCGCCCAGGAGTTCAGCGCCGCGATCGAGTTCACCCGCCTTGACCGCCCGGATGCCGGGCATCACCCAGTCCCGCATTTCGTGGGCCGTCGGCAGCGCCCAACGCACTTGCGGCGTGCGGTTCATGTAAAGGCCCGACGCCAGCGTGGCGTCGGTGCACAGCAGCCCGATCGTCCCGCCTCCGCCCACGGTGGCGACGGCGTCTGCCAGTGCCGCGTCCACCAGGTGCAGCATCGGCAAGCCGAGCGTGCGCTGGATGTCGTCGAACCACAGGTGCGCGGTGTTGCACGGGATGACCACCAGCGAGGCACCCGCGCGCACCAGGCGCCGGCCGCTGGCGATCATCGCGGCCAGCGGCGACACGCCGTCGCCTCGGAACGCGGCCGCGCGGTCAGGCACCTGGGGAATCGAGCTGACGAGCATGGGCACGTGGTCCTGGTCCGTGTCGGCGGGCGTCGCGGCCAGCACCTTGTGCATGAAATCGATCGTCGCCAGCGGCCCCATGCCGCCCAGCACGCCGATCAGGCCGCGCGTCTCGTCGCCGGTGCTCATGTCGCCGGCTTGTCGGACAGGTTCTTCAGATTGTCCTGAAGCTCCTTGCTCATCGGCGCGTTCAGGTTGATGCCCTTGGGCGGGATCGGCGACTGGAACCACTTCGTGTAGAGCCTGGTGAACTCGCCGCTCCTGATCAGCTCGGCGATCGTGTCGTCGACCAGCTTCTTGAACGCCGGGTCGTCCTTGCGCAGCATGATCGCGTAGGGCTCGACCTGGATCGCCTCGCCCACCACGTCGAATTCAGCCGGGTTGCCGGCGCTGGCCTTCAGCCCGTACAGCAGGATGTCGTCCATCGCGAACGCGAGTGCGCGGCCGGTCTGCACCAGCAGTGCCGACTCCGCATGATCCTTCGCGCCGGCGAGCTCGATGCCGAGCTTCTTCTCCTCGTTCAGGTTGCGAATCACGCGGAAGTTGGTCGTGCCCGTCGTCGAGACCACGGTCTTGCCCTTCAGGTCGTCGAGCGATTTCACCGGCGCGCCGGCCTTCACCAGGAAGCGCGTGCCGGTGTAGAAGTAGTTGGTCGCGAACGCGACCTGCTTCTGCCGATCGCTGTTGTTGGTGGTGGAGCCGCACTCGATGTCTATCGTGCCGTTCTGCAGCAGCGGGATGCGGTTCGCCGACGTCACGGCCTGGGTCTGCACCTTCAGGTCCTTGCGGCCGATGACTTTCTTCACCTGGTCGACGATCCTGCCGCAGATCTCCCAGCCAAAGCCGGTGGGCTGCGCTTTCTCGTCGAGGTACGAGAATGGAATCGACGACTCTCGGTAGGCCACCGTGAAGCTGCCGCTGGCCTTGACCTTGTCCAGCGTCGTGGTCGGTTGTGCCATCGCCTCAGGCAACGCGAATGCGATGAGAGAAGCCAAGAGAGAAGCCAAGAGAGAAGCCGTCGTGAGGGCAGTGGTGCGCATCGTGTGTTCCTTGATGAAGAGTCGCCGGCCGCCATGTGGCCATCGGTCGGAGTGGGGCGGATTCTGGTCGGCGCGACGCGGCCTGTCGCATCGGAAGTTCGGGGTGAGCCATAAGCTAAGCTGATACTTCGCGGGCGCCGACCCGGTCTTCGCGACCCCAAGGAACGACGATGCGACTCAAGCACATCGAGGTCTTCAACGCGATCATGCTGACCGGCAGCGTCAGCGGTGCCGCGCGTCTGCTGCACGTGACCCAGCCGGCGGTGACCCAGACCTTGCAGCACGCCGAGCTGCAGCTGGGCTACGTGTTGTTCACGCGGCAGCGCAGCCGGCTGGTGCCGACCAGCGAAGCGCAGGCCCTCTACCCCGAGGTGCAGAAGCTCGTCTCGCAGCTGGAGTCGGTCCGGCGTCTGGCCGGCGGGCTGCGCGCCGGCCAGCGCAAGGAGCTGCGCCTGCTGATCGTGCCGTCGCTGGCGGTGCGCGCGTTGCCCGACGCGCTGAGGCAGTTCCGTCGCCGCCACCCGAACGTGGCGGTGTCGGTCCGCACGCTGCATTCGCACGAGATCACGCAGGCGATCGCATTGCGCGAAGGCGATGTGGGCATCGTCTACGGCGCCAGCCGGCACCCGGCGGTTCAGCAGGTCGCCGTCGCCACCGGGCGGCTGGTCTGCGTGTCGCTGCGGCCCGCGCGCGGCGCCGATCGACGCACGACGGTGGAGCTGGCCGACCTGATGCGCAGCGGCTTCATCCGCATCGACGAGCGCGACCCTCTCGGGGCCATGCTCGCCGAGCAGTGCGTGCGGCTCGGTCTCGAACCCATGGGCGGGCTGACCGCGCAGACGCACCATATCGCGATGGTGCTGGCCGAGCAGGGATTCGGGCCGGCCATCATCGATTCGTTCACCGCGGCGGCCACCACCAGCAATGCGCTGGAAGTGCGCACGCTGCTGCCTGAAGTGCGCGTGAGCGTTCAGGCGCTGCTGCCGCAAGGCGAACGCTCGCCGCAGCCGGCGGCCGATCTGATCGAGGCTTTCAGCGACATTGCCGGGGCGGTGGCGGGCTGAGCCGCCTGGCAGCGTGCGGCGATGCCGCGGAAATGCCGCAGAATCGGCGCGCCCCCTGCACGGGGGCCCATTTGATCAGGAGACCGCGTGGAGCTTTCCGTCAACGGCCAGACACGCACCCTCGATGACGCCGCGGTCGACCCGGGCATGCCGCTGCTGTGGGTGCTGCGCGACGTGCTCAACCTGACCGGCACCAAGTTCGGCTGCGGCGTGGCGGCCTGCGGCGCCTGCACCGTGCTCGTCGACGGCCAGGCGGTGCGCTCGTGCGTCACGCCGTTGTCGGCGGTGGCCGGCAAGCCGGTGCGCACGATCGAGGCGCTGGGCACGCTCGACAAGCCGCACGCCCTGCAGGCGGCCTGGGTCGCGCACCAGGTGCCGCAGTGCGGCTACTGCCAGAGCGGCATGCTGATGGCCGCGGCGGCATTGCTCGCGAAGAACCCCAACCCGAGCGACGCCGACATCGCCGCGGCCATCACCAACCTCTGTCGCTGCGGCACCTACCCGCGCATCCGCGACGCGATCAAGACCGCGGCCGCTGCGCTGCGGACCAAGACATGAAACGGCGCGCACTGATCCTCAGCGGACTCGGCGCCGGCGCCGCGCTGGTCGTCGGCTGGGGGCTGATGCCACCGCGCAGCCGCCAGGGCAGCGCCGACACGCTGCCGGTGGTGGGTGGCGAGATCGGTCTGAACGGCTGGATCAAGGTCGCCGCCGACGGTCAGGTGCTGCTCGCGATGAACCGCAGCGAGATGGGCCAGGGCGTGCACACCGCGTTGGCGATGCTGGTCGCCGACGAGCTCGACATCTCGCTCGCCAAATTGCGCCTGATCCAGGCCGGCCCCGACAAGCTCTACGGCAACGTCGCTGGCTTCATCGGTGCGCTGCCCTTCCACCCCAGCGACAGCGAGCCCGGCCGCGAGACGCGCACCGTGAAGACCGGCCAATGGCTGGTCGCCAAGCTCGCGCGCGAGCTCGGCATCAACATGACCGGCGGCTCCTCCAGCGTCGCCGACGCGTGGGACGTGCTGCGCCTGGCCGCGGCGACGGCGCGCGCGCAGCTGCTGGGCGCCGCGTCGCTGCGCTGGAAGCTGCCGGTGGACGAGCTCGTCATCACCGACGGTATCGTCAGTCACGGGTCTGGCCCGAGCGCGCACTTCGGCGAGTTCGCGAAGGCCGCGGCGGTGACGCCGGTCAGCAGCGTCACGGTCAAGGACGCGAAGGACTGGAAGCTGATCGGCACGCCGGCGCCGCGCATCGACGTGGTCGCCAAGACCAACGGCACGGCGACCTTCGGCATCGACGTGCGCCTGCCCGACATGGTCTATGCGGTCGTGCGCCACGCGCCCATGCTGGGCGGCAGCCCGGGTGCGACGAACGCGGACGCGGCGATGAAGCTCGCCGGCGTCGAGCGGGTCGTGCGACTCGGCAGCTATGCCGGGTCGATCGCAGCGCTGGCCGTCGTCGGCCGCAGCTATTGGCATGCGAAGCGCGGCGCCGATGCGTTGCAGGTGGACTGGCAGGCGCCGCCGGCGGGCGTGCTGGACAGCGGCGCGATCATGCAGTCGCTGGAAGCTGCCGCGCACGCCGCGGCCAAGGACCAGGGCGGCTTCGCGTTCTACAGCCGGGGTGACGTGCCGGCTGCCGGCAAGACCGCGTCGCGCCACGTCGAGCAGGTCTACCGCGCGCCGTATCTGGCGCACGCCCCGATGGAGCCGATCAACTGCACCGCGCGCATCACCGGCGAGGGCGGGGCGCGGCGCGTCGAGGTCTGGGCGCCGACGCAGATGCCGGGCGCGGCGCGTGCGGTCGCGGCGCGCGCCGCGGGCGTGCACGAGGACGCGGTGACCGTGCACGTGACCTACCTCGGTGGCGGCTTCGGCCGGCGCCTCGATGTCGACTTCGTCGGCCAGGCGGTGCGCGTCGCGGTCGAGACCCAGGGCCGGCCGGTGCAGCTGATCTGGCCGCGCGAAGAAGACCTCACGCACGATTTCTACCGCCCCGCCGGCGTGGCCGTGATGCAGGCAAGCCTCGATGCGCAAGGCCAGCCGACCAGCCTGGCGATCACCAGCGCCGGCGACGCGATCACGCCGCGCTGGATGGAGCGCGCGATCCCGCTGCTCGCCGGCCCGATCGACACGCCCGACAAGACCACGAGCGAAGGGCTGTTCGACCTGCCCTACGGCGTGCCGAACCAGCGCATCGCGCACGTGGCCACGCACAGCGGGGTGCCGGTCGGGTTCTGGCGCTCGGTCGGCCATTCGCACAACGCCTTCTTCTCGGAGTGCTTCATCGACGAGCTCGCGTTCGAGGCCAAGGTGGACCCGGTCGCGTTCCGCCTGGGCCTGCTGAAAGACGCGCCGCGCCACGCCGCGGTGCTCAAACTCGCGGCTGACAAGGCCGGCTGGGGCACGCCGCTGCCGGCCGGGCGCGCGCGTGGCATCGCGCTGCACGAGAGCTTCGGCAGCATCGTCGCGCAGGTCGTCGAGGTCTCGCTGCCGAATGGACCACAGAGCGGCCGGCCGCGCGTGCACCGCGTCGTCTGCGCGGCCGACGTGGGCGTCGTCGTGAACCCCGGCATCGTCGCGCAGCAGATCGAAGGTGCGGTGGTCTTCGGCCTGAGCGCGGCGCTGTTCGGCCGCATCGACATCGCCGCCGGCGCCGTCAGGCAGCGCAACTTCCCCGACTACCCGCTGCTGACGCTGGCCGACACGCCGCGCATCGAAACCCACCTGGTCCCGAGCACGCGCGCGCCCAGCGGCGTGGGCGAGCCCGGCACGCCGCCGGTCGCGCCGGCGCTGGCCAACGCGATGTTCGCGTTGACGGGGCAGCGCCTGCGTGAGCTGCCGTTGACGCTCTAGGCGCGGGCCTCGAACACCAGGTTGAACGGCGTCTCGGTGGCGCGCCGGAAGCGGCCGAAGCCGCCTTTGCCGACGACTGAGCGCAGCCGGCCTTCGCCGGCCTGCGCGCCCAGGCACATCGCACCGTCCTGCGCGCGAGAGGCCGGCGTGCAGATGCAGGTCGAGGCCGAGTAGAAGATGCGACCGACCGGGTTCAGGTTGTCCTCGAGCCGGTCGTTCGCGAAGGGCTCGACGATGAGCCAGGTGCCGTCGGGCTTGAGCGCCTGCTTCACGTGGCGCGACGCACCGACCGGGTCACCCATGTCGTGCAGGCAGTCGAAGACGGCAACCAAGTCGTAGTCGCGGCCCGGGAAGTCCTGTGCCCGCGCCACCTCGAAGCGGGCGTTGTCGGCGACGCCGGCCTTCGCGGCCGCCTCACGCGCGCGGCGTATCGACGGCTCGTGGTAGTCGAAGCCGATGAACTGCGAGTTCGGATAGGCCTGCGCCATCAGGATGGTCGAGGCGCCGTGGCCGCAGCCGACGTCGGCGACGCTCGCGCCAGTCTTCAGCTTGGCGTCGACGCCGTCCAGCGCCGGGATCCAGCTGCTCACCAGGTTGGCCGCGTAGCCGGGGCGAAAGAAGCGCTCGGTGCCGTTGAACAGCGCCGGGTGATGCTCGTGCCAGCCCATGCCCTGGCCGCTGCGAAAGGCCTCGACCAGCTGCGGCACGGCAGCGAACATCGCGATCGCGACCTGGAACGCGCCGGGAATGAAGGCCGGGCTGCCTTCGACCGCGAGCGCCAGCGCCTGCTCCTCGCTGAGGCTGAACTTGTGGGTCGTGGCGTCGTAGCTGGCGTAGCCGCTGGCGGCCTGGGCCGACAACCATTCGAGCACGTAGCGCGTGTCGCAGCCGGTTTTCGCGGCCAGCGACTCGGCCGCCATCGGCTCTTCGGCGAGCGCCTTGTACAGGCCGAGCTGGTCGCCGATCACGACCGTGCTGGCATGCGCGACGGCACCCATGTCGCGCACGAAATTGTTCATGAAGTCGTTGAGCTTCGCTTCGTCGATGGCCATGTCGAGTCTCCCGAGGAGCGGTTCGCGAGGCGCAACGGATTCGGCGGCGAACCGGCCCGCGCCTCGCAGCGGTACCGCGCCACCGGTGAAGGTGTTCAGTCCAGTATCGGCGCTGGCGCGCCGGAATGACAGCCGAACTCCGGTTTGGCGACGACCGCCCGTCAGGCGGGTGCGCGGACGCCCCCGCGGTGGCCGACGTGGCGCGCCAGCGAGCTGCGCAACGTGGACGCGTCGACCGGTTTGGTCAGGAAGTCGTCCATGCCGCAAGCCAGCGCCTCGTCGCGTTCCGAGACCAGCGCGGCGGCGGTCAGCGCGATGATGGGGAGCTGCTGCGGTGGATAGTGGCAGCGCAGCTCGCGCGCGGCTTCGTGGCCGCTCATCACGGGCATCTGCACGTCCATCAGCACCGCATCGAACGGGTCGCCGGCGTGCACCGCCGCATGCACGGCCTGGATCGCCATGCGACCGTCGAAGGCCTGCGCCACCCGCAGGCCCCAGTGCTCGAGCATCGCCACCGCGATCATCATGTTGACCGGGTTGTCCTCGACCATCAGCACGTGCGCGTGCTGCAGCCGCTGCAGGTCGCTGGCCTCGGTGCTGGCGACCGGGGCGGCCGCCGCGCTGGCGGGCAACGGCAGCTCGGCCCAGAAGGTGCTGCCGTGGCCGGGCACGCTGTCCAGGCCGACCAGCCCGCCCATCAGCTGCGCCAGGTCGCGGCAGATCGACAGGCCCAGACCGGTGCCGCCGAAGCGCCGTGTGGTCGAGCTGTCGCCCTGCGAGAACGGCGTGAACAGCCGCGCGCGCGTCTCGGCCGGCACGCCGGGGCCGGTGTCGGACACCGCGAGCCGCACCCGGCCCCCGGCCGTCGGTGCGGCCTCGATGCGCACGTGGCCGCGCTGCGTAAACTTGAGCGCGTTGGTGACGAAGTTCGACAGGATCTGCCGCACCCGCACCGGGTCGCCGCGCACCGTGACCGGCAGTGCGTCGTCCAGCGTCAGCTGCAGGGCGAGGCCCTTGACCTCGGCCAGCGAGCGGTAGGCGTGGTGCACCGCGTGCAGCGCGTCGTGCAGGTTGAAGGGGGTGTCCTCGAGCGCGAGCCGGCCGGCTTCGATCTTCGAGAAATCGAGGATGTCGGACATGATCCCGGCCAGGCTTTGCGCGCTGTCGACGATCTGGCCGAGGTATTCCTGGCGCCGCACGACGTCGACGTCGTCGCGCATCGCCAGCCGTGCCAGGCCGAGCAGGCCGTTGAGCGGGGTGCGGATCTCGTGGCTGGTGTTGGCGAGGAAGGCGCTCTTGGCCTGGCTCGCCGCCTCGGCCGCGTCGCGCGCGGCGGCCAGCGCGTCGTCGAGGCGGCGGCGCTCGGTCACGTCCTCGGCGATCCAGATCGTGCCGCCGTGGTTCGGGTCGTTCGCGTCCACGGCTTGCGCCAGCAGCCGGCACAGGAAGGAGCTGTCGTCGCGGCGGCGCATGCGCCGCTCGACCTCGAAGGGCTTGCCCGCCGTCAGCAGCGGCGCGGCGAGCAGGCCGACCTCGGCGTAGTCATCGGGGCTGCTCCAGACCGCGGAGCCCGGCTGGCCGCGCAGGCTGCCGTGCGGCCAGCCGAACATCTGCTCGAAGTAGGGGTTGGCCTCGATGAAGACGCGGTCGCGCGTGAAGGCGATGCCGATCGACGCGTGTTCGAGGATGGCCGAGTGCTGGCGGCGCGTGTGCTCGCTCTCGGTCACGTCGTGCGCGTTGACGACGAGGTAGTCGCGCTGGTCCATCACGAAGCGGCCGGCGGCCAGCTGCATCGAGACCAGTGCGCCCGACTTGGCGACGAACACCGCGGGCAGGTCGACGACCGTGCCGTCGCGCTCGAGCACCGTCATCAGGTGGTCGGCCGTGCGCTGGTCGTGCCACAGGCCGAGCTCGGCCGCGGTGCGGCCGACGACCTCTTCCGAACTGAAGCCGGTCAGGCGGCAGAACGCCGGGTTCACCATCGCGTAGCGGCCGCTCGCCATCTCGGTCAGCGCGATGCAGTCCGGGCTGTTCGCGAACAGGTGCGACAACATCGCCTCCGAGCGCCGCAGCGCGCTCTCGGCGGCGATGCGCGCGCTGATGTCGAACATGATCGCGAGGTTGGCCGGGCCGCTCGCGGTGTCGACGCGTACCGCGGTGGCCTGCACGCTGAGCGGCCGGCCGTCGAGCGCGCGCACCATGTAGTCGCCCACCGGCAGGCCGCCGCCGACGTCCATGCGGTCGAGCTGGGCGATGCGCTCCAGCACGCGGTCGCGCGCGACCCCGGGCGGGAACAGCTGGACCACGTTGAAGCCGTTCATCGCCGCAGCATTGGAGAAGCCGAACAGCCGCGCCGCCGCCTCGTTGGCGTCGAACACGATGCCGCGCCGGTGCAGGAACAGCGGCGACGGCGAGCGCGTGAACAGCTCGCGGTAGCGCGTCTCGCTGGCGGCCACGGCGCGCTGCGTGCGCACCTCGTCGGTCACGTCGCGGGCCACGCCCCAGTAGCCGGTGAAGATGCCGCCGGCGTCGAACTGGGGTTCGCCGCTGAGGCTGACGCTGCGCCATTGGCCGCCGGCATCGCGCAGCCGCGCGAGCAGGCCCTTGAACGGGCGGTGCGCTTCCAGCTGCGCGCGGTGGGCGTCGAGCTGGTCGTCGTCCAGTCCCATCTCGGCGAGCTGCCAGGGCTTGCGCTGCGCCACGCCGGGGCCGCTGGCGGTGGGCACCGAGACGTGGGTGAAGCGGAAGTGCGCGTCCTGTTCCCAGTACCAGTCGGCGGCGATGCGCAGCAGGCCGCGAAAGCGTTGCTCGCGCTGGGCTGCGGCCTGCAGGTAGTGGTCGAGCACGCGCGCGATCACGCCGCCGCCGACCGCGGCGCAGACGATCACCAGCCACTGGAACATCAGCACCACGATCAGCGGGGTGAGTTCCGCCGGCGGGGCGACGGTCGGTGCCGGCACGAGGCCGCTCGCTTCGAGCCCGGCCAGACCCGCCATCAGCAGGATGGCTGCGACGCCCAGCAGCACGCTGACGCGCAGCCGCGTGATCGCACCGACCACGCAGACGATCAGCGCGCAGAAACCGAGCGCCGGGCTGCGCACGCCTTCGTTGACGGCGATGCTGACGCCGGCCGACAGCCCCATCGCGAGCAACGCGACCAGGCTCAGCGCGAGCGTCATCCGGAAGCGGGGGGCGGCGCTGGCGCGCACCGCGAAGCTGCACAGCGCCGCAAAGATCCCGAGGCTGCCGACCAGCAGCATCCGGGTGACGAGCGGCAGGCCCGCCGGCAGCGCGGACAAGATCAAGGCACACAACAGCGCCGCGGTGGCGGTCGTGCCGAAGAAGAAGCGCCCGATCAGCCGTGCGGCGGATTCGGGCAGTTCAGCGTCGGCCATGCGAGGGGCAGCTGTCGCCATGCGTTGTCGTTTTCCCAGGGATTCCGCGGGCCTCTGCGGGCCGCTGGCGTGGGCCCATGGCGAGAGTCCCGGGCGCGTTCGAATCGCCCGATGCTACAACTTCGCTGCCGGCGCAGGGCCGGCTCAGGCTCCGTGCCGCGCCTGATTCAGTTCGTCGCGCGTGGCCGAGGCGGCGCGCCGCGCGGCCTCGGCGAAGTTGTCGCCACGGCTCGCGTAGAGCACGGCGCGCGACGAACTCACGATGATGGGTGCGACCGTGCGCCCGCCTTCGGAGCGCCAGCCGGCACGCACCGTCGCCGCGGCATCGCCGCCCTGCGCGCCGATGCCGGGAATCAATAACGGCAGCGTCGGTGCGAGCGCACGCACGCGTTCGATCTCGTCGGGGTAGGTCGCGCCGACGACCAGCGCGAGCTGGCCGCTGCGGTTCCATTCGCCTTGCGCGAGGCGGGCGATGTGCTCGAACACCTTGTCGCCGTTGTGCAGGGTCTGCGCCTGCAGGTCGGAGCCGCCCGGGTTGGAGGTGCGGCACAGCAGGATCGCGCCTTTGCCGTCGTAGCGCAGGTAGGGCTCGATCGAATCGAAGCCCATGAAGGGCGACAGCGTCACCGCATCGGCCCGGTAGCGTTCGAAGACCTCGTGCGCGTACTGCTCGGCGGTGCTGCCGATGTCGCCGCGCTTCGCGTCCAGGATCACCGGCACCTCGGGCGCGACCGCGTGGATGTGCGCGATCAGGCGCTCGAGCTGGTCTTCGGCGCGCTGCGCGGCGAAATAGGCGATCTGCGGCTTGAACGCGATCACCAGGTCTTTGGTCGCGTCGACGATGGTCGCGCAGAAATCGAAGATGCGCGAGGCGTCGTCCTTCCACGAGCCGGGGAACTTGCTCGGGTCGGGGTCCAGCCCGACGCAGAGCACGGAGTCGTTCAGCGTTTCGGCGCGGGCCAGTTGAGCGGTGAAGTTCATGCGCGGTGCGTCTGGTTCAAGGGATGCGACGCGCCAGTGGCGCGGCGTGGCCGGTGTAGCTGCCCGGCGTCATCGCGAGCAGGCGGTCGCGCTCGGCGGCCGGTATCTCCAGCGTCTGGATGAACTCGCGAATCGCCTCGCGCGTGATGGTCTTGCCGCGCGTCAGCGCCTTCAGGCGCTCGTAGGGGTTCGGCAGGTTGTAGCGCCGCATCACGGTCTGGATCGGTTCGGCCAGCACTTCCCACGCGCTGTCGAGGTCGGCGGCGAGCGCCTCGGTGTTGACTTCGAGCTTCTCGAGGCCGCGCAGCAGCGAGTCGTAGCCCAGCACCGCGTAGCCCAGCGCGACGCCCATGTTGCGCAGCACCGTGCTGTCGGTCAGGTCGCGCTGCCAGCGCGAGATCGGCAGCTTCTGGCTCAGGTGCGTCAGCAGCGCGTTGGCCAGACCGAAGTTGCCCTCGGCATTCTCGAAGTCGATCGGGTTGACCTTGTGCGGCATCGTCGACGAACCGATCTCGCCTTCTTTCGTGCGCTGCTTGAAATAGCCCAGGCTGATGTAGCCCCACACATCGCGCGACCAGTCGATCAGGATGGTGTTGGTGCGCGTGACCGCATCGAACAGCTCGGCCATGCAGTCGTGCGGCTCGATCTGGATCGTGTACGGGTTGAACGTCAGGCCCAGCTGCTTCTCGACGACGCGGCGTGCGAACGCCTCCCAGTCGTGGTCGGGGTAGGCGGCGAGGTGGGCGTTGTAGTTGCCGACCGCGCCGTTCATCTTCGCGAGCAGCTTCACGTCGGCGATGCGCGTGCGGGCGTGGGCCAGGCGTGCAACGACGTTGGCGATCTCCTTGCCGACGGTCGTGGGGCTGGCGGTCTGGCCGTGCGTGCGGCTGAGCATCGGCACGTCGGCGAGCGCCCGGGCCTGGTCGCGCAAGCGTGCGATCAGCTTGTCGATGGCGGGCAGCAGCACGTCGGCGCGCGCCGCCTGCAGCATCAGGCCGTGGCTGGTGTTGTTGATGTCTTCGCTGGTGCAGGCGAAGTGCACGAATTCGCCGGCGGCCTTCAGCTCGGGGGTCGCGTCGAAGCGGCCCTTGAGCCAGTACTCGACTGCCTTGACGTCGTGGTTGGTGGTGCGCTCGATGTCCTTGATCGCCTGCGCGTCGGCTTCGTTGAACCGCAGCACCAGTCCGCGCAGCAGGCCGCGCGCGGCTTCCGACAGCGGCTTGAGCTCGGCAAAGCCGGCGTCCGACAGCGCGATGAACCACTCGACCTCGACCTGCACGCGGCGGTGCATCAGCCCGAATTCGGACAACAGCGGGCGCAGCGCCGCGACCTTGGCGGCGTAGCGGCCGTCCAGCGGCGAGAGGGCGGAGAGGGCAGAGAGGTTCATGGCGAGGGGGCGCGGGCGGCGCGCCGAAGCGATCAGACGGTCAGCCGCGATTGTAGAAGTCGCGCCTGACCTATCGCGCGGCGTCGCGAAAGCGCTGGATGCGCTCGGCATCGTCCGGGTGGCTGGCGAATGCGATGCCCAGATCGCCATCGAACAGACCGCCCTTGCCGGCCACGCCACTCGCGGCCTTCGCCACGGCGGCGCGCTTGGCGGCCAGGCGCTCGAACAACTCGGCCATCACGGCCGGCGAGAGCCCGTTGGCGCGCAGCAGCGCGATGGCGTCGAGGTCGGCCTCGCGTTCGAAGTCGCGCGAATACGCGTTCTGGCCCAGCAGCACCGGCACCGTCGCCAGCAAGGTGCTGAAATCGCCCCAGACCAGGCTGGAGACCGCGCCCAGCACGGTGGCCTGAACCACGAGCCGCATGCCGTGCCGGCGCTTCACGTGGCCGAGTTCGTGGGCCAGCACGCCGATCAGCACGTCGTCGCGCCCCTGCAGCAGCTCCAGCATGTCGTCGGTGACGTAGACGATGCCGCCCGGCAGCGCGAAGGCGTTCGGGCCGAGCCGCGTGCGGCGCACGGCGCCGGGCAGCGCGGCGCTGGTGGCGAAGTGCAGTTCGTAGGCGGGCAGCCCGTGTCGCGGGTCGGCGCGCGCCACCGCGTTCGCGAACGCCTCGCGGATTTGCTGTTGACGTGGCGCGGGCACCTGGCTGGGCAGCAGCAGGGTGCTTTCGAGCGACTGCTGCGCTGCCTCGCCGATGCCCCGGTCGACGCTCAGCGGCACGACCGCCAGCGCGCTGCGCCCCAGCCAGGGCACGCCCCAGACGTAGGCGCCGCCGCCCAGCACCAGCAGCACCAGCACCGCGGCGAGCGTGCTGCGCCAGTTCTGCTGGGCTTTCACGACCAGCGACTCGCGCAGGCCGGACGCCTGCGCCCACCGGTCCCAGGCCGAAGCGTCTGTCGCCTGCAGCGAGCCGCCGCCGCGCAGGTGGGCGACGCGCGGGCCGTGGCGCGTGCGCTCGGGCCACTGCACGTCGGCCACCGGCAGCTGCATGGCCACGCCCTCGCCGACGATCGTCAACCGGCCCGCGACGACCTCCAGGCGCACCGGGCGTGCGCGGGCGGACAGTCCGTCGAAGTAGGCGGCCTCCGTCGTCGCCGGTGCCGACCCGGGTGAGGTCACAGGCCGATGTCGATGCCGAACAAGTCGCCGGCCGCGTCGCCCGCGGCATCGTCGACCCGCTCGTGCGCGCGGCTCGCGAACTCGGCGGGATCGAAGCGCGTATGGACCGTCACCGCCTGCAGCCGCAGCCGCGCCATCGCGATCGAGGCGAACGGGAAGTACAGGCCGATCGTGATCACGATGAGGAACCAGTTCTTCACCGTCAGCCACAGCAGCGGCCGAAACCGCAGGGCGCTGACGAAGGCGAGGTCGGTGCTGCGGGTCGCGTTCCAGACCAGGTTCTGCAGCCGCGCGGTGACATAGGGCCGCACGACGGCAATCATCGCGAGATAGACGAGCAAGGCGACGAGCACGAGCACGACGATGGCGCCGCCGATGGCACCGGCGTTGCGTGATTTGCCGCCAACCAGCCCCCACACGGCGCCGCCGCCGACGATCGCCGCGACGATGGCGCCGCACAGCCCGACCAGCAGGGTCACGCCCATCGTCTTCAGGGCCACGAGGTAGAACGAGCCCGCGCCGGCGCGCAGCGTGGTCCGGTTGTCGGCGAAGGCGTAGCCGTCATGCTGGTATTTCTTCAGCAGCCACCAGCACAGCGGCACGAGCAGCATCACGACGAACGGGAGCAGCGCGAACCAGCCGCCCCGGCCGGGCACCGGCTGGCCGTTCTCGTCGACGAGGTAGGGTGTCAACGCCAGAAACAGCCCGGCCGGCACGAACAGCGGCAGCATCGCGCGGTAGGCGCCGCCCACGCTGCCGGTGAACCGGAAGCGCAGACCGCGCCAGCTGGTGTTGGCCAGGCGAAAGCGCTGGCCGGCGCGAAACAACGCCGGCCAGACCAGCGCGACGATCACGAACGCGACGAGGCCGGCCGTCGGCGACACCTTGCCCGCCACCGTGTACAGCGCCAGCAAGGCGGCGAGCAGCAGGAACCCGCGCAGCATGCGCGTCGGGTTGCCGTGGAAGTCGAGCGCGTGGTCGCCGATGCGGGTGTTGCCGTAGAAGTAGCGCAGGCGCCGCACCTTCGCCCAGGGATGGTAGAGCCCGAGCGTGACGATGGTCAGCAGCAGGTTGACGATCCAGATCCGAAAGTATTCGCTGCCCGAGCCGGTGAACGACACCGGCATCTTGAAACGCGTCGAGGCGGTCGGAGTGGCCACACGGGCCGGGGCCGGGGCTGCATCGGGCAGGCCCATGGGGTACGTCGAAGACGTGCTCATTCGCGAGTGCTCCCTGTTGGTGTCTGTGTAGGTATGGCACCCAATCTAGCATCGGTTCGAGGCTTGGCCGCGGGCGGACGCGCCGGCGACGAACCACCGGCCGCGCGGTTGTGCAGTTGTACCGGCGCTCAGGCGCCGAGCCGGGCCGCGAGCGCGCCGAGGCGGCGTTTCAGCGCGTCTATCCAGTTGGGTTCGAGGCCGGTGCGGTCCTGCGCGGCGACCATCAGGATCGCGGTGATGCCGGCCAGCGTGACCAGCCAGAGCGCCGCCGCGGTGATCAGCACGAAGCTGAACGAGACCGTCTGGTTCCAGGGCCGGGCGATGCCGAGGAAGGCGCAGAACATCCACAGGCTGTTCGACAGCGACACCGGCACCGCGACCCGCAGAAAGTCGCGGAAGGTCCAGCGCGCGACGCGCCGCCCGCGCGCCAGCCCCGGGAAGGTGTAGCGGTGCAGCACCAGTGCATTGATGCTGAGCACCAGCACCAGGACCAGCTTCGCGAGCAGCTTCTGGTTGCTCAGGTAGTTCGGGTCGTCGAGCAGGCCCAGCACGATCATCGTCGCGCCGGTGAGGTACAGCACCGCGAGCGACATCGAGATCAGCCGCATCACGAAAGGATTCGGCGGCGCGATGCGCACGCGCTCGTCGGCGAGCTTGCCGAGCAGCCGGATGTCGGTCGCAACGATGGCGCCCAGTGCCATGCTGGTGCCGAGCAGGTGCGCGAAGAGCAGCAGGAGCTTGATCACGAAGAGCCTGGGCTGAAAGTGCGTGGGAGCTGGGCTTTGGGCTCTAATCGGCCGGTGTGGCGCGCCGGGAGTGGTGCGATCGCGAGAGCTTAGACCAGTTGACCATGGGTATCCAGATGAGCCAGCCAGACGCCTTGCTGATTTGTAACACGAGCCTGCCCGACGGCCGCACCGGCCAGGACGTGCTCGTCGCGGACGGCCGCATCCGCGCCATCGCCCCGGGCTTGAGCGCGCCCGACGGCGTGCCGCGGCTGGACGGCGACGGCTGGCTGCTGTCGCCGCCCTTCGTCGACCCGCACTTCCACATGGACGCGACGCTGAGCTACGGCCTGCCGCGCGTGAACCGCAGCGGCACGCTGCTCGAAGGCATCGCGCTGTGGGGCGAACTGAAGCCGCAGCTGACGCAGGAGGCGCTGGTCGAGCGCGCGCTGCAGTACTGCGACTGGGCCGTCGCGAAAGGGCTGCTGGCGATCCGAACCCACGTCGACGTGTGCGACGACCGCCTGCTCGCGGTCGAGGCCTTGCTGCACGTGAAGAAAGCGGTCGCGCCCTACCTCGACCTGCAGCTCGTCGCCTTCCCGCAGGACGGCGTGCTGCGTTCGCCCACCGCCTTGACCAACCTGAAGCGCGCGCTCGACCTGGGCGTGGACGTGGTCGGCGGCATCCCGCACTTCGAGCGGACCATGGCTGAGGGCGCCGAGAGCGTGCGCATCCTCTGCGAGCTGGCCGCCGAGCGCGGCCTGCGCGTCGACATGCACTGCGACGAAAGCGACGACCCGCTGTCGCGCCACATCGAGACGCTGGCCTTCCACACCCAGCGCCTGGGCCTGCACGGCCGCGTCACCGGCTCGCACCTGACGTCCATGCACTCGATGGACAACTACTACGTCAGCAAGCTGCTCCCCTTGATCGCCGAGGCGCAGGTGCACGCGGTCGCCAACCCGCTGATCAACATCACGCTGCAAGGCCGCCACGACAGCTACCCGAAGCGTCGCGGCATGACGCGCGTGCCCGAGCTGATGGCGGCCGGCGTCAACGTCGCGTTCGGCCACGACTGCGTGATGGACCCGTGGTATTCGCTCGGCTCGGCCGACATGCTCGAGGTCGCGCAAATGGGTCTGCACGTCGCGCAGATGACCTCGCAGGCGCAGATGCGCGCATGCTTCGACGCGGTCACCGTCAACGCGGCCCAGGTGATGGGGCTGGACGGCTACGGCCTCGCGGTCGGCCAACACGCCGACTTCGTGTTGCTGCAGGCACGCGACACTGTCGAAGCGATCCGCCTGCGCGCGAACCGGCTGGCGGTCGTGCGGCGCGGTCGCGTCGTTGCGCGCACGCCGGCGGCGGTCGCTGCGCTGGCCCTGGCGGGCCGCCCGGCGAGTGTGGACTGGACGCTACGCCGCTGAGCCGGCGGCACCGGGCCGCGCCGTAGAATGAATTTGTCACAGGCAGATCTCGCTGCCCGCGTGGCATCAGGGACGGCGGCACACAATGAAACTCATCGGTTCACTCACCAGCCCCTACGTGCGCAAGGTGCGCATCGTGATGGCGGAAAAGAAGCTCGATTTCCAGCACGAGCTCGAAGACGTCTGGGCGAGCGACAAGATCCTCGCGTCCAACCCGCTCGGCAAGGTGCCCTGCCTGGTGCTGCCGGGCGGCGAAGCGATCTTCGATTCGCGCGTCATCGTCGAATACCTCGACACGCGTTCGCCGGTGAGCCGGCTGATCCCCGAGAGCAGCCGCGAGCGCATCGAGGTGCGCACCTGGGAGGCGCTGGCCGACGGCATCCTGGACGCGGCCATCCTCGCCCGGCTCGAACAGAACTGGCCTGGCCGCACCGCCGAGCAGCGCAGCCAGGCCTGGGTCGACCGGCAACTGCGCAAGGTCGATGCCTCGCTGACCGCGATCAGCCAGGGCCTGGGCGACAAGCCGTGGTGCTCCGGCATCCACCTGTCGCTGGCCGACATCGCCGTCGGCTGCGCGCTCGGCTACATCACCTTCCGCTTTCCGCAGATCGACTGGCGCAGCGCGCACCCCAATCTCGCGAAGCTGGCCGAGAAGCTGGACGCGCGCCAGAGCTTCATCGACACGCTGCCGCCCTGAGTCTGTCGTTCACGCGCTGCGCGCTCAGGGCGCGCTCGCGCTGAAGCTCGTCGCCTGCGCCATCGGCCAGTAGATGCGGAACACCTGCTGCGACGGCTCGCTGCCGTCCAGCAGCTCGTTCGGCCGCGCGAACGGCAGCAGGTTCGCGAGCAGCTTCACCGCCCCTTCCGAGTTGCGCCGCACGATGTGGTTGGCGTTGAGCTGGCTCGGGTCGTTCAGGCCCGCGGCCTGCACCAGCTCCTTCAGCGCGTGCAGCGTGTTCTCGTGATACAGGTGGACGCGGTCGGCCTTGGTCGGCACGACGAGGGCGCGCATGCGCTGCGGGTCTTGCGTGGCGACGCCGGTCGGGCAGGCGCCGGTGTGGCAGCTCTGCGACTGGATGCAGCCGAGCGCGAACATGAAACCGCGCGCCGAGTTGCACCAGTCGGCCCCGAGCGCGAGCATGCGGGCGATGTCGAACGCGCTGACGACCTTGCCGGCACAACCGATCTTGATCTTGTCGCGCAGGCCGATCGCGACCAGCGTGTTGTGCACCAGCAGCAGCCCCTCTTGCAGCGGTGCGCCGACGTGGTCGGTGAATTCGAGCGGCGCCGCGCCGGTGCCGCCCTCGGCGCCGTCGACGACGATGAAGTCGGGGGTGATGCCGGTCTCCAGCATCGCCTTCGCGATCGCGAACCACTCCCACGGGTGGCCGATGCAGAACTTGAAGCCGGTCGGCTTGCCGCCGGACAGCGTGCGCAGCTTGTCGATGAACTGCATCATCTCGATCGGCGTCGTGAACGCGCCGTGGCTGGACGGCGACACGCAGTCGATCCACGGCGGCACGCCGCGCGCCTCGGCGATCTCGAGCGTCACCTTGGGCCCGGGCAGCACGCCGCCGTGACCCGGTTTCGCGCCTTGGCTGAGCTTGAGCTCGATCATCTTGACCTGCGGCTGCAGCGCATTCTCTTTGAACCGTTCCTCGCTGAACGAACCGTCGAGGTGGCGGCAGCCGAAGTAGCCCGAGCCGATCTCCCAGATCAGGTCGCCGCCGCCGTCCTTGTCATTGCCGCGGTGGTAGCGGCTGATCGACCCCTCGCCGGTGTCGTGCGCGAAGTTGCCGCGCTTGGCACCGGCGTTCAGCGCCAGGATCGCGTTCGCGCTGAGCGCGCCGAAGCTCATCGCCGAGATGTTGAAGATGCTCGCGCTGTAGGGTTGCGCGCGCCCGGCGCCGATCAGCACGCGGAAGTCGTGTGTCGCCAGCGTGGTCGGCTGCATCGAGTGGTTGATCCACTCATAGCCGACAGCGCCCACGTCCATCTGCGTGCCGAAGGGCCGCTTGTCGGGGTCGCCCTTGGCGCGCTGGTAGACCAGCGAGCGCTGCTGGCGCGAGAACGGCGCGGCCTCGTTGTCGCTCTCGATGAAGTACTGGCGCATCTCGGGGCGGATGAACTCCAGCAGAAAGCGCAGGTGGCCGATCACCGGGTAGTTGCGCAGCACCGAGTGGTGCGTCTGCAGCGTGTCGCGCCAGCCCAGGCCGGTGAGCAGCATGAACAGCAGCACGAACTCGCTGCCGCTGCCGACGACGACCCAGACGAACAGCGCGAGCAGTGTCGCCACGCCGCACAGCAGCCACACGGCATAGCGCACCGGGAAGTAGCGGTCGAGTTGTTTGAGCCAGTTGAACATGGTGGGCGCGTCCTCGCGAGTCTGGCGCGATGGTAGGCGCTGTGTGTGACCGTCTTCGCTGCGGGATTGCCCGGATGGTGGCGGCGGGGCTCAGGCGACCGCGGCGGGTAGGGCGCGCAGCCGCAGCAGGGGCGAGAAAACGATGATGAGGGCCTGCACGACGAAGCCCAGCGCCATCACGACGATGCAGGCCTTCAACCCGTGGCCGCCGCCGACCAGCGCGGCGATGCCCGCGCCCAGCGCCGCACCGAGCGGCCGCGAGCCGGCGTTGACGGTCAGGAACAGCGCCGACACGCGGCCCAGCATCGCCGCCGGCGTGACGGTCTGGCGCAGCGTCGTCGACGCGACCACCCACAGCGCCGGCCCGGCCCCGAACAGAAAGAACGACGCGGCCGCGAGCCACGCGCTCGGCCACCACAGCGTCGCCACCATCACCAGGCCCGCCGCGACCGAGCACAACGGGCCGAGGATCACGGCCGCGCCGAAGCTCATCGCGCGCATCAGCCGCGTCGCGAACAGCGCGCCCACCACCAGGCCGGCGCCATACGTCGCGAGCGTGCTGCCGACCGCGGCGGCGCCGAGCCCGATCAGCGTCACCGCATACGGCACGTAGGCCGCCTGCAGCACGAACCACGACAGGTTCCAGGCAACGGCCGTCCACATGATGGGGCGCAGCAGTTCGTGGTGCCAGATCAGCTGCGCGCCGTCGCGCAACTCGTGCAGCACGTGGCGTGGCGGCAGGGGCGGCCGCGCCGGCTCGGGCAGGCCGCGCAGCGACACGACCGCCGCACTCGACAACACGAGCGCGAGCACGAAGGCCGGCGGTCCGCCGGCCCAGCCGACGAGCGCGCCGGCAATCGCCGGGCCGCCGGCGAACGCGATGCTGCGCGCCACCTCGAGCCGGGCGTTGGCGCGCGGCAGGTCTGTGCGCGGCACCAGGCCCGGCACCAGCGACGGCGCGGCGACGCTGAAGGCGACCGTGCCCGCGGCGCCGATGAAGCCCAGCACCGCCATCGCCGCGATCGTCAGCTGGCCGCTGAACGCGAGCAACACCAGCACCAGCAGCGACGCGGCGCGCACCGCTTCGGCCGCGACGAGCAGCCCGCGCCGCGAGCTGCGGTCGGCAAGCAGGCCCGCAGGAATCGACAGCAGCAGAAAGGGCAGTGTCTGCGCCGCCGACAGCAGCCCGGTCTGCGCCGCACCGGCGCCCAGCGTGAGCACCGCGACCATGGGCACGGCCGCGAGCGCGAGTTGTTCGGCGGACTGGGCGGCCAGGTTGGACCAGGCCAGCCGCGTGAAAGCAGGGTTCGTCATGGGCTCACGATAGCGCCGCGGGCGGGCGCGCACTCGCCGGATTCGGCCATGTCGTGCGGCGACTCAAGCCGCCGTCGGCGCCGGGCCGGACGCGACCTCGGCCGGCGCGCTGATCAGCATCGTCGGCGGGCTGGCCAGCGTGATGCCGGCCTCGTGCAGCCGCTTCAGCACGTCGAACAGCAAGACGCTGCGCACGCGCGCCACGCTGCGCGGCGAGTTGACATAGCCGGTCGCATTGAAGAGCAGCTGGCCGCGTTCGACGCCGTCGAGCAGCACCGCCGGTGCCGGCGTGTTCAGCACGTCGGGTTCGGCGTCGAAGGCCTGCAGCAGCTGCTCGCGCACCTTCTCGGCGTCGCTGCCCAGCGGCACCGGCAACTTGATCTGCACCAGGCCCAGCGGGTCGGCGAGCGTCACGTTGCGCACGATCTTCGTGATGAACTCCGAGTTCGGCACGATCACGGTGGAGCGGTCGCCCATCTGGATCTCGGTCGCGCGCACGTTGATGCGCCGGATGTCGCCCTCGACGCCGCCCAGCGAGACCCAGTCACCGACCTTCACCGGCCGTTCGGCGAGCAGGATCAGCCCCGAGACGAAGTTCTGCACCACCGCCTGCAGCCCGAAGCCGATGCCGACCGACAGCGCGCTCGCGACCCACGCGATGCGTTCCAGGCCGATGCCCATCGCCGACATCGCGAGCGACACCGCGACGACGACGCCGGCATAGCCGAACAGCGAGACCGTCGACGCCTGCATGCCGGGGTCCAGCGAGGTGGTCGGCAGGTAGCGCTCGGCCAGCCAGTAGCGCAGCAGCCGCACCACGCCGAGGCCGACCACCAGCACCACCAGCGCCTGCAGCACCGAGGCCGGCAGCAGCTTGAACTCGCCGATCGCGATGCCCTGCTGCCACTGACCGCTGCGGCGCAGCAGGTCGGCCGGCCCCTCGCCGAACGGCGCCAGCAGCAGCATCAGCGCGACCAGCACCAGCGCGAGCCGCAGCACCCCGGAGCACAGCACCGCGATCTGCGCCGCGGTCGTGGCGGCCGCGGCGGGCTTGGCATCGGCATCGGCCACCGGGGGCGCGGTCGCGAGCCAGGCCATCAGCACGTCGTCGACCAGCGCCGCGAGCAAGTAGGTCGAGGCGATCACGATGCCGGCCCAGACGACCTGCTTGACCGCAAAGCTGCCGAACGCGACAAAGCCGGCGAGCAGGCACACGACCGCCGTGGCGAGCACCAGCCAGTTGAGGCCGGCGACGATGGACAGCCACATCGGTCGCGCGTGCGCACCTTCCTTCAGAAGCTCGGCGCGCCAGATGCGCTCGCCGCGCATCAGCGCGAGCACCACCGTCAGCCCCATCGCGAGCGCGACCACGCAGTTGACCGCCACCGTCATAGCCAGGCTCGCGTTGGTCAGCACCGCGAGCCGTTCGGCCAGCCACGCCGCCACGGTGACGAGCGTGATCAGCAGCGGGAACCAGCGCAGGCTCGCGGCAACCGCGTCGGGCACCGGCGGCAGCCGCCACGAGGGCCGGCGCGCGCAGACGAGCGCGGTCGACAGGCCGAACAGAAAGCCGCCGAACCACAGCATGCCGGCCAGGTTGCCGAGCAAGGCCTCGGTCGCCTCGGGCAGGCTGCGGTTCCAGTCGAGCACCGCATACAGCGCGAGCGAGACGATGCCGAAGGCCGTCGTCGACTGCAGCACGGTCAGCAGCGCATGCAGCGAACGGCGCAGCCGGCCGCTCGGCGCGCGCGTCGTCAGCCACTGCATCGCGCGGCGCTGCAGCCACCACAGCACGGCACCGGCCGCGGCCGCGGCCAGCGGCGCGAGCCACCACACCACGGCCGGCGTGCCGCGCGCGGCGCTGGCGAGCTCGGTGACCAGGCTGGCGACACGCTGCGCGTCGCGCGGCAGGTCTTCGCTCAACTCGGACCAGAACGGCGTCGCGAGGATGGAGTTGGTGCGCTCGCCCAGCCGCGCCTGGAACTCGGAGCGGCGCAGCGCCCAGAGTTGCGCGGCGAGCTGCTCGCCCTCGACCGCGAGCAGCCGCGCGAGCTTGAGCTGCGCGTCCAGCGCACTGCGGCCCTTGGTGAGCAGCGCGCGCTGGCTCGCGACGTCGGCGTCTTCCTTCGCGCCCGGCGTCGGCGTGCCCAGCTCGGCCACACGCGCCTCGATGCCGGCGAGTTGCGGTGCGAGGTCTTTCGCGATGTCCGCGGCCTGGGCCTGCGCCGCGAGCGCGCCGTTGCGCAAGGTCTGCAACTCGCTGTCGCCCAGGCTGTCGCTCTTCTTCAGCGACTGCTGGGCGGTGTCGATCTGCTGGCGGATCTGGTCGAGCGCGGCATCGGTGTCGGGTGCCTGCGCGTGGGCGGCCGACATGGCGAGCAGCGTGCACAACAGCCCCGTGACGACGCGTCGGGCGAGCGGGCGGGTGAAGCGAATGAGAGGCGGCATCGTGTCGGGGACCAGCGTTCGCGCGGCAGCGCGCCGCGAAGCGCCTCGTTATACTCGCCCCACAGCGCCGATTTGTTCCGAATTGCGGGCGCTTTAAAAATGCCGCTAAAGAGGGACGCCAGCCCGGTGTCCGCCTTTGCAGCGGTGCCGGGTTTTTGCTTTTCGGGGTGTCCTCTTGGGTGTCATCAGTTCGATCGGCGACGTTCAGCCACAGTCTCTTCACTTCCCACAGGCGTTGCCGTTGCGCAGCGGTGCGCAGTTGCGCGACTACACGCTCGCCTACGAAACCTACGGCACGCTCAACGCCGCCAAGAGCAACGCCGTGCTCGTGTGCCACGCACTGAACGCGAGCCACCACGTGGCCGGCACCTACGCGGGCCAGGACAAGAGCGAAGGCTGGTGGGACAACCTCGTCGGCCCGGGCAAGCCGCTGGACACGAACCGCTTCTTCGTGATCGGCGTCAACAACCCCGGCTCGTGCTTCGGCTCGACCGGGCCGATGCAGACCAACCCCGACACCGGCCGCCCCTATGGCGCCGACTTTCCGGTCGTCACGGTCGAGGACTGGGTCGATGCGCAAGCGCGTTTGCTCGAGCGCCTGGGCATCACCCAGCTCGCGGCCGTGCTCGGCGGCAGCCTGGGCGGCATGCAGGCGCTGAGCTGGTCGCTGCGCTACCCGGACCGCCTGCGCCACTGCATCGCGGTCGCGACGGCGCCCAACCTTTCGGCGCAGAACATCGCGTTCAACGAGGTCGCGCGGCGTGCCATCGTCACCGACCCCGAGTTCTTCGAGGGCCACTACTACGCGCATGCCACGCTGCCGCGGCGCGGCCTGCGGGTGGCGCGCATGATCGGCCACATCACCTACCTCAGTGACGATGCGATGGAGGCCAAGTTCGGCCGCGAACGCAAGGCCGGCGCGCCCGGCTTCAGCACGCAGGAGATCGAGTTCGAGATCGAGAGCTACCTGCGCCACCAGGGCGACAAGTTCAGCGAGTACTTCGACGCCAACACCTATTTGCTGATCACCCGCGCGCTCGACTACTTCGACCCGGCGCGCGAGTTCGGCGGCGACCTCACGGCCGCGTTCGCGGCGGCACGCTGCAAGTTCCAGCTCGTGAGCTTCACGACCGACTGGCGTTTCGCGCCGGCGCGCTCGCGCGAGATCGTCAAGGCCCTGGTCGACCACAAACGCGACGTGAGCTACGCCGAGATCGACGCGCCGCACGGGCACGACGCCTTCCTGCTCGACGACCCGCGCTACCACGGCGTGCTGCGTGCGTGCTTCGACAACATCGCGAGGGAGTTGTCGTGAGTGATCGCAAAGACATGGAGCTGATCGCGCAGCTCGTGCCGCCCGGCTCGCGCGTGCTCGACCTCGGCTGCGGCAACGGCGAGTTCCTCGCCTACCTGCGCGACACGCGTCAGTGCAGCGGCTATGGCGTCGAGATTGACGATGCGAACGTGCTCGCCTGCACGCAGCGCGGTGTCAACGTGATCCAGCTCAACCTCGAGGAAGGCCTCGCGCTGTTCGAGGACCAGAGCTTCGACGTGGTGCTGCAGCTCGAGACCCTGCAGCACCTGCGCAACACCGAGAAAATGCTGCGCGAGACGGCGCGTGTCGGCCGCCTGGGCATCGTCAGCTTCCCGAACTTCGCGCACTGGCCCAACCGCTTGCAGATCGCCGCCGGCCGCATGCCGGTGACGCGCGTGCTGCCTTACCAGTGGTACGACACGCCCAACATCCGCGTCGGCACCTATGCCGACTTCGAGGTGCTGGCGCGCAAGGACGGGCTGCGCATCCGCGATGCGTTCGGCATCCAGAACGGCGCCGTGATACGGCGCTGGCCCAACCTGCGCGCCAGCGTCGCGGTCTTCAAGTTCGACCGCGGCTAGGCTGCAATCAGCACCGAGTCGCCGAACTCGTGGGTGAGGTAGCCGCGTTCCGCCAGTTCCGCGTCGGCACGTGACAACAGCGCATCGCTCGCGAACGCGCGCAGCAGCTCGCGGTGCGAGGTGCCGGGCTCGTGCGTGCCGCTGATGATCGCGTCGACGACGCGCAGGCGCGTGTGCGCGCCGATGCGCTGATCGGCGACGCCGTCGCCCGGCTTCAAGCCTGACGACGCGGCGTGTTCGAGTGCGCGCGTCACGGTCGTGCCGAGTGCGACCACGCGGCCGCCGCGTGCATGCGCAGCGTGGATCGCGTCCAGCGTTGCGGCGGGCAGGTGGTAGGGTTCGTCGAACGGCAGGCGGGCATCGAGTGCGGCGTCGCCGGTCGACGACAGGCCGGCGGCGTGCGTCAGCGTCGCGAAGTCGATGCCGCGTTCGCGCAACGTATGCAGCAGCGCCCAGTCGAGCACGAAGCCGGCCGAGGGCGGCTCGAATGCGACCGGCCGCGCGGCCACACTCGTCCACACGTCCCACAGCGCCAGCGGCGTGGGCAAATGTGCGTACTGCACCGGCTTGCCATGGCGGGCGATGCCGGCCCAGATTGCATCCGGTGTGCCGTCGAGGTGCAGCGCGATCAGGCGCGGGTGGGCCAGCGTGTGCCGCACCTGCGCGCGCAGCGGGCCGAGCGCGAGCGCGTCGCCGTCGCGCAATGCGGGGGGCGGCTTGCGATGCTCGGTCGGGGTCCGGTGGTCGCCGGCGCCGAACACGATCGCGATGAACTCGTGCACATCGTCCGCGTCAAGCGAACGCCGGCCGGCGAGGCGCACTTCGATCGGCAGCGCGCTGCGCAGGTGAAGGCCGCTCAGGCTCGCCGGCACCGTGGCGGCGTCGTTCGCGACCAGCACGTCGCCGGCATGCAGGAAGTCGGCGAGGCGCTGGCGTGGCGCGTGCTGCAGCGTGCCGTTCGCTTCGATGACGAGCAGCCGCGCGCCGCGCGGCCGCTGCACCGGTGTGTGCGCGGCCCTCATGCGAGCTCCAGCAAGGTCAGCAACTCGCGCGCCGAATCGGCCGGCCGCTTCAGCGTCGCCGGGTCGGCGTCGGGCAGGGCCAGCGCGTGCAGCGGCGTGTCCATGTCGCCCGGGTCGAAGTTCATCACGCGCACGCCGTGCTCGCGCAGCTCTTCGTCCCAGACGTGGCTCAGCTGCGCCAGCGCGGCCTTGCTCGCGCCGTACGCGCCCCATTGCGGATAGGCGCTGACGGCCGCGTCGCTGGTGATGTTGACGATGCGCGCGTCGCGTCCTTCGCGCGCGGCGGCGCCGAGCGCACCGAGCAGCGCCTTGGTCAGGCGGAACGGCCCGACGAGGTTGGTCGCCAACGCGGCCTCCAGGTCTTCGCAGTCGGTGTCGGCGAGCAGCGCGAGCGGCACCGGGCCGAGGCTGGACGCGTTGTTGACGAGCACGTCGAGTCCGCCCAGCGCGGCGCTGATCTGCATCGCGATGCGGTGCGTGTCGTCCTTGTTCGCGATGTCGCCGGCGATGCCGTGCGTGCCGGACAGTTCGGTCGCGACGCGCCGTACGCGCGCCGCATCGCGTGCGACGAACGCGACGCGTGCGCCGCGCGCATGCAGCGCACGCACCAGCGCCAGGCCCAGCCCCGAGGTGCCGCCCGTGACGGCGACGCGCAGTGCAGATGTGTCGGTATTCATGTGAACCTCATGGATGTGTGATCGATGAAGCGAAGATAGGCGCGCCGCCGCGCGGACACGAGCGCCGTGTCCGCCAAACCGGCGCATGGTTGATGCAGCGGACGCTGCCGGCTCACAATGCGCGCGATGAGCGATTCACCCGCAGAAGCCCAGCACCTCGCCCGCAACCTCGCGAGCCTGCGTCACACGCGTTCGCTCACGCAGGACGCGCTGGCCAAGGCCGCGAGCGTGCCGCGTTCGACCATCGCGACGCTCGAGTCGGGCGTGGGCAACCCGTCGCTGGTCGTGCTCGTCAAGGTGGCCGCGGCGCTCGGCGTGCCGATCGACGAGCTGCTCGCCTCGCCGCGTGCGATGGTGCGGCGCTGGCCGGCGGCCGACGTGGCCTCGCGCACCAAAGGCCGCGGCGTGACGATCCGCGAGCTCGTGCCCGAGCCGGTGCCCGACGAGATGATGGAGGTGATGGACTTTGCGCCCGGCGCGGTGATGGGCGGCACGCCGCATCTGCCGGGCACGCGCGAGTTCTTCACCTGTCTCGACGGGCGCGTCAACCTGATGGTGGCGGGCGAGCGCTACGAGCTGGCCGAAGGCGATGTGCTGGCCTTTCCCGGCAACCTTGCACACTCGTACCAGAACGCTGATGCATTGGCCCCGGCACGCGGCGTGTCGGTGGTGGTGCTGGCGAAGGCCGGCGTCTGACCGCCGCTGTGCAGCGGCCGCGCGCGCTACGGATCACGCACGCGTTGTCGCCTCCCTAGCACCGCTGCTGTGGCGGCCCTGCTAGGGATTCAAGGCCGGGCATGCGCTCCCTAAATTGGGCTCATCGTCGCAAGACGCTGTGCGGTCGCCGATCGCGCCCCTCAACATCCGCGACCAGGAGCCGCCATGCCCAACCTCGAAAAATTCGCCAACATCGAACTCTCGCGCTTTGTCGGAAACCGTTTCTCCGAAATCCTCTTCCTGCATCCCTGCCCACAGAAGATCCTGATGGTCACCGACGGCTCGCTCGGCTTCGGTCCCGACTTCTTCGGCCTCTCCGAGTTCGTCTCCATCGTCACGGGCGCCGGCCACACGGTCAGCACCGCACACCGCAGTGGCGGTGGTTCCGCAACGATCGCCGGCGCGTTCAACTTCAGCACCGCGGCCACCGCGGTGACGACGGCCCACTACGACCAGATCTGGCTGTTCGGCTTCAGCACCGCACCACTGGCCGCGGCCGAGCAGACCGTCATCGCCAACTTCATGAAGGCCGGAGGCGGCGTCTTCGCGACGGGTGACCATGAAACGCTGGGCCAGGGCATGGGCGCGAACATCCCGCGCGTGCGCGGCATGCGCAACTGGTCCGGCATTCCGATGTCGTCGCCGAGTCGGCTCGACACCGTGCTCGATGCGGGCATCGACAACATCAAGCAGTTCAACGACCAGGCCAATGCCGTGCCACAGCGCACCTTCCCGGTGTTCTTCTCGAACGGCGGCGACGACTTCGTGGCGTCGAGCTGGGCCGTGCACCCGGTGCTGCGCCATCCGTCCGGCGCGGTCGACTGCATGCCCGACCATCCGCACGAGAGCGAATGCCTGGCGCCGACGCCGGTCGCCGGTAACTTCGCCGGCATCGAGGAGTGGCCGACGCCGGTGGGCGGCGGCGCGCGCATCGCGGCACAAGTGGTGTCCGTCTCGATGTCGGCCGGGCGTTTCGTCGTCAGCGGCGCGCCGACCGCCAGCGGCACCAAGCCGCCGGTCAAGCCGCGCAGCTTCGGCGGCATCTCGGCCTACGATGGCGACACGGCCCATGTCGGTCGCGTGGTCTGCGACTCGACCTGGCACCACTTCGTCAACATCAACCTGAACGGCTCGGGCGCCGGCAGCGACAGCCTGGGCAACCCGTTCAACGGCCTGTATGTCGGCGGGTTGCCGACGCCCGAGTACAAGAAGATCCAGGCCTACTACCTGAACACGGTGCGCTGGCTCGCACCGAGCGGGCGCCGCTACTGC
>Ga0307509_10000156_pt1 | contig 106344 bp, 121 predicted proteins | sample 10_EM_MG_FD_202245 | JGI IMG/M metagenome (GOLD analysis project Ga0307509, IMG submission 202245) | Populus trichocarpa ectomycorrhiza microbial communities from riparian zone in the Pacific Northwest, United States - 10_EM | ecosystem: Host-associated > Plants > Roots > Unclassified... | reverse complement strand
TGGAAAGCTCAGCGCCAACCGTGAGCGAAGAGGACAGAATGCCGACCGTGCAAAACCTAAGCGAGGTGCAAAGGAAGTGCGGGGTAAAGGGGAGAACTGAACTTCATGAGCGGGAGTCAACGATGAACAGGAACAAGAACCCCATGGAGAAGGGGGTAGACCCCAGAGGAAGAGGAGGGGATGTAGCATCGCTCCCCTAGGCAGCAGCCATCAAGGGGGAGGAGAGGGGGTGGTGGTGGAATCCCACGATGATTTCCCTGGTGTTGAGATTTCAATCGCCGGAGGTGTAGGGGAGATGGTTCGTGATCAAGCAATGGAGAAGAGATCTTATCAATATAAAATTTTTACACTACAAATCTTTTATTACTTTACCTACCTCTACCTTAGACATTGAGCCTTCCTAGACAATCTCCGTCTACGATTAAGATTATCGGCCTGAGTTATCTCGCAAGACTTTGAGATAGGCTCCCGCCTAACAGAGTGATTGGACTACGATTGTGGAGGAATTTTTGAGAATTATCTCGGGTAAAGGAAGATCAAAGAGAACGATTTCCTGGGATTTTACAGCTGCGTATACCAAGGTTGGAACTGCTGGTATTAATCAGTCAGTAAGTTTAATTACATTAGCAACTGCTACGAAGAAAAAGGTAAGCTTTTCTACCATACTCTGATATATGCTTTATAAAATATAGAATATTAGCTAACTGCAAGATAGACTGCAACGCATGAACAGTTAGAAAAGGCGCGGAATACTCCTGTTACTCGTCAAATTCAAGATCTTCACAGATGCGAAGGCAAATTTCCTGATGGTACTTCCTGTGAACAGAGTCAGCCGCCATTTATTACCACTGCTAAAGCGAAGCACCATTTACATTTAAGCTTTACCGATATATCAGAGTGGACTCGGCAAGTCCTAGAAGAAAAGACCACTATTCACAACCCGCCTTACCAATTGCCTGCATTCCAAACTCCCTCACCGAAACCAGAAAGAAAAAAAACAAAGACAAAATCCAAAAGGCGTGCCCCCTCTATACACCTCTCATCTGGCTCTGAATCGAAGCTTGGTTTACTTACCCAATCTCGGGTTACTCGATCGCTCTCCTTCCAGCAACTCCTACCGCCAAATACTAAACAACATCGATCTCTTTCCCCCACTGCCAGCCAATTTGCTTCCAAAAGTAACCCCCACTCGCCGCTTTCCAATCACTTACCCCACCTCCCACTTGCTACGCAACTCATGCCCCTCCCCAGTAGAGCTTTGTTTCCCAGGTCGCCAGCGGCATTTTCTGTGCAGGGTAGTGGGGTTCCCTCATCTCCCCCGAAGGCATCAAAGCTTCAAGAAACTCTTGCTAGTAGCTCATTAGTCCTCTACGCTACCTGGCTTTCATGGAAGCACCCAACCTTTGGCCCCTCTATTCTTCAAGCAAGTCGAGTACTTACCACAGCAGGATTTATTTATAAATCAGTTATTAAGGAATCAAATTTTGTACAAGTATGTATGATACTACGGGAGGGGGGAGTTTTACAACCTGTAGGAGTAGCCTGTATATTAAAAGATGAGGTAAATAGCTACTGGCGTGAACAGAATCAGATGAGACAGGAGCGGGAAGAGGAGGATATACTATAGCAAGAGGCTGGAGAAACACAAGATTATGAGTCTAATTTATTTAAAGATAGAGCAGATCAACTCTCATGCTTTTCCGGAACTGATGATAATGATTTAAATTAGATTTTGGGGAAAGGCTAGTTTTTATCTCGTATAATAGATTATTTTCTAATTTTCTAATTGTTTATTTTGACTCTAATTGTAATGTTTATTATCTAGTGTATAATATAATTTGTTTATATCTAAATAAGATAAAGTACATAGCTGAATATAGAAAATATACAGTGTATTTTGTATAAATAATAGAACTTTAATAACCACATTTCTTGACATAAGCAGCCGCATGGAGTGGCTTTACAGAAAACATTGCATGTTCGAAAAAAATCTCCATCTCGTCTCTGATAATTGCCTCACCAAAGGAGATATGATTTCTTGCAATCCAGCTCTTCATAACACCAAAGGAAATCTCAATTGGATTCAAATCTGGGGAATAGGAAGGGAGTATAATAAGCCTACATCCTGTATCCTCAATTGTTTCTCTAATAAGCTCATGCCTATGGATCTCACAATTATCCATTACTGTAACAGAATTCTTTCCTGGAAAGGGATTACATCGGGGAAGCAACACATCACTTATAACAAAAAAAAACATTACAAAGTCAAAACTCCCTTTAATTATATGTTGAGAAAGAAAACCTTCTGTGGTAAAGGCAGAAAGTATCGAGAACTTCTCACCCTTGGAAAAAGGTAATGGATTAATAACTCCAACTCCTTTTGGCCCCCAGACGCGCTTTCGATCTCCTACTCGTTCATTTGCTGCGCTTTCGTCAACAAACACAAGCTGTGATGATTTGTAAGCTGAGATTTCATAGGCGTATCTTTCACGGAGTTCAAAGTTTCACTCTAAAGCTGATTTTATTGCCTAAATATTATCCTAATTTAATATACACATGATATTGTTTTCTATTGAATCCCTCTCACCACTTTCTTATTCCATTTAACCTTTTTTAAAGCATGCCATATAGAGCTTACAGATACCCAAACGTGATACATTTTGGCAAGCTGATCTTGAATTTCATCCAGATAAAGGTACGGCTGCTTCTCAAGCAAACTTAACATCCACTAAATTTCTTTCAATTAGTTAAATACTTAAAGTTTTAGTAAGAATATACTAACAGCTATCATATCATGGTCCAATACAGATGGCCTCCCTGCTCCTTGAGGCCATCGCATCACATTCCCGCTTTTTTTGAAACTTGCATTTGCTCGATAAATTGCTCGGGCTGAGATCTTTGCATCAAATGCAATCTGTCCTATTTCATCCCCTCTCCTAACTCTGCGAACACAAAGCAGTAGTATAGCTTCACTTGTCTGTACTGGCATAGCTATAACTGTTACTGTAACAAGTGTTGGTGTGCGGCGTTGGGTATTTGACCCCTCCTCGAGTGGAAGAGGAAAAAACAAAAGAAGAAAAAAACACAACCAAAACACTCGTGAATACTATCACCATGGACTTCTGAGTTCAGCTATCTGGTGGTAGACCAAGGTCAGGACAATTCACTATTAGAATCACTTTTCCAGCAGAAAGATGAACCCAGGTGTGCTCGGATTGCATCTTCGGCCAAGGTGCTAATTTCCTTTTGCGTATTGGTGAAAAAATAAAAACTGGAAACTACGCACGGACAACAACTGACGACCTTTTCGAAATCGGTAATACTACCCTAATTCCTTATATAGATAATTACTAGTCTACTATACTCGGTATCAGAGGGATCTGTGGTCCAGCGAACGGCTGCGGGAAGTTAATGACGCGTAGATTGTCGAGAGATTCTCGTTCACTGAGAGAAATTACCTGCGTACTCGAGCTGCGGGAGCGGACCGATGGACGGGGTGGGTACACATTATAGCCCCGGCTTGTATAGCTTTCCTGGAAGCCTCTAAAAGTTGTTGTCTTTCCCACCGCCTATAGGGTTGGGGCACTCCTGCTCGGCTAAGTTTGCGCAATGCTCGGATGAGAGCACATCCTCAGGCTTCAGACCGACAGCGAGCCTCTAGAATACAGTCGACAATCAATACATACTCCAGAGGAAAATACTGATCCCCCGGACAACCCTTCAAACCCAGACCGCAATCTCACATGATATGAAGATAGGTAAATTACAAGCATTTACTCCAAGTATTTTCACAACTTCTTCCCAGCTGGACCGCTAGAATACTATACACTCACAAAAAATAAAAATACAAGAATGGACACGGACATCCTCACTCTATAATACCCCCAAACAAAACAAAATTGAGTCCAAGATAGTTTGAACCCCGGCCCCCCAACCAACAGAATCTCCTCCCATGGGACATCCCTGGACAGACAGAGACAAACAAACAGCACATCACAGTACCAGGAACGCCAGCGGAAGTAGAATTATTTTTTTTCCAACTGAGAACGGTTTACAGGCACTGAGAGTAATACTCGTTCAGGAATGTACACTTGGTGCCAGCGACGCAGTTGGTTCCGCCAGTATACATCTTTCCGCCGCACTGGTAGTATTTGGGCACTGTGCAGGAGGTACCGCTCGCAGGTTTAGTGACCGAAGGAGCGGCTGGGACGACGGTAGAGCTGGTCCGCGCGGGCGTTGAAACAGAACTGGACGCTGGCGCAGAAGAAGCAGATGTGGCAGTAGGGGAGGTGGAAGAAACAGCCGAAGGAACAGGAGCAGAGCTACCGGTCTTTCCATCCCACACAGCGGGTCCAGGGATACTATAGCTAGTGGCACCAGCATACAAGTTGTAGAGGATTCCAGGGTCAGCGTGGGAGTAACCTCCAACGAAGCCGAAAGTGCCGGGAGGAGAGACGGTTCCGGAACCGGTGATCTTGAATTGCGAGCAAGATGGGTAGAATTGGGCCCCACGAGCGGGATTGACCGTGTAATCAGTGTCAGCCTCGTGAAGAGCGATGATCTCGGCTCTGAGAAGGTAGTCTCCAGGAGCTAATGCTGGGGGGAGGGTGACCTGGTGCTTCCCACCGCTGGCGACCAAAGTCTCCACCGCCCATTTTCCTCCGCTAAGACCGGATTCCGCGATCTTGGTCCAGACGTTGCCGGCACCTTGCGAAGCTGCGGGGGCAATATAGACGGTAATGGGCCCCTTGTGGGAGAGATCGATGATGTCATCCCCACGACTATAGAATTGTGAGCCATGCTCAAATGGAAGATAGCGAATGGGATTTCTTACTTATCGTGATACCACTCAAAAGTGACCTTGTCACCGGCGGCAGCAGTAACGCTTGAAGGAGCGACATTGTTAGCAACGTTGCAGATAATGTCGGTGGAAGAAACATCTTTCACAGGAGAATTGCTAGGAGGGGAACGGATATAGGTTGAACGGCCGTCTCCCTGGAAGACATCATTAATGTAGACACCATAAACCCGGGAGTGAGCGTTGGCAGCACCAATAAGGGCAGCGAGAGTGGAGAAAACGTAGGCGAATTTAACCATTCTGACTGATTCACTAGTCTAATAGTGACTGAAAGAGGAGAGAAGATTTGCGTTGTAGCTCGGAGTGCCTGTATGGTGTTTGTCAAGAACGAAGGATACCAGTCCAAAAGAGTGAATTGAAATCTACAACAAAAAGAGTGAGTTGAAGATAAAATATGAAAGAAAGGAGCCTCAGGCGGGAGAAGAGAGCAGATTCTAGAGAACGTCGAGGATGCAGTGCGGTGAGGAGCTGTAGACCGTGGGAGGCATCTTCATGTTATAAACCTGAGAAAACAAACCAAAGCCGAGCCAACACAAGTGCTCCAAAATTTCAAGCCGTGATAGAGCAGTGGTGCGACAAGCGGCAGGGCGTCGGACCAATCTAACGGGGGCCGAGCCACATTTCCCAGGGAAGCCCATAGCAAGAGTTCTCTCTTGTATAGCTGGAACACCTCAAATTAGTTGGTTGAATGTCGGGTACGGCGGGTCAAACGTACAGGGAGGGCAGTTGGGGCTTTTCACAAGATGGCAACCGACAAAGAACATAGATTCGCTAAGAACAACCAAATAAAATAAAAATAAAAATAAAAATAAAAATAGAATAGAATAGAATCGTAAGATAACAAAAGGAATAAATAAGATAAATAATAGAATAAAAATAAAAATAAAATGTTAAAAAAACATAATAAAATGTAATAATAATAAATAAATAAATAAAATATAAAGAAATCGAGAGTTGTAAGATAAAAAGAGTAGAAACGAAATTAAGTAGAAGGTGGATCTTCAGAGGTTGTACTACCATTATCGTGAGGGGAATCAGGCTCAGCATCAGGAGAAATATTAACAATGTTGTGATATTTCTTAGTTGTGCGTGGATTCTGAGTTGTAAATTTCTCAGCAGAGAGTAGAGTAAGGCTACGTTTACAGATAATATGAGAAGAAGAATTAAGAAGAGCCAAGGTAGTAGAACTATCATCAGGAAGTTGAGTACGAGGAGGAGTAGTAGGAAGAGGCTTGATATCGTGAAATGATGATAGAGAAAGAGCTAAGGATGAGGATTGTTGCTCGGGATCAGGATTTGAACTAGGTAGATTTGACAAAATAGATTTACTGGAAGGGGTAGTAGATTTTCTCTTTGAACTGTGACGACGAGAAGGTATTGCTGTTGTTTGATAAGAGCGTTTGGTTGGAGAAACGGAACGTGATTGCTTCCGACGAGTTATAAGATGCCTTTCCTTGAGATCCTCACTAATGTCACTAACATTGCCAAGATTGTTATCAGAGGAGGATGAATCGTTGTGGTATTGAATATGGATTGTATATGCCATTTTGATAGGTTCAGATGGGATCTTTCCTTCTTTTCCGGTGGAGAAAGATTTGTTGGAAGTGCAGGATTTTTAGGATTTTTTACTAAGCAAGGAAGATCTGTGATAGTACCAGGACCAAGAAGTTCGTTTGCGGTTGGTTGAATATTACCTTCTTCCCAAAAGCCAACACAAATAGGAATATGAGGATTTATTTCGAAGTCCTTAATTTTTGGAAAAGATCGCCAGGCAGGATGGATACATCAGTAAAAAAAACACCCTACGCCCTGGTACTTCCTGTACACCCAGTCCGCCGGACGGTCCAGGCGCTTATAATGTATACTCCAGTTCTGGGTGCATCTGCCCGAGGACTTGTCCACCGGGCGCAACCATGTTACACCGGGCGGCAACGGGTGCCTTCCGGTGCACTAACCCTAGCAACCGAACACCCAGAGAAATACTCTTCCTCCTGACCGCGCCCAATGGCCCTGGTAGAACAACTACCTCCCTCCAGTGCCGTTAAACTATGAATCCTCTCCTTCCAGTCACACCCGGTTCCTTCCCATGACACCCAATAGTGTCTGAAACCAATACTGAACCCTCCCGTAGCCTTCCCAGTTCTCCCTAGTTTGCCTACTCCGGCTGTTTTCACCTAGGATGAAATTTTTACGGAAGCCTATATACTAAGAGAGCTATATTGGCTATTGTAGTGTTTTACCAAGAGAAGGGTAGTCAGATCAATGAGTATGGTTTATTTATTAAAGCTATAAAAATGTATGGATCACTACTAGTATATGGCACAGAGCGGGAGTATGCTGGTAGCCTATGGCAGAACAGACTCTGGAGGTATATGCCGGGGAAACAGGAATACAAAGTAGAAGATAGCTCCTCAGCCAGGTGCCGGAAAGAGTCGGCAAGCGGACCATTTGAATCCGCCGGACGAGACGAATCGAATGGTATAAGGCTCGAGGTGGTGGCTTGCCTGTAGCTGTCATCAGGTGAAAAGGAGTGATAGCTCATCAGCCAGGGGTCCGCCAGGGCCGGGGAGCGGACCATTAGGATCCGCCGGACAAGACAAATCGAATGGTGTAAGGCTCGAGGTGGTGGCATACCTGTAGCTGTCATCAGGTGAAAGGGAGTGATAGCTCATCGGCCAGGGGTCCGCAGGGGCCGGGGAGCGGACCATTTGAATCCGCCGGATGAGACAAATCGAATGGTATAAGGCTCGAGGCGGTGGCATGCTTGTAGCTGTCATCAGGTGAAAAGGAGTGATAGCTCATCGGCCAGGGGTCCGCAAGGGCCGGGGAGCGGACCATTAGAATCCACCGGATGAGACGAATCGAATGGTATAAGGCTCGAGGCGGGGGCATGCCTGTAGCTGTCAGCAGAGTTAAAGAGGGTGATAGCTCACCAGCCAGAGGTACGCCAGTCCCGGGAGATAGCTCATTAGATTCAGCTCGACAAGAGGAATTCCATGGTATAAGGCTCGAAGCTGTGGCATGCTTGTAGCACTCTGCAGCAAATAATCTGTAGGTACTTGCCCGGTGAACAAAAGTACAAACTAGAAGGTAGCTCCACCACCAGCGGTCAGATCGAGTTGTGAAGCGGACCATTTGAATCCGCCGGACGAGACGAATCGAATGGTATAAGGCTCGAGGCGGGGGCATGCCTGTAGCTGTCAGCAGGGTTAAAAGGGGTGATAGCTCACCAGCAAGAGGTGCGCCAAACCCGGGAGATAGCTCATTAGATTCAGCTCGACAAGAGGAATTCAATGGTATAAGGCTCGAAGCTGTGGCATGCTTGTAGCACTCTGCAGCAAATAATCTGTAGGTACTTGCCCGGTGAACAAAAGTACAAACTAGAAGGTAGCTCCACCACCAGCGGTCAGATCGAGTTGTGAAGCGGACCATTTGAATCCGCCGGACGAGACGAATCCAATGGTATAAGGCCCGCGGCGGTGGCATGCCTGTAGCTGTCATCAGGTGAAAAGGAGTGATAGCTCATCGGCCAGGGGTCCGCAAGGGCCGGGGAGCGGACCATTAGAATCCGTGGGACGAGACGAACCGAATGGTATCAGGCTCGAGGCGGTGGCATGCCTGTAGCTGTCAGTAGGGTTAAAGAGGGTGATAGCTCACTAGCCAGAGGTGCGCCTGTCCTGGGAGATCGCTCATTAGATTCAGCTCGGCGAGAGGAATTCAGTGGTGTAAGGCTCGAAGTGGTGGCATGCTTGTAGCACTCTGCATCAGACAATCGGTAGGGACTTGCCCGGAGAACAAAAGTACAAAGTAGATGATAGCTCCACAGCCCGCGGTCAGATCGAGTTGTGAAGCGGACCATTTGAATCCGCCGGACGGGGCGAATCGAATGGTATAGGCCTCGAGGCGGGGTCATGCCTGTAGCTGTCAGCAGGGTTAAAAAGGCTGATAGCTCACCAGCAAGAGGTGCGCCAGACCTGGGAGGTAGCTCATTAGATTCAGCTCGACAAGGGGAATTCAATGGTATAAGGCTCGAAGCTGTGGCATGCTTGTAGCACTCTGCAGCAAATAATCTGTAGGTACTTGCCCGGTGAACAAAAGTACAAACTAGAAGGTAGGTCCACCACCAGCGGTCAAATCTAGTTGTGAAGCGGACCATTTGAATCCGCCGGACGAGACGAATTGAATGGTATAAGGCTCGCGGCGGTGGCATGCCTGTAGCTGTCAGCAGGTGAAGAGGAGTGATAGCTCATCGGCCAAGGGTCCGCAAGGGCCGGGGAGCGGACCATTAGAATCCGCCGGACGAGACGAATCGAATGGTATAAGGCTCGAGGCGGTGGCATGCCTGTAGCTGTCAGCAGGGTTAGAAAGGGTGATAACTCACTAGCCAGAGGTGCGCCAGACCTGGGAGATCGCTCATTAGATTCGGCTCGGCGAGAGCGATTCAATGGTGTAAGGCTCGAAGTGGTGGCATGCTTGTAGCACTCTGCATCATACAATCGGTAGGGACTTGCCCGGAGAACAAAAGTACAAAGTAGATGATAGCTCCACAGCCAGCGGTCCGATCGAGTTGGGAAGTGGACCATTTGAATCCGCCAGACTAGACGAATCAAATGCTGTGTTGCCTGAAGCGGTGGTATCTCTGTAGCTGTCAGGAGGTTAAAAGGGGTGATACTCGAGCGGCTGGAGATATGTAGAAACTTAGGTGATTTCATGCGGTGCTTGTGAACTTAAGTAAAATCAGGGGTTTATTATGTGTGGTTACCGGGACAATAGCTTCTTAGTAAGCTTCTCTTAATATGCTGTATCTTCTGGAGATCTTGGCCTGCAGAGTTGGGGATTTAGATGATGGTAGAGGATATCTGAAGAAGAGATACTAGTCGCCCAAGGGGCGCTCTCCCAGCAGGGGTAATTCATCAGGTCTCTTCCGGTGGATCTGGGGCCCAGCATATCCTCTGGGTGCACCGGTTGTATCCCACCTCGGTTGGGTTGTACCAGAGGCCTCCAGGCGCAACCTGAGTATGAGAACCTTTGTTGGGCGCATGGGATGAGAAAAAAGGTCCGGCGGACAGTCAGGGCACACGGGATGCATAGGGCGGACGCAACCTGTCCGGACGCAAGTTGCGTCCGCCGGACGTAAATCCTTTTTTTGCTGATGTATGAACTTCCTCGCGAAGATATTGTTGCCAATCAGTAACTCGATCAAACTTATTGTAGTGTTTGACCATTGGAGACCCATGACAAATTGGTGTACTAGTTCCTTTTTTGTGAAAGAAGAGTGAAAGCTGTTTGGTATACATTTTAGGTGTTATTGAGAAAGAACCTAAGGAGGTTGAGGGTGGAAGTGAGATTGTATTGTAGCGACTTGAAAAAGAGAGGTACTCAGGAATATCATTGGTAGAATCCAGACATTGACAGTGAGTTCGGACTTGTTCTGATATATACTGCCTTGAAGTGTGAATTTGAGTAGAACTCGTTGCAATAGTGAAAGTGGTAGGAATATTGGATATAAGAGCGCTAGTTTGTGATCTTATTTAGAAAAAATAAATTAGATTTCTGATACTATAAGAATAATAATAGTAAGAACTGGATAGATTGATACTTACCAGAGGAAGGCATACTGGATAGAATTTGAACATCATCACTGTTGGAACCTTTCGAGTGAACATCTTGTGAATGCTGGCAGTGAGCATAAGTGTCTAGTTGGCCACTCAATAGAAGATATTGGACACATCTACATTGATCAACAAAACAAGAAGTCATACTTGTTAAAAAGAAAAATAAAGGATAAAATAAGTGAAGAGAGAACAAGTTTGAGGATAATAAAAAAATAAAGATTTGAAAAGTTGAGGAATAAGGATCGGGAAATGATATAAAGATATTCAAGCAAGAAAAAATACGAGAATAAAAGGGAAATTGTTGATAAAATATATAAGAAAAAATGAATCATTCAAAGAATAAGAAGTTTAATTAAGAGAAATTAAGAAAAAAACCCTGCTCATTATCACTTGTTGGAAAAGGTGAGCGAGAAACAGTTATATTAAATGATGTACTAGAATGTATAGTAGATAATATATTGTTTGATAAAGAAGAACTGGAAGAATGGTTAAGATTAGTTATTGACTCAGAATGCTTATCGGTTAAGTTTTCAAGATCCATTAGTATATCACCAGATAAATGATCCCAATGACTATTGATTTCAGCCTGTATATTATTTTGCCGACTTTGTATAACCCATTCTGCTGCTCCTGTTGGTGAGGGAAACAACTTGACAACACCACTATTTTCGATAAATTGCCATACCTTTGGCGTAGAATTATGTATGCTTCCTGATGTTGAGAGTTATCATATGAGTATGATATAGGTAAATTAGCTTTGTGAAGAAATATAGAGTAAAGTGAAATTGTTTCACAAGGTAATTAAGGAGCGAGATAATAAGCCTCAACTTCTGACTCCAATTCCGATAAGAGAGCCTCATTAACTGGTTCCTGATAATTTTCTGCATTGAGTGGATAAAAGTACATTTCCAAAAGCTTGCCTGTTGGAAGATAATGATCACGTTTTGGTTGTTTCCTAATACAATGTGAGTTATGTACTTCAACAAAGTTATGAATATGAGAACAAATAATTTCTATATAAATAAATTGAAGACATGATTTATCAATGTCGCTACCATCAAATAGCCCTTAACTTTTGTAACAGGTTTACTCATGTCTAACGAAAAGGTACAATAGAGGGCTAGCGGTTGACTGGCAAGCGCTAGGTCTAAGGGAGTCATCAGAGAGCGCGAGGATAAAGAGAGATAATAGTTAAAGAGCAAGTGGAACTCTGAGATCGTCATTCAACCAAGTATATTCTTAAAACATGAGTCTGCTAAAGTTTGCCATTCTCCAGCTAGCCAGGAGATGAGTTTAAATACAAGAGTTCTCCCAGAGCGATAGTAATCAGATATCCTGTAACCACGATCATTACCGGGCAGTGCGCCTTGCCCTGCATGTCCTGTGATTCCACATGAAACCTAAGCGTCATAACACTGCCTAAATGCTATCGTTAGCTTACATGACCCTTCCTTCACTTGTATTCCTAAATAAAACAATAAACATACAAAACTAAACTTAACACAAGCTACCTGGCCCTAATATAGCTCCGGAGCTGTAAAAAAATCAAACTAATCAAAATAAGCAAAGTAATCAAACTAAACATATATGAAATCCTGCACTCCGCTCCTGTATACAGTTACCAGAATATGTATACATGTTACAACTTTCAAGTTGAGCAAAATAAGTCTTCCATTCCTGAGTCTGTCCTTCAGTTAAAATATTCCACCAAGCTTCAATTCGTTGATTTTTGGTAGATTTTCCATATGAATAGGCTTAGGAAAATGAAAGATTTGGATGATTTGCACGACGAAGGAGAAGATGAGACTTAGCAAGTAAAACAGCTTTAGTTCCTAGGAAAATTTATTATATTAGCCTATATTTTAATTGAATAGAAATTTATTTAAATTGATAGATAATATTTAAAAACAATAGAAAATAATTACCGGTATCTGATCGAATTACTTGTGAAATGTGCATTGTATTTCAAACAAAGCGTAGATATTGTTTATTAACTAAAACAGCTGTACGATTAGAAATGCCAACATAGCACCATACCACATAACGTGAATATGCATCTATTGCCCCATAGATTTCAAACCCAAATCATGATAGTTTATCATGTCCATCGATGCAAATTACACGATTTGGACCTTGAATATAGAACTCTTTACGACTTCTACTTTTACCAATTGCCTTTCCTCGTTGCTCAACACCTTGAGGATCTAAAGTTTTGAGAGCATTCCTTACTTGATGTCTATTAATATTAAATTATCTTAGGTAACTATTAGCATAAAAGTTTATAGAAATACAACTAGAAAGATTAAACTTACTATGATATAAATACTCCAGTTCAGCGAATATGTGCTAACGTATATGATCAACTATATCTAATAGACTGACCAGAAATCAAATGTTCTTGAACTTTCAATTGGGCATCCTCAGTAGCCATTGTACAAGCTTCAAGGGAATTTCCTATTCCCATAAGTAAACGTAGACTATAATGAATACGCAAATTGCGTAATTGTATGAGGGAAAGCTGCCAGCCTTCTTGACCCAGACAGCGAATCATTGTTGCAAATGACATATTTCTGAGCAAAAAGGATCGTACACAATCAACAAGTTCTTGGTTTTTATAAAGAGCGACATGTCTTTTTGTAAAACTCCATTCAACAAACTTATCCTTATATACTCACTCACTAAAATTATTTAAAAAAAAGTATTAAAAATGGAAATTTTTATAAGTATAAAAGAAAAGAAAGACTAAGGAGTATCATACCTAGATGTAAAGTTGTGTTCATTTTCCATATAAAGACGAACCTCATTTAAGGACTTATTTTCTGTAATATAAAGATCATAAAAAAGTTAGTGATAAGGTTTCCAGTTATATCGTAGCATTGTAAGAGAAAAATAGTATAAGATGTTTTAAAACAAAATATGAGAAGAAATTAAAGGAAATTAGAGAGAATAAAAGTAAAGAATATAGACAGATAGAAGAATCTAAAAATAATGATACGAATTGACTGGAAAAAACTTATGACAGTTAAAGATAAATAATAGTACTAAAAAAAATAAGATAAGAAAGAGCTATCAATATAGATGAACATTGCCAGCCTTCAAATTCTCACGCTTTTTTCAATCTATTGTACTCTTATGACAAAATAAGTCTAAGGAGTTTCTCTCACTACTTGTTATATCTGAAACCTGATGAAAGATAACAGAACCCATAAAGAGAAGACAATCATCCGGAAATACCTCATAAATCACATTCAATTGCCAAAAAGTTAAATTCCTGCAACCAAACTCACCCCAAGAGAGTACAGTATTATAGCAGTAATTAATATCTTTCCAGTCAAGATGGCTTTTGAGTTTGGTGTCGCCAGAAACCATAGACTGATTGATAGCAAGACCATGCAAAGAGCCAGTCATACGGGTAAAGTCGGGAGGAAGATAACGATTGATGCTGGTAAATATGGTGTACATTTGAGGATCAATCATTGGAAGATTATGAGAGATATAGTTAAAGAGTTCGTAATTTGCATTAAGCCAAGTTTGGAAAGCTGGAAGATCTTGACAATATTCAGAACTTTGCATGATAGTTTAGGCATACCAGGAGGCTTAGCCTTCCTTTAGTGAATAAAGACCTATAGTTACCCTACCTTAGGATTCTGAGTTCAAAAGGACAAGCCAACACCACCCTCCCACACCAGCGTTGAGATGGTGCTACATCAGCAGACGCCGCCTTAGTTGCGTCCCCTCACCAAAGACATAGTCATTGGAGCCCTCCTTGTAACCCCGTATGCGTCCCGGCCGTCTGTCCGACCGGATCCTGTTTGCTGGATATATGCCGAAAGGCCTGTGGCGAGCCTATGCAAGTGGTTTGAGCCAATTCGGTCAACGTCGCATAATGTTACTGAGCACTAAAGACGGAGGTCGTATAAGTGGTCAATAAGTAACAGGACGTTCTTTTACGGACAAAGGTTAAGCAACACATTCTATACTCCAGGCTCCTGTGATGCAAGTCACAGAAGTGACTGGTGTTGTTGGATGAGGTAGTTTGAGAAATCAAGCATACCCGCACTCACATACGTCACTAGTATTCTTCAAATACTGACGGAACCACACGATAATGATATGACTATGGAAAGATAACAGCTATTGGTGTGATTATCTAGACAAGTCTATCTTATGCCTCGCAGCTGTCGAGTGCAGAATGCATCTGCAATGCTGAGAGGTTCGATAACAAAGCTGGCCCCTTTGTTGGTTCGATCATGGAGACCATTCTGCGTAGGCAAATGGTAGGCAAGACTCCATGCCGATGAAGATGGATCACAACCAATGGACTGATGTGGGGGAGCACCGTCAGGAAAACCCATGGTGTTGCGATTGGGAAGTCGAGTGAGATAGCAGAATTGTCAGGGTCAAATGGTGTTCGCACTTTCAGAAGAAGCTGGAGTTTGTTCATAAATACTTAGTTAGTATGAGAACTTGATGTAGCCCATGACCACCCAGACGCGGCATATAAATATTGAGGTGCCTCCCGAGCTATTTGAACATCATCAAGCAACGGAGAAGAGATCTTATCAATATAATAAGTTTACGCTAGAAAATCTTTTATCACTCTACCTACTTCAAATCATTGAGCCTTCCTAAACAATCTCCGCCTTCGATAAAGATTATCGGCCCGAGTAATCTCGCAATTCTTTGAGATTGGCTCCCGCCTAACAGATAGTGCGACTATAATCAGCCCAGAGAGCGTAGTGACGGTATTGGAAGTTGCCATTAATTATATTATTTACAGAACCAGAGGGTAAAAGAGGTGTACTCTGTTCTAAATTTTTCAAATGGTGGTCAGGATATCGGAACCGATAGGCTAAAATATTGCCGTTATGGTCCTTAAGACAGTGGTGTGTGCTATTCGGATATGATCAGATGAAGCGAAAAGGCGAGATTAGTTCAGGTGTGTGAACAGGACAAGTACGAGAGTTTTTCAACTGTTTCAAATCCTGAAAATTAAGTTGGCTCTTGAGAGTTTGAATTCCTTCCTGAGTGATTTCCCATCGTTGAAGCATACAGTCAATATCATGACACTTGGTACAGGAAAACCTTTCATGATCAAACGCACAGGACTGCATAAGATGATTCAAGCGGGAGTCATGGGTTGAAGAAATAGAAGAGGGGGTATCGTGAGTATCAGTTGACACGTGAGGATTATTGAGTACAATAATTGATTGGGCGGAGGAATTGGTAGTATTGATATCTGTACTGAGAATTTCCTCAGTTGTAGTGTTTGAATTATCGAATATGTTGATAGGGGAGGTGAAGGTGCCAGAATTACTAGTGACAGGTAGATTGGGGTTTTTCAATAAAAGAATACGGTGAATAAAAGGAATTGGCAAAAGATCCTGGGTAGGTTTGGTATTTTGAGTAGATATATCAGAGTTATCAAAAATAACAATTGGGTTTTGAGAAGTCATATTTTTTAATCAAAAAAGTATTGTATTCAGGTAGTAGAATGAAAGGAGGATGTAAAGGGAAAAGGGAAGGAAAATAAGGAAGAGGGTAGAGAACGGTATTAAAAGCGTGTGTTTCAACTAAAGGATAAAATAATTGATTATTAATAGCTTACTAAGCCTTTTTTATTTTATTTTAGCAAAAATGGCCTGCTCATAATGCACTGGAAAAAAAATTTCTGTCTTTCCGCCTTTCTTTTTCTGCTAGGATGATTGAAGCAGCCTAGCCACTCCTCATCCTAACGGACCATCAGCAAAAAATTATGGTGCGTCAGATACGGCGCCGTTGCGTCCTATGTGTCCTGTGCGTCCTGAGTTGCGTCCTTGGCATCCCCTGCGTCCTGTGCATCCTGAGTTGCGTCTCCTGCGTCCTGTGCATCCTGAGTTGCCTACCAATGCCTGCTCAAATTCCATGCATCTGGAGCCAAACTAATACACCACATTCCGTCCTGACATATAAGACAAAGCAACTCTGCCTCCAGTGCCTCCAGACTCGTCCCTCAACACCATTGCTGATCATGATTTACCAGCGAGAGATGCTCGCTTCAGGGGTACCCCTGGGGATTTCTTGGCATAGTTTATCATGGTTTCCTGGCACTTAGCCTCATACGCGACGCGACAAACTGTTCTCTCATCATCACCATCAACATCTATATTCCGGGGCATTCTGCATAATACTCCACTACAACTACACATCCGATCCTAAATTTGACACAGGGAGGTTGCTGGGCTCGACGCCAGCTTCACGCCGGTATAAGGTACATCCCTGTCACATTAATACTCATGGAGATCGCCCACCCTTCTGATAGTGGTCTTTTATCTCTACTAATCCTGAACTCAATGACAGATTCCTCTACGGCCGCTGCACCGATTTTGATTCTGTCACCTGGACGTCATTGGGCTCGACGCCAGCTTCACGCCGGTATAAGGTACGTCCCTGTCACATTAATACTCATGGAGATCGCCCACCCTCCTGATAGGAGTCTTTTGTCTCTACTAATCCTGAACTCGATGGCAGATTCCTCCACAACCGCATAGCCGATTTTGAATCTGTTACCTGGACGTCGTTGGGTTCGACGCCAGCTACACGCCTGTATAAGGTACATCTCTGGCGCATCAATACTCATGAAACCGCTATATACTCTGAGGGGGGTCCTGGGAAGGGTGAGAGGGGATGCTGGCGATCCCAGGACTCTATGCCAGATTCCTCCACAACCACTTGACCAATTCCAGCTCTGAAGACGCGACGTCGTTGGGCTCGGCGCCAGCTACACGCCAGTATGAGGAACGTCACTGTCGCATCAATACTCATGAAGTCGCTATCTACTATGGGGGGGTCCTGGGAAGTCTGAGCGGGGATGCTGGCGATCCCAGGGCTCGATGGCAGATTCCTCCATAACCGCTTAACCGATTTTGATTCTGTCACTTGGACGTCACTGGGCTCGACGCCAGCTACATGCCGGTATGAGGTACGTCCCTGGCGCATCAGTATTCATGGAGTTCGCCACCCTTCTGAGAGTGGTCTTTTGTCTTTAACAATCCTGAACTCAATGCCAGATTCCTCCACAACCGCTCAACCGATTTTGATTCTGTTACCTGGACGTCGCTGGGCTCAACGCCAGCCACACACCGGTATAGGGTACGTCTCTGGCGCATCAGTATTCATGCAGTTCGCCACCCTTCTGTGAGTGGTCTTTTGTCTCTAACAATCCTGACCTCGATGCCAGATTCCTCCACAACCGCTCAGCCGATTTTGAATCTGTCACTTGGGCGTCATTGGGCTCGACGCCAGCTACACGCTGGTATAAGGTACGTCTCTGGCGCATCAGTATTCATGCAGTTCGCCACCCTTCTGAGAGTGGTCTTTTGTCTCAAACAATCCTGAACTCGATGCCAGATTCCTCCACAACCGCTAAACCGATCTTGATTCCATCACTTGGACGTCACTGGGCTCAACGCCAGCTACACGCCGGTATAATGAGGGTTCTGAGGTGCCAATTCTCCATGGAGCTATATGGTCCCGGGGGAGGTAAGAGGGGGGGGGGAAGGGGGGGATTCAATAAGCTGTATATTAGAAGAATAGAAGACGGTTAGTAGTAAATTTAATACTTTATCATGATGTGAAATATATTGTGACCCGGGTGACCAAGGTCAGAAAAAGGTAAAGGGGGGACCCTGCACTTATCTCCAGAAGATGAGGTAGTACATCCTGAGTATTAGGTGTGCGCCCGGGACATCCTGAGAATTAGGTATGCGCCCGGTGCGTCCTGAGAATTCTGTGTGTGCCCGGTGCGTCCTGAGATTAGCTGCTGCGTCTGGTGCGTCCTGAGATCCGGCGCTGCGTCAGGTTGCGTCCTGATTCGCGATTGACGTTTTGGGCGTCAGGTGGATCAGACACACCTGATGCTCAGGACGCAAGCTATTGTTTTTGCTGATGACCCTACTTCCCAGTGCGCCATAAATTCAATTCTCAAGGTGAGATTTGAACTCATGACCTTGTAGCCAAAGATAAGGAGCCAACTTATCATTAACTACAAGACCATGAGCGATTGTACCTTCTTTTTATTATTAATTGAATATCTTATCCACTATCCTTATTACTAATATGGTACAGTATACTCACACCCCAGTATCCTGGATCGCTGCGATTCCCGGTCGGGGATTCTCGACAACATAGCATATAGGCCAATTATTCAAGATTTTACTGTAGTGGGGTGTGAGTATACTGTAGACCAACTAAGGGCTCAGTGAGGCGACACCCTCAGCGAGGCGCAGTAAAGATTTGTTAGCAGTTTTGTCGGAAATTTGGTGTCAAGCCACGCCAAGCCTCACTGAGGGTGTCGCCTCGCTGAGCCCTCGGTCGGTCTACTGGATTTACTCACTAGATCCACTATCGGGGATCTGTACTCTGGTACAAGGGTAAGTCTGGCCCGGTGCCACGGGTTTTCTTGGTTTATTTCCTATTCTGGGGGTGCGCCTGACTTTTGCTCACATACAAAAAAAAGCCACAAAAAACCGTTTGTATGGTAGAAAACCATAGTTACTGTATATGGGGTGCGCCCGACTTTTTTTCTTTTTTCTTTTTTCTATAAACTTTTTCCATTTCGGGCACTTAGCTACAATAAAGCAAGGCCACTATCTATCTCCCGGGTCTAAAACCCAAATGCCAATGCCAATCTCGTTTCCGCCCCAGTTCCATCAGTGCCGGATAAGCTCCCAGCACTGGTCTTTGGCGCCAGCCATCCGAGTCCACATGCTGCACCGAAGCCCCCATGCCCCAACTTCCCTGAAACATAAACAAAACCAAAACTAGCCCACATATCCCCAAATCAAACCTCCTATCCCAACCCTACTTCTCACTCCTCCCGAGTCATAGATACAATAGCAGATGTACAAAACAAAAGAAACATCCGCATATCCAGCCGTTGACCCGAACCTGCCTTTCCCAGTTACCGCTCTCATTCCCATCGGATATACCAGAGTCGCATACACGGTGGGGTGGACCTGTGCCTTTCCGACTCGCCCATACCATTTAAACAAATGAAATTACAAAAGAAAATTAGCTCAAACCAGAACCGAAGTCCCAGCCCTGGAGGCATTTTACCAGTCTCGGGACAAGCCCGGACGCCGTATTCCTCCCTTCTGCCTACCAACCGACACTCCGGAGATGACACTTGCAATGGATGCTAACACCTTCATGCAAAGCCACTACCAACCCACCACTGATGTACCACAATGCCACCAGCCACCCCCTCACTAGTCCGTGGACCAATGAAAAGCGTCGAGCCTTAATTCCTGCCTAAACACCAATCAGCCATCTCCAAGCCCGCACAACTCCCATCCACATCCACAGCCTTTCTCGACACCCAAGCAAGGGGAAAAAACTCAACAAAAATCTAAAGAATACCTGAAGGCTTTCTAGAGATAAAGTTCGAAAGGAAGTGATGAACAAACACTGTTCTAGACGAAAAATTGAAACCATCGTAATGGAGTCAAAGACATGAAGCCATCGTGAGACGATTCCATGGACCCTGAATGGCTGAACACCCAAATATGACACGTCACCCGAAGGTTCAGTTTCAAACGCTGGGGTTGTAAGCACCCTGGAGGATGGTGCGCCCGACTTTTGCCTACCCCCTAGTACAAGTACTTGGCTGGCGTGTTCGGGGAGTCATACGCAAGTCGAATCACCAAACTATGCCACAATATGCTTAGCAGAGCAGGTTAACAGAATTGCAACTACTAGTTAATGATAGCTACCAAGTTCAGCTCTCCCAAGCTATACCGCGTCCGGGAAGCACTATTCTCTCTTGGGCTGTTTGTCTCTAATTGCTGAGATCAACGATAGTGGATCTGTGCTTGGCTGGCGTGTTCGGAAAGTCTTATGCAAGTCAAATCACCAAACTGTACTCCAACAACAACTTCTCTTTTCGGAGGTACAGGCCATAAGTTTTGTATATTTCACTAGCAGGGGTGCTACATGGGGTAAGTGGGCGAATTGGGTAGCCATGATACCTATTCCGCTGCCTTTATACCCAATTTGCTACATTACCCCATGTTAGCGCAACACCCCCTGCTAGTAAAATATACAAAACTTATGGCCTGTACCTCCGTTAATTTAATTTAATTTAATTTAATTTAATTTAATCTAATTTAATTTAATTTAATTTAATTTAATTTAATTTTGTTTAATTTTATTTAATTTAATTTAATTAATTAAGTGTTGCTCTAACCGAGCCTACTTCTGTGTGCATTGTTGCGTGGGGCGTCGCTTGTTGCCATTGTGAAAAGCACAAACTGCCCTACCTGTACGTTTGACCCGCCTTAGTCGGGGAAATAAATAGCCAACGTATTGTTTGCGCTGCGCACACTGCAGAGAGGGGGTTAGAGCCCGTCTCGTACAATCTGACCTCCCGTGAAGTAATAATATGCCATTCCAATACTCAAGCCATTGTACCTGTACTGCACCCCCAATGTTCCTCCCATTTCCAGTGTTCTCTAAGAACGGTAAAGGAGAATTCGAGTGCATGAAAGACACTATGATCCAACCAAAAATCTGCCACGTTCCCGTCCGTCGGTGGTGACCGAACCCAGGCTCCCGGAGGTCAACCTGTGAAAGTCCCCAAGACTAGAAATTCATTTAGTTCACGGGGGCAGTCGGGAATTCGATACGAGATACTCGAGATTGCTAAAACCCCGTTTCAGCATCCCAACAACAGTAAATTGCCACCATACTCGTGCCATCACCATGGCCATCGCATGGAATTTCGAATAGGGAGCAGGACCACAGATCACTCTTGGCCAAACAATCTCACAAGCCGCTATCCTGAACCTGTATGGAATATTTTAGCTGAACCATGTCAATGGCTTGTTTCCTGTTGAAACGGTCAAAATGAAGCCCGAGGGCCGATATAACGTCTGGGCTCCAGTCACAGTTTCGCTTGATTAGTACGGTAAAAACTCAAATACTGTAATCGAACGAGAAGCTAGCGTATGTAGTTGATAAGTCCCTACCTTGGGAAAGGGGCCAAACAAAAGGAGGGTCGCTCACCCGCTCGAGGTGACATAAAAAAAACGCCAAACCTAATTAGGAGAGGCAGCCCCCAACGTTTCAGAACACGGCCCCATCATTGGGGCTCTCACGCCAGCACTTGGTTCAATTGTCCGAGTTTCTACACTGCTGTACCGCACAAGCATGATGCCCCCCAAGTATTGACGACTACTCGAGTACTGGCAGATGAAGAATATGCAATATAGGCAGCCTGCTGGATCCGTTAACCTGAATCCCACAAGACACTCCTATGGTAGGCTCGGACCTTTGACAAAGACTCCAAACAATGTGGCCGCAAGTGAGAATCAGTGCGATCTTCTGGAAGCCATTTAGTTTGGGCACAGAGTGTGCCAAAGCGCTGAATGCTGATGTCCACGCCAAGAGGGGCTCGTTCCGAGACGATGGTCCTGTCAACACGGGATAATAATTTTATTACTACAAATGCAGTTAGTCCTGTGCTACATACAATATAGGGAACGCGAGATAGTCGGCAAAGTGAAGAGACATGTCTAGGTGAATCGAATCTTTGCGATATCTGCCCGTCATCACTCCCCACTTCCACTGTCTACTGGTGCTCAAACTAAGTCGCGGCGCAGCGGGATCCAGGTTTTGGTGTTTTTTTCTTTGCTATTCTGTATCATAACTTTATGTGCCCGCATGTATCGATAGAAAAGGGTGCTACTATTTTCCACTAACCCTCTCCCTTAGCCTCAAATTTGAAGACTCCCGGTACCGGCATGATACTCACACATTCAATCCTCTCTCAGACCGTTAGCCTGTCGGCCCACAATAAGCTTAGTTTGATGAGGTAATAGAAGTGCAAATACCAGTTAATGAGATCCAGTAATCCCAGAGGGCTAGATATTTCGTGCCATAGAAACTCTACTCCTTCCCAGAGGGATTTGTCACGGAACAAGGAGATCAGAGACCGGACCTAGATAATAATGATAATGGATTAACATTGGATAGAGAACAGTGAACCAGAGGGGTATAGTGCTCGAGTACAGCAAACAGCCTTACCGAATTCCATCTACTAGTATATCATGTTTGCCACTAGATTCTGTGCAAACCGTTCCCAGTCTCCTTCTGCCAGTTGTCCCCCATACTACTAGTACAGTATGTTACAGAGCAAATATGGCACAGCACAGTGCCCGAGCATTCCAAATAGTCCTGCCGAGGATAATGGGCTAGAGGAGGCCGCTAAGAAGCTCGGATACTTGGATCGAGAGCTAGGTCGTTAAGTTGCCCTCTCCAGTAAGTCTTGGTTCTTCTTCCCAGCCCTTTCTAGAGTGCCGGCACAGTACTGGTAGGGAACTTTCGGCCACATCGGATTTGGTCCAATTATTAAAGTCTCTGGGGTACCCAAGCACCTGACCTCCATCAGAACTCCCCCCCCGAAACAGCACGAACCAGGTACCGATATTTCATGGCGATCGCGAGTAGCCAGCCCTGCATTGAACAAGACCGCAACCTCTTATCCGCCTCGAGGAGGAACATTCATCTCTCCACCTGCACAACAGGTTATCACGGAAAACCCTTACTTCCCTCCCAGAGAAACGACCCCTGTGCAAGTGAGAGATCGCCCAGGCTTAAAGGGAACGAGATATGTTAATTATTAAATGTGTGCCCGGCGCCCCCTAGCCGAACTGTTTGGGATAAGGTTCTCGGGTAAGCGGTCATACTAAACTAATCAGCAACACCAGGGGGGTGTGCGCTCCCCTTCCTAGGCAAGCCAGTCTGCTCACTAGCGGGATTGGTGTGCTTGAGTGCAAATCTTTGATTGGACATATCGATCTGTACAACCCTTTTCATAATAACAGCTAGATCCGTCTCCCAATCTTTTAACACCTGTCACGGAACGGGAGTGGTTAAAAATCGAGTGACTCAGTATGATCGCAATTTTCACTTGAGAAACTCGCAATTTGACAGTGAACACTGCTTAAACGGAGAGGCATCTTGACGTTGCTGGACTCAAGTTTTCATTTTTTCTTTAAGCGAGCCAAATGGGACCTAGAAAAGCTCTAGTATGATATCGGTCGCTAGAAAAATAGCACCACTCGTAGCAGGGCAAGATGTATCTAAACGGGAGTTCACGATACACGGAAGAAAGTCGGTGCACATTTGAGCCCCCGTACAAAGTCCTGACCCCTTGTATTTGGACACAACTTGCCTGGCACTAGTATAACCTTGTTTTTCGCGCGTAGATACACACTGATGACAATTGGGCGTGTGTTTTTCGTTTCCCTGCTTGAGGCGGGCAACTACTGCTCACATCTCCCTCAGCAAGAACTATGATATCTGGCGTTGTGTTGCGCCCACACTACATGTGCTGCTGCAAACGCTGAGTGAGATAAATTCAGTGAACTCGAGGGACCAATCCGGATTCTGGTGTGATGACTTGGAATTCCACGTCAAAGGTTATCACTCGTAAACGTCCTGCAGTGGGATTCCGTGCGATCACAGATATCATGGCGAAGGCAGTCATTCCGCTTGAAATATAGCTGGTTATCTGTGATTACACAAAATTCGCTGCTTTTCGGGATCTTTGGCAGCGGTTCATGAGTGGGAATCTCGTCGAAATTAGTGGTAAAGCTATGTCCGCAAAGCTATTGGATATAGAAAACGTAAAGGAGAAGAGACCCTCTAGAGGAATCGTGCCCCTATAGGCTCACTAAGAAAATCTGGCTGTGTAATATGACCCGTTTATCCGGGGGTTAGACTATGTGGTTGCAATGGAAAATGAGCAGGGAGCTTTAGGTAGGTTCGGTATGACGCTCAGAAAACGAGATTCCGCTGGCGCTTTTTCTGTGGTCTTGACTCGCGGTTGAGGGGTCGAATTTCGCGGTGTTTTCGCCTCCAGATCCCTATCCGGGTGAGGGAATTTTGGACCTTTTAACGAGAGGTTCAATTATTCGAGGTCTCACAGGACCCGAGGTTTATACGACTAGCAAGAGCGAAGCTATATTTGAGAGGTTAGCATACCGTCGTAAGTACAAATAGATATCTGGTGGCAGATGGCGCTCAGGTGTTAGTATGGTGGTGCCGTCTACCGGAATGGTTTGTTTCACGTCTCCGGGAGTTTATGGTGTTGTGCCGGTCAAGTGAGCCATAACGGAAGATCTCTTGTCATATGGTGCTGCAGTTCGTTGGGCTGCCGGGGGCGCATCTGTATTGTACTATTTTGTGCTCTACCGTAGATACCTCTCGGTTCCAACAATTGCCCGGGTTTCGGATTCCTGGCAGACTCTTTTTTCCTCAAACTAACGCCTCGATAGATAGTCTGGGTAGGGTTGCCGGTATTTGAGTGCGAAGGACTGGCTAACACAAGACGAGCTTTGTGGTTGGCTAGTGTTGACCTACGGTAGAGGCGTAAAAACAATAGTCTTGGAGAGAGGATTTATGTGAGAGCTTTTTGAATCACTCCTCAGCAGCTGAGTTGGCCAAGTATCGGTACCACGAGCCACAGGGCAGGCTGCCTAGTTATTGTGGTAGGGGATCCCCAACCTGCATGGAGTGGGGCCATTGTCAATTATGATACATTCTGGGAGGGAAAGAAAAAAGTCAAACAAGACTCCCCATTAACGGCGATCTCTTAGAAGGGCCATTTCCCCCGAGAGAGAAAGAAAGAAACCCCAAACAAACGAAATGCCCAATTGTAGTAGAGAAGAGGAAAGGGAAGGAAATATAAGATGGAAAGAGGATTAGAAGGGGTAAAAATTGGGGACAACAGTGATACAGGCAGGAAAGAAAACAGCAAGTCTAGCGTCTCGGGAGTGATGGTGCAGGAGTGGGATTCAAAGGCTTGGCAGGCCTAATCATTCTCGTCGTGAATAATCAATCCACTCCCCTCGACTACTGGTCCATCCTCCTCCGCAATACTGACAGCCTCGTGAGTTCCACCCGTAGTTCCTAAGTCATGTCCCTTCTTCTCGACCTCAATCATCTCGGCATCCTTTGAGGCGGCCGTAGCTGCCGCCTTTCCATCCTTTTGTTTTCTCCTTCTCCTTCGGTTCTTTTCAGTTTTCGCAGCGTCCCTCTTTTTCATCTCCTCAGCCTTTTCCCTGAATGCCTTCTCCTCTGCCTCCCGCTTGACTTCTTCTTCCATCAATCTGATTCGTTCGTACTCGCGTCTCCGAGCAGCCTTGTAAACGTGGAATTCACCGGATCCAGCCCCGGCTGAAGAACCTTGAACATTGGCGACGATTTCGGGTGGAGGAGGGAGACCTTTTGGAGCGCCAGGTTTCGGGATGTGTATCTCGCGATCGGGTTTTGCGAAAAGGGCTGTAAGAGTTGCTGCTTGGGCTGATACAGGGGAGAGAGCTCTGCGCTTTGTAGGACGGCGGGAACGGCGGTCAAAAGAGGTCGGGATTGATTCTGGTATAGGTTCCGACATGTTGTGGGAGCTATCCGTGGGAAGCGATTTGTTTGGTTGCGGAGAAGATAAGGTATGGGGGGTAGTAGCAGTGATAGTGTAGCAGTAGTATGTGAGTGGAGAAAGGTGTTTCTTTGCCTGAAGGCTGGGAAACGAAACCTTTTTGCGGGCACAGTGGCAAAGATTGTATCTGTAGGCGAGGGTTCGTCCTTGAGGGCTTGTGCCTTGGTTACCCGGCTTGTTGGGATTCTTGTGTGACACTTGGATGATCGATGATGAAATCGGAGACGAGTTTTCAAAGGGTGGACGGAGTACTCGTACTGTGGAAACGACCGAGTATTTTGGGTCTATTCGGGGCCTATGCTAAGTACCATGACAAGCATGTATCATAGAGAGTGAGTGCCCTTCTAAGGCCTTTCCCCTGGCTGAGTCACCGATACATGCGTGGAATACAAGAACGAGCGAGTGGTTCTTTTCTCCACTGCTTTGCTCCTTCTCCCTCAAATCCATCAGCTCCTACGCGTTCAGCCACCTTTTATCGCCTAACACCCACTTTCTGGTGATCCACACAGGTGGATATATATACCTGCGGTTTTTCTTGATTAAACATTCGGTCTGGAGAACGCCAGCTTTCTCAACAGTTCTTTACCTCTCAATTGTCTTCGTCCTTCTCTGAAATATTTTGTGGGTCTGCCGTTTTTTCGCCTTGTTGCGGCTCTACCTTCCTCGGCTGCTAGCAAGCAGCGCTTTCTCTGACGACATCCGCTGAGAATGCAAGAAATAATTTCCAACATGGAAACACCAAAGCCGAGACCTCCGGAAGGGACTTGGGATACGGTTTGCTCCCTCTAGTCATGAAGCACTGATTGGAACCCCGACTAACAACTCTTCCCTAGCTGTTTCTGGAGGACACATGTTATCTGAAGGAAATTCCGGAGCTCGTGGGTGTTATTTCCGTGCGTCCCTCCTACCCCCATCACTTCTTTGCGGTGATCCGTCTATCCGGCAGAGCTGTACTGATATTTTTTCTAGAAAACATGGCATGAGCCCGACGATGAGTGGGATGATGAACCGGATTTCGTTCCTGGCAGTATTGCTACCGAGAACGACATGAACAGTTTTCTGAAAACTGGCCAGGTTTGTCCTTTACCCATTCAAGTTTGCCACGCTAACGCAAACCTCTGTTTGGTGTCTAGCCTCCCCGCCACTTTGCCGTCTTTGAACCATCGACGCCGTCCCAGAGGTGTAGGCTTGTGCACGAGTCCGAGGTGAAAGTTCTCGACCGGGCTCTTGCATTTGGAGATGTCGTAAAACGAAATCTCAAGTCTCCCATGTCAGGGACTGTAATTTCGGTTTCCACGGAAGTTAATGTGCAACATTCCTTCCAAATCCCTTCCGAGCCGACTTGTGTTATTACTGGTATTCCTGAAGCTGAGCTTTGTCTTGCGCATGAGTGGAACGATGGTGATCTCGTAGTCTATAGGGGTTGCTGGATTGGCGTTGTCGAGGAGGTGGTTGATGAGATTGCAATTCGTTTGGAAAATGGAAGTGTGGTGGTACCTGAGGATCCCGCTGAACTGGAAATTCCCATTTTGAGTCAGGAAGAGGAAGTCGCCATCCGGCGGAGCATATCGTCATTGACTCATGGGGATAGTTCGGATGCGACTGATCCACCTGACCAGCGTCGACCGTCAGGGCTCTCTCGACGCACAGGAACAGTACCAGCGCCAGCTCTTCTCTCGCCCGGCTTCACTGTGACTACTTCGAGGGCAAATCTTCGGAGGGGGAAATGGGTGTATGGAGCTTATAATCCGAATGTTTGTCCTACTGGAGTAGTCGTTGCCGTAAAGACAACAAAGCTTGGTGTGCGTTGGCTCCGTCAGAATTCAATGGTTTCTGGTCGCTTCATACCAGTGGAGCGACCAAGTACCTGGCTGGAGCTTGAAGAAGGATTACCCAAGCTCAAGAGGTTTTGTAAATCAACGGGTGGATTTGTCGGCTTGGACGGAGCGCCGCATACTGCTAGTGGAGCCACCGGTGGTGGAATTCTCCAAGTTGGAGATAGAGTCCGATTTAAGGACTTGCCTAGCGCTGCCACAAAGTACCCTGGAATAAAAAACATCCCGAGAACTGATGCGATGGGATTTGATATCAATACCTTTGGGATAGCTTCCACATTAACGCGCGTTAGGGTACGCTGGCAAGACATGACTGAGACGATTGACAATGCTAGGGATTTGACACCCTATCTTAATGTTGACGAGCAAGAAGTTTGGCCCGGGGAAATCGTTGTGTTAAAACATGACCATGACGGTTCACCCAAATCTTTAGGCTATCCCAGCCAGGAAGTTGTCTCACCCCCTCCCGATGCCCAGAAGAATAAAGTCGGGGTAGTGCAAACTGTAAACTCTCGGGAGCGAGTGGCGAGCGTCAGGTGGTTCAGGAACCCCGTGGCTGAATTTAGCGGCGATTGTGTAATGCCGGGGGTTAAGACCGGGGAGCTGGGAGATGAAACACAGGATGTCAGTGTTTATGAAGTAATGGACCTTGAAGCATTCTCTGTGAGAAGGGGCGATTTTGTATCAATTTCGCCGGAATATAGCGCGGGTTCTGGCTCCGGGATTGCTGTGGTTTCTGTTGGAGGTGGCGCAGGCCGAAATGCGCATGGCCAAATACACCCTCCACAACGGGAAGATATCGACTGGACAAGACTAGGGGGAACGGATACGCTAAATACCAATATACCAGTCGATGCGTTGGATAATAACCTACTGATGAACCTGAGTGCAGCATTGGGTGCTAGTAGCGACCCTCAATTGCAGGGAGTTGGTCGTCAGTTGAACCAAATACCGTTTAATAGCGCCACTCAATATCCACAACGCTCGCCAATGCCACAAAACTCATCTCGGCCCAGGACACCTTACGAGGAGGCTTATCTAGCACAGCCGGTCGATTGGCTTGGCGAGGTTGTTGATATGGGGGCAGATGGTCTGGTTACTGTGCGGCTTGGAGCATTGGATGTGCCTAGGGACATCAAAGTATCAATTGACCGACTTTTCATTGTGTTCAATGACGATATGGATTTTGATGATATCTTGGAGGAAGAGGCGGCTGATTTGGATGATGGCCTAAGTTTTGAAGAAGTGTCGGATTCAGGTAGTGACTGGAGCGCCATTGCTAACTCTCGGTTTGCTTTTGGGGTTGGTCCTCAGACTCCTATCGCGGAGAGTATTTACTACGAAGGTGGTGAGCGACTTGATAATGGGGGAGAGGAAGACTGGCTTACGGATGACGATATGGAAGTGGATAGCAATTCCTCTGTTGACGATATGGATGTCTCTGTTGCCCCCGCAAAGGATGGCGCCCGGGTGACTACAATGGAGCATGAGATGGAAACAGACATAATAGAGACAGGCGGGGAATCTGAGGCTGCAAAGGATGTGACCGCGCAGACGTGTCCTCGTCACGTCCCACCCCTACCTAATAATATTCCGGCACCGGAGGCATTCTCGATACCAGAGACTTCCAAACAACCTCCCCGGTTTGCTATTTTGGACACTCCAGTTCCCTCCGATCATACATTCGTAAAGGGTTATGCAACACGCCCTGAGCCGACGTTTCTCCGGCGCATGCACAAAGAGCATAAGATTCTCTCGACATCCCTCCCGGATGGGATTATGGTTCGGGGGTGGGAGTCGCGTCTTGACCTTTTGCGTGTGCTTATAATCGGTCCTGTGAATACCCCGTACGAACTAGCGCCATTCTTTTTTGATTTCTACTTTTCAGGTACTTTTCCGCAATCTCCGCCCATCGTGCATTTTCACAGTTGGACCGGGGGTATTGGAAGGGTTAACCCAAATCTGTACGAAGATGGAAAGGTTTGTTTGAGTCTTTTGGGAACATGGCATGCGGAACAAAAGAATGAGGCGTGGTCGGCTGGTGGTAGTACTGTTTTGCAGGTGCTTGTAAGTTTGATGGGATTGGTACTTGTTCGGGAGCCCTATTACAGTAAGTTGCCCTTTTTCCCTCTTCTTTCTTTTCTATCCCACAACGCTACCATGATGACCTGAGTGCATTTGGCTCGAGCGGAAAGTCACACTCTTGGAGTGAGTGATGGCCCCGATGAGGAAAAAACCACGCTACCTTATAAACAGTTCTGATCATGGGATTCTTTTTCTTCTTCCCTTTCCCTTTTACCCTTTAACCTTGCCTTCTCGTGTTTCAGATGAGAGCTAACCAAGTGACGAACGCTAGACGAAGCTGGCTTCGGAGTCTTCGCAGGAGCCGACGAAGTATCCCTCGCCTCAGCCTTGTATTCCGAGAAAGCCTACATCCTCTCCCGCGGCTTCGTGAGACATGTTCTGGAAACACCTATGTCCGGCTTTGAAGAAGAGATCAAATGGCTGTACCTCCCCCATCAGAAAGGCGGCCTGAATCTCCTTGAGAATGTAATCGGTTCAACCAAGGAAGTCGTTAAACGCTCTGAATGCGAGGAACCCGGTACTGGAGGGAAGGCGGAGGAGGTCGCGAGGGAGGGAGTTGGTAACGTCACTGCTGGGGCGCTGATTTTGTTGAAGAGGAACCTGCAAGCTCTTCAGAGGATTATGGAGAGGTGTTAGTCTTGCCTGTATTGATGTGTTGTCTTTCCCCTCTTCTACAAATCCTATGTGCTTTTCTTCCCTATTTTCTTGCCTCTTTTGGCTTGCTCTCCTTCATAGAAATGGATCGGCGGTTGGCGTTTGTATGATGAAGTGGGTGGCGATGCTGAGGCAATGTGGACACGAGCATGACTGAGTGAGCGGGGAAGGTCGTGTAAGCGATGCGAAAAATGGAAGGTCTGTTTCAGTGGGCCGGTGTACTGTAGCCTTAGATGGTTTTCATTCAATTCGATATGTGTTATTCTCAATTCCTTCCATTTCGGTTAGTTTGCCTACTGCGAGCGATGCGATGCGCCACTCGCGCGGACGGGTCAGTCGCGCATTTACTTGGGGAAGAGATGATTAACTAAAGACGAAGGTAGAAAGGTGTACATATGATACAGGTAAGAGTATGACATAAATTGCCTAAAATTTATTTAGAGAACCCATTGTAAAAAAGATTTTCCAGGACCCCCTTGTCAGGCGGATGCGCGACTGACCCGCCCGCGCAAGTGACCCATCGCTCGCAATATAAGCATTGAATCAAGACTCATTACCGGTTGAATTGTTATATGAATGTTGCTGAGTGATATATTGTGCTTGGATCCATCTCGGGGGTTGTGAGCATAACTGTATATGTAAGGCGGCTAACCAAATCTTGGTGATTGATTCGTTTCATACCAGGGACCTCACTTTTCAACAGTTTGTTTGAAATTTATATTTCTTTTTTCCCAAGTTTGTGATTTAAAGGCATTAATTTTTTTGTCTGTGCAATATCCTAAAATTAATTTGGAATGTGCAAATTACTATGTAACTGATGGCCCCACAAGCTTGTAAGATTATACCATCGCTTAAAATTCATCACTGTGCGAGTTTGTTAACCCAATTGCCCTGGCAACTGCCCACAGCAAGGTCCTAATCTGACAGATTGTATCGTAGCATGATGGCGGAGTGTTAGGATACTTTGTCAGCCATGGGGGATAATCTCTACATGCCTATATACCTACTTGAGTGTTTTTTTTTTTCTAAAAAAAAAAAGGCTTTCTTCATGATTTCACTATGGGAGTCTGGTTAAAAGCTCCTCAAAATTACTTTTTTTTTTTTGTGTATAAAAGGTGTCAAATCATTAAGGCTTTTGGCCATTCACTACAATTTTTCCTTTGATGTCTAACCTTTAAACCTTGACGATTGGGCAAATAGGGAATTCCGTGATACCGCTTCTGGCATGCCACGGTTAGAAGAAAAAACGCGCGAAGTTGTCTTCTTTTCCTTTAACTGAGTTTGCCATTTTTTTAGACGGAATTTTTGAGACTCGTAAGATTAGATGGGTTCGTGGAATGACTGTGTGATATCATATCATACCTTGAAAAGCGTAATTTCTGGTGTGGTGCAGCCTGGCCCTAATGCATTGACGACGGTCTGCGCTGGCAAACAGTAGACATGGGCCGCACGAGTGATATTATATGAGTCAAATTTCCAGACGCCAAGGAGTTTTCGCCACCCGTCAACATTCTATTTCTCCCTCTTCCCATATTACTTTCTTGGGATGCCCAAACCCCGCCGCGACGATATGTGCCCTACCTGTTTCCCCCAATTCCTTGGCAAACCTCAAATCTCTACCACTGCTTTAATAGCCCCCCCCCACTCTCTCCTCCCCTCCCGTCCATCCATCCATCCATCCACCCACCCATCCTCCAACTTTAAGCTCAAGCCTAAACAGGAACCAAATGCCGTCTGTTTTTAATCGTTCCGAGTACTCTGCTCTAGAGGCCGAGCCTCCTGCAGAACAAGAAAACTTCAAGTCAAGGCCTATGGCGAGAAAAGGTCCCATGAACTCCCTCTCAAAGAAACCGATTAAGGGTGGAGGGAAATCAAAAGGGTCCTCGAGGAGGGGGGGGGAGAAGGAGAAGAAGAAGAAGAAGAAGAAGAAGAAGAAGAAGGTGAAGAAGGTGAAGAAGGAGAAGGAGAGCTCCGATGAGAGCTTGATCGTGAGTGATCTTAAAGGTGGGACCATTGTTGGTAAGTTACGATTTCTGAGTGTTGTATCGAAGTAATGGGACATAATAGAATCAAGGCTGACTGTGTATTACTATTCCTAGAGGATTCGGACACTGACTCTGGTGATGATGGTGGAATTTCCGAAGGAGGAGAAAGCAATGTCTCGGAGTATAAGGAAACAAGCGTTGTTGGTATGATATGTTTACATTTAGACAGCTAATGGGATGGGGTCTGACTTCGCATCTTAGTGAAACGGGCTGTTCGGGAGGGAATCGCAAGCAGGGAGGGTTCTTCCAGAAGGTCCTCCGCTAGAAAAACTTCCACAAGCAGCCCCAGAAAAACTCCTACAAGCAGCGGAGGGGTTGCTCGTATAGTGTACACTCGCAAGTCTGCTTCGCCTAAATCTCCCAAAGAGAGGGAGAGCAAGAGAGCCCCTGGAAGAAAGGGCAAGGCCAAGATGGGAAAGGCTGCGGGAGAGAATTCCGACCTCCTTGATGAAGTTGAGGTTGGATACTATCCGGATGGAGAGAACGACGAGAACGACGAGAACTACCTGGAAACTTCCAATACTCCTGCAAAGAGATCTGCTGTAAAGGTTATTGGCAGGTCCGTTGGGAGAGGCACTTCTAGTAGAACTGTTAGGAAGACTACTTCTGACAGGGGGGCGCCTGCCAAAACGACTGCCAAGGCAGCTACTAAATCCCCACATGGTGAGAAAGCCCCCATAGGCTTTGAGAGTAACTCTGAGCAGGAGGGGGGCGGCAGCAATTTTCCCAAAGGTTGGTCCTTAAGTGGCACGTCAACTCAGGTGAAAATTTAACTAACGACATATATTCAGCGCCACAAATGGTCGCTGCTAAAAAGCGCAAAGCGTCCGGACAAGAGGACAGCAGACTTAAAAAGGTAGCTAAAAGAACCTCCGCCAAAAATGTTGGGACCATCAAAGCAAGTCTGGAAACTTTGTCTCTTGACAGAGCGGACAAAAATGCCAATGACGATGCCGACGATGCCGACGGGTCCAGTAAGTCATGCAAACCCAACTTATATCAAGTTAAATTGTTTTGCTAACATACTGTAGTGCAATACTTTGGCGCGGGCAACACAGGTTATATTATTAGTGGTGGAACTTGTACGTCCTGTCCATCCGGTTCTATCTCTCAACTATCCAGATTCTAACTCGGAAAACACAGCCGAACAGCGCGCCGCCATTATTTCGGCCTCCTCCAACAACCCGGCTCACTCCGTTCTCCAAAGTGAGAAGGTCATCGGCAGCGGCCGTCTGATGCATGGAGGCAAATCTGTCGCTAAGCTTCAGGCGTTGTGGGAGATGGGGCTACCTAAAGACTACCGAGAGTAAACCCCGTTTGGGCATTGGGTGTCACGATTATTCCTGCGAAGTATAGGGGATAGAGTGGGTGGTATTTTTTCGAGGGTAGGGGTTTGTGTTTGATTTTTTTTTGCATATTTTTTTGCAAAATTATGCATAGGGTAGTGCTTGGGTATTTTAGAGAGGGGCGGGGATCTAATTACATCTAGCTTGGCTGTTGATTTAGTGAATGTTTTTGTGATTAGTGGGCGTGGGGGGGACAAAATGGGGAGGCATGTTTGTTTGTGTTATCTGCTATAACCTTCCTACGGCATGGTAGAGGGCCTAGCTACTATCGAGTATTCCTGTATAATTCAGCTCAACATTGAACACACTCTGGTGGGCATTGCAGGTGAGAGGTCTTTGTAGAAGGGGGTTTCGTGGCTGTTTGATTTCCCATTTGTATCTGTATTTTATATCAAAGATGAGGCTTTGTCTCTTTTGACCTGTTCTCCGCCGATTGTTCTAGTTATCTACAGTATACATACCTTCTCTTGCCCGTTTCCTAAATTCGCGTTGATAACCTAACCCAACGATCAATGTTGAAAAATTGTCATCGTTTTCCATTACCTACAAAGAATCGCTTGGTCACATGTATTTCTTTCTTATCCCATCTGTTTATATTGGGTTGCATCCCTCATGGCGGCGAGACAGCTTTAATTGGGTCTTGATTATTCGGCGGCTATTTGGTATAGGCCAGGCACTTTCCTACTCTAGTCCGAATTGGGAAATTAATAGATTTCTAGTTACTGCCCTTAGTTAAACCCAACCATCAATCCCCAAATTCCCGTCGGTAGATAAAATGCCTCCTCTCTCGTTTCTCCCCCATCAACCAACGCAGCGCAACCACAACAAACACGAACAACACCCTTAATCGAAAACGAAAGAAATAATTTAATGCCACCTGTTCTCCGATCCCGCACTTCCGGTGCTAGGGCAGTGAGTCCTGTTGTGAAGCAGGAAAATGTGAAGCAGGAAAAAAAACCCAAGCCGAAGCGTAAGGTGAAACAGAAGCCTGAGACCTCTGCACCTAAGGATAAAGTTGAGAAACACAAGGGGCACAAGGTTGAACCACCTGAGGAGTCGGCAGATCAGCCTATGGCGCATGGTCAGGATGTCCATCAACCTCTTTCTTCATCCCCTACCGAGCCTCTCCATGTCGCTTTGGTGCCAGATGCTAATGGGAAGCGATCTGGTAACAATGGTAAGTCTACACGTCCTGAGTCAGAGAGGGAAACATCATTTATACTATTGTCCTAACATACACTGTCACTACTAAAGAGGGCCCACCTTTCGTCTTTCAATATAATGGCCTTACAATCACCGGTGGAACTTGTACCCGACACCTCCCCCATTTTAAAAGCTTACGCCGTGCACCTGACTAACATATCCCAGTCGAACAACGGGCCACCGTTCTAAACGCTTTCCTGGACTCAAAGGGCGGCTTCCCTATCCAAAATGAGGCGGTCATCAGAGCGGACTGACCTAGCTATGGTGGCAAACCTGGTTCCGGATATGAAAGCGTGGTGGGAGATGGGAGTACCTGAGCACGCCTTGAGGTAAGCCACCTCTTTCTCGCTACTTGCTGTTGCTGTCGGTGCTATGCTAAGAGATAAGAAAGTGTATGCGTTTTCGATGACCTGTGTTTATTTTTGCTTTCCATTTTTCAAATCATGTTTGGGGTAGGACGATATGCTTTTGGGGTAGGAGGGACCGGATCTCATTGGATTTGGTCACTGATGTAGAGAGTGTAGAGTGTTATCTCGCGTGGCTGATTTTTCAAGTCAGAATGTGGAGGGAACTGAGTATCTACTTATGTACCGTACAACCTATCGGGAAGTCTGATCTGATCCTCTGATAATTAGTCAAAAAAGCATATTTCCTTCATTCTTCTGTCTTCAGTCCTACACCTGGCAGAAATAATGCACCTCTAACAAGTCTGGCCGAAGAGAAGAAAGCAAATATGAGAGGAAAAAAAATGGAACCCGCAGGTGTCTGGAGCTGTGGTTTGTTGGGCCGAAAGCCTAACTTCGGACGGGGATGGGGGACAAAGAGGCAGCTGGATAAGTATTTGTTCTTGAATAGATATTGTGTGAAATACCTAGCTGGCGCGGTGGTCAACATGTCAAGAAACTATTAACCTCCTGTGCACATATTTGTCCCTGTATCATACTGTACAAAATTAACCGCACACCGAGCTACCGGAAACACTTTCGGCCATGACAATACCACTCCCCCACCAACCCCACCGTCATGAAAACCGAAAAAATAAATAATACAAATTAAAAAAAAAAAAAGATAAGAAAAAAGTAAATGTATAGCAGAATGCATGGTAGAGATTGATCTAGAGAAAATTTTTTTCTTTCGGCGGTGTTGGAAGTGAAGTCGGACAGTGGATTGATTCACCTCTTGTGGGGGGGTTAGAGGCTCTTGTCACTCTCTATTCGTTTCCGTGGTGTGGCGCTGCGACTACCTCCCATGATTGGATTTAATAGTATTGAGAAATTCGCCTATCTCACCAATGTGGAAGGGTGTATACGGTTCCCTGCTCATCCAGCAGTTTCTATCATAGGTCCCCTCATCTGTCCAGTCTCTTTCGAGCCTACAACAACCGGGTACAGTACTCGAGTACTAGTACTTGCAAGAAAGGTTGCTTACTAATTAATTAACTTAGTTGGCCTAAATGGGGTTAGGGTTGCTAATTCTCTCACTCGCCCCTAGCAAAGAAAAAAAAAACAAAAAAACATAGATATCCGCGGCAGGTCTGGACACGTTTGTGACTGCTGTAGTTAGTCTCTATCCTAATATTTCCAGCTTCTGGAGAAATATTTGATTTGGAGATTTAGTCTTCGCAATGGATCGAGTTTTGGTGTGTGATTTCTGGATCGGGGGGGTGGATGGACGGATGGACGGATGGATGACGGGGGCTGAGAAGTATAGGAACGGCATGTGGCAACCTAAGTTAACAGCAGCTATAATCTTGTATAATATATAAGCGCTGTTTTAGTGTCCGCTTTACACAGTTCTTAGAATTAACCCTAAACATCATATCCTCTTCGTTGTTCAACTAAATCACCTTGAGCTGTCGACGCACTCTTGGTATGTATCACCGGGCTGGGATTGAACTACCATTCCTTTAATAATTACTTGTAGGGAAGGGAATGCTAAGGTAAGTTACTCCACATGTATTGCTTATGGCTCGTACCGGGGAGGGGGTTAATATACGAACAATGAAAAATGGAAAAAAAGCTAGAATTTTTTAAGTACCATACAAAATAGGGCAAGCTAAATCTAAATGCTGTATTGGTGTGTAGAAGGAAGTAAAAATAAAATCTAGACTAAGTATTCATTCTGATTGTGACCACAAGAATAGTACATCTAGACCCGAGCGCCGAAATGTACTACGGGTATAGTCTCCATTGGGAGCACAACCAAACAAGGGGAGTGACGGGCGGGGATCAGTAATACTCTACATTAACGAATCCACCTTCCGCTTTCTAAATACCCTTGTTCGTCAGGGGCCCAGTTTTCGTCGTTCCCTCAGGGAATGTAAAGGGGTAGGAACGTGGAGGAAAAGGGGGAGGAGAGGAGAGGGGAGGAGAGGAAGGGCAGCGATGTCCCCGAGATTGTCGTCGAGTATAGGGGGGAGGTGAAAGTGATCTGGAGGGGGGAGGGAGCCACGAGGTATATGCGGGAGCGCCTATGCTGATGCAGTGGAGTGGGCGCATGGTGGTTTCTGAGGACGAAATTTTGTGCTGGAGTTAAGCTAGGTTGGAGTTTGTAGATCTGGTAGGTTGTAGTAGCTCTACCCCTTCTATATTCCGCCCATTGGAAGCTGATGGGGGTGGTCCTAGACCGCCATTTCTGGACATGCTGGATCTGGGGTCTTCCCGCCCCGACAGTAGCTTGACTACCCCAGGACGTCCCCCTGCAGTAGCCCATGAGAGTGGCGATCGGCCATTAATGTCCGGTATACCGGGGTTGACGTCTTCATGTTCCAAGAGTAGCTCCACTACTCCATCATGCCCCCCGGCAGCAGCCCACGAGAGCGCTGTTCGGCAACGATGGTCTGACATATCGGGGTTGACGTCTTCCCGTCCTAACAGTAGCTTCACTACTCCAGCATGGCCCCATGCGGCAGCCCACGAAAGCGGTGTCAGGCCACCATTATCCCGGATATCGGGGTCGACGTCTTCCCGCCGCAACAGCAGCCGCGCCATTCCCTCATGCCCATTCTCTGCAGCCCACAGGAGCGGTGCTTGGCAACAATTGTGTGGCATATTGGGGTTGACATCTTGTCGTCTTAACAGCAGCTCTACCACTCCCTCGTGCCCATTCTCTACAGCCCACAAGAGCGGTGTTTGGCCATGACCATTTGGCATATTGGGGTTAACGTCTTCTCGTTCTAACAGTAGCTTCACTATTCAATCACACCCATTCCTTGCAGCCCAGAGGAGAGGCGTTTGTCCCTCATTGTCTTGCCTATTCGGGTCGACATCTTCCCGGCTTAACAGAAGCATCATCACTCCATTATTCCTATTACTAGCAGCCCACCAGAGCGGTGTCCGGCCACTATAGTCTGCTAGATTAGGACAGGCGTCTCCCCGTTCCAATAGAAGCTTCAATACTCCAACATGCCTGTTCATTGCGGCCCAGCAGAGCGGTGTTTGGCCTTGATGATCTGGCGTATTAGGGTTGACGTCTTCCCGCCCCAACAGGAGCTTCACCACTCTATCGTACCCATTCCTGGCGACTAACGAGAGGGGTGTTCGGCCACAATTATCTGGCGTATTAGGGTTGACGTCTTCCCGCCCCAGCAGTAGCTTCACTACTTCATCATTCCCCTTCTCGGAAGCCAACGATAGTGCCGTCTGGCCGGCTTCGCCGCGGGTGTTAGGGTTAATATCTTTCCGTCCCAATAGTAGCCGCACCACCACTTCAGGCCCGTCTTCAGCAGCCGATAAGAGTGGTGTTTGACCATTTTTGTCAGGCCTATTAATGCTGACATCTTCGCGTTCCAATAGTAGTTTCACTACTCCGTCACGCCCTTTGCTAGAAGCCCACACGAGAGCTGTACGGCCGTATCCATCCGCCGTGTCCGGCTTGACATCCTTCCTTCCCAATAGCTGCTGCACCACCCCTTCATGCCCCTCTTCAGCAGCCAACATGATCGGCGTTTGACCGTATTTGTCTGGCTTGTTGGGGTTGACATACTTTCTCCCCCGGACCTTATTCACGGCTCCTGGCGTCTTCCCCCACCAGCCATCAGTCCCATCAGGCCTGGCAGATGCATGGCCAAGAAGTGCTCTCACGATTCCTTCATGTCCCTTCCAAGCAGCCCATGAAAGAGGTGTTCGACGCAAGTATCTATCCGGTTTGTCGGGGCTGATAGTCTGCTGTTCTAACAAGAGCCTTGTTACCTGTTCTTGCCCGCATATAGCAGCCCATATGAGTGGTGTGATGCCCAGAAAATCGCTTTTGTTGAGATCGTGGTTTGGTAGGTCCATGAGAGTAGCTACGATTTCGACAATGCCGAAAACTGATGCGCAATGTAGTCCGGTAAACCCGATTAGGGAACCGTTGATGGGGATATCACGGTTATATCGACCCGTCCTCGGTATGAGATCCGCCAGGAGTAACTTAGTAGATATATGGCTTCCAATTTGATTGAAAAGTTGGAGCGCAAGTGATATCACGTCCCTCGTAGACTCTTGCCTGGCATGCGCCCCCCAATATAAGGAAGAATATTTGAGGAAAGGAGTTGACTGAGGCAGAGCAAAGATGGTGGACGAAATTTCCTTAATAGTCCGAAGGTTGAGGTACGTCAGGCAGGTTTCCGCCATTATTGAATGAGCCGGACCTAAGAGGTCTGGGCAGGAGCAAAGGTACTCCTGCAGAGTAAAGTGGATCAAGCGAGCAGTTGAAGCCTCCCGATCGATGACAACAAGCCCCAAGCAGCAGCTCAACAATGTCTCAACTGAAGGGATTCTTGCAGGGTTGAGATCCGTAGATCCTATTTCAACTGCTAGGGCGTGGAAAAGCTCATCGAGTTGTAATAGCCGCTCGGAATGCGAAATCCACATCAGGGTTGCTATCCCGAGCTTTGCTTTCTCCCCGCTCTGCCCCTTTATCCGGCTAAGGGTCGCACCATAAACACCCTTTAAATCCAAGCCTTCGGTCATCGTTCTCAGCCTTTGTCGCCTTCTATAGGCAGTGGTTTCCCCAAGGATAGCATCCATGGTCAGGGAAATCAGTAGAAACCTGGATGTATCTATTAGCGACCAATGTAAAATGTATATTCCCATGATGCCTCTCACTTACGTATCGGGAATATTATCGGCAATACATTTGATTATTTCGTCCTCAAGACCACTATCCGTCGCGTCTGGAGACGTATCCTTACCCAATCTCATCCGGACATATCCCACGATGTCATCGTGGTTGGGCTTTATGGATAAAACTGCCGCTCTCCCGCCAAGATGCTTGCCAATCTCGCCCTTGATGTATGGCCTCCCGGTTAGGAATACTCGCGTAGTTGGGGACTTCTCGAGAATTTGTCTTAGCGAATCCAGAACCTCAGGTCGATGCCCTTCCACACATTCATCCAGAGCGTCAACACATATAAATGTCGGTTGTAAAGATGTGACAATCTGCAGCATCTTCACGATTTCCGGCAGTCGCAGTCCCCTTCCACCGATCACCTTTTTGTGATCTTGAAACGTCCGACTTATCTCGTCTGGGATCCTCTCTAGCCCACTGACAACCTGCTTTAGTAGCGAACCGAGCATGTTTGTCGGAGATTGCTCCTCCCGCACCGCAAAATCAGCGTAGAAACAAGCAACAGCTATATTTTGCTCTTTGGCTTTATCGCATATCCTATCCACCACCAGCGAACTAGCATTGCTGCTCATTAGCTACCCATTGTACTCTTCCTTCGAAGTTTTTCTCTCACCTAAAGTAGGTCTTGCCAACAGCCGGATCGCCACAGCAAAATAAAGTCGGGTTCCCCTGCCCCTTTATCTGAGCACCATCGTACCAGCCTCGAAATTCGTCTGTTTGCAGCAGCCATTCTCCGACATTGTCAGCCCGGCGAGTTCGAACGTCTTGATGTCGGATGCGGGGCTCAAGTGGTGAGAGCCATTCCAATATTTCAGATCGATCATTCGCAGTGGTGTAGTGATTCCATACATTCGACACATTCGACACATTGAAAGATTTGATATTGCCTGTGAAAGATCCAGACATTTTCCTTTCCTCACTTCTACTCGAGTAATGCTAAACGGAACGGATTGCTTAGTCGGGGGTGTTGATAGACCTTAGGAGGTTGAAGTAAGAGGGGTTTTTTGTCTAAACAGGTGGGCTGTCCATATAATGCGGCTTCGCTACGATGGTGATGCACAAGGCGCAGCAAGAGGCTGGGGGACAGTCCTCTGAGCTTAACCAGCCAAGCCCACGAAAGCTGTGATAAGCGAATAACGTGAGACCTTGTTATCTCGCGTTACATCCTAGGTTGCCCCAGAAAAGTAAAAATTCACCTCGTTGATCCACTCGCTTATTATATCGAGAGCCCCAGTGGAGACTTCGGGGAGACTTGAGTGATTAACGAGGCACCTAATTGACGAGTAAATACTCACATGTGGTCGGTAGATGAAATTTCTCTGTGCAAAGGGAAATTCGATTCCGTTATGCTTTTATTTCGGAAAGCTGGTGTTAGCGATTGGGTTCCTACTCGAGTATCATGAGGGGTAAACTCTAGAAGGCTTGGTGGTGCATGCGCAGACATCGAATCTTGGACCCAGGTCACGGTAGCGCTATCCATGTTCACTTCCCTTTACGGACCCAGGGATCCCTCAGTCGCCGAGCACAATCTCCCCATCTACAGCTTGAGCCTCGTTAAAATGACTTGGGATTAATAATAGATCGTTTTCCCCGCTATAAAACATTAGGTACTAAAGGAGCTATGGGAACGACTTGAAACAAAACAGTACGGACTCAAGGGTTGTTTGGCGTGACGTTGTTTGTGAAATTTGGGTGGCTACAAACCATGGTTGCGCAACCATGATTGAAAGAACCTTACCGTAAATACCGTAAAATCTCGTGAAATCCACCATCTCCGGTCTGTCACGTATACCCCAGCAAATGGCGACATCAGCCCAAGATATGTTTAGTTTGTCAAGTTGACGAGATCTACTAGGCCATTTTTTAAGTAATGGGAATGGGAAAAGATGAGTTACTCGGTCTTTGTATAACTTAAGGTAATTACTCGTAAGTAGGTTATACTTCTTAACGTAGCCACTATTCCTCTTAGGGACTAACCCATGGTGAAATAGGTAATAGGGGCGGGGTCTCACTTATGGGTAAATGTTTTAAGTTATACAAAGACTGGGTAACTCATCTTTTCCCATTCCCATTACTTAAAAAATGGCCTAGTAACACTGCCAAATGATACAGGCTATACCGTGTCAGGAAAGCACTAACCCTTCACCCTTCTTGACAACTTTTGACTCAAACCCCAGAGATTAGGGGCCGCCGGAGATGGTGGATTTCACGAGATTTTACGGGTACTCGAATACAAGAGCGGTGTGCTATGTCGTTGTAATTTCTTCTCGGGGTAAGGCGCTGTGTATTTTTTTTTTTTGCCTCAGCTGAGGGCTGATTCTGCAGTGACTCTCCTACCCCTATCCCAGAGGGGGAATTTCAACGACATAGCACACGACTATTTTATTCGAGTATGATACTTACGGTATTTCCTATTTCACAGACGGGTCAAAAAAATTGCTGATGGTTCTTGCAAATCATTACTTGTGATTCAGATCTACTAAAAAGTCATGTAGTTGCAAACTATGGTTTGGGCGCCCGCACAGCACAGCCTTTTCGCTTCTCACTCCCTCGTATTCTACTCTACAAACAGTTTCTGCCCATCGGAATGAAATCTCCAACAATCCTCCACCGCTCCTACAAATTTCCCTTTGCATCAAATCTCCATTCCACAATCAATCGATCTCGTAGTCTACCTCATCTACAAAAGGATCCTGAACATACATGCCCACAGTAGAAAACGGCACAAACTCCCCGGCGGGGCCAACTTTTGTCTCGTGGACAGGGTTCACCTCTACTGACCTCTGAGACACTTCCGGCAAATCTTCGTCAACGGGATTGTCCTGCTCTGCCTTCTCCTGCTCTGCGTCTTGGGGCCTTGTGTCCTCCTCATCTTGCTCATCATATTCGGCGGTACTAATGCACTCAGGGCTCTCGATCTCTCTCTCTTCAGTTTCGATGTGTCTCCTTTTAGCCGGGGTCGCCCCCTGAGCGTTTGGCTCGGGTGAGTATCTTTGGTTCTGAATGTCTGCGATTGCCTCGAGATCCTCTTCTGCCTTTCTCTTTTTCGAGCTTGACTCCTTGGCATGGGGCGTGCCTTTTTCGGTCTCCATGTCCCCCAAAGTTTTTTCGGCGTATTTTGTAGCACTTATATGCTCTGGCTTCTCGACTTTGGGTTCTGCGGTTTCAATGTGCTTCCTTTTTCCTAAGTTCTCCTCTTGTTCCTTTGGCTCGGGTGTGTATCTCTGTTTCTTGACATTATCTGGGGTAACTTCTGGGTCTTCTTCAGGCTTTCTTTTTGCTGATATTATCTGACCGGCATGAGATACGGCTTTGCTGCCCCCTAATGGAGCCTCCGCTGAGGAGCCATTTCCAGGGGCTATTTGCACCTCATCGTTATTAATTCTCTTTCCCAATGCCTTGGTTCTCTCCTCGGTCGTTTCTGCTATTTTATCCTTTAGTTCATGTCCGTGTGCTACGGGTATATGATCCTTACCTTTGGTGGTGCGAGAAGCGTCAGCTTGAGTAGTGTCAGGGTCCGGGTGGGGACGTTCGAGAATCCCCCCATTTGGAGGAGTGTTGTTGGTGTGCAGAGCAGCATTCCCGGGAACCTCACCGGCAGAAACCTTTCCGGCGGGCTTGTGTCTCTGAATGTTGCTCTTGCTTTCTTCTGCAGCTCTGAGTCTCTCCGCAGTCATTTTTTTAAGCTTCTCCCTTAGCTCATTTTCAGATATTTTAGCCGTGAGGTCAGCATTTTTGTTGACCGGGGCAAGTACAGTTCTTGGGCTGTTAGGAATGAGTTGAAGGCGGTTGAGGATTCTTTTTTTTGCGGCAGTGTATTCGGGGCGGGACATGGCTCTCTCGGCCTCAAACGGAATCTCTGGAGTGGGAATTCCTCCTGCCTGTGTTATTTTTTTTAGGCTGTCGTCCGTCTCTCCCAACTTCAACATCTCCGCCGATATTTTTTCAATCACCTTTGTGAGCACGTATAATTCTGCCCTAAGTTCCGCGATCTGCTTCTGTTCTAATCCGGCAGGCGAACTAGTTTCACAGTGCTCTCTCAAGTCTCTGCCACTTGCGCAGTCCGGCTTGCTGTTGTCTATCTCCTCGTTCGCATGGGGGGCGGTTTTGTTGACTTCCGGATATATCTCGGCGGCGGGGGCCGGTCCAGTGGGTTTTTTTTGCCCACAATACTTCTTTTTTCCCTCCCCTTTCAATCTTTCAATAGAAGCCCTTTGACTCCTCTGCTTGAGTTCGAGTTCGTGTAATTCTGCCTCTAACTCCGCAATCGTTTTGTTCTGCATGGCTATCTCCCGCTCCCTGTTTGGAAGGTCTTCCGGACTCTCGTTACCTCGGAGACGTGTGATGTTGTTGGATAGAACCCCGATGTTCTTCTTAATTTGAGTAATTCTCAGCGACCTGCGAACCTGCTCGCGGAGGAGGTCGGCTTCTTTGGAAATCATTGCTGTGCAGGCGAAAATAAGTAAGGGCTAATGATGTGAGGAGTGTGTGTGTGTGTGTGTGTGTATGGAGGCGGGTTGAAAGGAGAAGTAGAGGAGGTGTCGGATGATTTAGATATTTGATAGAAATGATCTCCCGGCGGCGTTCGGTGTGTGTAGATAGAGAGGAAGGAGGAAGATAGACATCCTGAATACCAACTATATATACCTATATCTCTACATGAATCTCAATGGGAGTGAATTTGCGCTTACCATATTGTCATGATGCGAGAGAAATACACCAACTTGAATGACAAGTTCGAGAGGCAGTGGTTTGTTGTCTGAGTTTTCTATTGAGAGTGGTTGAAGTTGAATAATTGTTGGCTACAAGATGAATGGAAGTTGTGTGGTTGGTATAAAACTACCTGCCTCCCTACCATTGACTTTGGTGAGCTAGACACAATGTCGCTGAAACCCACCAATTCAATGGGGCCTTTCTCTTATTGACAATCACTGATTAAAGCGGGGCCTAAGCCCTAGTGCGAGGGTGATGATATGCTCGCAACAGCAAGCTGTTTCTTGGTTATGATACGGATATTAGTGAGAGAGCTGATATCATATTGGTGGGGTGGGTTGAAAAGTAAACGCTAGAGGGAGTTAAGTGGCACTCTACATATTGGGCAGAGGTCCCCAATTAATTAATATATGTAGAGCGAGGAAAAGGAGCTTATGTATAGAGCCTGTAAATGAGGCGTTAGGTGATGGCATAGAGTTACGATACTGTGGTACTGGCAGGCTATCTTTTGTAGCCGGGGGTTATTGGCTAGCAATTTTTCCCCGCGTTTTTCAACATCGCCCTGCATTCTGTTACCCCCATCCAAGAAGCAGCCCAAGTCACAGAATTTAGTGAATGAGAAAAGAACCTCGGGAGTCAACTGAATTTCACAGTGTACCCCCACATATTTGGTAGATGCTATATACCACATACCGAGCCAAGGGATGATATCTCAGTCCCTCTGGTATTGTACTCGGGTACTCGGGTAAGCGGGCTCTATGCTCTCAAAAGCCTTGGTTTATTGCCTATTCTGGTGTCGCCAGACATTTTTCCCAAATACAAGTGTTTGAACGGGAGTCATCATATACAGGCCGCTCAACTTAATGCACGCACCGAGCGAGTGCGCCTCCTTTTGAAAGGTCTTCGTAACCGAACCCGTCCATTCATGTAGCTGTCGCTGACGCAATAGGCTGGTGCCAGCCGAGCAACAGCCACAACTACATGAACTGATTGGTATGGTTACGAAGGCTTTCTAAAGTGTAATTGCAAATACACCAGGATAACTAGTTGAATTTTAGTGGCGAAGGCTCACATTTTCAAAACCAGGGATGTAACTCCTAAAGGGGGGGGGGGAACTAAACTACTTGGGGAGTTCGCGTGATAAATTCGGAACAAAAATGGAAACGGGGGCCCAAACAGAGGGAGAAAAAGCCAAGAACTGCGAAACATGAAAGGTTGAACAAAGAAAACAAGACAAACTAAATCGTTGACAACGATAAAGCGGCGTACTAGCACGAACTTGTGAGAACATCAACTGAAAAGCGAACTCATGATAAAAATAGTATCTAAGACAGCAGGTTATGAAAAGTACCTGTCTCCCGACACACGAGACTGTGTTCAAGGACAACGAGTGATAATCCATGAAGATAGGTACAGCTCCACCATCGCTGAGCTATACAAGAGGGAAAGAAGGCAATTGTATGAACCAACGCTCTTCTGCGAACCCGGTGGCATGGAATACTAACTGCTCCTATTGCCTGCCAAGCCCGCAGCCTCTGACTTCGGAATCATGCTTAGAGTTCAAATTTTCTAAATGTGCACCACTAAGCAAGGCTACAATGAAACTCCATCTGAGTTTCCGTCATGTATTTTCCGGTTCTAGGCCGGACTGGTCTCTCTCACCATTGCCAATATTCTCGACGGGGCAGTCCGTCCGTCCTGCGCTGGGGCGATGACGGACGACATTATGTCGTCCAGTCCGGTCTTTTTCCAAACTCGCCCTGCATCCCACTGCCACGGGCTAGGGCCTCACCGTCGCCCAGGAGAAATGTCTCGTACCAGCCGTCCTGCAGTCTCCCGTGGTCACCCGCAGTCCTCAGTAGTCCCCCTATTGCCCCTGGTGTTGAAAGTCAACGGGGGTCACCCACTTGTTTCCTATCATTTTTGTATTCTTTCTTTTTACGCATGGGTATTATGTTCGCTACCGTATTGCTTGCTTTGTTTTTGGTGTTTTCCCTCGCTACTGGTCTTTCTCTGCCGTAACTCGGTTTGGATTGATGGAACCGGAGGTGGAAATGCAAGGGTTGTTTCATCACAATGGTTGATTGTGTGAAAGGGTTTCTTTATAGCATGTTCTAGTGTACGAGAAGATATCAGGAATCATGGGGATGGATTTCGTGCTTGGTTGTTATTTTCACAATCTACAATATTTCCGATGTATATTCCACTTCTGGCAATCATGGGATATTGGGAGGAACACTGTCTAACAAGAGTCCATTCCCTCCAGTGGTTTGGATAAAACAACACCTTTTATTATGATTTTACGTATATCTCTACTTCTTGCCATACGAAATTATTGAGTGGCACAAAATTTTACTCACCAGTCCCCCCATAGTCCCCCATAGTCCCCTACGCCAATTTGTCTTACATTGTAGGGCCCGCTGTCCTTAGCAATAGCCGCTCTCTTGGGTTTCGAGGACGAGAATAGATAGCATTTTGCCGTCCCGTCACGTCCAGGGTTCTTGGCAGTCATCCAGTCGGGACCTACTGGTGCCCCAGACCATTGGTAACATTGCGAAAGCCTCTCACCAAGCCCTAATTCAAGGAAACTTGGGGCCACTACACCCCACTCTAGCCAACCTTGTTTCTTGGCACCCGCCTCTCTGCCTTTATAAGGCCTGTGTTTCTCTCTCCATCCCTTCTTCCCTTCTTTTTTCCTCACCACGGACTTTCCTTGCCATTGGCACCTACCTTCTTTCCTTCTTTCCTTCTTTCCTGTCTAATTTTGATAGTACATATTATCAATAATCATGCCTCTTAATCCTTCTAATACCCAGGACATGTTCCACACTGTCCACGACATCCTCCAGCCCACCGAGGCTCGTGAGAGATTCCGCAAACACTTTCTTGTGTGAGTCTGACACTCACCACATACTCCCTCTATATATACCTTGAATTCTTGCTGATTTTGCAAAGTCCTATTGAGAATCACGACCAGAAATGGGTTGATCTTTGGGAAGGCGGTGAATTCCTCCCTTGGGATAAGGGAATGGCCAGTCCTGCTCTTGTCGATCTATTGGACCAACACAAGGAAAACCCACTCTTCGTTGCTCATGACCTCAAGTCTGGCGCTAAGACTGCTCTCGTTCCGGTATCTCCTTTCTTATCTTTTCTAGCTCAGACTGCACCGATACTGATCACTTCAGGGTTGCGGACGTGGTTACGATGTCTTGCTTCTTGCCCAACATGGCTATCATGCTGTTGGTGTCGACATTTCCGCTAAGGCAATTGACGATGCTAAAGAGTGGATCACCAATGAGATCAAGAGGATGAAGGCCGCTGGAGAGAAACTTCCTACCGGCAGAATTGACTTGATTGCCGGCGATTTCTTCAAAGATGATTGGCTCGCAGAACTTGGTATCAACGCTAATGGTGGATTCGATGTGATCTACGATTACGCTGTAAGTTTTTTTTAACCCGTAACAATTCGAAACTCAAATTAAATGGGAAAACTGACGAGCCTTGTTGCAGTTTTTGGTTGCTCTTAATCCAGCCCTTCGCACCAAGGTTGCCGCTCGCATGCGCCAACTTTTGGCTCAGCGCCAGGGTGTACTTATTGCACTGGAGTATCCGCGCTTCCGTCCCGTCGAAACCGGCGGCCCCCCTCACGGAATCAAATCCGAGGACTACGACAGACTCTTTGGCGGAGAGTTTTCCAAGGCATTGCATTTCATGCCGAAGAGGACTCATAAGGTTGGAGAAGGGTCTGACATGGTTAGTGTTTGGGGCGGAAAGTACTTGTTGAGAGATAGCAAGTTGTAGGGCCCATTGTTATAAAGTCGGCTAGTTTAGATGGTTATTAAATAAAAAATTTGGTATTCCCATTCTGTTTGTGTTCTCTGACGTGAGGTGATTCGTGACATGTAAATTGTGTTGAAATTGTTGATGGCCGGCCCTGCTGTTTTGAGCTCTCACTGGAACCGCTGGGTGTTTGGAAAACTCTTTTGTGCTTTTGACTTTTATATAGTGGAGACATGGAGTGTTGCAGATCGAACGGGCTAGCACTATCAACTATGGAATCAAAGAGGTGAAAAGTACTTTAAAAGCTCTTGAATTTCATAGCCTTACGCAAGTCTAAATGTATTTTGTTCGTAGTTGGATAGGGTGTCTGATGGGATTAGGCCGGGGGAGGGATGCTATTGTTCGCAAAGTTTCTTCTCGCTTACCTTCATCATGTTTGTTTCTTCGAGCTTTCTTTTACTTCTACTCTTCCCCACGAGTCAGAGTCAATCGGCCTATCCGAGTATTGAAGCAATCTCTGGAATAAAAAACCCCCTCATCATTTACCAAGCGATATATTCTAACAGTCCCATTTGAGTTCTTAAACTCCAAGTTATAGGACAGCAGTACCACGCAGTCCGCCAAGTTCTCGCATCCCCATGCGTAGTCCATTCTTGCATCTGCAAAAGGCCAGACTATTAGCTGCAATCCTTCCCGCCCTGCCTCAAAAAGGGCGACTAGACGGCTGGGAACACTGACTGATGCTGTGATTGTGGATCCGGTGGAAAATAGTAGGTTGGAGAATTCCAGAAATTCTAACCAGCTTTCATTTTGTGGGAGGATAAACTCTAAGAGCCTTCTATGGTTTCCGGGAGGCTCCAAGTTGTATTTCATTCCACTATCTGCGCTTGTATGTCTCTACTGTGAGATTTTCACTTTCACACTGCATACGGCTGTGATTTTGTATATCGTTAATAAGTAATGGAGGCGGCTGCTCGATCGCGTTGGCTTGATGGTGGGGGGAGGATGCCGTAGTGCCTATTCTCGATGGAGGTTTCTAGCTAAAAGTCACCTCAAGTAGCAAAAACTATGCATGTATGACCTTACACATCCGTCCACGCCTTAGAATGTTCACTCTTCCAAAATTCGGCGTTCCTCCACCATATGTGTGCTTCCTGTTGCTTGCGCTCCTCTCCGCTCCTAATTCAGCACTTTACTACTGGGGTTATTATACCATCAATAAGGACTTGTGAGATTGAAAACTACGCAGCAAACGTAGTCTTACGGGCCACAACCGGGGGGTGGGGGAGGCATGTATGGGTGACAAAATGAGTGTCTTTCCCGCATATCCCTAAAATCCGACCTCTCGTCAGTGCTATCGGCATACAAAACATGACTGAAGAAGCTCACTACGAGGGCAGTGGAGAGGGGCAATGTCCAGCAGGGCCTCTAGCATCTACACGATGGGCTGGAGCAGCGGAGAGGGATGAGAAGATGAGGATGGTGCCGACCTCGGCTGGGGAATGTCTTGCGTGGAGGGAATTTGCACCTTGGTTGGTCGGGCATGAAGTTTTGAGGGATGTAGAGGCGCATTAGGCGAATAGAGTAGAGAAATGGAGGATGGGAGTAAGAAGGTGGAATAGGGAGAATTTTAGTGTCAAGTTGTAGATGCGGAAGGGGCTGCGGATTCTATATGCTTTGTTTCTTTTTCTTCTTGCTCAAATTGCTGTATGTCTTATTTATCTTTCTTTCTGTGATACACTTTGCGTTCTTGTCTCTTTAATTGTAGTATTGGTACGCCGCGGGTAAATCAAGGCTGCATTGCATAATAATTATTGTATTGCTTTTCTAAGCACGGGAGGTAGTCATGCAAAGAGCACCCCCCACACCGGAATTCTTTTTGACACTCACGACCCTAGAGACCTGCGGGCTCACCTAATAAGTTGTCCCGGGAACATCCCCAGTAGTCTGCCCCAAATACAAAACTTATCATTACCAGCTTTCCGAACAGCCTTGGATTGACTTACCCAAAAGATGCTCGGAGTATACTCCAGCGCAGGCCGACCCCGGCTCTCGTGACGGGAGTGGTGGATTATAATACATGGTGGAAGAGATATAAACGCCCGCCAACCAGGGGGAATCGCCTAAAATGATTTATTTATTCCATTCCCTTGGCCCCCCGCCACAAGCCAGGGCGGGGGTGTTGTGTGTCGGGTCATCGGTTATCAATTGCGTTGTAAACTGCTAATGTCGGGTCGCCAGAAAAGGGAGAGGGAGGGGGTGGTGGGATAGAGTCGGGGCTTGTGTTTTATTCTGGATTTTTGGAATGGTTGGGGGGGGGGCGCTTATGGGGATCTGGAGGAGGGTTTAAGTCGAGGCAGAGGCTGCGTTTGCATAGGAATGCGGGGGTGGTGTGTACCGTTGTCGGGGAGGTAGCGGGGTTGGAAAATAGAGGGTAGAGCTGTGTCGGTGGGGATGCAATAGAAGGCACGGAGAATGGTCTCACGCTTCTGGAACCGCTAGAGGTGCTGCGGGTAGAGGAGTTGAGGGCGGCAACGATTGTGGAGGCCCTCGAACTCGTTGTAGGAGGAAGTAGTGATGTTGTGGATGTTGCAGTCGGGATTGTTTTTGCTGCTTGTATCGTACTTGTATCGTTGTGGTTGCTCCGGCTAAAGTCATGAGCTTCCCATAGTTGCGCCACTAGCGCCTCAACTTTCGCTCCATCTCTACCACTGCCAGCGCGGGTATGTGTTCCCTACAAGGCCCCTGTCACTAAGATTTGGCGTCAAAGAGAAAAATGTCAGAATGCTTTTGGTTCCATAAAAATCCTGTGGCCTACGCATCACTGGAGTCGGTGTCAAAATGAATGCTCATGTGTCAAGTCTCTGTGCCATAGGTGCCGAGCTTCTTGGCGGCAGCCTCTCTGAGCAGCAAACTCGAGAATTGTATTTAATAGCATGCTAGAGTAACACATGATATTTGCATAATAATCTATGGCCTCGCGGATAGATACTGAAAACAGTTTTGAACGGTACCAGCGGTAGGTTATCGGTTTCCGAAATTTCTGCTTGTTTGCAATGCTTGAAAAGAAAACAAAAGGAGGGCATGAGCAGGAATGTTGAACATGAGGCTGAGTAAAATGTGAATCTCATCAGAGTTTCAGAAGGAACTAGCGGTCGGGGGTTTGTGTAACGGGCTTCGGGTCCAATGATTGGAAACAGACCTGTCAGCCACATACAATAGGCACAAGGCTTTATCGACCCCGCTTTTCCCCAATTTCAAGTGATGCGTTTGACAAACTCCAAGTTAACCAATACCTCACCTTGCTCTCAACTCTCAACGTTCACAGCGGTGAAAATTGCAAAATGTTGCCAGCTTTCAACATCAACGATAACCCCCCCAACAATGCCGATAACTCTTTTAACACCACAGGCTCTTTCAACAATAACGAGAACTCTTTGAGCAATAACGATAGATCTTTCAACACAAACTCTTTCAACCAAACTACCGTTAACTATACCGTCGATGATAGGTCTGAAATACTGGCATGGCTATCTCCCTTAGAGCCACGAGTGCGACACCGAGACATTGTAGCCCGGCGGATCGAAAGTATAGGAGCATGGCTGGTGGAAACTGAGGAGTTCAAACGCTGGTACAAGGGTGGTCGGTCGGATGGATCTTATCACCAAACCTTGTTTTGCGATGGAAATCCGGGAGTGGGAAAGAGCTATATCACGTAAGAGAGCATGTATCGTTGTGGAATCAATGAATACGATGGCTAATAGGTTGCGACGACAGTTCACTAGTTGTAGACAAGCTCTGTGACGAGGCCGTTGAGGGAGATCCTACCGTTGTGTGTTTTTACTTCGACTTTGCCACTCGGAATGAACAGTCACCGCTAAATATGCTTGGCTCCCTGCTGAGACAGGTTGTTGGTGGACGGGGGGAAATTCCGGAAGCGATAGTTCAGGATTTTCGGAAGGAGAAAATGTCGATTGGGGGTAGAGGACTGCAGGTTTCGGGAATCTTGAAGATGTTCCAGGCAGTCGCAGCCACAAGGCGCACATTTATATGTGTTGATGCACTTGATGAATGTGTGCCAGAGCATCGAATGGTGGTTCTGGAATCATTAGGCCAGATTCTGCAAGGGTCTCCGAATACTAGCATATTTATGACTGGGAGACCATATGTGCGGAGTGAGGTGGAGAGGGAGTTGGGTGGAGCGGCAACCTTTGTATTTGTACGGGCTACGGAAGATGGGGTGCTTAGGTTTCTACAAGAGAAACTTAGGAAGGACACGGTCCCAAATATGATGAGCAGCACATTAGAGGAGGATATCATGAAGAGCATTCAGGCAATAAGTTCAGAAACGTATGTATGAACGAGGCCGAGGGCAAAGCTACCCCAAATTCATGGCTGACATATTTGGACCTAGGTTTCTGTTGGCGTCGCTCCACATGGAGGCAATCCTGAGAGGTACTACTGTTGCTCGGCGGAAGAAAACACTCAGAGCAATAAAAGGTGGGGCAGGGATGGAGGATACATACGGTGCGACACTGGAGCGCATAGTGGCTCAGGGCGAGGAAAAGGCTAAGCTTGCTATGGCTACTCTCACATGGGTTTGTCATTCGGAACGGCCGTTACGGGTAGATGAGCTGTGTCATGCCCTGGCAGTGGAGATAGGGGAAACAGATTTTGATCCTGAAAATCTTCCCTCGATAGGCACATTGCTGGACTACTGCCAAGGCCTGATCACAGTCGACGTGGAGGCTTCGATAGTACGGTTGATCCACTATACGGTCCAAGAGTACCTTTGTAGTCACCCGGGTCTCTTCAGTAAACCCCACTCGATACTTGCAGAAACCTGCTTAACCTACCTGAATTCTCAACAAGTCATAAACCTCACACCCCTTTCCCTCCCGTCTCCTCAGAGCATGCCATTCCTCAAATATTGTGCGAGGTATTGGGGAACACACACAAACAAGGATCACTCAGTTCATGCGAAGACCATGGCTCTGGAGCTCTTGAACAAGTACGAAGACCACATATCCGCTGTATCACTTCTACAGCAGGTGCCGTACGCTGGGGCCATCCCTACCTCTCCGCTCTTCTCTGGATTACACTGCGCATCGTTCTTCGGGATTGTTGAGCTTGTGACTGTGTTGATAGATGCAGGAGGGTACAACATCAACCAACAAGATTGTACAGGTAGTACGCCACTCGCATGGGCGGCGAGAAATGGCCATGGAGGGGTAGTCAAATTATTGCTGGGACGGGAGAATGTCGACCCCAATCGCACGGATAAGTATGATCGAACACCACTCACATGGGATGCTGACGGGGGACACGAAGGAGTGGTCAGGTTATTGCTGGAGCGGGAAAATGTCGACCACAATCGCCCAGATGTAAATGGCAATGGACCACTTGGGTGCGCTGCTATCGAGGGACACGAGGGCGTGGTGAAGATACTGCTGAAACAGCAAGATATCGACCTCAATCACCCTAATAAGGCTGACGGAACACCGCTCGTATGTGCTGCCGCCAATGGACACGAACGAGTGGTCGAGTTGTTGCTGGAGCGGGAAAATGTCGACCGCAATCGCCCAGATGTAGATGGTAATGGACCACTTGGGTGCGCTGCTATCTGGGGACACGAGGGCGTGGTGAAGATACTGCTGGAACAGCAAGATATTGACCTCAATCGCCCTAATAAGAATGATCGAACACCACTCGTATGTGCTGCTGCCAATGGACACGAAGGAGTGGTCAAGTTGTTGCTGGAGCGGGAAAATGTCGACCCCAATTGCCCGGATAAGAATGATCGGACGCCGCTCGGGTGGGCTGCCATGGAGGGACACGAAGCAGTGGTTAAGTTATTGCTAGAACGGGAAAATGTCGACCCCTGTTACCCAGATAAATATGACCGAACCCCACTCGTGTGGGCTGCTATAAATGGGCACGAAGACGTGGTCAGGTTGTTTCTAGACGGGGGAGATGTCAACCCCAACCGCCTAGACGAACATGACGGCACACCGTTCTCTTATGCTGCTAGGAAGGGCTCCGGAGTCGTGCACCTACTGCAAGCCCAGGAATCTGTTGAAGCCCCAGAAGCTCGTGCTAAAGGAAAAGGGGCATGGGATGCATGGAAGACTCTCGCGCCTTTTTTTGGGAAAAAACAAATTTAATTCCTTCATACGGGTTGAAATAAACTCAGCTCTGTGCGGGAGGAGCGGTTGTACCCCTGGTGGTTTCAACTTGAACGACTTCGATTGCACAGAATAAACCAAAGCAGAGGACCTAAGTTGATGGCCGAAGATGTGAGTAATATCAGTGACCTCATTCTTGTGAGAAGAAACCTGTTTCCCATTTCAGCTCATAACTTATCATTAGTTTCGCGCCGGTATACTCCTGCGAACATAAAGTAGATAAAAATATCCGACTTATATATAGAATAGCCGACGAATAATTTAGGCGCAACCAAAAACCCGGTATAGAGGGATGGGGTGTGGGGAGCTGGGGCGGAGACTCCGGGTTTCAGAAGAAAAACCAAGATCTATAGCTAGTTGTTCCATAAGGAGGAACCATAGCAAGTTAGGAATGGATGGGTGGACTTGGGATGATGGCCTTTATTTTAAATATGTATATCGGACTATTGAAAGATTGGTAGAGGTGATACCTTAAGATTTCTGCACACTTGGGGGCCTAGTATTAGTGACTTGCGTATATTGTGGTATTGAGCCTGTCTCCACACTACGTTTCTCATAGCAGTGTTCCCAAAGGTCAGGTCGGTCTATCTTGCGAGAAGGATGTGACCGTCTATGGGTCACAGTCGGTAATTTTTTGGATGAGCGGAGGCCCTACACCTGGGGGCCGAGGATGCAGGTCGACTGTCGGCTAGGGGGACCCCCTATATGGGAAACTTGGACAAATTTCCTCCCACTTTCACTCCCTACCCCCGCCTTCCTTTTGATTATGCTGCGGGAACATACTTGTCATAGCGGCATGCCGCTTTACCAATCCATCCTCCGTAAATTCGTTTGACATGAGTGCCCTATATTTACGGTTGTTTCACCATCCGATAGAGTTAGGAATATAGCTGCTAGCTCGCTAATTCTCCCTTAGATTGTGGAATGCGCCTGAACTGATTATTAATGGAGGTAGCAGATGAAGCCCCCAGATTGATCTTGGAAATCATATCCGGAGACTTGATCCCAAGATTCTTCTCTAAGTCGTTCGTGGACAAAAATTGGCCGGAGGAGGGATCATCAAATATCACTCGTCCCACCGGGGCCGCCGACCTTGCCCTAGTCTACTCAAGAGCGAGCCTCTAGTCTCGAGACAAAAGGTTCTTGAGAGGGGCTAGTATCTTCCTTCCTGGAATGGCATGGTCTTGGCGGTTTGAATGTGTTGGCTCTCATTCACTTGTTTCACCTTATTCCTAACTTGTAAAAACCAAAATTATGGTGGGCTGATGCAACGATTTTCACTGATAATCCGTCGTAACAGCCTTATGGTATGATATCATACCGCAGATCCTTTGCACATCATGCTATCGATAAGGCACAAGGGTAGGGATCCATTAGCCTTAACACAAGTGGGTGGATATATTTGACTGGTTAACGTTAGATAACCGTTCAATAACTTCTTGCCTGCCTGGCCCTGTATATACCAATTTCCTCCACTCCTGAATCCCTCTTCATTCTCGAGTTGCGGGATTCATTACTGCCGTCGGGTGTGTAATACGGTTACTCTATGTTAGTGTAGGGGGGCTTATATCCGGTTGTTCCAAGTGGGGCGGAAGGGTCGTACTATAGCAAATTATGACTTCTACTCTAAGTGGAAGGGAGGAGAGGGGAGGAGAGGGGAGGAGAAGAGAAGTAAAGCCAAGGGGAAGGAAATGAAATGAAAGGAAGGTCTCCTGATAACTATTTCAACTTTGTGGATTAGAAATCTTGATGGCAGAAAAACTTATATTCAACTTAATATTATATCATACCGACTCCACTTGTTCACTTTTATTCCTTGTCAATATTTAAAAATGGAGGCTAGCAAATGGGCGGGTGGATTGTGGGAAATAATTGTAGTCGAGCGCCTAGGCGGGCTGGGGAGCGACGATAGTAATTTCCCTCTGGGAAATGGGGTAGCGATTCTGGAAGCTGCTTCTGGGATGGAAGAGGAAGTAATTGTTTCCCCTTTCCCCACAATACCCCCTGCCGCTCGGCTGCTGAAATTGGATAGATTGGGGCCGGCACCAAAATCCTCCCCAGTGCCTCAAAGATCTTAAGGACGTCGTGTATGCGTGAAGCCCCTGTCCGATATGCCACACTGCCAAAGCAGATGAACATGATCGGCTGGAAGGAGCAAACCACGTAGCATACATGAGCTTTGCCGAGCACGCAAAAAGGTACGGCCCTCCCTCCTCGGGCTTCCACAGCGCGTTTCTCCACAAGCGCTTACTCGCCGAGCTGTCGAACTCTGTAGCAAAATATTGATGAAGTCAAGGGTGGGCGGCGTCTGGTTTGGGGACGTGGGCGGTGTGAGCAAGGTTTTGCTGTGCGAGGGGAGGAGGTTGAGTGCTGATTTGGTTGTGGGTTGTCGAAAGAAGTGATTAGGAAAGAGAAACTCATAAGTTTGGGGAGAAATCTCAATACTACTGCTAGCCTTGTACCATCGGCTTGAATCTTTTGTATTTTTAAGGCGCAGATGGGTTTTCAAATTTTCGTTGTTGCGTTCATGTTCTGCTGGGAATTTCATGGCAACGGGGTCATTGGCACCTCAGCTAACTATGTGTCACGAGGAGTGAAAAACGCTTACGCTTGCCCTCGACCTCGACAACAACCTTTTGGAAAAAAATTTATCCCCTCAGTTTGAGAAGCCCCAAGGCCTGAACTTTCGGGGAAGCGAACTTTACCCAAGAGTTTTTCTCCCCTCCTTTCATCCGCCTATAAAGCTCCGGTAACAAAGCTTCCTAACCATCCTACCAACAACACTCCCGAACATCATATTATTCCAAAACGGTCACAAAATAACGAGGGATATTCGACATGGATCCCCTTCAGTGGTCCTTCGCCGGAATGACCGCAGACCAGGTCATCGCCAATGCTCTCAATAATACTCATCGCACTGCTGTCGCCGGAGGCGACACCACTGCCAGCTACAGCAAGTTTCCCCTCCTCAATGAGTCTGCCGTGTCTCTCTTGGTTGCTACGAGTCTGCCCCTGCCCCTGCCCCCGTCCTCCCCTCTCGCTTTTACGCTCTGCACTGCGCAGCACTTTCCACTTTCACAAAGTTAAAAGCAAAAGCGACTGACGACTCCACAGCTATCCCTAATTTCGCATCTGTTGATCCCTGCGTTGAGCCGCCCAGTGGTAAGCGGGGCCCCCTCGGGAACCGCAAGAACCTCAAAAACCCCAAGCAGCCCAAGCAGCATACGGTCGTCCGCTCCGGGCACCGCGTTGGAAAGAGTAAGAAGAGGAAGAAGAAGAAAGCTGCTGCTGCCGCCACCTCCTCGGGCTCCGGAAAGCAGCCTCGCTTGACAAAGGCCCAGAAGCGCGAGAATGAGCAAAGAAGGAGAGATAGGCAGAGTATTGAGCGAAAGGAGTGGTTGGAGAGCTGGCTAGAAGCAGAGAGTAAGAGAAGGGGCGAGGAAGCGATGGATGGTTTGGTGGGGCTGATGGATGGGTTTGGTGTCGGGGAGAAGGTCCAAGAAATGGCCACGGTCGAAGGCGCGTGGGAGGGAGTGATGGATATGGGTGAGTTGGAGATGCAAATGGCTACCATGGAGGTCGGTGGGGAGATTTCATAGGTCGCCCTGATTATACACACAGGGTTTTGCTCGAGTTTGTGGGAGGTTTATCGTGTACTGTGCCATCGTCCTTGGGATGTTGCCCCATGTATCTGGGGGAGTTTCAGAGCAAAGCCTACATGTATTTCTATCACAAATGTTTATTGGGACTAGAAAGGAAAGGGCGAAGTGGCTTCTGTCCTCGAATAAATCAAGTTGTTTAATGGAATTAGGTATGAAACAGGGTAGATGAGCATTCATGAGATTTCTTCCGATTAGAGAGATCGGTGCTGAAGGGAAACATCCGCGAATAACATGCTACTAAAGGGGAAGAATCACAGTGATTTCAGGGAGGCGCCATAAACCTGGGGCCCCAAACGGTATAGGGGTTTACCACTTGGAGAGGCTGCAAAGTCGATACCACTCTGTTATGACCATAGCTAGCAACTATCGAGAGCTGGGTTTGTCCATCATTTTCTGTCTTGCTAGAGTCGACATCATTACGTTCGAGTGGTATTTTCACAACTCCCTCACATCCAAACCGAAAGGGGTCCTAGAGGGGCGTCTTGTTTCCGCCGTCTAATTTGTGGTCGTTGAACTTTCCCGGTCCTTGCAGAATTTTCACAACTCCTCCACCTCTATTCCAAGAGCCAGGCGTGAGAGGTGCCTGGCTGTTATTATCCAGTTTATCGGAATTGACTTCTTCCCGTTCGAGCAGTATTTTTACCGCCTCCCTACTGCATTATGAGCACTGCATCCAAATGGTGTACAGCGATCGCAGTTCCTCTGTGATATCATAACATTTCGTCTCTTTCAGGGCAACTGCAATCTCAGAAATTCCGGTGAACGATCAGCAACCTAGTTACACTATATGAAGACCAAGCATCAAAACACCCAGCGTAAAAACGCTCCCCTTGCTCTAGAAGTGATTGGGTCGCATCTGGCAGTAGCGGGCCTTTAGCAACTCCATCGCAAGTGGTCTGGCGCAATCCTAGAGCTCTCTTTTGCATAACCCCCCAGTATACTGAAGAATGTTCTAGAGAGATGGTATTCTGGGTATCAGGAGAAGGTGTAGTTGAATGAGCTTTGGCTCGTGGGAAATTCATATGATATTGCCGAGTGAGGTCCACTGGATATATCGGGGTAAGCCGAAAGTTTCTCCTGAAGGGTGAATTGGATTAATCGCATAATTGATACCTCCTTACCTCCAGTAATAAGCATTTCACAGCAGCCAGCTAACGTCGACATGGAAGGGAGATTGTGGGCGTTGGAATCCGTAGAGCATAGAACGACTGCTAGGGCGCGGAAAAGCTCATCCGCTTGCCACGACCGTTCAACACGACTGATCCACATCAACCTTGTCATCCCAAACTTCGATTTTTCCCCATCTTGCGCATTTATCCGTTCGACTGGAACCCACAAGCATCTCCCAACTCCAATCTATCGGTCATTTTTCAGAGCCCTCCTCGCCTTGGATGCGCTGTCGATCCATAGAAGATTGCATTCATATTTAAGGAAACTAGTGGGATCTTGGGTTTAGATCTACTAGCGGGTACCAGTGGGGTGGGGTCCTAGTACGTCCCTGTGTACGCTTCCGATATTTTTCGGGAATCTTGTCTAGAATGCCACTACCAGACTCTCATCCATCGCATTTCAGGTTTCACCCCCGCCCAGTCTAACACAAGGTATCGGATGATTGCGTCTTTAACTTCAGCCGAAATACGAGGCCTTCCAATGATGAATATTCGTGTCCCCGGGGACTTCACGAAGATTTCTCTCAGCGAATCAAAGAGCCTGACTTGATGCACGGCTGCACATTCGTCCAACGCGTCCACGCATGCAAATGTTCCATAGGAGGAAGCGATGACCGCAGCATCTTCACGATATCAGGAAGTCATGGCCCAATTCCACCAGTGGTCTCTTTCCACTATTAAGGAGTTTACGATTTTTCTTCCGGAATCACCTCCAGTTGGCTAACACCCTGTTTTAGCAATGAGATCAGCATATGCGCCCAAAACTGCCTTGAAGTCAAAGTAAGAACAAGCAACAGGCATGTTTGCCCCCTCAACTACTACATACAACCTTTCCACTATCAGCGAACTAATATTGCGCTCTGTTAGCACTGGCTCTCTTTTTTCACGCGTCGGGAATCCTTGTTACCTAATAAGTGTCCCGCAAACCTCCGGATATCCATAGCAAGACAAGACTACGGTAGGTTATTACCACCTCCACCATGTTCGTCGCGCTAACCTCTAGATTCTTCAGTTTCCATAAACTACCCCCCCGCGTTGTCGATGCGGTGCTTTTGAATCTTCCGATGTCATGGCCTTGACTCTAAGGGTAACAGCTTAGCTGAGAGTTGTTGCCGATGATCAGCAACAGTCTAGTGATTACACACATTTACATCGCTTGCATTATGCGGCAGTCGCTCTTGTCACTGACTGCATATAGCGATATCCTCCAGTTTTTGCTGCTTCTCCTGCTGTAGGGGAGGAGAAATAGGAGTTGTTGAGCATCGTCAGTGGATATTCCTGGTAGCTGAAGAAGAGCGGATTGTGCTCTTGTTAGGTGGGGGGGGGGTTGGCATACAAGTACGTCGCTACATTTGACAGTAAAGAAGCACCATTCTTCTGGCTACGTGTCTGTGCTGTAAGATAGGGCGTCATATGCGTGGGTCTCTAAGCGCGAGCACATCACACACCAATCATACTCTACAAACCTCTGAGTGCCAGCAGCAAGATAAGCCCCACTAGCTCTATGCACAAGCTCCGTCAGGCCAGACGGCCGACACTGCAAGAACAGCGATTGGTGAAAGCCACAAAAGTCATCCCCAGCGGTAATATCGCGGGTTGCAACCAAAGGTATGCAGTGCTTTACCGTTCAAGGGGGTTCTTTTTTTTTATGGTGCAGGGCACTCGAAATCAACTAAAAGACAGCTTAATAATAATTTTCCAAAATTTCTAACTGCAGCCGAATCAGTAGGAAGATGTGGCTCAGGTGTGCACAAATATCACTTCCTCCCGGGTTGCTTTCTAATTTTCTACAACGGCAATACTGGTGGAGGGCAGTAAAATTTCGAATAGCCCGTGTATGGTCCTCTGCGGAGCTATGCTAGCTAAGCGCGGCTGTTTTGTATGTATTATGGAAGCTAGATGAATTACATATGCAAGTTGATTTCAAGTGCTCAGGACCGTACAACTGCCCCATGCTCAAGTAGATTAACATAAAAACCTAAAACGCACAACGAAAATAATGAAATTAGAAACCAGCCGATAAGAGGTAAACCAAAATTTCCTTTTAGCGACCAATGGCAATGTGATAATATTTTAGCCTATTCTCATTCAAAAGAAAAGACTATGAAGCTCACGTGAATGAGGGGTCCCTCGTTGCTCGCGTGGAGGTTTATCTGAAACAAGGACCTTCATCAACTTCACTCATTCCTTGGTAGCCTCCAAGTTTTTTTTGCCTCGGGGGCCAGAGTTAAATAGGTAATACCTTCATAAGGTAAAGTTTGAATTTTTGGCAGCGGTTGGGGCTAACTTACAGGGGGGGCGCAGTCTCTGGAGGGAGTAGCAGACACTCTGGGGTGGCGGACTCTGTAGTAGCAGTGTGGGCTCCGAGGCAGGGCAAATACTTTGTCGGGGGGATGGAATCTGAGGGACAGTTCACCCTTCGATGGGCCTAACCTGCTTGGGGGATGGGCTCTCTGGGGGGTGTGGACACTCCAGGGTGGGGGAACTCTCTAAGGGGGTCTTTGCAATTTTTAGATTACTCAGTTACTCTTCTGGAAATATTATATAGTATGACAGCTATGGCTACTGCAGCTCCCGGCCGTCATCTGCGGGGCCCTGCCTTTTTCCCCAGGCAGACATTAGGACGGACTACAGTAGGGTGTCAGTCCCGTCCTAAGCAAAAGACGGACTGGATGCTTGGGAACACTGCTCCGACCGAAAGTTTCCCCCCATTTATTCCAATACCGTATTTACTCGAATATAAGAGAATGGCGCTAGGATGTGATCTTTCCCCACCAAGACCACACTAAGGCTATAAGAAGGCTAAGGCTATTCCGTTTTTCCACCGGACAACCTCACCTCAAGTCTAGCGTAATTCTCTTGTATTCGAGTAAATACGGTACTTTAATTCCCGCTAGTACTAAGGGTGGTATCATGTACCGGACGCACTTCCGGATATGACAGAGAATCCATGTGGAAACCAGCACAAATTAGGATATATGAGTGATTTCTCATGATTACAACTGGTGAAGAAGGAAAGTCGGACTCACTTTGCAACTCCCTCCTTCTGATGGTATTGTCAGAGACACACAAGATCACTAGTCTGCTTTTACTACTGGTTGTGTTCAAAAGGCTTGTATTTACAACTGAATACCTGCCGGACCTGCGCCGCCGATTGAACTTTAAAGGGGGTATAGGGTTCGAACGGTAAGGTACGGTAAACTTACCAGACGCCGTTTACCGTCATAAAGCTTCAGATCGGCCTCATGTCATTGCCAAGAATGCCTAGCCTAGCCGATATTTTGTAGGTTAGATTACTTCAACTTGGCATAAACACATAAGATTGAAGGCATGATTACCTAACATCAGAATGGAAGGTCAGAGATGCAGTTTTTCGGTATTTTATCCCCTTAGTGTAATTTACAGTAATTTACCGTATGGTATCGATCCTGTAAGGTACGGTAACATACCGTATTATTCGAACACTAAGGGGGTACGGAGAGGAGGTGGGGGGGAATCGGGAGTGGGTGTAAATCCTGCTATTAGAATAAGGGTCTGGTTACCTGGACCAGAAACTAGCTCCTAGGCCGCCAAGCTTACCATACCCTCACCCCCGATTACAAAGGCTTCAAAAGCATAAATTTAGGTGTCCTGCCACATCCTTCCGGATTTCCAATTAACACTACTTCCGAAGAAGCAACCTTATCAGCAACCACCTCTCATATTAACACTATGGCTCTCCCAGAGTCAACGCCTACCGCCCTACCACGTGCTACCCAAGAAATTAATATCGTTTCGATCAGCGACCTACACACGATCCCATTATCCAAAGTACACATCCCCCCGGGTGACATCCTAATCGTAGCTGGAGACCTTTCTGAAGGCCGCCCAGCACAACTCATGCAACGCTTGTCCGAACTCCGTGTGCTCCCCCATACAATCAAGATAGTCATCGGCGGCAACCATGACCGGGCGCTAGACCCCAAGTGCGAGGCACGTGACGCCGCAATACATGACGACTTATACGAGCGCCAGCAATGCCGCGCAGCTTTCCGGGAAGCAAGGAAGTCGGGCATTATATATCTCGAGGATGAGAGCACGGATGTGACGATAGTAGGACGGACATTTAAGGTATTCGGGTCCCCAAAATCCTTGGCTACATCGACCAATACTGCTTTTGGCTACTCGGGAGATGATGGCTTCTCGTCGTGGGAGATCGTTCCTCTCGGCGTTGACATTCTGGTTACCCATGGACCTCCGGCAGGGTATCTTTCTGATGATAGGAATGGGTGTGATGGGCTGCTGAAGGCGCTTTGGAGGGTTCGCCCAATGCTTCATGTCTTTGGGCACGTGCATTCTTCCTACGGTACTACCACTCTCAGGTATGATGATGCGCAGAAAGCGTCCGAGGCCCAGCATCTTAGGAGGATTTTGGAGGCTCGGGATCGATGTAAACTAGAGCAAGCGGCATCTGGAGGTCGATATATTCCACCACATCTTCGCAAGCAGCAGTTGGAGGGGTCAGAGGCTATCGGGTCAGAAGAGGTTCCCTCAGCTTTTCCAGCCAGGGATCCGCTTCTAGAGGCGCCCATTCTGGCTCAAGGAAGAACTGTACTGGTTAATGCTGCGGTTAAGACTTCGGGCACACCACGGGGGGCAATTGTAGCTAAGATACCACGATAGCAATTTTTTCTTTCTCTCCTAGCGCATTGGACCGGAATGTGGATCTGACGCGGAAGCGATTACATGCACTAAGAAAGCAGGAATCTCGAAATCTCAATTGATACGCAATGCTGGGAAAAGGTTCATTGGGGGGGGTTGGATATTTTTAATGGCATATCATATTGAATTCACCCTGTTTTGAGCTGAATTCGGAGGCTTTGTTTCGTCGGAGTTTCTGCAGTCAGGTTTTGTGCAAAATTCGCGGATGAGCCAGTTCACTCTTGCGTCTGACCGACTTCGCATCCCAGGATGTTTGGTTGGTGGTTCCCTTCCTTCCCCTTTCACCGGGTCGTTTGCGCTTTTCTTAACGCTTTGTTCTCTACTATATCCCACTCTATCCCCCAACGGGGCTATTTTTTACTAATGTTTTTCTCCTTTTTATTGTTCGGATGCCGGTGAGTGGAGTGGGATCCCCCGTCTTAACAAGACATTCAGTGCTTAAAGTATATTTCCCAATTGTGAAAAAGGTAACCTGAGGCAAGCATCTCCACTTTTAGTAGTCTGCATCCGTCATCGTGCTAGGTGATGCGATCCTCCTGCACTCCACCTTCACATTTTTGCTCGAGGCTTGTAGTAAAAGCTTGTGAAACCCACTATTAGATCAGTACGTGTTCCCAACCGTCCGAGGCGTCCCTTAGGGCCCTGGCGGGCTTATAGTCATGGGCATCACGGGCGGGGAGGATAAGGATGCCGGGCACGGTCTCCGTCTTTCGTAAAGACAGCCGTCCCAGTGTTCCCAAGCGTCCAGTCCGTCCGCCTTTTGCCTAGAACGGGACGGACGCCAGGACCCTGCAGTCCGCCCGGGACGGTTGGGAACACTGATTAGATCTGCAGAATATTATGTTATGGTAGCAAACCGCATTATCATCTTATAGTAACTTGGCCCATATCTCATTGTAGTCAATACTGTGAGATGCTTATCGGGAAGAATAATGGAAAGCGATTTGGAGCTACAAAAGAGTATTTCTGAGCGATTGAGCTGGATCAACAATGCTTACGGCGGCTCCTATCGTCAGATTTAGCAGAAAATTGGCTATGAGAGATTACGGAAGACATTTTTAAACCTATAGTGAGGGGTTATTCTGCTAATGTCAGGCAACCTTCTTATCATGGGTACACTGTACTATATAGCTCAAATATTCCAAAACACTACAACCACTTCCTCCTGCATCCTACACGTAGCCGCTCTTGAGGCAAACAGAAAGAAAAAGATTAAAAAAAAGATTAAAAAGATTGAAGAACTCATCAGACTAATTTGAACATCTCCGCGCTCCATCGTCATCAGGAACCCATGGCTCCTTCAGATGAAGCATGTGAGAGTTTCTCCTACTTTGTCATCATATGAGTTGAAGTTGATCCCTCGTTATCTCTCTCACCAGACTTCGAACTCATCAGGATAATTTTAATATTCCCACACCTCATCGTCATCAGTGACCCATTCTGTTTCAGATGAAGCATGTCAGAACATATCCAAATTTACCATCATATGAGTTGAAGTTGATTCCTCGTTGCCCCTTTCTCTGCTCTTCGACCTTCCTCCCCCCTTCTCCACTCCATCCATCCCTCCTCTTTACCCCTTCCTCCACCCACTTCCCCACCAACCAGCCGTGTTGGATTTTTGCTGATTCGTGCTTCGATTGTCGTCCTTTTGTTGCTATGGTCCTTGGATTGTCGTCCTTTTGGTCCTATGGTCCTATGGTCCTTGGATTGTCGTCCTTTTGGCGTTATGGTCCTTGGGTCCTATGGTCCTTGGATTGTCGTCCTTTTGTTGCTATGGTCCTATGGTCCTTGGATTGTCGTCCTTTTGGTACCCCCGGACGGGTAGTTGTCGTTGTGTTGATTGTTCTTGTTGAGAGAAGGAAAGAAGAAGGAAAGGAGGGAAAAGACGGAAGGATGGTGCCCTTATATACGATTTGTATACAATGCATGTGAAAACCAATTTTCGCCGACCAAGCGTGCCCTTAACCCTCAACCCCTACCCCACAGGGCCCAGTCACTCTTTCTCCTCCACCGTTTGGCAATTAAAGGGCCAGGGTTCCCAGAGGTCCACTGGCCCGGAGGACTGACTGCCAAGAGCACTGGACCGGGATAGACGACAAATGATGTCCCGCCCTCGTCTGCAAAATCTAAAGACGGCCGTTATTACCAAGGAGGCAGAAGAAGCCAGGGGATGGTGGAGGACAGTGGTGGGCGGCTGGCGACTGCCGGTGGATACAGGTGACGGTAACGAAAGACAGGAAACAGTGGGCGCTAGCAGGTTCGAGTGGAGGATAATGATACCAGGATTCTAATATCAACTGGACTGGTGTGGACGATGACTGCTGAGTCCAGTCAGCCATATGATATCCATGGCTCCGATTGAATTACAAAGAGGGGGAATAAGTTGATAACCAATTGGGTACGAGTAATAAATTGAATAGACCCGGAGAACCCCCAAAGGTCACGCAATAGCTCTCGAAAGCGAGTTATACTATCCCATGGACGGATGAGACCTGCAGATTCCCGACCTTCCGAATCCGGTAACTGCACCCATTGCCAATACAGCAATTAATCAGCAGAATACCACCTCAAATCGACGTAATTGGAGGATACGCTGTGAGGATTACCCTGAAGTAGTAATCCACCCTCCTTTAACGGCAGGTCGGGAATCTGCATGTCTCATCCGTCCATGGGATAACTATCATTGTTTTCTTATGTCGTTTTTGTTCCCATAACTCAGCCTTAATCCAACCATGTTCCTTTTCAATTGCTAATGCGTGGATGCTGAAGGTACCTACCGATAATACCAACCAAATGCTAATGCTCCGACTCGCCACACTCATGTTATCAGTAGCCAGAGCTCTCGGAGCCTGTATCAACACCGGGTTTTACTAAATATTTGCATTTCATATCCACTAGTATCCCCTACAGTCCTAATTGTGCCGAATTTCCCTACATCATGCTAAAATGTAAACTAAAAAACCAGCTTCCTACCATTCTAGATATACCAATTGAGTGATATCAAAAGCGTTCCAGGTCATGTTAAGATGTTGATCTTTCCCCATCAACAGGAGCACTAGGCCTAATATGAGAGCGATGTTAGCCATTGCCGTAAAGTACTAATATTACTAACCAACATCCAGAGTCATGTGATAACTTTTCACCTCTATGGGGTTGAATCTACCAATCAAAGAAACCAGCCAATTTTACTAGTATCTCTTTACCACGATGTAGGGAAATTCGGCACTGTCAACACTGCAGGGGATACTATCACAAATACCATAACTTTACCATTAGCCTCCAGGTGACCGGACTCTCCAGTGTAGAGGGTCTATTCATTTCGAGAGGTGCGCCTCCCCTTTGCCGGTTAAGGGCGCTCGACAAATTCTGGATACAGCACATATTACCAGTAAGTGATATATACCTGATACCCGGATAACACCGCACAGCTGTAACCGCCCCGCCCTTCCCCTAGCGTTCCCAGTAGACACCACCACCTCCCAAGATTCCACACTCCATAATACCACCCCCGCTGTTTTTCCTAATGTAAAACGATAAGAAGTCGAGCAATCTCTTCTCCGGCTCACCGGAATCTCTCCCTCCCAAACTTAACAATTAACCCTGAGCCGGAGGCGGGCCGTCTGCGGCGGTTGGAGACAGGAAAATTGCTTCAATAAGAGCACGATCTCTGAGAAAATATCATAGTTCCAATCCACTTCTCACCCCAGGTGTCAGGTTTTTGGCAAACACTTGGCGTTGTATTCTCATTTCCCGTGCAATCGAAACCGAATCTTGGTAAATCTTGTTCCCCCCTTTTGGCGCTTGGCAGGGATTCTTGTCCCTAGGCGGGTGTTGGTTGCTTGCTGAGAGCTTACCAAGAAGGCAGCCCTCAAGTGACAAAACGTTTATTCCCAGGATCATCTGGGTATCACGGGAAAAATCGATCCAGCGGAGCCAGGTCAAGGTGGAAGATTGACTGACGAAATAGGAACTGAACCCCACCAGGTTTCGAGAAGGTCGGTGTGCGTAAGGGAAATCCCGTTGAGAGTATAGTTCGCTGGGCATTTAGCTACCAGTGAGCTTCGAACATCTACTGGCAGTGTTCCCAAGCGTCAAGTCCGTCCGTCCTCGAGTCCGGGCGGGGCGGGTGGCGGTACCTGAAAGGGCGCTCGGGACGGACGGGTATCTTGGCGTCGGTCCGGATGATTGCCTAGGACGGAAGAACGGGGACTGCAGGTCTCTACGGGTGACTAGCGGGCCCTGCAGGTAATTGACGGGCCCTACAGGTAATCGGAGGGCAGGAGTTATTGAGTATGGCTTGTGGGTGACGTTCACGGAAGCTGAAAAAGAGAATCGGGGTCTTATGAAAGAAAACCGGAGGTTGCAGGTGAGAAAGCAAAGCCTCGTTGCTGATACTTGTACCATTTCATACCACGTCGGGTAAGAGAAATAAGAAAATGTTGGAAATTAAAATAACTTAGTGGTATTCAGCCCCCTGGTTGAAAAGCGGTTATAGAGGGGTTTCGAGTCGTAAAGCTTCGACCTGTGTAACACCTTTTTCCATACAAAACTAACAGATCAACTAGAAACTTAGCACCCGAAAAATACCTTCTCAACCCCGTGGCTGAATTCCTCTAATGTGAGAAACACAGTTGCTCAATTTGCTCGAGCACCTCGGACGCTCCAATAAACTCCCCAGGGGCCCGATCCCCTTTTTTTTCCTATTTCTTCTGGGAGTTGTAGTGCAGAAGTCCACACAAACGGTCATGCACATAAAGCACTGGTCACTAACTATAGACAAGCCCGGCTGAGTTGATTCAACGTGGAAACCTAGGAACCGTAGTTGACACTGCAACAACAACGAGGGCTCCGAACACTACCACCGTGGGGATACTGTGAGTTTCAACCCAAGATATACAACGGTTTCCCACCCTATATGACAGATGCTCTCCCATCACACTCATAACCACTACAAGAACGAATAGAAGTCACCACCTATCTCACCAAAAATCGGGCGTTTAAGGTAAATTACACGCTCCTTACCCGACGCGAAGGGTGCTGATTCACCTAGCCAAGAAAGAGTAATACCGGTACCGGTAGTCTTCATAGGAGCCCCAATAGCTCCCACCCAATAAATCCATCAAACCGAAACGCCCCACCAAAAGTTGTCTTGCCGATAGGCAAGCCGACCTGAGAGTCCAAGGCGCACCCTAAATAACCCCACCTTGGTGGCCCGAGCTAATCCCGATAAGCAGGAGCACCATAGCCACACATGCTCCAACCAGGCCTATCGTATCATACTATATAATTTAATTTTCACAGCAGTCTCGCACAATAGAATCCTATGGATTCGACACCTAACATATAATAATATTATTCTGATACCACACCAAAGAGGAAAAAAACCAAAGAAGAAGGGAAAGAAGCAGAAGAAGCCCTTAGTCCCGCACACCCCTTCAACTCCAATCCACTAGCAAGCAGAACCATACAGAGCGGTGGGCGCATTAACCCATATTCCCCCAAACTGTACGAGAGTATCCTAGCATGGGAGTTGAAAGGTACCCCCCTCCCCCTGCTCTCCCCCCACACGCTCTCATAGCTACCAGGGAAGAGTCCCGCCCCACCCTGCAGGCCTCTTCCACACCGCCCGGAGATCTTTGCCATCGATTTTGCGAGGCACGCTGTTGGGGTGATGACCATTCTGCGGCGCTAACGCCGTTTCTGCACCGTAGTCTTATATTCTCTGGATGCCCTCGACAGCATTTCTTCCGCTGGTATGTCTCATACTATGAAATTAATCGCGGAACGGGTACGACTGGCAGATGGCACGGAAAGCTAAACACCCAGCCCCACCTCCTCTCTATTCGAAGGCCCTAGAGGGATGGCTAGCATGTATCCACTAAGTATGTTGTCGCACCAAATATTAAGTCTTATTACTATTAATAGTAACCAATTCCCTATTGAAAATCGCCTCAAAAACACTTGTCCTATCCCGCATCATCTATTTGAGCAACACTCTATATACAATTTATCTATCATTATTGAGAATAAGGGAAAGAGGAAGAAAGAAAGAAAGAAAACCGTCCAAGAAAAAGGGAACACAAACCAAAAGATTTTTACATCTAGAGAACAAGAATGTGATGAGATTAAAATTGCAAAGCATAAGCTGGGAGTTCTCGGAACAATAGAGCTCTTGCTTTCCACAAACCAGAGATTCGGGAACACGGTAAATAGATGGGCATGGATATCACTTGGGAAGGTAGGATAATACTTGGGGAAGGTTAGGCGGGCATAGTGATATATATGCGCATCCAGCTCTAATGGGATTCCCCCCATCCGGCTAGGATGATGTCCGGGGGCAATCACCGGGAGTGACATCCACAAAATGGAAGGGGCAGCGGTTATTTTCACTAGGTTGTTCCGCATAAGTCTTAAATCATGCCGGGGGAAACCACATAGCGAGACTGTAGCAGCTGTACCACTGAGGTAAAGCTATGCTTAGTAGCGATCGAGAGCGGTGTCCGGCCGCGATTATCGGGCCGGTCGGGTTTGACCTCGTCCCGTTCAAGAAGCATTTTCACCACTCCCACGTGCCCGCCCCCAGCGGCGAGCGCGAGGGGTGTCCGGCCGCAATCATCAGACCTTCCGGGGTTGACATCATGCCGTCCGAGTAGCACTTTTACCACAACCTCATGCCCATGCAAAGCAGCATATCGGAGTGGTGTTCGGCCACGGCTATCTGGGCGGTCGGGGTTGACTTCTTCTCGCCCGAGCAGTATTTTCACCACTCCATCATGCCCATTCTCAGCGGCAAACGAGAGCGGTGACTGGCCGTCATCATCTAGATTGTCAGGGTTGACCTCTTTGCGCCCGAGTAGCGCTTTCACCACTCCCTCGTCTCCATACCCAGCGGCATACCAGAGCGGTGTTCGACCATCATTATCTGGCTTGTTGGGATTAACCTCTTCCAGCCCGAGTAGTATTTCCACCACTCCCTCATGTCCACCACAAGCGGCAAACACGAGCGGTGTCCAGCCGTCATTATCTGGCTTCTCAGGATTGATCTGTTCCCGCCCGAGTAGAATTTTCACAACTCCCTCGTGTCCACGCCCAGCGGCAAACGAGAGCGGTGTCCGGCCGTCATTATCTGGCATGTTGGGATTAACCTCTTCTCGTGCGAGTAGTATTTTCACCACTCCTTCGTGTCCCTCCTCAGCGGCCCATGAGAGCGGTGTCTGGCCGTGATCGTCTGGCTTGTCGGGATTGACCTCTTCCCGTACGAGTAGCATTTTCACCACTCTCTCGTGCCCATCCCTGGCAGCAAACGAGAGCGGTGTCTGGCCGTAGTTGTCTGGTTTGTCAGGATCGACCCCCTTCTGGCCGAGTAGTATTTCCACCACTCCCAAGTCTCCATCCCCGGCAGCAAACGAGAGCGGTGTCCGGCCCTTATTATCTGGCTTGTCGGGATTGACCTCTTCCCGCCCGAGTAGAATTTTCACCACTCCCTTGTTTCCTCCCAGAGCGGCCCACGAGAGCGGTGTGCGGCCCTCATTATCTAGCCTATCGGGATTGACCTCTTCCCGCCCGAGTAGTATTTTCACCACTCCCTCGTGTCCTCTCAGAGCGGCAAACGAGAGCGGTGTCTGGCCATCATTATCTGGTTTGTCGGGACTGACCTCTTCCGGCCCGAGTAGTATTTTCACCATTCCTTTGTGCCCTCCCAGAATGGCCCGCAAGAGTGGTGTCTGGCCGTCGTTATCTGGCTTGTCGGGATTGACCTCTTCTTGCTCGAGTAGTATTTTCACCACTCCCTCGCGTCCATTCCAAGCGGCCCACGAGAGCGGTGTCTGGCCGTTATTATCTGGCCTGTCGGGATTGACCTCTTCCCGCCCGAGTAGTATTTTCACCACTTCCTCGTGTCCACGACAAGCGGCAAACGAGAGCGGTGTCCAGCCGTCATTATCAGGCCTATCGGGATTGACCTCTTGCCGCCCAAGTAGTATTTTCACCACTCCCTCATGTCCATGACAAGCGGCATACCAGAGCGGTGTCCGGCCGTAATTATCTGGCCTGTCGGGATTGACCTCTTCTCGCCCGAGTAGTATTTTCACCACTCCCTCATGCCCATTCCAAGCGGCAAACGAGAGCGGTGTTCGGCCGTAATTATCTGGCTCGTCGGGATTGACCTCTTCCCGCCCGAGTAGCATTTTCACCACTCCCTCATGCCCATTCCAAGCGGCATGCAAGAGCGGTGTTTGGCCATCATTATCTGGCTTGTTGGGGTTGACCTCTTCCCGCCCGAGTAGTATTTTCACAACTCCTTCGTGTCCACCCCGAGCGGCCCAGGAGAGTGGTGCAAGGCCGCCATTATCTGGCTTGTCAGGGTTGACTGCTTCCCGCTCGAGTAGAATTTCTACCACTTGCTGATTTCCATTAACAGCAGCCCCCGCAAGGGGTGTCCAACCAGAAAAACTTGCACCATTAATATCATAACATTCCATCTTTATCAAACTAACTACAACTTCAGTAATTCCGAAGAAGGATGCGCAATGTAGTCCGCTAAACGGAGAATAAGTATTAAGCTCCCCAAGATGCCAATGCTTTACTTGCTTTAAAAGATATTTGGTCGGTATCTGGCCATAGTCCTCCTTTAACAGCTCCAGGGCAAGTGATCTCGCGCTGTCCGAGAGACCCCTTTTCGCATGGACCCCCCAGTATACGAACAATACTCTAGAAAGGGTGTGTCCCGTAGATCATGAGAATGAGCAGTCGAGAGGGATTTGACCTGTTGGGAATTCAGATAGGTCAAACAGATTTCTGCCATTGCCGAGTGAGGTCTACTGAATATATCCGGATGAGCGGACAAATACTCCTGGAGAGTAAAGTGAATCAATCGCACAGTTGATGCCTCCTTATCCACAGTAATAAGCCCTTGACAACAGCTAACCAAAATCGAGATCGAAGGAATGTTGCTAGAATTGAAGTCCGCGGAGTCTACCTCAACTGCAAGGGCGTGGCAGAGCTCATCCGCTTGCAATGGCCGTTCCGCATGACTGATCCACATCAACGCTACCATCCCGAGTCTTGGTTTATCCCCAGCTTGCGCCTTTATCCGTTCGATCGTTGCATCATAAACATCTCCTAACTCCAATCCATTTGTCATTTTACTCAGCTTTTCTCGTCTCCGATAGATTGTCGATTCGTGTAAGATCGCATCGATATTTAAGGAGACCAGTAGAAACCTAGATGCATATATGTTAGCGGATAGTGTGGTACGGGGCTGTGCCATTGCCTTTACGTACATTTCCGACATTTTTTCGGGAATCTTCTCCAGAATTTCCGCTGCCAGACTCTCGTCCATGGCCTCTGAACTTTCGTCCTCATCTAGCCTAACACGAAGGTATCCAATGATATCATCTTTGCTAGAACCGACAGATACACTCATCACTTGTCCAGAAAGGCGCTTTTCAACCTCAGCCCGAATGTGAGGCCTTCCAATGATGAATATTCTCGTGCCCGGGGACTTCTCGAGGATTTGCTTCAACGAATCAAGGAGCTTCACTCGATGCACCACCGCACATTCATCCAGGGCGTCGATGCATACAAATGTGTGCAGTGAGAGTGTAACGGTCTGTAGCATTTTCACGGTATCCGGAAGCAGCAGCCCTCGCCCACCTACAGCCTTTTTCTGCTCTTGAAAAGCGTGCGATATTTCTTGCGGAATCTTTTCCAATCCGCCAACGATCTGTTTCAGTAAGGAACCCAGCATATTGGTCACAGACTGCTCCTTCCGGGCTGCGAAATCAAAATAAAAACATGTGACAGCTGTGTTTTGTCCCATGGCTTTATCGCACAACCTATCCACTACTAGCGAACTAGCATCGCAGCCTGTTAGCACTAACTCTCCTTCTTCTCTCCCTCATGAATCCCCGTTACCTGATAAATGTTTTGCCGACCCCCGGAGCCCCATAGCAAAACAAAACTGCCTTATCGCCTTCACCTTCACCATTCCAGTCACTCCAGCTTCTGAATTCTTCAGTTCGCATGAGCCACTCTCCCACATTCTCGACGCGGCGCTCTCGGATGTCCTGATGCCGTAGTCGGGGCTCTAAAGGTGATAGCCATGTCAAGAGTTGGGACCGATCGTCGGCAACTGTACAGTTGTTCCACACATTATTGAAAGAGTTTGTATTATTGAAGCAGTTGCTATTATCGTGGGTAGTAGATAGAGACATCTTCCGCTTCTTGCCACTTGCACTATTCGAGAGGCGTTATTGAGTATGGTCTGCGGATGATATTCTCTGAAGCTCGAAAAAAAGCGGGGTCTTAGCAAAGAAAAGCCGGGGTTCCAGGTGATAAAGTAAAGCCTCGTTGCTGAAACTAGTACCGGTACTGTACTGTGCCGCTTCATACCGCCTCAGGTAGAAAAGGCCAGAAAATGTGAGAAATTAAATAACTTGGAGGCATTCAGCCCTGGGGTTGAAAAACGGTTATGCAGGGTTTTTGGGTCGTAAAACTTGGTGTGTAACACCTTTTTTCCTACAAAACTGTTATGATATACCGGTACTCGAGTACTTGGGGTGAGCAAAATAATCCGGTTGCCAAGAAGTATCTCTCGCAGGGGGGTTACGGCGGCCCCAGCGGGCTTTCTGTGGGGGCTGCTTCTTGGCAACCGGATCATTTTGCTCACCCCAAGTACAGTAGTACGTTTGCATACGGTAAATAACCGAACATCGCCTTGCAACCAGGCGCACCCTCTTAATAGAGTGACGGCGCCCCGCGTAGGAATTAAAGCTAGAAGTTGGAGGTGGGAACCATTGGCGAATATTTGAGAGGGAAGAAAACTTCTTCAGAGCAAGACTTGTTTTTCTCAGGCGTTGCCTCCAGCATGACCGAACTTCTAACTTCTAACTTTAATTTATGCACGGGGCGCCGTCACTCTAATACCTAACTTCTCAACAAATGACAACCAAAACCAGAACCAAAAAATATTTAAAAATGAAATATATACACAATCCTGTTTAGTGTCATACCATCCATACGCCGGAATAATAGTTTCTTGTAGTGGTAAAAGTAAGGGGTGGTTCAGGAGTGAGGAGGAGTTGTTGCGATGTGGTGGTGCATAACCTTGCGAGGCCATAGATCAACTATGATAGACACTTGGCACTCGAAAAACCTCTTCCCAACCCCAGGGCCGAAAATTCCTCTACTCGAGTAAATTTAAAGTCAGCAACCCGTTTGCTTAGTCGGCACGCCGGACTCTTCAATAAAAACCCCTGGGGCCTGATCCTCGTTTTCCAATTCCTTCTACCGGAGGTTGTACCGCAAGAACTCGAATAATTGGACGTCACACAAAGCGGTTAACTTAAGGTGTGTATTGCGAAGTGGTCTTATGTCTCAGTTAATATGGGTTTCATTATTTCTTGGCAGCTGATCATGCAGAGTTTTCTCCCTTGTTGGCATCATCTTCACTATGATTAGCTGCCAAGAAATAATGAAACCCATATTAACTGAGACATAAGACCACTTCGCAATACACACCTTAAGTTAACCTCTTAGCGCGAGGTCCAATTATTCGAGTTCTTGCGGGTAGTGCCGAAGGCAAACACAAACGATGATCCTCATAAAGCCCAGGGCACTAGCGATAGACAAGCCCGGCTAACCCAATTCAACCCTGGAAGCCGAGGCAGCGTAGCCGACACTGCAACAACAATGGGCATACTGTGAGTTTCAACCCAAGATACACCAGGCATTCCCACTTTATCGTATGACAGAAGCTCTCCCATCAGATGCATAGCCACTCCAGGAACGAATAAAAGTCACCAACTATCTCACCAAAAGTCGGATGTCCAAGTTAAATCACACGCTCCTTACCCGATGCGAACGCTAATGATTCACCCGGCCAGGAAACAGGAAGTCTCCATAAGGGCCCTACAGTAATAATTCCCACTCGATTGGGTAAATCAATCAAAACCGAAACGCCCTACCAAAAGTCGTGTTTGCCGATAGCCGAGCCAACCTTGGAGTTCAAGGCGCACCCTAAATATTCTACCTCAATGGCCCGAGCCCGTCTTGGGTCATCGAGCATGTCCTATGCAATGTATTCATAAAACATGACTCAACGGGCACGAACATGAGAACACAACTCTAGTTCCGGCCCAGAACCCGGCCCATGAGCAAGGGCACCTTAGACACACATGCTCTAATCAGGCTTATAATTTAACTTGCACCGCAGTTTCGCACATTATATCACCGTATTAACTCGACATTCGACCTACATGATACCGCACCATGAAAGAAAAAAACTAGAAAGGCAGGGAAAGGAACCATTAATCCGGCACATCCCTCACAATTCCAATTCACTAGCAGATGGAACCGTCCAGAGCGGTGGACTCCCCGGCACTTCATCCATGCTCCCCACCATAGGAGTTGAGAGACACCTTATCACTTTTCCTGAATGCGTTCCGGTAGATATCAGGAAAGAGCACCATCACCGCCCGGCAAGATTCGCCCACACCACCCGGAGACTTTTGCTGTCGATCTCGCAAGGCATATTACAGTATTAACTGAGGAGAACCGCCTGGCGCTACTATAGTACGTTCAAATAACATTTTTAATCCTAGTTTTGACTTGGAATTGAAATAAAACGCCATAGGCTGACTCTTTATAGACAGGACTAAGTCTCTCAAGGCAATGATTTTGGCGCAATTTCAAGTCTCGCATCGGCCGCTTCTTATTTGGTCGCTCGCTAACTATATAGTTTGAATTTATATATTGAATTATTTCAACGTAAAAGTGTCAGGCGGTTCTCCTCAGGTAATGCGGTACGTTGTTGGGGTGAGCGGCATTCGGCGGCGCTGGTCTTGCATTTCGGGGATCTTGCTAGGCATATCTCTCCTGCTATAACAATGTGACTTCTGTTATCAAATCAATTAAGACGAGTAAGACTAACGCACGACGTGAAAAGCGGTGTGTTAGGCTCCCCCCACCCTGCATAAGAGGCCCATAACGGGGGTGGTCAGTATGTATCTACTAACTATAATATCGTGCCATCCACTTAGCCATATTATTTACAGTAACTGGTTTCCTATTGAAAATCGCCTCAAAAAACCTTACCCGGTCTTATAATACACCTTAAATGCTATCTAAAAATACTCTATATACCGCTTATATACAGTACTGTAGGTCCGGGGAAAGACAGAAAAGGAAGGGGGAAGAAATAAAGGAAGGAAGAGAAACCGAGCAGGAAAAAAGGAACACAAGCCGAAAAGAATTTACATCCAGAAAAGAAGTGGTGGGATAAAAATTGCGGAGCATAAACTGGGACTTCTCATAACAATAGAACTCCCCCCCTCCACAAACCAAAGATTTGGGAACTTCGTAAACAGAAACTCAGAAATGCTCACTTGGAAATGTAAGGGAATCCCGGGGGAGGCTTTGATGGGTATAATGACATGCGCATCCATTCTCGTGGGAGATCGCCCATGCGGAAAGGGTGATGTCCGGGGGCTACCACTAAGAGTGACATCCACAAAACGGAAGGGGCAGCGGTTATTTCCACCAGGCTGTGTCTCATTGGCCTTAAACCATACCGGGGGTTACCACTTTGCGGGATTGTAGCTGCGTAACCACTCCCCTACAGCAACTGCTAGTAGCGATCGAAAACGGTGTTCGGCCGCGATGATCAGGCTTGTTGGGGTTGACTTCTTCCCGTCCAAGTGGCACTTCGCCACTCCCAGGTGCCTGTCCACCCCGAGCAGCAAAGAAGAGAGGTGTCCGGCCGTAATTTTCTGGCTTGTCGAGTTGATCTCTTCCTACCCGAGTAATATTTTCACCCCTCCCTCATATCAATTCCAGGTGCATCCGAGAGCGATGTTCGGCCTTCATTATCTGGATTGTCGAGATTGACCTCTTCCTGCCCCAGTAGCAGTATTTTCACCACTCCCTCGTGTCCGTCCCCGGCAGCAAGCGAGAGCGGTGCCTGGCCGTAGTTATCTGGCTTGTCAGGGTTGACCTCTTTCCCGCCCGAGTAGCATTTTCACCACTTCCCCGTGTCCCCCCAAGCGGCAAACAAGAGTTGGGTCCGGCCGCAAATATCTGGTTTGTCGGGATTGACCTCTTCTTACCGGAGTAGTATTTCCACCACTTCCTCATGTCCATTATGTGGGACCCAGGCAAGCGGCGTAGAGCCAGAAAAATCTCCGTCGTTGATATCATAACATCCCATCTCTATCAAACTTGTTACAGCTTCCGTAACTCCGAAGAACGATGCGCAATGTAGTCCGCTAAACGGAGAACAAGTATCTGTATCCATAAGAAATAAATGTTCTACTTCCTCTAAAAGAAATTTGGTCGGTATCCGGGAACAGCGCTCTTTTAATAGCTCTAGCGCCAAGTGATTTCCCCTTCCGAGAGCTCCCTTTTCGCATGGACCCCCCAGTACACAGAGCAGTACTCCAGAAAGGGTGTGTTTGGTGTCTCAGGAGAAGGAGCGATGGAATGGGCTCCAGTCTGTTGGGAATTGAGATAGGTGAAGGAGATTTCTGCCATCGCCGAGTGAGGCCCACCGAATATGTCGGGATGAGTGAAAGGGTGCTCCTGGAGAGTAAAATGGATCAGTCGCACAGTTGGTGCCTCCTTGTCTATAGAAATAAGCACTTGACACCAGCCAATCAGTGTCCACATCGAAGGAATGTTATCAGTTTTGAAATCCGGGAGTCTAGCTCGACTGTTAGGGCTTGACAGAGCTCATCCGCTTGTAATAGCCGTTCCGCATGACTGATCCACATCAAGGCTACCATCCCAAGTGTCGATTGGACCCCATCCTGAGTCTTTATCCGCTCTATAGTTGCACTGTAAACATCTCCCAGCTCCGATCCCCATCAGCCATTTTATAGAGCCTTTCCGTCCCCGATGGATTGTCGACCCATGCAAGATTACATCAATATCCAAGGAAACCAATAGGAACCTAGACGCACATCTATCAGCAGGTAATTTAGGGAGCGATTCCCGGTATCATTGCCGATAACGTACATTTCCCATATTTTTTCCGGAATCCTCTCGACAATTTCTGCTACCAGAGACTAGCTCATCACAGCTGGAGTTATGTACTCCCCCAGTCTGAAGCGGGAGTATCCGATAATATCATCTTTTGGGGGGGGGTTATATATACACCTATCACTCGTCCGGCAAGGATCCTTTCGATATCTGTCCGAATATAGGGCCTTCCAATAATGAATATTCGCGTCCCTGGGAACTTCTCGAGGATGTGTTGTAGAGAATTAAGGAGCTTGACCCGATGCACTACAGGACATTCGTCCAGAGCGTCAATGCACACAAATGTGCGCAGTGAGCACATGACGGTCTGTAGCATCTTCACAATAACTGGTAGTCGCGGTCCCCGTCCATTAATGGCCATTTTCTACTTTGAAAGACACCTGATATTTCCTCTGGAATATTCTTCATTCCGCTAACGATCTGTTTCAACAAGGAATCCATCATTCTCGTCGGGGACTGCTCCTTTCGCGCGGCGAATTCAAAGTAAAAACACGTAACGGCTGTTTTTTGCCCCCTAGCTTGATCGCACAACCTGTCCACCACCAGGAAACTGACATCGAGGCTTATTAGCACTAATTCTCTTCTTCCTTCTTATTTCCACGAGCTCGTTACCTAATAAATGTTTTGTCGAACCCAGGAGCTCCATAGCGAACAAGACAGCATTACCACCCCAGCATTCACCACCAGTTCTCCACCTTCTGAATTCCTCAGTTTGCATGAGCCATTCCCCCAGACGGTCCACGCGGCTCTCTTGAATATACTGATGTCGCAGTTTTTTAGGCTCCAAGGGTGATAGCCAGTTTAGGAGTTGAGACCGATCATCCGCAATAGTATTGCTGTTCCACACATTATTAAAAGAGTTGGTATTGCTGAAGCAGTTGTTGCGGACGGCACGTTGAGACAGGTTCGGCTCTTCACTATCTGCACTGTGGTAGAGGTGGAGTTATTGAGTGTGGTTGGTTAACAGCGCTCCCGGAAGCAAAAGACGGGGTTTGGATGAAGAAAGGCTGGGGTTTTCTGGAGTTAAAGAAGCATTGCTGGTGTGGTCCTAGTCAGTAAAAATCAACCCCTTTTTTTGGCCACGAAAATCATAAAATACCTGTTTTGTCGCCAACCCGAACCATGATATGTTTTTTAAGTTGTAGACCTAGTGAACCTAAAGTGATCCACGCCGCGTGAGGAAAGAGGTATATTGAGCCCTGTAGCTCACTTTCAAAGATGTAGAATTTTGGCTAATCCCAGGCTAATCACATATCCGGGAATCAGGCTGAGATATGAATAATATGATAATATTATTTGTTAGAGCGTTCTTCCATATCTAGTATGTTGACCGCAGGGCGGTGGTGCGCCAGGGAAGTGGCGGAGATGCGGCGGCGAGTGAGGCCGCATGAACCTCGGATATCGTGACTGCGTCTTTCTTGTATACATAGCCGGGGTCACCCCCCACCTCTTTCTCTCTCTCAATCAACGAGAACTATCAGTCGTTTCAACATTATTATTATAATATGATAGTTAACTTTAGTAACCCACCCTGAAGTTGGCCCACAACTAGACAAGAATGGTGATAGAGCTTTTATAGGACAGATATTATTTGTATGGACATTCTCGTTATGCTGTAGGCTTACTTTATTCTTTGCCATGGTATGTACCCTACATTTTATGATATAATAGCTCCCTCAATCCTGATATTCCTGCACCCAAAACTCTATCTACTCATCAAATATCACTCGTATTTAAATTTTCAAGGCATTTTTCCTATGCCCGTCAGCTTACCATTTTATACATAATGTTGACGGGTTTAAATCAATACTCCTGCAATGGTAGTGGCGATTTTAATTATTTCCTATAATACATTCTAAATAGGCACGTTATAGAGGCTTAAGTAAACTGGAGTCGTTGATTTTTAATATTCTTTTTTCGCTATGTAACCTTTTTAGCCACCAAGGGGGTTGGTCCCAATAGTCTTGAATCATACCACGCACTACACTCTCACCCCATCACAGCGATTCCCCCTTAACCGATGCTCGTCAACTTCCAACTTCTAGGAATTTCGTATCATACAAAAAAATAAAGGAAAAAATATAGTTTTTGCACTTGATCTATCATCCAAAACTCGAGAACATTGTCACGACAATAGAAAGGAAGGAAAGGAAAAATGAAAAACAGATATTAACACCCCTGGCATTCGAACCGATTCGCTTCGCTTCGAGAGTCCGAACTTTCCATGGGAGGAGGAAAGGAACTAATATCCTACATTCCAGATCATATGTAATAGCTTCCCCAGCCATATAAACTTTGCATTAGGATGATAGTAATTTATGATATTATGTTTCCCATGACAAATCTAGACCAAATCTTGGCATAGAAGCTAGAGTAATTTTACTGCAGAACCTCTTGAATGGGTGAGCGGCTCCCTACCTTACACGAAATCAAAGTTGAGTTGAGAAGCAAATGATTAGTTAGAATAGGGTATCATATAGCACTACACTCCCTATGAGCACGACTTTAGTTGGCTGCGGTCTACCGATGCTCCGATATACATATTAGATAGAGTGGCAGGGGCTAGGGGAGGAGTTTGGGTCGCACCCAGGCTTTGCTTTTCTCGAGGAACAGATAGCGTTCATAGTCTTTCACGAGACGTGGAACTGTTTTTCTTCTTTACGGGCCCAGGTGGTCTCTTGGTTTGTTACTTTTCACACCTTATCTTCTTTATTTTAATTATTGCTAATAAACACCGGTGGGATTGAGCGCGATCATGCACTCCGTATCACAGGATATAACAGAAAGGAGGCTGGGGAGGGCATGTGTGGGTGATACGATGTTTGGAGAGGAAGCAAACAGGGAGATGGATATTCGTGAGGCGGGGGGGGGGGATTTTCATTTTAAAATTAGTCTTGCTTCATTCTTCTGAGCCTTTTTTTTTGTGATATATAAGTGAATTTCCCCACCAAACTTCTCGATGAGATGATCTCTGAATGGCAGGAAATATGATATTATTGTACTTGGTCGTATCATAGATTCCTTAGCAATTGAGCGAGGATGATAAACCCTTACACCTAAGTTGACCCATGGGGGGAGCTAGGAAAGGTTTTATTTCTCTTCTTATTGGAGAAACCCTAATGCCCGACGGCGGCCAAATGTCAACTTTGTCCAAGAGTTTATTTTTCTGTCCCTCGTGTATAAAAGCACTCCCACCACTGCTTCCCAACCAACCAACCAACACCTCCACCTGCAACATCCTTCTTCTCCGACGCAAAAACACAAACTCAAAAACTCAACAACTCAAAAAAAAAATCAACATGTATCCTACTCCGTTGCAGTTCGCCGAAATTACCGGCAATCAGCTCACCACCAATTCTACCAACGTCGTTTCTCCTACCATCTGGGTTACCAGAAAAGACTCCCAGAGGGGCTACAGGAAGTCTCCTCTCATTATTGATGAGCGTACCGTCGCTGTCTTGGTAGCCATGGGTCTGCCCCTCTCCGTCCTTCCTACTCTCACACCCAGCAATTGGCGCTTCGCGTTTAGCGAAAAAGGCTAACGACTCCACTAGCTGCCTCTGGAGAAGACTTCGTTGACCTCCGCAAGTTCTCAGTCTCCCACGGAAAGCGCAACAACCGCAAGAACCTCGCGGGGCGCCCTGCTACCGACAGGCACACCACCCGCCACCTCACCAGAAAGAACATGAACTCTACCATGGCCACCTCCTCCTCCAACCGTGTCGGTAAATCCCCCACTATCTCCGGAGCGCACCAGAAAATCCAGAAGCGCAGAGTCTCGAACAAGAAGGTTCAGAGGGAGGGCATTGAGCGTAAGGAAGGGCGGGCAAGCCAGTTTGATTTGAAGAATCACAAGAAGGCAAAGGAAGCTGTTGATGGATTGGTCGGGTTAATGGAGGGGTTCGGAATCGGTGGTGGAGAGAAGGCCGAAAACAATATGGATATCGATATGAATGGGTTGGAGAAGCAGATGGCTATGTTGGAGGTTATCCACGAGGGTGATGAAGAGGCTTTGTAGCCGGGGGATTGTTGGGGGTTGGAAGAAGAAATACATCGTGTACTGTGCCATGATCCGTGAGATCTTTCCATGTATCTTGGGGTGTCGGAGAACAATCTACATGTATTTGCAGAGCAGATGTCGATTAAAAAAAAAAGTGAGGGGAGAGTGGTATTTTTTTTATAAAATAAATAAATAAATAAAATAACTTTAAACTAAAATGGACTGAAACACTCAGTGCTCCTGTGTGTATGGTGGGGATTCAAACACAGAAAACGTCCGATTTCCTGGTATGACAACACTCCTAGTCTCAGAGAGCACCAGATACGCCTAGCACTTGATATGTATGCCTTATAAACCTCCTTTGCTTTCACCGCCTGACATAGTTCGATTCAGTCGAAGATCCCGAGGGATTGCCGCTTCTTCCCAGCTGTGATACTAACCGTTGCTCACTCTGCTCTTACCTGGAATGCGAATCTACAGGGCTGGCTAGCGCCACGGGGATCTCCTACAGTAGCCATTATGGATTGGTCTTCTATTTAATTTTTCTGGACAGCGCCTGGGCTCCAGATATACTGACTTCTTTTGGAGCGGTATTAAAATTAGGAAATATCAACTGCCTCGAGAGCTTCTCACTAAGTTCTAGTAGCCCATCTATTTTCCCTAGTTTCCCTAGTTCACCAAGCTTTACACGGTAGGTAACTTCGCTCTGAGCTCTTTCATGAAGTAGAGGGTATCCGCTTCCGTCTCAGGGTGAACCATCCATGTGTAGGCGACTAGAACGTTTGCACGGGTCCCACTACTACTCTAATTGGGTCGGATTGACCCCACCAAGCAGAATGTGTCGGATGGAAGGAAGCTAGGTACTGCGGGCACTGCGGGCGGGCTACTAAGGGGTTATGTAGCTTAACTTTTACCTCGTTGGTAAAAATCTCGACTCTCTAATATGTGCATATAGCGACAGTAACAGCTATTATCTACCCTCCACTAATTAGTAGGAGCTATGTATGCCCTTGTGTTTGACCATGGTCTACCGCTGCCAAATATCAATCGGAAGAAGGCGCTCCTGGAGCGCAAGGTCTCCCCGCAACCCACCCCGATAGGCTAGAGTCCATCACTTCTTTGATAGTATTTCGCTTGTCTCATTTGAGTTAAGATCCCTGTTCCAAGAGTCATATCGAGATATCCGCCGCACCGGGTACCGCTCTACCCCGTTGGACCACTAGGAGTGTCAGGTCCCGGGGTGAATTATCTACTGGGCGAATTTCGCTCAAACACTACAATAACTGTAGAATTTTTGCTGGAAAAAAGAGAGAAAGAGGGAAAAACTGAGAAGGAAAAATTGAGAAAAAAATCTAGAAAGAAATCCAGAAAAAAACGGGTGAAAAAGTGAAAAAAAAGGTGAAAAAAGAGCTGTCAAGTTTGACCCAACAAAGGGTGAATCTATAGTAACACACCCTGGCATTAAGGAGATCCGCCGCCTTTCTAAATTTTCTTCCTCTGGTGTTTGACGTTAAAAGAATCTCCCAATTCTGAATCTTTTTAGCGTGCCTCAATCGGTTCATTACCTCATCTGCCCGCTCACAGATCACATTCGCCACAGACCTCCTGTTAGGAGATCTTTACTAACGGAAGACAGTGCCGCGGCTTAGGGGATAGAGTATGAGGGGCTGATTTTTGATTATGATACCATCTTCAGGCACACAAGGGGTGTGGGGAATACGGCTGGGGGGGGGGGGAGCTCAATTGGTGTTATTAAAAGTTTGGCCAGCCCCCCTTTGGCTGCTATGATGTCTTCACTAATTCCACCTTTGATATGGTTGCCCCCAGCTGCCGTGGTGGCTGACTGACTCTGGTCCTATTGTAAACTCACAGCGTCTAGAGTGGTCGAGACAGAACCGCCGAAACTACCGCCGGAGTAGTGATTGTATTGGCAGATACTAGCAGAAGCGTAAACTTTAAAAAACGCAGCAGCAAGAGCCTACCGGTCGTATATCACGACTCTCAAATAATGAATGGCTCCCGCCTACACAGTATCCTCTCCTCTCCATAAGTTACCATCCAATCAGAAAGGCCGGGTAACCTTATGCCAATGACCGATACCCCAGCTTATCGAGCAAACAAATATCCAAACTGCTTCTTGAAAGATTTTCACATTACGAAACAAACACGCCCTCGGATAGCGTTATGATTTGTCTTAAGCAGTTCCCCCGCGATTTTCGCGCGCCATTGGTCTTTGGGTTTTTCTCAACTCTTTTGTTGTGGTGGAATTACCCTACTGATTGCAATTTTCCCACATGCTCCCAGTCGGAACCCTAACGGTTATCTAGTATTATAATAGCGGGTGTCCATAGAGGTATGTCTGGGGCTTAACCCAGCCCTCATAGCTGTCACGACACTCGAACTAATACATAACACCCGCCGATCACAACCGCACTCCTACTTAGCGGTTGCTCTCCCACATCCCTCCGCTGGACCTCCCAACCTTCACCACCAGCGTCTGGTTGCATGGAATCGAAACATCGAGCATCTAAAATGCAGAACTTGAGCAATCTCCATCCTGTCAGTGGGACCGCGCCGCCATTCTCGGTGGCGTCCCCTTTGTCTCTCAATCCCGCTGGCGATCCAAAGTCGGCTGAGCTAGCCTCAATATCTCGCAGCCTAGAAGTAGGGAGACTACTCTACCTGTTGAAGAGAAAAAACCCGAGGGTTGTCCAAAGTGGTGAGTCCTTCTAGCTGTTTCCCATTGCGCTTTCCGCACCTGGGGGTAAAGGTGCCGGTGTGATCTACGGAGGTGGGAATCTGGTTTGCATTGCCATGGTATCCACCCCGCTGGATGGTCTAGAGTTTTGGCCTTTACACAGTTGAGAGGTCTGGCAAAGATTATCTCTCCATTCGGTAGATTTAGTGGGACATTTCCCGGGTGTCTTCTTTGATCCGGACAGCCTGCTCAGCCTAACCGTCACCACCAATCACATCACTTAGCGCTCAATATTTGCAATGCAACAAAAGCTCTTTGATTCTCTGTTGTTTTGTTTCCTTCTGAGAACCATCACTAACGGATCTACCAAATACCGCAGAAGAACCGACAGCCCCCACTCCATTTCTTCATACAGCCCAACCTGCTGGCCGCGTCCCTTTCCCTCTGCCGGCGCCACCGGTATTCAGTGCCGTACCGCCTTCCCCAGTCCCATCCCCGCTCCGCACCCCTTTCGCACTGCCGGCGCGCCCGGGCTGCCTCCCGAGTGTACAGCCTTCAGGCCTGCTCACCTCTACTACTCCGCCGAGAGGCCCATCCTGTGCCACCACTGATCTCTTACAACTCATCGCCTCCGTCGTCTCAGTGACCCAGCGCATGCCAGGCCCTAGCACTGCTCCCACGTGCTCTGGAGCCCCGCCTTCCCCCCCCTGTTGCCCAAACTTCCTTGCCGGCAACTCCGCGTCAGCCAGAAGCTGTGACGCGGATGTCGTCCTCCGCTCCAGCAGTGGTCAGGTGGTAAAGAAGAGACAAAGGAGAAAGGGTAGGCAGCAAAGGACCCAGAATGGCGACCGTCAGCGGCGTGATCAAAATAACGGACGGGGCAAGCCTAGATGGCAGAGGAAGGGTTCCAACAAGAATCCGCGCCGTGAGCCAAAGAAAGGGAAATCCGGAGAACGTACCTGAGAGTATTTGAGGATGATGGCAAGGTTGGGAATTTTGATCGGGTTTTCTAGATAGTGGCATCCGTCGGCGGTACTTCATAGCTATCAATGGTGTCAACCCCACAGCCGACCATTTTCGTAGGACTTTTTTCCAGAGATTGTGAAGAAGAAACCCCTCAGGAATGCATTAGTAATAGCCGAGGCCCCTGCTCGTCTAGCATTAGGTTCGGGAGGAGATTGTTACCCCCTAGAATATATTTAGTATGGTTTTTTGGCTACACTTGCCACACTTTAGGTATTAATTAAGACGGGCTCCCATCGTTACCCATCTCATAACGATACAGCCATAAGGTAGGAATCAAGACCAAGTGATATTTGATGAGCCCAGGTTTTAGCGTATCCCGAGGAACAGCGTATCTATGGGACAAAAAAAAAGAAAACAAAACAAAAGACCCTGTTTGGCAACGAGTATTAGGGAACCCAGAGGAAGCTTCTGTAGTCGTTTGTCAAGACCTAGGCACAAAATAAAATATAGTTGTAGAGGTGATTGCAATCCCAATTGTTGTTATCAGGACGATCGAATTTTTGCGTGGGATCGTGTTTGCCCTCGTTGTCCGAGGAACCGCTCCTGCCACGGGTCCAGTATGACAAATACCGCTTAAGGCCACTTTTGATCTCTCCTCTCCTCTCTCCATAAATACCGCCCAGGTAACCTATAGACGCTTTTGATCTCTTCTCTCCTCTCTCATCTATCCTCCATCTTTTCCCCACCTTTCTTACACGCTCCCACCATTTCATTTCTTTTTAAAAAACATATTCCTTAAGCTCTACTTTCTCCACTCTCATAAGTCTAAAACTATACTTCAGCACACTACGCCCTTTTAAGGTACACTCACCTCAATGAAATTAAAACTCAGAGCAGAGACTAACTCTTACGAGATACGGTAACAGTATGCCAGAAAATGTTGTAATGTCTAGAATGGAAGCGCTGGAGGAGACCGTGAAGGATTTGTCTCAGAAAGTCGAGACCCTTTCGAACGAAAACGCGATACTGAGTGACAAGAGTACGAAATGCAAAACTTGGGTGGCCCACTTGCTACTTTGTTGCAAGGAGATGGTCAAGCATGTGGATGCTCTGGAGAAAAAGTGCTCCGTTCTTACGCAGGAACTCGACCGGCAAAATCTCCACCTCGATGCACTTAATATGACCTTCAGTGTAGAAGAGAAAAGCCTCAACAACGACAGCTTTATTAGCGAAACACTCCAAATCCAAGGGCCATTCATCTCTGAGATGCCCGAGTTAACCATGGATGGGTTAGCTCCAACAACGGATGAGTTCGCGGCAGGAATGGATGAGTTCGCGGCAGGAATGGATGAGTTCAATGCAGCAATGGAGGGGGCACCCCAGGCAGAGCCTGGATACCAAAATGTTCCTTCCTATAGCATGAATGCGCATCTTGAACCTACTGCTACTATTCCTGCGAACCGGAAGCGCAAAGCCTACGAGATGACAGAGAGTGGGATGGGTACGCCCTCTCCACCAAGCAGCTCCTGTAGTGCTCCGATCACATTCCTCAACACATTTTCAGATGAGGTTCCCAGAAAACGCCGCACCAGGAATCCGGTCAGGAGGGCCAGCAAACCAAGCACTGGGATGTTTCTTACTCCTCCTGAGGCGCCAGCTCGGAATCAGCGTATTCGGCAGGCTCAAAATGGAAAAGAGCTACAAGCTACTGAGGAGGTGCATGCAGAGGCCATAAATGGCGTTTTTGATGGCCCTGACCCCAGACACGACAACCTGGAGTACGATCTGTTCAGACCATGCAATTGGGTTTATTAGGAATGGAGTATGTGCACTTTTGAATGTGTATGCCAGTGTTTGGTCTCGGAGAGGGTGATTAGTAAGGTTGCAGATTTTCTTCATGTTGTTACTGTCTATTATGATACCACTATGGCCCTCTACATTTTGTCAGTTTCTCAATTTTTATATTTCTTTCAAATATCTATCTCTTTCACGCTCTGTTTGCCTCTCAATAACTACTACTCACCAATAATCACTCGACTACTCTTGTTCCGCTGCAAACCTCCACTCAACTCAGTCATAGTCATATGAGAGTCCCACACTACAGCTAACGCTCCAATACCTTATATATATGACATCCGTCGCCAATAATATCGCTAACATATACTGGTATATTAAACTTGGATCGACGGCGACAACAGTATCGTGACAACAAAACGAAACGCCAAGCAACTCAGACGAAAACGATCGCATTCTGGGGTGGGGGAAACCTTTTACTAACTTCACAATAACCATAGTCTCTCGCTCAACGACACCAACATCCGCCACAACTAGTATAAGACAGGAGTATATATCATCACAAACTCCTCCTATCAGTTTTCCCTTTCCCTTCTTTTCCAAACTCTGATACTAACAAAATGCAGATACAAACACCGCTGCTCACACCTCCGCACTTTTTCCCTCTCGGTGTAAAACCCTTTTACACCCACCTTCCATTCTTTCCGGCTTTCCTTATAGCCTTTTCGCTTCCGTTCTGATCGGTGCATTCCTGCATAGGAAACGCTTTCCACAAACGTCCAAACATACCCCCTAACCCGAAGCCATATGCCCGAAAGCAAAGCATGTCCCCGGAAGCTATTTAAAAAAAAACAACAAAGGAAGTATCCTGAGAGTATGGTGAGCAGCTCAGTTCCCAATAAATTGGGATTATAATCACAACTGCAACTATATTTTCTCTTGTGTCTAAGTCTTGACAAACAACTACAGAAGCCTCCTTTGGGTTTTCTAATACTCGGGGGATGGGGGGATTCGTGGCTTAGGGTTGGCCGTGATCTCATTCGATTAGTTCACTTAGTTCATTAGCAAGATTTACGAGAATGTATGATACAATATTTGCGAAAACCGGTACCAGTAGACACTGAGTACCGAACGATACTTCCCTTGCGTATCTGAGTTCCCGAAATACCTCCGGAACCGACATACCCTCCGACGCGAGTTTAAGTACCTAACTACACCATCTGCGCACTATATTACAGAGTTTGCACAAGGAGACCTAGGTAGCAGGCATATAGGTTATTTTCTGTTAATCTAAAAGCCTTAGATACCCAGGTGGGTAGCTAGACCTGGAATAAGTGTAAAATATTATATCATACCTGCTGAAGCTACATACCACCCGACTCAAATTACTGCTTTTTCTTTATCAGATTACATAGACAAATACTCTTAATTTCCGGATAATCTTTAGATTTTACCTTGAAACTGGTGCAATTCTTAGAGAGAATTCACAAGCCAAACAATCCCTTATTACCTCCGCCTTTCTCCCCTCTAAGGCACACTAACGGCCCGACGGTTGCCAAGATGTAGAGGAAAAAGTATGTCTTGCAATTATTTCTAACACCGATTCAAAGAGACATAAAAGCTAGTTTTTGCTATGCTAAGTGAGGTATGATAGCCGTAGTTGTTATTGTAATCGCAATTGTGCTTCTCAGGAGTATCAATTTTTGCACTGTGTGATTACTGCCCTCGTTGTCGGAGGAGCTGATCCCGTCACGGGTCCTCAAGCATGACAAATACCCGGACCGCACGGGTAACTCATGGACACTCTTGATCTCCTCTCTCCATAAATACCGCTCGGGTAACCCATAGACGCTTTTGATTTCTCCTCTCCTCTCTCCCATCCCTCCTTCGTCTTATTCCTACCTTTCTTCTTACACGCTCCCAGTGTTTCTGTTTTTAAAACATATTCCTTAAGTTCTACTTCTGCACACTACACAGTCTAAAGGTACACCCACCTCAATAAAATTAAAACTCTGAGAAGAGGCTAACTCTTAACAGACACGGTAACAGTATGCCAGAAAATTCCAATGCCTGGAATAGCAGAGCTGGACAGTGTTCCCAACTGTCCAATCTGTCTGTCTTCGTGTGAGGACGGGATAGACCATGGCCCATGGTCCGTCATTTTCGGGGTACCAGGACGGACTACGCCCAGGACCTGATAGACATAGGGGACTATAGTTTTAGTGCTTGGACCTCCAAAATGATTCTTTTCACGTAATGTGACATCACTCATGCCGTCACCGGCCGTCCCCCACCATCCCCCGCTGTCCTCCACAATCCCCCACAATCCTCCATCACCCCCGATGGTCAACAGTCCCCAGCTGTCCTCGACCATCCCCGGCCGTCCCCGATTATCCCCTGAGGTCCTCTGCCGTCGATACCCCTCCCCTGAACTACCGTGTCTCACCCTGTAGCGCCTGCCGTCCTGCCCGAAGACGGCAATCCTGCACCTAGGCTACCTGAGAAGGACTACAGATAGCTGTCCCGTCCTGTACGGGGTTCTTGGCAGCCCCCCCATGGGGCCCCACAGGGCCCGCAGACTGTTGGGAACACTAGAGCTGGAGGAGACGGTGAAGGATTTGTCTTGGAAAGTTGAAACCCTGTCGAACGAAAATGCGATACTGAATGAGAAGAGTATGAAATGCAATACTTGGGTAGCCCAATTGCTACTTTATTGCAAGGAAATGGCCAAGCATGTGGATGCTCTGGAGAAAAAGTGTTCCACTCTTACGCAGGAACTCGACCCGCAAAATCTCCGCCTCGATGCACTTAGCATGACCATCAACATAGGAGAGAAAAGCCTCAACGACAGCTTTATTAGCGAAATACTGCAAATCAAAACGCCCACCATGTCTAAGCTCCATGAGCCAATCATGGATGAGTCCGGACGGGAGGCTCTTGCCCTATAGCTTGAGACAGACGCCTGGGACGCCGGGGACTGGAGTCCTGGCGGTGCCTACAGGGAGGACGGGAAGCTTGGGAACGCTGCCCACCAAGCAGCTCCTAAAGTGGCCCAATCACATTCTTCAACACATTTTCAGATGAAGTTCCCAGAAAACGCCCTACTAGGAATCTGGTCAGGAGGGCCGGCAGACGAAAAGCCTGGATGCCCCCGACTTCTCCGGAGGCGCCAGCTCAGGATCAGCGGATACAGCAGGCTCAAAACGGAGAAGAGCTACAGTTTACTGAGGATGTGCATGCAGAGGCCATAAATGTGGTTTTTGATGCTCCCGGTCTCAGATACAATGATTTGGAGTACGATCTCCATGCAATCCGGTGTATTAAGAATGAAGTATTTGTGCTTTTGAAAGTGTATGCCGGTGTTTGGTCTGGGTGAGGGTGATTAGTAAGATTGCAGATTTTGTTCAAGCTGTTACTCCCGATTACCACAATTTCGCCAGTTTCTCAATTTTGTATTTCTTGCAAATGTCCGTCTCATTCATGCTCTCTTTTGCTCTCAATATCCTCTACTCACAAATAATCACTCGACTACTCTTGTTCCATGGCCAACCCCTACTCAACTCAGTGATAGTCACATGAGAGCCCCACACCACTGCTAACGCCCTGATCCCTCATATATATGACATCCGTCGCCGATATTATCACTAACGTAGACTGGTAGAGGTGTGATAGAATAGCGAACAGAGTCAAGGATCTGCGGTCCGTCCTGGTAACAACTGCACGCACACCACCAGCGAGGGGACTTGGCAATGTAATGGCTACGGAATAGCGCAGTTGGATCAAATCAATATGCTTGCTAATATTTGGCCCTATGCCGCTCAAGAAAGGAGGGTAAAAAGCAAGAAAGACTAATTCCCCCAACACAGGCGAACAATCATGCAGTTCGTGATTCATCAAACAAGAAAAATTCACTACTCGCGGCGAGAATATGTTCTGAGACAACGGACACAACCACTATCCCCCGCGAAATTCAACCAGGATAACCACAATACTGTTAGAGATTACAATTACAACCACAACTATAATGACTATTGATACTAAACCCTATATATCTGTATCCCTCCTTCTCTTTAGCGCCTAGGATCTGATAATAGGACATTTAATTTTAACTGTAGCATTGACTTGAGTTCTTGTGGTATTATGATGGTTGGGTGTTGTGGGGAATTCTGGAATGGGCGCGTTGTCTCAGGACTTATTCTCGCCGCCAGTATGACTTTCTCCCATACATTACGTGGCTACCTAGAGTCAGCACTCCAATATCTTCATACAGCGGCAGAGGGACACATCAACACAAGGCAATAACTATGAATTTTCTTCATCGTTCAAGTCCACCTTCACCTCGGAGAGGAACGAATTCATATCCTCCATCTTCCACCCAAGCACTTGGGTGAACAAGCCGTATTCAACCCACTAATAGAGTGAACATGTGGTATTCGCCGATATCCTTTCAATCGCGGATCCTTCGCCACAATCTCATTGGCAACTTTATCCCAGGCTCTACCACATCCAGGAACCCAGACCCAACGAACCATCCTTCCATCTGGGCGGCCATGAGCAGCTGCCCTACTTTGACCGAGGCTTCGGTGATAAGGTCGTGCCAGCCTTTTGAGGGAGGAATTTTTTCTGGAAGACTAGAGTCGTGGCTGGTAGGGTAAAAGTATGATTCCTGAGTTCCGCTCCAGGGGCCGGGTTCCAGGGTGCTAGGTTTACGCATCAGTCATATCAGGTGGTGGGCGCGGAGGGGCAAAGAGAGTAAGAGCGGGGGGAGCTAAAAGAAACTTACTTGTAGCTTTGCTTAATCAATCTCGGCCGATCCGCGCGCGATACTCCCTATCAACTGGTGGAAAAATGAATATAGTGGAAGGAATCGTCGGCGAAATTCCAGCCGGACTCTGCGTCCTCGATTTCAAAGCTTACGTTCGGCGGCGACCAACTCGGTTGGATTGTGGGGAGATGTTTGCCGTTCAGATTATTGATCTGTCCTGGTGGATATCTGCAAAGTCGATTGCCCAATGTCAGGTCGTCCCTGTTCCGATGTCTGGGACCGGATCTGGGGTCCTGATTGGAGCAAAGTATAGCCTTCCGCCGAAGCGGCTGTTGTACACATAGTGGGCTAGCTCTCGGAGGGAGTTCTCTTCCTACTCTGGTTTTAACTAGAGGATTCCAAAGCAGGGGAACTGTGTGAGGGAATGGCTACTACCTCGTCATTCGGGAAAGCGCAGTTGTCCCTCACGGGATTTCCTATACACAGCTTATTATTTATCATAGGGGAAATACTCAGGGAGTAATTGGGAATGCCCCCCCCCCGCGCTATCCAATTGTGTGGGGTTGATACCATAAGTACTCCCTAGTATGATATATCAAACTATACTCAAACGTATGCCACACAGCTTCCAGTCTCCCGAAATACGTACAGTGCCTGCTGAAACGACATAAATTAACACCATAGATTACTCCACCCCCGGGGGGGGTAATTTTTCCCAGAAACGGCACTGCCACGCATAGCGGAAAGTATATAGTGTTGGCATTTTTCCTATGTCTCTGGCATCCAACCCCTTAAGCTGCTTCCTAGCACACACTCCATTCCACCAATCCGAGTCATCAATCTCTTTTACTTAGATTTCATATCAACCGATTGTTTTTGTAGAATCTCAATCCATAGACCAGCCAAGAATTGAATTAGAGGGGAAGTTATATGACAACCCCTAGTTTTCTTTTACTATAATACATAAAACCTCCAAGGATTATCGAGGAATATGTGGTGGCAAACTTCTATGGTATAACCTAATGTCTTCAACTGCTAGGAACGCTCGCATATACCCTATGCCTCGGTTTCAATGTGGCTATCCCCTCGTTATGGCTGGTTGACAGACTTACCCCCCCCTTTGCCTCCAGCTGAAGGTGTCTTCCAATGAAAATAGTAATATGGGCTGACAACAAATTAGATAATTCTCCAGTCAATAAAATTAGTTCTCGAGTCACCTCGAAACTAAAACTCAACCGCTCGTGAAGAATTGAAGGTACAGAGCACTGAGGAGGAAATAAAAAAATAAAAAAAGCCACCTTCTAACATCTCTGTAGAATAGCAAATCTACAATCCCGCTAATAGCCCTCACCTAGAGGAAACACCTGCATGCACTTTCAAAAGCACATAGACTCCATCCCTACCAAACCTAGTTGCCTGTTCTGAACCAATCGTATTCTGAATCACCGCATCCGAAATCGAAAGTCTCACCAGTACTCTCAAAAAGAACATTTATGGGCTCCGCATGTTCTTCCTCAGGAACCTGTAGCTCTTCCACTCTGCTTTGTGCCTCCTGCACCTGCTGCTCTTGGGGTGGCTCCTCTAGAGGAAGAGTCAGCGGCGTTATGGCGTTTGGTCTGCCGGCCCTCCTGACCGGATTCCTAGTCTGGCGTTTTCTGGGAACCTCATCTGAAAACGTGTTGAGGAATGTGATTGGAGAACTATAGGAGCTGCTTGGTAGGGAAGACGTACCCTGTCTTCTCTGCAGCATCTCTTGGGCTTTGCGCTTCTGGTTCGCAGGAACGGTAGCAATGGGTTCGAGCTGGGCTTTCATGTTGTAAGAAGGAACACTTTGGTGTTGAGGCTCCGACTGGAGTGCCCCCTCCATTACTGCGGTAGGCTCATACCCTGCTACAGCGAACTCATCCATGGTTAGCTCATAGAGCGAGGAGAAGTGCGGCATTTGTATTTGGAGCGTTTTGCCAATAAAGCTATCGCTGTTGAGGCCTTTCTCTTCTAGGCTGGTAGTCATGCTGAGTGTGTCGAGGTGGAGATTTCGCAGGTCCAGTTCCTGTTCAAGATAGGAACACCTTTCGTCAAGAGCATTCACACGCCTTACCATCTCCTTGTAATATCCTATCAACCGGACCACCGAAATGTCTGATTCCTCACTCTTCTCGTAGAGCATTATGCTTTCGTCCAATAGTGTCTCAACCTTCTGAGACAAACCCTTCACAATCTCCCCCAGCTCTTCCATTCTAGACATTTCAATATTTCGTGGAATACTGTAACCGTGTCTCATAAGTTTTAGCATCTGCTCACAGTTTAAATTATATCGGGGTGTGTATACCTTCAGACCGAGCAGCGTGCTGAAGTATAGTTTTCGACCAAAATAATTGTTGGGAAAGTAGAGCTTATGGAATATGTTTAAGGAAAAGAAATAGCGGAAGTGTGTAAGAAAGCCTGGAAAAAAAATGGAGGAGAGATAGGAGAGAGGAGAGATCAAAAGTGTTTATAGGTTACCCGAGTGGTATTTATCGAGAGAGGAGAGACGAGATCAAAAGTTGTCCTTAAGCGGTATTTGTCATTCTTGAGGACCCGTGACGAGATCCTCGGGCAACGAGGGCAGTCACAATCCCGCGCAAAATTTGATACTCCTGGTAATAACACAATTGCGATTACAATCACAACTACAGCTATCATACTTCACTTAGCATAGCAACAACTAGCTTGATGTCTCTTTGAATGGGTGTTAGAAATACTTGCAAGGCATGGTCTTTCCTCTACATCTTGACAACAGTCGGGTAGTTAATGTGCCTCAGAGGGGAGAAAAGTGGAGGTTGTTTGACTTGTGGGTTCTCTCTATGGATCGCACCAGTTTCAAGGTAAAATCTAAAGGCTATCCCAAAATTAAGAGTATTTGTCTATGTAATCTATTAAGGAAAAATCAGCTATTTGGGTCGGGTGTCATGTAGCTTCAGCAGGTATGATAATATTTTACACTTCTTCCATCTCTAGCTACCCACCTCGGTGCCTAAGACTTTTAAGTTAACAGAAAATAACCTGCTTTCCTGCCACCCACGTCTCCTTGCGCAAACTCCCTATTATAGTACGGTGTACAGATGGTGTAGCTAGGTACTTACTCAGATGCTATTCTCAACGAACACATGGAATCCCAAATGAACACTTTTACTTTAAAAAAAATAACAGCTCATTATCTTGAGTAAATACTTGGAGAGTAATTGGGAATGCCTTCCTCCCGATCCAATCATGTGAGGTTGGTACCTTAAGTATTTCTTAGTATCACATTATTATACTCGAACACCGCACAAGATCCAGTCCCCCTACCTACATACGTACCTGCCGAAGCGACATACTGCCCTACATTACCTCCGTGGGGCAACTCTTTCTAGCAACAAGAGGGCCACCATTCCTAGAGGCAAATATGATGTTGGTATTTTTCCTGCCCCCCCCCCGCATCCATAGCCTTCTGCTGCTTCCCAACATACTCTATTCCACAAATCACCGACCCCTCTCCATAGATTTCATATTCCAGGATTCTTTGCCAGAATCTGAATCCGTAGATCAGTCAGGGACTGAATTATAGGGTGTGTTACATGACACAAGCCTTAGTTTATGACATAAACCCCCACGGATATTTGCTAATATATCACGGTAAACTTCTATGATAATAATATAGCCTAATGTCCTCAATTACCAACAACTCTCACATATACCCTACGCTGCAGGCTTCGTGGTGCTATCACCTCGCTAGGGCTAGTTGACAGGTTTGTCCTCTCCTTCGCCTTCAGCTCAGTGTCTTCCAATGAAAATACTAATATGGTCTGATAACAAATTAGATAATTCCCCGCTCAATAAAATCAGCTTTTGAGTAGCCTCTGATTAAAACTCAATTTCTTGTGAAAAACTAATGGTATAACGTTAAAACACAAAAGACAAAATCCAACAAAGTCTCCTAAAATCTCCGTAGACAATAAAAGCTACAACCTCACTAATCACCCTTGCCCAAACAAAACACCTGCACACGCTTTCGAACTCCGTTTCTAATAAACCCAATTGCTGGTTTTGAACAGCTCATACTCCAAATCACTGTATCCATAATCAGAAGTCACCGAAGGAACATTTATGGCCTCCCCATGCCCCCCCTCAGTAACCCATAGCTCTTGCTTTCGATTTTGCGCCCCCTGCACCAGCTGCCCTTGGGCTGACTCCTCTGGAGGAAGAGTCAGCGGCATCACCGATTTTGGTCTACCAGCCCTCCTGACCAGATTCCTAGTAGGGCGTTTTCTAGGAACCTCATCTGAAAACGTGTTGAGGAATATGATTTGGGAACTACAGGAGCTGCTTGGTTGGGAGAGTGTACCCGGCCCACTCTCTGTTATCTCTTGGGCTTTGCGCTTCCGGTTGGCAGGAATGACAGCAATAGGTTCAAGATTCGTATTCATGCTATAGGAAGGAAAGCTTTGGTGTTCGGGCTCTGACTGGGGTGCCCCCTCCATTGCTGCGTTGAACTCATCCATTCCTGCGGCAAACCCATCCATTATTGGAGGAAACTCGTCCATTGCTGCGGTGAGCCCATCCATTGTTGGGGGAAACTCATCCATGGTTAGCTCGGGAATCTCCGAGATGGGCGGCGCTTGGATCTGCAGCATTTCGCTAAAGCTATCGTTGTTGAGGCTTTTCTCTTCTACGCTGAGAGTCATGCTAAGTGTCTCGAGGTGGAGATTTTGCAGGTCGAGTTCCTGCGTAAGAGCGGAACACTTTTTCTCCAGAGCATCCACATGCTTGACCATCTCCTTGCAACAAAGTAGCAGCTGGGCCACCCAAGTATTGCATTTCGTGCTCTTGTCACTCAGTATCGCGTTTTCATTCGACAGGGTCTCAACTTTCTGAGACAGGTCCTTCACGGTCTCCTCAAGCTCTTCCATTCTGGACTTTTCAATGTATTCTGGCATACTGTTACGTGTCTCGTAAGAGTTAGTCTCTGCTCCGGGTTTAAATTTCATTGAGGTGAGTGTACCTTCAGACTACGTATTGTGCTAAATTATAGTTTTAGACTTATGAGAGTAGGGAAAAGGTAGAGCTTAAGGAATGTTTAAAAAAAAAAAGAAATAGTGGAAGTATGTAAGAAAGGTAGGAATAAGATGAAGGATGGGTGGGAAAGAGGAGGGGAGAGTTCAAAAGCGTTTATAGGTTACCTGAGCGGTATTTATGGAGAGAGGGGAGAGAAGGGATCAAGAGTGCTCTTAAGAGGTATTTGTCATACTAGAGGACCCGTGGCAAGAACGGTTCCTCGGACACGATCCCACCCAAAAGTTCGATCGTCCTAATAACAATTGGGATTGTGTCATACTCACAACTATCATACAAACTATATTTTTTTTGTGCCTAGGTCTTGACAAACAACTACAGAAGCCTCCTCTGGGCTTTCTAATACTCGGGAGAGTGAGAGTGAGAGCGAGAGTGAGGTGTAGCTAGTTTCTACCAAACCTCAGATACCCAACAAGACTAACTCTTTCCTTCACTTTTTTTTGACCAATCATAGCCACTCCCGTGTCATTGGAACATATTCCCTCGCTAATAAATTTACAATAAGTCTGAGAATCGGTAGGATATTCGTTAGATTTTCACAATGGAAGGGGACTGCGAAATCTAGTATGGAGGTTGATTTGCGCTCAACGATATCTACAGCAGAAGGTGAATGATCATCAGCAACTCGTGGGTTTGGGGGATAGTCCATGACCCGGAGTACCCTTTTGGTGGCGTTCGTGGCTTAGGGCTGGCCGTGATCTCATTCGATTGGTTCGCTTGGTTCATCGGCGAGATTATACGAGACGGTATGATACAATATTTGCCAAAACCGGTACCGGTAGACACTCTGGCAATAAGAATCATATTCAAAAATATGGCTATTATGATACTTCCATATATCCCACCCCTGGTTGAACCGCCCAGCACCAAACAACCCCAAACCAACCCACTGTATCTAAGCAACATGCCGCCACAAGAATTCGAACAATCTCGCCATGCTCCAGGCATGATGGGGTAAAACTTTCCCCCCTAGAAAAAGGGTGAGAAACATGCTAATACAAAAACGGCCAAGCAGCTGATGGGGAGGACTATGAATCAAGGGATAAGTTTGAGCCGATAGGCAGCCAGTCATGGTGTTGGTATTTAAAATGGTCAAATATACGTCACCGAATAGTACTAGGATGGATAGATAGCGCGCAAAAGTCTTCCCTTCGTCCTTGCTTGCTAAACTAGTGGTAAGGACAGAAGTATATATCAAAAAAACAAAACCAACGTCTGATCCTTCTATCGATCACCACAAATCTCTGCTTTCTTTCCTCCGTGCTCCAAACAAAAGAAAGAAACATTCTGCGTAATCTCTGAACAAAAGAAATCCATTACAAAAACTTCCGCTCTCCCGCGCCTTTGATCCAATGCCTTAGCTCTGGTTCTTCCTTCATTTCCTTTCGCCATCATGCGTTCCTTTAACTGTCTATGCCCTTTCCCATCTATGAACGGAAACATATTTCCCGTGCTTCCGCACTTGCACACAACAAAAAAAACTAAAGCATGACGAACAAGATTCACTGATTTCTAACAGCTGGGCCAAATGCCAAACAAGTCCCAGGCACAGGGTGGTGATAGCAAGCCGCTCTACATACAGATTGCTCTAGTCCAATTGATGACTTTTTGGATAGTAAGACCATTTCCTCACCCCAGCGACCGTATTGCAAGATTAGGCCGGGTATAGCTCGTATTTATAATTGCTTTATAATAATTAACCAGGAACGGTAATGATAGGACCTCAGAGATCCGAAAGGAGATGTGCAAAAATCTATTGGCAAACTGGCAAAAACAACCGAAAGGGCTCCGGCGTGATCAACAGTCAATTTACTTGTAGAGAATTGGAGACCAATCTGTCAGTACCTAGGCTGGTAGACCTCCTAGGATTCATAGAATTCTACCTATGTCTACCTATGCTATCTGGAAAACCTGCCAGGAGACCGCATGGACCGCTCAGGTAACTATCCTAAGTTCCCCCTAAGCACCTAGTGCTAAAACAATCCCTCAGCGTCCACCAACATGACCCTCATCTAACCAATCGCTCTCGTAGTCCTCACGATCCCCCTCAACATCCTGGCAATTCTCACTTCCTTGGCCACCTTCACCATGCCCACCCTCCTTATCCTCCCCACTCAGAGCGAATCCATATCCTGCCCAAATCTTCGCCTCCGGCTCCTCAATGATCACGGCGTCCGATCCTGCTTCTTTTTTGGTTTTCGGTTTTTCCTTGCAGCCCTTCGATCCGGTCACTATCCAATCTAACCACACCCCCCACCGGCCAAACCCCCAAATCCAGTACTCAACAAAACATCTAGGGAGATACACTTCCATTCTAAGTTGAATGGCCTCACCCCCACCCCTCGTCATTCTGCGGCCCTCACTTCTCTTTTCCGCAATCAACTTCACTTCCCACCTCTGTACTCCCAACCCGTACAACTCATCCTCCAGCTCAGCTTCCAATTTCTCCAACCAGTTGGCCAAGTAGACCTTCATCCTCCTTAGCCACTTATCCAATCCCTCAACCGCCGAGTACCAATACTCGGTGAAACCTTCTGGGAGATCGGTATTCCTTCGGGAGGAAATGGCGGAACTGCCCGCAACCCTTTTCAGATAAAGGTCTTCAAGAACTCTGACCCTTTCCCTAAGCATCGAGATTTCCGCCTCCAGTCTCCCCTCGGTAACCGTGAGGACCTCCATGCTGACTAAAGTTAGCTTTTTCTAAGACTAGGCCCAAGGAAGGGATTGGCGAGGTTTACGTTTATCTGCTTTTTTTTTTTGACGGAGGATGCCTAGCAGCTCCCCTGTGCCTCGTAGCTTTAGACACGACGGCAGCAATCTCGGGCTGAAGAGGGATAGATAAAAACTACTGTAGGATTACTGTTTGCGGAGGGAAGGGATTTCTGTGGAGAGTACAGGAAGATCGGTTCAGCTTCTATACTCGAGTACACCTGTGCTGACTTTCAAACAGAAAACATACGACACCCCCTTCGGGTCAGGGTTAGGTACTTTCAACTTGAAGCTAGTGAGCAGGAACTAAACTAGTGCTCGGAGCGGAGCGTACATCTACCCCGGCGGAGGGGTGAAGACCGACAGCAATTCTTTACCTAACCGCTCCCTGTGATTATCCGGCCCCGCTAGGTAACCCAGGGAAAGGGAAACCGACCCGCCCTATTCTTGGTTTTCCTTTACTGATTAATATCCTAGAATTTAAACCCCCCACCCAGGTATCTAGCAAACCTCCCTAGCGTATGTATTCCAAGACCGGCTAGTATAATGACCCTAATTGTGCTTTACCATCGACAAACTTGATCGTTACCAATCGAGTGATCTTTCATGATAACGATGAATTTCAGTTGAATTTCTTTGTAAATAATGACACCAACTTACTAGCAAGTCGGCACTACAACGGCAGCCCTACAACCGTACAAATTTGCTATGATATCATACCTATCCTATTCACAGTAACCACTCAGGAAGCACTAAAAACTCATGCAGCCGCTAAAAAAAATGAAAAGAAGGAAAAAAAACTTTCATATCAAATTATGAAACAAAAATCCCATAATATGATACTTTGCATGATATCATATAAAAAACATAGGGGCAGAAACACAAAGCCCTAAAAATACACCGCACCGGAAGCTCACATATGTTGTGACCTAACTCCTACCACCCCGAACTGGCTACATTCAACATTTCTCAAAAAGACTCGGAGCAGCGGGATAGCAGATCCAGCGACAAACAGAAATGGTAAGAAACAATTGTGAAAGTAAGGTAGCAAGGTAGTGAGTAATTGAGATATAATCAGCTACGAGAAGCCTTGGTGCTGCACAAACTACACTTTAGCACAATTAATTCAACTCCCCACTATAGGACCAGATCTTAGACTATTGTTCTGTCATTCGTTAGTCTCTATACGCTAGTCTGGCATTTTCTTCCTCGTTGCTAGTTTGTGTGCCCTATGCATGCACGAGAAAGATAGCGATCTGAGAGCCGTTCCAGGCGCTGTGTCTTGAGACAGACAAATCGATCAACGGTTCCGCTGCCAATACCTGCGAATTTCGACACAGAAGCAAATCGCTCGATGAGTGATATCGGATGACGCTGCAACGGCAACAACCGGTTGTGGCTCAGCCGCCGATACTCGAGAGTAGCTTAGTCACTAGACTGTTATGCCGCTCAGTGGAAAAAAGGTATGAAGAAGTGTAGGTTAGTAGCCGGGATTCGTGATTGGGATAGCGGAAGTACTAAGTTGTATATATCAAACTTGGATGGCTCTGGTGCTTCTAAGCTCCCAATCCGGATACATGATAGCATGAGGCCTGGACGAAAGAGAACACTTTAAGGATATCCCGAACTCCAGAGCTGTTCAAAGACGCATCTAAGCTCACCTAAACAAATCAGTTCCAACCTCACCTCCGCGCAGCGAGCCCAGCTACCCCCTCCCCTTCCACCTTTCGAAATTTCAAACCTCCAATACCACAACCCACTCCCTCCACCATCAAAAAGCCACAAACCCGCTAGCGCCCACCCGCCCATAAAACAGAAATCTCCCAAAGCCCCCCCCGGCTCACCTCCGCCTAACTTACTCCCCATCTGCCGCGCACAAAACCTCCAACCACCCACCTAGCAGCCCGACTCGACCGCTCACTTCCGTACCCTCCCACGAAATACCCGCCAGGGCAATAACTCACCAGAATTAACCACACATAGGCAATTATTCTGCTGCCGTCGTGAACGAAAAAACGCACAGAAAGCAAGACATATCATACCATTCCCAAAGACATCTTGATATCTAAGCGCCGGGGGGGAGGAAAGTGGAGTTGTTATGGGTGAGGGGTCAGTAAGTAATCGATGGAGTGTGAGAGTGAGAGAATTACCCGCTTCGCAAGGTGCTGTACCAGCACTCAGAAGGGGGGGGGGCATAAGTCAGGCGATCTCAGCTTTTACCCGGCCAACAATTTGGTGAGTGTAACTGGCCAATTACTGATCTTTGCTCCTTTTTTTTCTTCTTCTCGAATTTGGAAAGAAATCAGGCGGACGGGACTCCCTTCTTCTTCTTCTTCTTCTTCTTCTTCTTCTTCTTCTTCTTCTTGCCACAGTGGCTCGGCTCGACGATGTTTACCGCTATAGTACCGGTGCTGCGCTCTGGATTGCCGAATTAGCACTCGAGCCAATCACACGCTTCTTCGTCTCACCTAACCTCAACCCCCCCGGTGCGGTAGGGTGCTATGGTAAGGCAAGACAAGGCAAGGAAGGTAAGCGGCTCTCAGAGAATGCATGGTATTTGCAGTGGTCACCAGCGGTTAGCCGGTAGTTGAATAGGTAGATTGTGATGGAGGATGATTAAATTTGGCTAGGACTCTACTTTGAAGATATATCTCCTTGATAACCAATGCCAAGAGTTCAGGCTTTCTTTTCCTTTCCTTATCGCAAGGCTCTAATATAGTAGTTTAGGAATTGGCATTCCAGCGTTATGGGATTTATTATTTGAGGCGCTTTTCAAATACCCAAGTTAGCCATGATTATAGCCTAAGTGGCTACCTTATTCGGGTATCATATATGGGGAAGAGTTATTGCACCTCCCTAAAATGGTATTGGCCCTAGGACAACCATTCCCAGCACATTATCATCAAATTTAAGGACAAAAGGTCGGCGAAGATTCAGAAGCGGGCCCTACCAGAGGAGAGCGTGGTAGGCGGCCACTCAGGACATGATCTCCTTGGGGGTCGTCTTAATATCTCACATTATGCCTAATTTCACCTAAAAGGTAGTGGGCTTTTCCTTTTGCAGGTTGTTTGTACCGAGACAGGGGGTTCGAAAACTAGAAATCCTTTGCGAATCCGTTAAAGAGCGTTCTCTACTATGTATTTCGCTATAATAAGGAACTTTGCGTTGAGTATTTGAGCTCACGAGGCGAGCCTCGTAATAGCGGACCCTTAAGTACTATACAAAGGGGTCCAATAGCGAGGCGCGGCAGCAGGATACTAAAAGAACGGGAATAGTAGCGGTACCTACTCCACCGCCATCCAATGAAAGAAACCATATTCATAATACAATGCTGTAAAATGCTCCGGTTACCTATAGGCTGCAGCCCAACACAATACCCCCTCACGCTAGAGTCCCCCATTGCCAGGTCCTCCCTACCAACCCCCTGCTTTCCCATATCTTATCTACCCAGCAATGCTAAAGTTTAAAAGCACTGCATTGAAATGGAATAAATATGTGCAGGGGATCTTCCGTCCAGCAAACACTTAATGCTATTGTCACCCCAAATCAAGCTTGACCGCAGCTAGCGCACTCTCCCCCGGCCCGTGGAAGGGAGATAAAAGTGATGGGCTCGTTGTGAGAGCTTGTCTCGCCATCCTAGCCAACGCGGTTACCAACCAGCACGCGTTAGCCCGCAGAAGCGCTAGGCAACGGGAGGCAACGCGAAGCAGTTACACAACGCAATTACTCGAGAGTTTCAGTGGATAGGTAACTGCGGCTGGGGGGGGCGATAAGGGAGGGGGCAAGAATATCCCAGCACATCCCGATGATATGCAGGGCAGGCAAGACAGGACGGGCCGGGATAGCTTTTGCGGCTGAAGTGCTTGCATGGAAAGAAAGCTTGAGTTTTTGTGGACATTTTTGGGAGGGGCTGGAGCGGGATGGATGCCATCGCTAACTAAACGCTGTATGGTGGGAAGTTAAAGTGCTGTGGTATTAGAATTGTATTGCTCGCGGGGAACATGTAGAACTGGTATCTACTCCCCGGCTGGTCTTGGGGAGGTAGGACAGGATACCGGTATTCTCTCACCCGCTAGCATCATATCATACCCGAACATTCGCTCACCCTCTCCAGCTCAACCGTCGAAAAAACCAACCCCGCACCCACCACCAACAGTCTACCACAACTCACCGGCCAAAACAATCCCAACTTTACGAATAATATGAACCATAAAAAATCCCCACGCCCCGCCCGTGCTGTCTGTAGAACGTGTCCCCCCACACAAGCACCCGCAGTCGAGAACGGACTTGATACGTATCCAGCCACTGATACGATAGTGTATCATACGGCCGGGGTGACTTAGTCTACAAAATTAAATGGATGCTCGTTCTGATAATGTTCTCCTGGGATATGTAATTCCGCGAGAACGGCTGTGATCGGAGTTGGAACTAGGCCGGGGTTCTTAGCGAGGGGGTGATGGGATGCAAAGTGAGTTGCGACAGATCATGACCGGAGGGTCAGTGTTTTGGGCTCGTAGGTGACACTTGGTTTCATCGGGAGATGTATTAAGGAATTGGCGGTTTTCCCATATCGATGCCGGGGATCGAACCTGCTACTAGGCCGGTACCGTATCGTGTTTCCTTGTGCCATAGGATGTTAAATATAGAATCGATAGGGAAATATTCGACAGCGCCCTGAACATTGTTTGATTCACACAGAGGTAACTTACCGAATGTTGTTAGTGATAGCTAGAATCCCATAGTTGTTAGGGTATGATAGTTAGTTTGGGGTACGACCGGTTTAGGGTCGTGACTGCCACTTGGGGGTTTTTCCCGTTGTGTGGGTTTTTCCTGTTTTGTGTGTTTGT